>Ga0335073_10002923_pt1 | contig 23594 bp, 14 predicted proteins | sample Lox_Sample_22_FD_207093 | JGI IMG/M metagenome (GOLD analysis project Ga0335073, IMG submission 207093) | Soil microbial communities from Loxahatchee National Wildlife Refuge, Florida, United States - Lox_Sample_2.2 | ecosystem: Environmental > Terrestrial > Soil > Wetlands | place: USA... | reverse complement strand
AAACCCACGCCAGCGATAGCGGGATTCCTCCAAAAACAAAAGCGGCAACCAGGAGTGCGACGATGGTGGCCCAGGGGTGCTCGACGGGAGCGATCGGTAGACTCTTACCCATTCCTCACCATTGCGGCCCCTGGATTACACTGCCTGGGAACGCAGGGATTATCGAACACACCAGATTACGCCTTCTTGCGCCTCGCTGAGGCCCCCGATTGTAACCTGCGGCCCGCGCAGCTCCAGAGGAACCAAGTTCTGAACCGCGGCATCCGTGCCGATCCTACTTCGAATCAATCAATTGCGATGATTCCATTTGGGGCATGAACGCCCTTTGCTGCCAGACCAACGTTGCCGGGTGTATGCTGGTTCGACTTCGGGGATGGCCTCTTTAAAGCCTTCCTGATTTTCTTTGACCGGATAAGACCCGGGTGTCGGGGGTGTGTCTCCCGGAACCCCTGCCTGGAGGGGAATTGATGAGGCAGTCGTTCGCTATTGGTATCGGGGGAGCCGCCGGCCAGGGCGTCGCCACCCCGGGTGACATTTTCGCCAAAATCTTCAGCCGCCGTGGACTTCATCTCAATGTCTACAACGCTTACCAGTCCATCATTCGTGGCGGCCATACGTTTCTCACCATCCGCACCGGACCCGACAGAATCACCAACATGGGCGACCGGATCGATCTCCTGATTCCTCTCAACCAGGACACTATGGATCGCCACCTGGGCTTGCTGACCAGTGGCGGCGCCTGTATCTACAATTCCGACACCATCAAGCCGGGTAAGCCTGCTGACGGCGTGGAATTATGCCCGCTGCCCGTCTCCAAGCTGGCCGACATCAGCCGCAACAAGGTTGCCCAGAATACTCTGGCCATCGGCGCTGCACTCAGCATGACTGGCGTCGGCTTCCAGGCCCTCGAGCAGGTCATTACTGAGCAGTTTCGCAAGAAAGAGCAGGCGGTCATCGACGAAAACGTCGGTTTGGCGCGGGTCGGCTATGACTACGCCACCCAGAACTTCAAGGCCTTTGCCAATCCGCTGCCCATGACCGACAACCGCTATGCCGTGCTCGGCGGCAATATCGCCATGGCCATGGGCGGAGCCGCCGCAGGCGTGAAGTTCTACTGCGCCTATCCCATGAGCCCCTCGACCGGCGTCCTGCACTGGATGGCCGAGCACGCGCGCAAGGCAAACATCATGGTCCGCCAGGTGGAAGACGAGATCGGCGTCATCAACATGGCCATCGGCGCCGCCCACGCTGGGGTTCGCGCCATGTGCGCCACCTCCGGTGGAGGCTTTGCCCTGATGAGCGAGGCCATGGGTCTCTCTGCCCAGGCTGAGATTCCCGTAGTCGTCATTGATTGCCAGCGTGCGGGTCCATCCACGGGCGTTCCCACCAAAACGGAGCAGGGCGACCTTTGGCAGATGCTGGGCGCTGGCTTCGGCGATTATCCCCGCGTGATTGCGGCTCCTCTCGACATCGGCGACTGCTTCACCCTGATACCGGAGATGTTCAATATCGTGGACCGCTTCCAGTGCCCGGGTATCGTCCTTTGCGACCTGCTGTTATCGGAAGGCCGCCTGAGCGTCGATCCCAAACTCCTGGACTTTAATCCTGTTGTCGATCGTGGAGAAATGATCACCTCCCCTAATGGCAACGGCAATGGTTCTTATAAGCGCTACCTCATTACCGAGAGCGGTGTCTCACCGCGTGCCGTTCCCGGCGTTCCGGGCTATACCCACACGGTCTCGAGTGACGAGCATGATGAGGATGGGGTCCTTATCAGCGACGAATACACCAACACCGTCAAGCGTCGCGCCATGATGGAGAAACGCATGCGCAAGGTGGCGGGCATTGAAGCCTCGGTCGAACCGCCCAAGCTCCAGGGGCCGGCGGATGCCGAGGTCACCCTGATTGGTTGGGGATCGACCCAGGGCGTGATCGAAGAAGCGCGCGAACTGCTGGCAGAGCAGGGAATTACCGCCAATCAGCTCCAGATCCGCTGGCTGGTGCCTCTGCATGGCGACGCGATTGCCGATATTCTCAAGCGCTCGCGCCGTACCATCATGATCGAAAATAATTACAGTGGCCAATTTGCCCGCTACCTGCGCAGTGAAACCAGCTTCGTGGCCAACGGACATATACGCAAATATGACGGCGAGCCGTTTATGCCCCACCACATCGTGGAAGCTGTCAAAGAGCAGCTGCGTGGCAGCACGACCCTTTCCGTTCCCGCCCACGAAATCATGGTCTAAACGGTTTCACGATGACCATGGGCTTGTTGGGGACCCGCGAGGCGTAGTTTTCTTTGAGAGAAAACTACGAAAGATCACCGGCTTCGGCCGGGACCAGTTGTGAAACCGGTAAGGAGATAAACACGATGGCGACAGACATAGCGGCTCCAAAACCGGTCACCATGGCCAGCCTGAAGGGCAAAGTCGATCCCGACTGGTGCCCGGGCTGTGGTGATTTCGGTGTGCTGGCGGCGGTGCAGAAAGCGCTGGTCGAGCTGCAGATTCCCAATCATGAGGTTGCTACCATCAGCGGTATTGGCTGCTCCTCGAATTTCCCTGGCTTTATCGAGACTTATGGCATGCATACCCTGCACGGCCGTTCCCTCGCCGTGGCCACCGGATTTAAGATGGCCAATCACGCCATGACGGTGCTGGTCACCGGCGGCGATGGCGACGGTTTCGGTATTGGTGGCAATCACTTCATGCACACCATGCGCCGCAACGTCGATTTGCTCTACATTGTCATGGACAATCAGATCTATGGCCTTACCACCGGCCAGACTTCGCCCACCAGCCGCAAAGGCATGAAAACCAAGAGCATGCCCTTCGGCAGCGTCGAAGGCCCCATCAATCCGATTTCCCTCGCCCTTTCAGCGGGCGCAACCTTCGTCGCTCGCGGCTTCAGCGCCGAGCAGAAGCATCTCACTGAGCTCATCAAGCAGGGAATCCAGCACAAAGGCTTCTCTTTCATCGATGTATTCAGCCCTTGCGTCACCTACAACCACGACAACACCTTTCAGTGGTTTCGTCCCCGGGTCAAAAAGCTCGAAGACAACCCCGAGTACGATTCCACCAACTGGATCGGTGCGATGGAGAAATCACTCCTCTGGGGAGATGAGATTCCCATCGGCAAATTCTTCCAGCGAACCGACGTCCCTACCCTGGATGAATCCGAACCGGTGCTCGCTAAGGAGCCCCTGGTTAAGCAGAGCACGCGCATCCCTCCTGACATCGCGCGCGCCTTTGTCGAAGAATTGATGTAATCAAAGCCGCCCCGACCGGGAACCCACTTACCCCGGAAAAGGGCGGCTTCGTCCCATATTTCTGCAACATATCCCCTTGATCTCCGGCAAATCCTCGGTTATTAATGGGTATCACTTTGTACCGCCTTCGCAGAGAAGCTCCACAGATTTGTAAGACCTGAAGTTTTTCGGGCCTCAAGCAAGCGAACAGGACTCCGCCAAAGCAGAGCGGGGACCATGGGAAAGCTCTATTTGGAGGTAGTACGCATGAGCGCCTTCCGCTGCTCCATCGCCTTCCTGTTTTTGTCAGCTGGTATTTGCACCGCAGCCTGGTCGCAGGCTTCCTTCACTTCGTTGCGCGGCACCATTACTGATTCCTCCGGCGCCCTGATTCCCAACGCCACCGTCTCCATCGTCAACAAGGCCACCAGCCTGACCACCTCGCAAACTGCCAGCGGCAGCGGCGAATACGTGTTTCAGCAAGTTGTGCCCGGTACCTACGTCATCACCGCCAACGGCGCCGGTTTTGGCTCCCAGTCCAAGCAGGCCGACCTCCTGGTGAATCAGCCCGCAACTATCAACTTCAAATTGACCGTCCAGGCCACGGCCACCACCGTTGACGTCAGCGGCGAAGCCGAAACCCTGAACACCACCGATGCCTCCATCGGCAACTCGGTCAACAATGCGACCATTCAGGCGCTCCCGATGGAAGGCCGCAATGTAACTGACCTGCTCAGTCTGCAACCTGGCGTGTTGTACCTCGGCCGTCAGACAACCGCGCAACAGGATCAGGATAGCCGCAGCGGCTCCGTCGCCGGCGCGCGTTCCGACCAGACCAATGTCACCCTCGACGGCCTCGACGACAACGACCAGCAAAATGGTTACGCGTTCACCGGCGTCCTGAGGTCGACGCTCGATTCCACCGAGGAATTTCGCGTGACCACCACCGATTCCAATGCGGACGCAGGCCGCAGTTCCGGCGCCCAGGTCACGCTGGTCACCAAGTCGGGAACCAACAACTTCCACGGCGCCGCCTACGAATACAACCGCAACAGTCTCGGCTACGCCAACGATTGGTTCAACAAGACCGCACAGTTGCAGTCCGACGAGCCCAACAAGCCCGGCAAGCTGATTCGCAATACCTTCGGTGGCTCTCTCGGCGGCCCTATCAAAAAAGACAAGCTTTTTTTCTTTTTCAACTACGAGGGCCAGCGTACCGCAGAAAACTCGCAGCAGACGCGCGTAGTCCCGAGCGCAGGCTTCCGTCAAGGCAATCTCACCTACCAATACTGCGTCGATCCAAACGACCCCACTTGTGCCCAGACCTCAACCCAAACCCTGACTGCTGCGCAGGTCGCGACGCTCGACGCTCCTTGCGTTGCCAATGGAGTTTGCACTACGCCCGGGCCGAACGCCGCCGCGTTGGCTCTCTTCAACCAGTACCCCTTGCCTAACGGAGCGACCGAGGGTGATGGCTATAACCTCCTCTCGTATACCTTCTCGTCTCCCTATCCCGGCTCGCTCAACACCACCATCCTTAAGCTCGACTACGCCATCAACGAGAAACACCATCTCTGGGTGCGTGGCAATCTGCAGAAAGATACCCAGGATGGCGTGCTCGATTTCCCCGGTGACCCCCCGTCCTCACGACTGGAAGACAACAGCAAGGGCATCGCCGCGGGCGAGACCTGGTCGATCACGCCGCACATCGTCAACGACATTCGTTATGGCCTCATACGCCAGGGCTATAGCAACCGCGGCACCGCCCAGGGCGACTACACCACCTTTCGTTTTATCAACGACGCCAGCACCGACCCCTACTATGTAACCCGCACCGCCATCGTCAATGTCCCCGTGAACAACGTGGTCGACAACCTTACCTGGACAAAGGGTGCCCATACCCTGGGCTTCGGCGGGAATTGGCGCCTCATTCAAAACAACCGCGGCTCAGACGCAAACTCTTACAACACTGCCTCCACCAACCCGTACTGGTACGTAGGCGGGCCGCCCGATCCTTCCGCCGTTCTTGGTTTACAACCAGTGTCAGCCGGCTTCGAAAACTCTTACGAAATTGCCTACGGAAGCATCATCGGTGGCGTGCCCGATCAGACGACGATCTCCAATTACAACGTCCAAAAAGGTGGGGCCACCGGTTCCCTCTATCCCGACGGCACCTTCATCAACCGGAGCTTCAGAACCAATGAGTTCGAGTGGTATGTCCAGGACAGTTGGCGGGCGCGTCCGAACCTCACCATCACCTTCGGTGTACGGCACACCATCTTGCAGACCCCGTATGAATCAAATGGCCAGCAGGTAGCTCCCACCATCGATACCGATACCTGGTATAAGCAACGCAATATCGCCGCCCTGCAGGGGCAGGTCTACGAACCGCTGCTGCAGTTCGCTCCCAGCGGTAAAGCGAACCATGCTCCCGGTCTCTGGCCCAAACAAAAAGCCAATTTCGCGCCAAGGCTTTCCATCGTCTACGCCCCGAATGACAAGACTTCCATTCGCGGTGGCTTTGGCCTCTACTTCGACCACTATGGCGAGGGCATCATCAACAGTTTCGATCAATATGGGTCCTTCGGCCTGAATACGAGTGTCGAGAGCCCGGCAGGCACCTATACCTTCGAGAACGCGCCACGCTTCACGGGAATCCACGATGTTCCGTCCAATGGCTCACCACAGCCGAATCCCATCCAATATCCCTATACCTACCCTGCGGATGCCTTTGCCATCACCTGGGGCGCCGACAACAAATTGAAAACACCCTATGCAGAGGCGATGGACTTTTCCGTCCAGCGCGAGTTGCACGGAGGCCTTACGCTCGAGGTCGACTATGTAGGCCGGCTCGGCCGGCACCTCCTGCAGGCCCTCGATATGGCTGAGCCCGTCAATTACACAGACCCTCTCGGCGGCGGCGATTACTTTACCAATGCTGCGAAACTCTCCGCCCTGGTGGATGCCAACGGAGACAATACGCAGGCATCCGTCCCCACGATCCCATATTTCGAGGATGTCTTCCCTCAACTTGCAAACTATGACTACATGGGAGAAAGCGCCACACAGGCAATCTACACCAACGAGTGGGCTCCCTACCGCGACAATGCCGGAGAGACTACGTCTCTCGCCGACCTCGACTTCTACTGCCTCTACACCTGTCCCCAGGGAACAAAATTTTGGCAGTCGCAGTTCTCCTCTCTCTATGCCTGGGACTCGATCGGCATGAGCTATTACAACGCCGGGCAGATCACGTTGCGTCATCCTTTCAGCCATGGTCTCCAGGCCGACTTCAGTTACACCCTGTCGAAATCCATCGACTTGGGTTCCGACACCGAGCGAGCCACGGAAATCAGCACCAATGGCTCCTTCAGCAACATCATCAATACCTGGAATCCCTCGTTAAACCGCGGCGTCTCTGATTTCGACACCAAGCACCTGATCACCTTTGACTGGGTCTATCGTCTGCCCTTCGGAAGGGGCCAGATGTTCGCCGGTTCCGCGAACCGGTTGGTCGATGAGCTTATCGGAGGCTGGCAGTGGACTGGTCTGAATCGCTGGACCAGTGGATTGCCCTTGACCATCAGCGCGCCCGGCTGGGCCACGGATTGGCAAATCGAGAGCTTCAGCGTACAGACCGCGCCCGTCAAGTTGCGCAAGCACGTGGATGAGAACGGAGCACCTCAGGTGTTCGACAACCCCGCTACCATCAACAACGGCGTTCCCAATGGGTCACCCATTCGGCTGCCGTACCCGGGTGAAGCAGGAGAACGAAACCCTTATCGCGGTGACGGCTATTTCGACATCGACTCCGGCCTTTCCAAGGTATTTCGGGTAACGGAAAGCCAGTCATTCAAGTTTGCCTGGGAAGTCTTTAATGTAACCAACTCTGTTCGCTTCGATGTGAACCCGACCAACTCCCTCGGGGTCACTCTGACCGCTGGAAACCTGGGTACCTACTCGCAAACCTACTCTAAACCTCGTGTAATGCAGTTCTCCCTGCGTTACGACTTCTAGCACATACTCAACCGAAGACCCGGGTTTGAAGGGGCGGGGCTTTCAGCCCCGCCATCACAAGAAGACAAGCCCGGCTTTAGCCGCTGAGGGTACTTTCGCTCAACATAGGCGAAACCAGCGTCTTCACATTCCGTTCCTTCTCATACAGCAATCCGTGATATCCCTTCGCCACCAATTCTTCCAGGGGAATTCGCCCGGTAATCAGCTCCTCCCCTTTGAATCGCGGATCGGTCATCATGCGAATCGTCTCTTCGTACAATCCATATCCACTCATGCTCCCGCTGATCGTCTTCTCGCGAAAGACAAGATCCGTCAGATCCAGCGCCGCAGGCTTGTCAAACACGCCCATCACGATGAGGCGGCCGCGTGTCCGTGTGAGTTTTCCCGCAAGTTGAGCTGTCAGTGGCTGCCCGGCACACTCCACCACTACATCGAAACCTTCGCCTTCCGTAATCTCGAGCGCGCGCTTCTCCGCATCCTCATTCGCGGGATCGATGACCTCAACCGCGCCCAATCGTTTCGCCGTCTCCTTGCGCCTCTGCGCCACTTCCACCGCCACGACACGTTTTGCGCCGCGCAGAATCGCAGCCATCAACGCCATCAGGCCGATCGGTCCCGCGCCCACAATCGCCACATTATCCTGCGGTCCTATCTGGCCTGTGGTGACCGCGCGCACCGTGGCGGAAAATGGTTCCACCAGTGCGCCGACCTCATCCGACAGGCTGTCGGGCAGGTGGTAGCACTGGTAGGCGTAGAGATTCAAACGCTCCGAGAGCGCTCCTCCCCACCAGCTCGTGCCCAAAAACGCTACCTGGTCGCATTGGGCCATCGACCCGGACCGGCACCAGCGGCATTTCTGGCAGCCGATGATGGGGCAGGCAACCACCCGGTCTCCGACGGCAAAATCCAGCACGCCGTCTCCCACGGCGATCACCCGTCCCGACATTTCATGGCCGATGATGACCGGCGACTTCACCGAGGTAAGGGGATGCGGTGCATGCTGGGGAATATAAACCGGACCGCCCAGGTATTCATGAAGATCCGTGCCGCATATACCGCACCACGCGACCTCGATCTGGACCTGTCCCGGTGGAGGTGCCGGCGGTTCTTCTACGCTTTCAACCCGAACATCTTTTCTGCCGTGCCAAACTGCCGCTTTCATGGCGACTCCCTTGCGCAGAGCGACTGGTAATCGAACCGAGCGAATCCTAACCCCCGCTGCCTGCGCGAGTCTCTCAAAAACGCGGTTGTTTTTCTTGCAAAGCTACGCCGCACTTCCGGGGTTCCCGGCAGCGAATTTGCTGGGGTGGATTGCGAAGCGAAAAATGCAAACGCACGGGCATTTTAGTCAATCCGCGCTGCGCCTTCGCCGCTAGAAATAAGTACATGACGGCCACCACACTCAAGCTCTTCACGCCCGTTCAGGTCGGGCCCATGACGCTATCCCATCGGGTAGTCATGGCGCCTCTCACCCGCAACCGCTCGCAACAACCCGACGGTATACCGACGGTGCTCATGGCCGAATACTATGGCCAGCGCGCCTCGCAGGGTGGCCTGATTATTTCTGAGGCAACAACCATTTCCAGCTCCGGGCGGGGGTGGTTCGGTGCGCCCGGAATTTATACCGACGCGCAGGTGGCCGGCTGGCAAAGAATCACCGCTACGGTCCACGCCAAGGGCGGCCACATGTTCTCGCAACTTTGGCACACTGGCCGCGCGTCCCATGTAGGCACCAGCGGGTTCACGCCCGTGGCGCCATCTGCCGTCGCCTTCGAAGGAAAGGTCCTGACTCCGGATGGCTGGCTGCAGCCCACAACACCGCGCGCCCTCGACCTCGTGGAAATCCCCGGCATCATCGAAGATTATCGCCGCGCCGCGCAGCGCGCCAGATCAGCCGGTTTTGAAGGCGTAGAACTTCACGCTGCAAACGGTTATCTTCCCGACCAGTTTCTTCAGGACGGGAGCAATCACCGCACCGACGCGTATGGCGGCTCCATCGAGAACCGGACCCGCTTCGTCCTCGAGGTCGTCGAGGCGCTGGTCTCCGTCTGGGGAGGAGACCGTGTCGGTGTGCGCATCGGCCCCGGTGGAACCTTCAACGGAATGTCCGACAGCAACCCGCAAGCTTTGTTCGACTATCTTGCCGAGCAGCTCAACCGCTTCGGTCTCGCCTATCTCCATGTCGTAGAGCCAAGGGTGAGAGGCAATGTAGTAATCGCGGAAGGCCAGGCGCCGGTCGCTGCGGAGCGTCTGCGCAGAATTTTTAAAAGCAAGATCATTGCGGCCGGCGGCTTTGAGCCCGACACGGCGGAAGCCGTAGTCGAAAAAGGAGACGCTGATCTGGTTGCTTTCGGCCGCAACTTCATAGCAAATCCAGATCTGCCCCAGCGCATTCAGCAAGGCCTGCCATTGAACCCTTACGATCGCAACACCTTTTACACTTTCGACTCGCAAGGCTACACCGACTATCCATTTTTCACTGAGTCCCTGCGGCCTTCCGGTTCGCGGGCTGAACTGATTTCAAGCTGATTGCCAAGCACCGCACCTAACCCGTCGAGAAGAAAGGAACCAGGCCCGTAGGGCCTGCTTCAGCTCGACATCATACAATCGCTCGCCTTCGGAGCGGAACGTTAAGGGCGCGGGGCTTCAGCCTCGCCGTCAAATCCAACAGAAAAGCGGCTGGAAGCCGCTAAGGGATCGTGAGGACCTTCCCGGCTAGAAATCACAGAGAGGGAAGAATGAACCCATCGATAGAGTGGAATGCCCGCCCCCCATCAATTCAGCATTGATTCCCAGTCTTCCGGAACCTTTCCCGCAGGCCCTGGTGTGGGCTGAGTGAGCGGATGCGCATGAGGGGGTGACAACCTCGCGCCCTTGACCATGCTGTCTGTCTGGTAGTTATAAAACCAGTCCTCACCCGGCTCAAAGCTGGCAATGATCGGATGCCCCGCCGAGGCTGCATGCTTGGAAGCATGCTGGCCGGGAGAGCTGTCACAGCAACCGATGTGACCGCATTCTGCGCAGCGGCGCAAATGAAACCACCACGCACCCGTCGCCAGGCACTCCACACAGCCGGTGCCGCTTGGTTTTGCAGAAGGGTTGATTCCCTTAGGAACATTCTTCATGGTGATTATCATCCTACGCCTCCTTCCGCGAGTAATATGTTTCTCGCAGAAAAACTGGGGAAAGGAAGCATCCTCATGAAGCCTCTCCACCTCTTCGTTGCCCTTGTGCTCGGAACAACCACGCTACAGGCCGCGCCCGTACCCGAATCCACGAGCGAAATCTCTCATCAAGTGCTGGCCACGGAACACGCGCGCACCACCGCCTTGGAGCACTCCGACCTGGCCGCGCTAGAGCGCATCATGGCGGACAACGTCACTTACATTCACGCCAGCGGCAAAGTGGACACGAAAAGCAGTTATCTGGAAGCAATCCGCAATGGCCAATTACACTACATCTCCTGGCGTCCCCTTGATCTCCATGTCCGCATGCTGGGAAACGAGGCGGCGGTCATTAATGGAGAGTATGCCGTAAAGGTGACGGACTCCCGCATGCAGCCCACCCCGTTCGATATCGACATCTTCATCCTTACCGTGTATCAGCGGCACAACGGCCGATGGCAGCAGATTGCCTGGCAATCCACCCGCGATACCAGGACTCATTGAGTTTCAAAACATCAACCCGGAATGGTCTTTTGGTCGGCCTTCTCCAGGTGAGTATCGTTCACGTTCCGCGACAGACGCACACTGAAATCCTCCACCTTTCGGAGCTCAAATAGAGGACTGGTAAGAGGCTTCGGCGTCTTGATCCGAAAAAAATCAGCGCCCTTGACATCGTCCAGGTAAAACACCGGCCGCGCATCTGGCTGGCTCCAGGCGATCTCAATATTTTCCATCTCAATGTTACTCACATGACGGATGAAAAATCCGCCCGCAGGAATCTCACCGAAGCGGTAGGGCTCCGGATAACCCTGTTCCATTTCCGGCACTTGCCGTGCTGCCATTTCGCGGGTTCCCCCTCCGCGATGATCCATATAGAGATCATGGATCTTGATATCTTCAATCGGATGCGAGGGGATCCCCAGGATGAGCCCCGCTCCGCCAAATTGCGAAGCTGAGTTGTAACTGACAAGATTGCTGATGATAATCCGCTTCAGGGATCCGACCGGAACTCCCGCGGGACCGCGCATCCGGCTTCCCAGGCGCAGGAACAAAGGAGTATTGGTGCAGTTGCGCATCGTCACTCCGGTAAACGTGATGTCCTCCAGCAACGCGCCGTCCACGCTCTCGAGAGCGAACCCGCGGCAGCCATCAAATACGCAATTCGAAATGGTGATGTTCTTGAATCCGCCGTTCGATTCTGTGCCGCACTTGATGCGGCCGGTAGGGGCAATCTTGAAATCGGGTGGCTGGGACTTAAAGGTGCCGTCCAATAGGGTGCCTAACTGGTATGCGCCGGTTACATAACAATTCGTAATCGTCAGGTTCTCAGTCGCGCGCGCATACCCGAGAGCAAATGAGCTTTTGGGGCAGATACCATCGTCCCACGGAGAATTAACGCTGCAATTGGAGACGCGAACATTGTGGCAGCAATCGATGTCCATGCCATCGCGATCGGTATCGATCTTCAGATTGTCAATGGTCAGGTTATCGACGCCCGTAGCCAGAATCCCAAAATGGCCGCCCTTCAAAATGGAAAAATCCCGCAGAATCACATTGTGGCAATTTTTGAGAGCGATCGCCTTATTCCCATTCCCTGGTGTCTCCGCTTTCGGTTCTTCCGAGGTCCCGCGGCTTAGTCCCTTACCCCAGATCAATCCGGGACCGAGGATCGCGACATCATGGATCCCTTCTCCCCAGATCAGGCTATTGTGCCAATGATTGTGTCCATAATCCTGGTAGTTTTCCCAGGGAGTATTGGGCTCCGCCTGGTCGTAGCCGGAGCCCGTGGCGGCCAGGATGGTTGCTCCTGCATCGAGGTAAAGCACAACATTGCTCTTCAGGTGAATTGAGTAGCAGGCGTATGTGCCACCGGGAAAATGGACTGTGCCCCCGCCCTGAGCGTTGGCTGCCTCAATGGCTTTGTTGATCGCCGGCGTATCGATCGAAGCGCCGTCCCCGCGCGCGCCATAAGCTCGTACATCAACCACCGCATGCGTGCCTGCTCCCGGCATGGGCGTAGTTTGGGCTTGAGCTCCTGGTGTCATTCCCGCGCCGGTGCTTGCCAAACTAGCCCCGGCCAGCTTCAAAAAATCTCTGCGAAAAACAGTCATCGGTCTTCCTTCCTTGTATGGCTGGGAAACGCATTCCCCAGATAAGCAGTGATCTGCTGGAATTCGTCATCAGTGCCGGCAGCGCCCCTGGCCGCCATTCGCTGTACCAGATCGTGCCACCCCTGCGGACTCAGGCTTTCTCTGGCCGCCAATCCAGGCGAATGGCATCCGGAACACACGCGTATCATCAGGTCGCGTCCTGTTCCCGGCGGCAAAGCGCTGCTGTGTGATCGGGATTCGGGCACAGCAACGGCATGGGCTTGCGAAGGCGCGCTTTCACCATTCCGGTTGACTGAGCTCACCGCGTACTCGTAGGTCATTCCATCGCTTACCGTGGAATCGGCAAAGCTGGGAGACGTAAGACCTCTGGCCACGGTTTCAAGCCGTCCCGCGGCACGGGACGATCGCCTCACATTGTAAGTAACGGCGCCGGTGGATGCCGTCCAGGTTAACCACACCACTCCATTTTCAATCGACGCACTCACCTTGGCAGGCGGCAGCGGAGCAGGCCCATCGGCCAACAGGCCATACGCGCACAGTTGGCCACTCCCGCTATTTTGGGTGCCAAAGCTGGCAAGATAAACTTTCCCGTTTGCGATCGTGGGCGGAGCCGTTTTCGCAAAGTTGTTGCAATTATCACGCCAGGGATTTTCCAGCGAGTTCCACAACTCACGCGTGATATTGTCCGCATCATAAGCATGCAGGATGCCGGGTCGTGACTCGTGCCATGCACTGCCGCTGGCGTGGATTGCTGCCCACAGAATTCCATCTTTCTCCCCATGTGCTGAGAGCGAAAGCATTGCGCCGGGATGTCCTTCCGTCACTTCTGGCCGCATGGCAAAAGGCGTTTCTGTGAGTCTTGCACCATCAAAATGATAGGCTTTGAGCCGGTCACGCTGCCCCCACATGTAGATCAATGGCCCGCGCTTCGCGCTGTTCCAATAGACCAGGCTGGGTACTTGTGAATTCGACGCCTGAAAATGTTGCTCCGAGTGCCCATCGTTCAAATGACCCATGTGATTGCGATCGACAAGGTAAAGCACGCCCTGCTTCCCCACATCGATCACGAGGTTCGTTCCCGGAATCAAAACCGCACCCGAGCAATTCAAATCTCCGTCAATGGAATCTAGATACACATGATTGGCCGGCGTAAACCAATCCAGCAGTTTGAGGTTGGCGTCCAGCTTGAGGAAGCTCTCGCTGAAATCGGTCGTTCCGTTCCAGCTCCCATTCCCGGTTACAAAATAGATGTTTCCGTCGCCGTCCACTGCGGGTGCCTGCCCCGATTGCCAAATGCTGGCCGCATGTCCCTCCGGAGAAGTGTTGAACACCTCCCTTTGGCGCAGGGAACCCGCGTCATAGCTCAGCAGGAAGCCGTGGTACGGCTCCTTGTCACAATGAGATGCATAGCCGACGTATACCCGGCCGCGTGACAGAAGCAAACCCGGTCGTTGGTTCTCCATGAGGGGATCGAACCCCGGGGCTGTGATGGTCACCGGACTAAATGCCCGATCTGCGCCGGTCGTGATGTCCAATGCGTGTAAGCGCTGCAAATAATTGCTTCCTGCCCTTGTTACCGAAACCACATAGAGCGTGCCTCCTTGAGCATCGATAACCGGTGTTCCGATAATGCCCATATCTCCATTCATGTCCAAACAGCCGAACCTGCCGTCGTAAACATTTGGCGGCGTGCCGAAGTTCACATGCCAGAACGGCTCTGTAGCCAGGGAATCATTCGCATCGAACGCATAAACGCTGTTGTCCACCGTGGTAATGAACACCAGGTCGTGCGTGCCGCCCCTTATCTTCACATCGGACACATAAAGCGGCTGACCGTAGATTTGATCGTCGACCGTTCTCCGAAACAACATTCCAAACTGCCCGGAGCCCACACTGGAGGGAGTGAGGATCACCTCATTCAGGTTCGCTCCCGTGCGCTCGACATCGTTATGCTGCGTTAGCACGTCAACCTGCGCGCCGAGGGATAATCCGGAGAAACTGTGTAGAAGGAAACTCGCCAATAAAAAGAATGCGCGGGCGCGCACTCGTTGATAGACACTCCTCAATATTCCCATCCGGGTCATCTTCGTGGAATCTGTCAACCTATCCCACCGACACCACGTGGGTTTCACCGGCTCGTACTTTAAGAAGATGGAAGCTTTCGAGGGCTCCTCCGGCACGTCTTGCACTCTCGGCGTGAACTCTGCTGCCGTCCACCATGAGCGTCTTCGATTCCACAGGGAAGCTTGCGCGCCAAACGGCGTCCGGCCCCGATTCATTCCAAAGAGTCGTCGTTTCTGTCTGCATATGTTTCACAGAGACGACGTTGTGGCCGATGGGCACGTGTTGCAAGGTTGCCCATGCGGTTTCGGCCGTGAGCTGCGGATATGTCTCGATCTCTCCCGCGCGCAAGCCCGGTTGAATCCCCATCAGGCCGCTGCCCAGGTTTCCCATGACGGAGTAGGACACTTCCGGATAGTCACGACGCTTCAGACGAGGATCCATCAGCGCCACCAGAACGGCGTAGGCTGGTCGTGAGCGCCCATACTTATAGAAAATGTCGGGAAGATAGGTTCTGCCCTCCACCCCACCGATGAGTCCCTCCAGCGTAGCGCTGTCCAGGTGCAGGCGCTGTTCCAGTCGATCAAGAGATGCCTGGGTTTTTGATCCGCTGTCCGTCAGTCCGAAGTACAGCGGAAATTGAATATCAGTGCCGCCGGTGCTCGCTTTCAAATCCGCGTGGAAGTGGCCGTCTTCGCTCATTGCGCCGAAATAACAATTGCGGGGTGCGTCCCACCACTTGTTGTTGTACAGCGTTTTGAGCTCGCGAGCTTTGATAGTGAACTCCTGCTCAACCGCATACTCGTTTCTGGCTTGTTGGAAGGCGGCATAGCTCCGGTAAGCGGCGTACTGGGCTGCGATGAGGTCGGCCCCGACAAGTACATCATCGGTAAGGTCCTCGTCATAGGTGCCGATTCCCATGTGGCCATCCCGGGGCAGGTGTTCTGGAAGGCCATCGCCATTGTGATCCCACGCCCTCACATAATCTGTCACCGTGTGACGGTAGTAATTCAGAAACACATCGCCGAGATACGCCGGGTCCCGCGACCACAGCCATTGCCGGTAACATGCGTCTAGAACATCGAAATTTGCCGGCAGGTCATACCAGAAATCTTTGTCGCTCTTGTAATCCACCGGGGCAGGCTTGCCTTCCCCCGTGACTTCCCACCAGGTACACCATTTCTTTTCCGCGGAAATGTGCAGAGCAAACTGCCGCAGCATGTTCCTGGTTCTTGTCGACAGTCCTAGAAATTGCGCTCCCGTGCTCATGTGAGACACGTCGCGCATGCAAAAAGCGTTCCTGCCAGGGAGTGCGCCTTCGTACCATGGCCCGATCTGAGCGCTTTCACGAACGTAGGCAAGCGCCTGGGATTTGGCCCACTGAAAGCCCTCGATCAGCTTCCTGTCGGATGATTCGAACTCAATCGATCCCTCAGGCGCTGTTCCCGCCGAGCCATGGGAGCTGTCAATCTGTGCCTTCAAATCTTTTGAGAGCAACGCCGCCATTATCGATATGCTGAGAAAGCGTCGCCTGCTGAGCGATTCCGTCATGGATGCGAACCCAGAGAGAGATTCTCGTGGACGCAGACGCACCATCCCTCGCGCGCGCCCGCAATCAAGTTATCTTCCCCTCAAAACGTATAGGTGAGTCCCAGTTGTCCCTGACGGGGCAGGAAGTCGCTGCTGATCACGCCAAAGTTTGAATCGGTCACTCCCGTATCCGGATTTTGCCGGTTCACCTGATTGAAAGCATTGAAGAAGTTGGCAACGAACTTTATCTGTTGCCGTTCGTTCGCGCCAAATCCGAAAACTTTGTACACCCCAAGGTCCCAGTCCTGATACCTGGGCCCGTAAACCTCTCCCACGCCTCCGTTGCCGAAGCGGAAACCCTGCGGCTGCGCAAAACAGCTCGTGTCGAACCATTCAGCATCCGTTCGAGGATTGTTCTGACCGTGGCACACATAGTCCGCGCGTTGCCCGCTGTTCTGCGGCAACAGATCGCTCGCGCTCGCCGTAATAAGCAGAGGCGCGCCAGACCGGAAGGAAGTAATCCCGGTGACGGCCCAGCCCCCTGCCAACGCATTCGTGAACGCAGAGGCCGAACTGAGCCACTGCTTATTACGCCCGAACGGCAACTCATACACGTAACTCAGCACCAGGCTTTGCGGGTAATTGTTGCGCTGCCAGTTCGCCGTGTCCAACTCCTCCCTCGTAGCGTAGGAGTCGATCGGATTATTGATGTTGTCCATCATCTTCGACCACGTATAAGCGGCCGTGAGTGTAAGCCCGCGGCCGGCTCGCTTCTGAAATTCGAATTGCGCGGCATTGTAATGGGACTTGCCCGTGCTGTTGCGCGAATCCACAGTCGTGATGTTTGGATTGACCGCGTAGAACGGGAGACATGCCGGATATGCAGGCGGAGTCGTGGCCGTTGTAAACGATGTTGGGTTGCACTGGTTGAGCTGGTAATCGTGATACAGATTTCTTCCCGCCGTACCCACGTAGGCCATCCGAAACGACATGTCCGACGCCAGCTGATGTTCAATGCTGACGTTCCATGCCATCGCCACGTCCTGCCGGAAGTTGCTTACCACTGAGAAAACGCCGAAGCCTGCGGGTGGGTTCACAAATCCACCCGGGGTCGTTGGCGGTTCCACAAGCGGAGTGTAGACCCCTGGGGTAATTCCGGGCAGCCCATTGCTCATGACTAGAGAACCGCAACCTGAGTACAAACTCGTTGGAGTGATCGGAGTGCTGCAGTTCGAGTTGGATGCGAAGTTGTTTTCGATCAACGTTTCCGGATAGTTTCTCTCTAATGTCCCTCCGTTGGCGCCAAAATTATCAGGGAAATAGCTTATTCCGAACGCTCCTCGAAAAGCCGTCTTGCCATTGTCCGGCGTGAAAGCTGCCCCAACCCGCGGCGCCACGTTCCCGTAGTAGGTATTTACATTCGGGCCGCGATTGCTCGAAGAAGCAATTTGTATCATGCCCGCGTTCGGCCCGCTGGTCACGAAATTGCTTTGGTGATTGTGGGCATCGACCGGCGCCGTGTAGAGGTCCCAACGAATTCCCAGATTCAGCGTCAGCTTTTGATTCACCCGAAGGTCGTCTTGCCCAAAAATTCCCACGTAGGTAACGCGGGTTGCAGGCGTAGACGGAAACAAGTCGCGCTGCACCTCGCTGGGTCCGCCTACCAGCAAATCCGCGAGCGAAGAACCCTGTGTTCCAGCTCCCGTGTAGCCTCCGCCGAAGCTGACAATTCCCCGAGGATCGTTCTGGGCGTTTCGTACGCTGGTCTGCACCCTTTCCACGTTGGCCCCGAATTTCAAGCTGTGGTGACCGCGGATCATCGACACCGTATCCACATATTCAAAAATATTGGCCAGTCGTCCTAACCCGTTCGGTACCCATCCCGGATCCCCGGTGCTGCTCCAGCCGTTTTCGTTGCCGGGGAAGAACTGAGCGATCCCGCTGGTAATCGGCAAACTCGAGATATTGCCATTGGGAATACCCAGATTGTTGTTTTCCTCGATCCCGTATGCATTGTTGAAGTCCACCGTGTAGTAGCGGCTAAACCCGACGCGTGCCTGGTTGATCGTATTGCTGCTGAAGAAGTGGTTCCAGCCGACCACGTCGTTGAAGCTGGAGTTATTCCCATAAGCGTTCCCACCGTCCATGAATACCGTTCCAGGCGACGGTGCCGTATACGTTCTGTGTGCGTACGAGTTGCGAACAAAGAAGCGGTCCTTGTCCGAAAATGCATAGTCGGCCCGCACGTCAAATTGCGGCATTGTCTCCGTTCCTACCACAGCGTAGGCAAAATTGTTGGCTGTGCCAGGACGGTTTGGCAGCGGGATCACCGACGGGTTCAGCAGTGCCGCCGCGATCGGAGAGATGTCAGCTGCGGGTACAGAATTGGCCGTGCACGGCGCCGCGTTCGCTAGTCCATTCGCGCTGGCGATCGTCTGACACGCCGCCGTGTTGGTAATCGGCGAACCAAACTCCGATAAGTCCCCCGCCCGCATCGCTGCGGTAGGGACTGTGAGCAGGCCGGAAGTCCCCGCATGTTGCAGGAGTTCCTGGAAGTCCCCGGAGAAGAAAAGCTTGTCCCTCAAGATCGGTCCCCCGATCTCACCCCCGAATTGGTTGGCGTGATAAGGCGGATTCAGGTGTGAGAATGCATCTTTCGCATTGAAGTCGGTGTTCCGCACGTATTCGAAGAGCTGCCCGTGGAATTGATTCGTGCCCGTCTTGGTTGTGAGATTGACCACCGCTCCGCCGAAAGTGCCATATTCGGCGGTCGGGTTGTTGGTCTCCATCTTCATCTCGGAAATGTCCGCGAACGGAATCGCTATGGTGATGTACGCATTTTGCGGCTCGACGTTGATCACGCCATCCACCAGGTAGAGGTTTCCCTGGAAGGGGAATCCGTTCACCGAAGAATAGGTGCCGCCTCCCCCTCCACCGGGCGCAGTAGATCCGGCGGCGGCCGGATTTTCAATCTGATCGCCCCACGCTGCCGGAGTCGTGCCAGGGGCAAGAAACATCAACGTTTGGAACAACCGCCCATTGACTGGCAGATTATTGATCTGTTGCGTATCGATTACCGTCCCCAGATCCGAGGTCGTCGTTTCGACCAGCGGGTTCTGGCCGCTCACCGTAACCTGCTGGCTGACCGCACCGGTTGAAAGCATTACGTCGACGCGTGTCGACTGCTCCACCTGGACTAGGTTCCCTTTGGCTACCGAAGTCTTGAATCCCGGCGCCGTTACCGTGACCGTATAGCGCCCCGGCTCTAGCGTTGGAAACGTATAGAACCCTTGCGCGCTACTGGCCATGTGGTTGCTGACCCCGGTGCTCTCATTCGTGATGGTCACATTTGCATTTGGCACTACGGCTCCCGTTGGGTCCAGGACAGACCCAAGCAGCGTTCCCGTAACCGCCTGTCCCAGCAAAGCGGTCCCGGGGACCATTGCCAGAGCAAGGAACACTGAGCAACCGATTAATTTCATCCGCATAAAGGCCTCCATCATGTCACCGCAACGCGACGGATCCAGTAGGTCCGTCCTGCATCCAGTGATCGTGAGTTGGCACTCAAACCACCGGGCAGACTGATTCATCCGCGCGACAAACGCTATGAGCGAGGCGCAAGGGCAGTCCAGTTAAACGAGGCTACGCAGAGGCTACATGGCGGGAAAACAACGGCGTTACACGGCGTCGAGGCTGATGTTACCTCGCCTGTTACGCGCCTGAGCCAGCTTGAGAGTCGAAGTAGAAGCTCAGATCATCCACGGAAGTGCGCATTCCCATCCTCGGCGGCGAAGCATGCCGCGGCGGTTTTCCCTGGGAGGGAGCCCCCGACGCGTACTCCTCAATTTGCCGTCATTCGTAAGCGTAGCGCCACGCAAAGCTCGAATAACGAGGGGTTCGGAGCGCGGAATCGAAGAGCCTGAGAGCTTTTCGAAGGAACCTCGGCGATTCCTTGTTGGCAGATGCTTTCCAGGGCTTCGAAGTTTTTCCGGTAAATGAGGCCGGATAACTAAGGCGCCCGCTGCACAAGGCCGGGCTCCACATTCGACAGAGGATGCACCGTGAGGAGTTGGGTGTCCAAAACCTGATAGCCCTTTTCCAGGTTGACGCGCAGGAGCGCCTGAAACGAAGGAATCTTCTGGTTTTGCTGTCCTATTCCGGGCAGTGCTTTAGCCAGTTCTTCTACGCCGGGCTTGGACGTCGCCAGCAGAACCGCTCCTTCCATCCCCTTTGTATCTAAGCCTCCGAGATTAACGATGTGTCGTCCGGGAGCGATCCCCGGTTGAAATGAGATGAGGGCATAGTCGGCTTTCAGCGTCCCCGTCTCCGGATCGCGTTCGGTCCGATACTCGGCTCGCTCATTGCCCACGGGGTGACTGTCCAGGATCCTTCCGCTCCACAAATCATGCACCGAATTCGATTCCACATAGCGAAAATCGCCCAGTGTCGGAAGTTGAGCCACAGCCACGTTTTGAAACGAAGAGCCAAGCAGAATGATGTTGTGCTGTTTCAAGTCATTGGTTGTGATGTCGTAGCTGGACTCGACCATCGGCCTTGCTCCCATCTGTGTGAACAAGCTGGTCAGTGCAGCCACCGCCACTACGTCGCCGGTCCCGGTGTATCCATTATCGAAGTAAAGAGGACCGGCCTTCGCTACGAGAGCCGGGTTGGATGCGAATTCACGAGCCAGGTGCGGGTCCACTCGCGCGCCCCGGTTATCGCTGGCTCCGTGCCGGTACCGGAACAGATCCGTCGAACCGTCCAGAAGGAAAATTGCATCCGCATACGCCACAATCGGGGATGAATCCTCGGCGATGAACGGCGCCCAGAAAGCTTTGACCGGGTCCGTAGATTGTTCTCCATTTTGTCCGGTGCGAAGCCCATGCTGCTCCTGCCGGCTTGGATGGCGGTAATGCCCGGCCCACAGACCAGTTAAAAATGCGCACAGGGTTAATAAAACCATCAAGGTGGTTTTATATCCCGAAAACCCTTGAGATGGTTTCCTGACAGTTACGGCTTCGCCATCTTCAGTGCCGCTTCTCGGCGGCACTTGCACCGGCCGCAGGTTGGAAGCCGGCGGCTCCGTAACTTCAAACCTGGGAAGGTAATGTCCCTTGGGAATCTCCACCAGAATCGATTCGTGATCACCCTCCGACTCGTAATACTCCTTCAGCTTCTGCCTAAGCCGGTAGACCTGAACTCTGACGATCGGATCAGTTTTAGGGTCGAAGTCCGGCTTCCGGCCCAATGCCTCTACCCCGATCGTGTATTCCTTGATCTCGTCCCCCGGCGCTTCCAGAGCCCGCGTTGCGAGAAAACGAAACAGTTGCTGAAGAGTGGGGGCGGTTTGAAAAGTTTTGGAAGCAACGATTCTCACGACCAGGCTGTGCGCCTGTGTGACGGAAATGAAAGCTGTGTGTGCAAGCGTTGAAGTGCCGGCTATGCTCTTCATTTTCAAGTGCCCCCAAAAGCGGCAACGATTCTAGCAGCGCCTTCGCTGCGCTCGCCAGCTTCCCGCACAGCGGAACAGTGTCCCCGGTTGGAGCGCAGTTGGCGATGTCTCTTTCAGCTTCGCCTTGGGCGTCGGCACAAAAATTGGAAAGGATGCGCGAGAGGCAACAGATACAGACAAACGAGCCGCTAGCCTGCCGTCGACGTGCTGCCAATGGTGGGCCCACCAGGACTTGAACCTGGAACCAACGGATTATGAGTCCGCTGCTCTAACCGATTGAGCTATAGGCCCTTCAACGACGGTGCAGTTGTAGCTTATTTTATGCTCCAAATCCCGTAAAGTTTCTCCGCCGTCTCGCACCCTCATCCTGCTTGCCGATGTCAGGTCGAAAGCACTCCGCTGAATATCAGGAATGCTTGCGCGTGACAAAGTTGTATGCCATTGCGAGCAGGTCGTGGAGCAGCTCCGGTGTGAGTTCGGTGAGGCGAACGAGGACCGCGTCGTAGTCCCTGTAGTGGTCGGGCACGTAGTAAAGCCCAGGCGCCTCTTCAAGCAAGGCTCCGCGTTCACGGCGGTCCATGCGAATCATCAGCGAGCCTGGTTCTGCCGACTTGTTTGTGGGAACGGCAGCTATGACCTGTGCCTTGCCGCCTGGTGCCTTCACTTTCAGCGCCGGACTACCGTATGCAGCGCTCTTTTCCACGCCAGGAAACTTCGCTCCAATCTGCCAGACGGTATCGAAGCTAACTTGAGTCTTAGGCACAAAACACTCCTCTACAACTAATGGTTTCCGCTGACCAACATAGGGTATCTTCCCCCGGCATTCGGCTCCAGACAGTTCCCACGATCGATGCCTATCCTGACCCCGAAGCGGGATGTCTCTTCCGCGGTAAGCGCAGCATACTCAACACATTGCACGACTGATTTTTCCAATCTGCCTTGGAGGCTCTCATGTTCTGGTCAGTAGCGTTCGCGGTAGTTGCAGGTATCCTGATGGCGCGAGCGCTGAGAGAAAGTTTAGTTGCCTTTATCGGCCTGGCTGTTGGACTCAGCATCGTGGAGGCCTTCTTCAATCCTCCGCTGGCTCTCACCTTTATCGCCCTGGCAGTCCTTGCGTTTGTCTTCTACGTAACCTCAAACGCCTGGAAGGGCGCCTTCTCCCCGTTCAGCGAGGAGTCGACCCCCTCTACGAATAGAACGAAACGCAGCATCATGCGCCGCCTCTTCTAGTCACTGCCATAAAAACCATTCATTTCTGAGAGTTTTTCCGCGGATTTCTCCTATCTCCCGCACCCGCTTTCTGGCATGCTGATCCGCAGCCGACATGAAGCTGTCTGCGGAAAGGGAGCAATCCGTGGTTTTTTCACGTGGTCTTGGGGATCCTGAAGGTCCGGTGGCCCTGCCGGATGGCACTTGGCTCGTCGTAGAAGGCACGGTCGATCGGGGCTGTGTCACCCACATCAGCGCCGACGGTCAGAGCAAACGGGTGATCAAGAAGACGGGCCTACCGAATGGCCTCGCCGTCGATCGCCACGGCGTTATTTGGGTAGCCGAGTCCAAAGAGCCATCTTTGCTTCGCTTAACCATGGAAGGAAAATGCGAAGTCGTCGCCACCGCCTGTGACGGCGAGCCATTCCTCTTTCCCAATGACCTCTGTTTCGGCCCCGATGGAGGTCTTTATCTCACCGACTCAGGCATACTCGCCACTTTCTTCGCGCCTGGCAACAAAATCCGCGAAGACTACCTTTCTCTCCGCTATGATGGCCGCGTTTATCGTGTGGACGTCGAAACCGGAAAGGTGACCCTGGTCGACAACGGCATCCGCTTCACCAATGGCATCGCCGTTGGTCCCGACGGTTTGCTTTATGCCAACGAAACCATCACTGGAGACGTTTTTCGTTACGCCATGAACAACGGCTGCCCCGTCGGCCCGCGCCAATACTTCGGAAACGTGATCCGGGCGGACGCACCACCCGGCTTTAAGGGACCCGATGGAATGGCGTTCGCGGCCG
>Ga0335073_10002920_pt1 | contig 23620 bp, 16 predicted proteins | sample Lox_Sample_22_FD_207093 | JGI IMG/M metagenome (GOLD analysis project Ga0335073, IMG submission 207093) | Soil microbial communities from Loxahatchee National Wildlife Refuge, Florida, United States - Lox_Sample_2.2 | ecosystem: Environmental > Terrestrial > Soil > Wetlands | place: USA... | reverse complement strand
ATCGCGGTGTGGACGACGATCTCCAAGGCGCGCGCGACGGGCACTTCGTTGATGTCGGGGCCGGGCCGGCGCTTCGTCTATAGCTTTGCGCCGCCGCTGTTTGCGGGCGCGTTGCTCACGCTCTTGTTGACGCGGCTGAGCATCGTGGGAGCGATCGCGGGCGTGTGGCTTCTGTTGTACGGAACGGGCGTGGTGACAGGCGGAGCGTTTTCCATCCGAATCGTCCCGCTGATGGGTCTCTGTTTCATCGTGCTCGGTACGGTGGCGTTGTTTTGTCCGTGGTCCTGGGGGAACGCATTTTTGGCGGCCGGATTCGGAGGCTTGCACGTGATTTTCGGCGCCGTGATCGCGAGGAAATATGGCGGGTAAGTCGGGAGCTTTTCGCGCGTCGCGAGAGGAAAAGGGAAAGCGCAGCGCTGTTGCACTGCGGCCGCCGGAAACGAACGCGGCAAATCTGGATCGAGTGATCCACGAACGCACGCGGCTCGGCATTCTGAGCGCGCTCGCCGTGAATCCGTCGCTCGCCTTCAGTGAGCTCAAGCAGTTGCTCAAGGTCACGGACGGCAATCTGAGCGTGCACGCGCGCAAGCTGGAAGATGCGGGGTACGTGAGCTGTACGAAGTCTTTCGACGGCCGGGTGCCCAAGACCGAGTACCGGCTGATGCCGGCGGGGCGCCGCGCCCTCGAGAAGTATCTCGATCACATGGAAGCCTTGATCCGCGCAACGCGAGAGGGCTGATTTTCGGACAGAATTAAAGGAACCCCATGGTCGCACAACAGATAACCGAGTTTCCGTCTCCTCTTCCGAAGCTCCACGTAGCAATTCTATTGGATGGCAACGGCCGCTGGGCCGCGGCTCGGGGATTGCCGCGCGTCGAGGGACATCGCGCGGGAATGGCGGCAGTGCGGCGCGTGGTGCGCGCGGCGCCCGACCTCGGGATCGGCACGCTGTCCCTGTACGCATTTTCCTCGAACAACTGGGAGCGGCCGACTGGGGAAGTCCACTCGCTGCTCGGTCTGCTTGAGGGATACTTGCGGAAAGACGCCCCCGAATGCGCGGCACAAGGGATCCGGCTACGCGTAATCGGGCGGCGCGACCGCATTCCGAAATCGCTCGTGGATGCGATCGAAGGCGCGGAACGCATCACTGCGGGAGGACGCCGGCTCGATCTGCGCATCGCCCTCGATTACTCGTCGCGCGAGGCGATCCTGCGTGCGGCGTGCTGGATGATGTCGAGCTTGGAGGTTTCCGACAAGGAGTTCGCGCGGCGGCTCGGGCAGGTGACCCATGCCGGTGGCCCGATGCAGGACGTCGACCTGCTGATTCGCACGGGAGGCGAGCGCCGGCTCAGCGATTTTCTCCTCTGGGAGTGCGCGTACGCCGAGCTGCTCTTCACACCGCGCATGTGGCCGGAGTTCGAAGCCGCCGATCTCGCGGCTGCCGTGAGGGATTTTCTAGGGCGCGAGCGGCGATTCGGGAGGCTGCCCGAGCCGGCAGTTGCGGCCAGCTAGAGATTTCGACACTGCGATGGAGGACCTAACTAATGAGCGCTAGCAACTCGCAGCCGGAATTTCGTGAAATTCTGACCGATGCGGTAAGGTACTGGGAACCTCGGCGCGTTTTGTACAACGGCATTTTGCTCGTGCCCTGACCAGCGCGGCTCTACGCCGGTCTTGAAGAAAACGATCTCTGCCGATCATCTTAGCCGCGCAGCGAATGCTCGCGCGCGATTTCGAAAGCTTTGAGGATGACGCGCGTGGCTGTGTCGGTGAGCGCGTACTGGGCGAGTTCGTCGGGCGTGGCCCACGCGACCTCGGTGACGTCGCTGCCGGCGCGCGCCTCGCCGCGGATTGCCTCGCAGAAGTAGTCGAGAACCACGTAGTGATACCGCGCCTTCCCCTCGCCGTCGAAATGGATGCGCTCGAAGACCTCGATCAGCTCGAGAACCTTTACTTCGAGGCCCGTCTCCTCGAGAAGCTCGCGACGCACACCCAAGAGCAGCGTTTCGCCCGCCTCGAGCATGCCACCCGGAATCGACCACCGGCCTTCGAGAGGCGGCGCGCCGCGGCGTATGAGCAGTGCGCGCCCATCGGAAATCACCACTCCGCCGACGCCGACCACCGGACGATCCGGGTATTCGCGACTACGCGTCATCGACCTGCGATCCTATCCGCGAAACCTTGACACGGGCGTTATATAATACGCCGTCCGGCGAAAAACCGCCGCACAGGAGAGGTGGCCGTGACCCGATGCCCAGAATGCGACGCTGAGATCGATCTGGACGAAGATGAAGTCGAAGAAGGGGAGATTCTGAGCTGCCCGGAGTGCGATGCGGAGCTCGAAGTGACGCAGACGCACCCGGTGCACTTTGTCGTCCTCTCTGACGATGAGGACGAAGACGAGGAAGACGAAGACGGCGATTCCGACGAGGGTTCCGACGCCGACGAGGAGGATGAGGAAGACGAGGAAGCCGAATGAAGCGCGATGCAGCGGCGGCTCGCGCGTGTCTCTGTGTTGTGGCTCTGCTGTGCGCGGTCGCGCTTCCGGCTCGCGCCCAGGACGGCAAGAGCGACGTCGAGCTACGCACGATTCACGGGAGCGTGATCGATAAGAACGAGAATCCGGTGCCCGCGAGCGTCGTCTATCTTCTGAACGTAAAAACCCAGTCGGTGAGGAGCTATATCGCGGATGATTCCGCGAACTATCGCTTCAGCGGGCTCGATCCCAACGTCGATTACGAAGTGCACGCCGAGCATGATAATTTGACCTCGGCGACGCGCACCGTCTCCAGCTACGACTCCCGCCGCGATATTGAAGTCGTCTTGAAACTCTCGCGCACGAAGAAACCCGCCAATCAGTAGAAAGCAACGCAGCCTCTGGTTTTCACGGTAAGCCTCCTGAATCCTCGATCGTTTTCTATTGCTTTCCAATAGGAGCTGTGGCAGTGTGCCTATGGGAATCCCATAGGAGATCCGCGGATGACGGCCGACAAAAGGGATGTCTGGCAGGGCACCCTGGCGCTGATGGTGCTGAAGACTCTCGAAGCGATGGGGCCGATGCACGGCTACGGCATCGCGCGCCGCATCGAGCAGACCAGCGGCGATCTACTCTCGGTGAACTACGGGACCTTGTATCCGGCCCTGCTGAAGCTCGAACAGGAAGGATACATCGCGTCGGAGTGGGGGTTTTCCGACAACAACCGCAAGGCAAAATTTTACAAACTCACGCGGCCGGGGCGGAAGCAACTCGAGAAGGAAGCCCGGGAATGGGAGCAAGCCACCGCGATCCTGGCTCGGTTTCTCACGCCGGGCGAGGAGCCGCAATGAGGCGGCTGCGCGCGTGGTTGCTCCGGTTCGCTGCGATATTCGGCAGGCGCCGGCGCGATCTCGAGCTCGCCGATGAGCTCGAGTCGCATTTGCAGATGCACATCGATGAAAACCGGCGCGCGGGGATGACTCCCGAAGAGGCGCGGCGGCAAGCGCTCATTCAACTCGGCGGCGTCGACCAGACCAAGGAGAGTTACCGCGACCGCCGCGGCGTCCCGTCGCTCGAATCCCTGCTGCAGGACGTGCGCTTCGGCCTCCGCATGCTGCGCAAGAATCCGGGGTTCACGGCGGTTGCCATTCTCACTCTTGCCCTCGGCATCGGCGCCAACACCGCAATCTTTTCACTCACGGACCAGGTGCTTCTTCGCAGCCTTCCTGTTCGGAATCCGCGCCAGCTCGTTGAGTTGGTTTCACCCGGCCCGGAGCACGGCCACACATGGAGCGACGGGATTCAAGGGAGTTCCTTCTCCTATCCGATGTTCGAGGATCTGCGCGGCACGCTGGGGCAATCGTTCAGCGGAGTGTTGGCGACCTATCCGGTCACGGTCGACGTTTCCGGCTTGGCCGCGCCTGAACGTGTCGCCGGAGAGTTGGTGTCCGGAAACTACTTCGACGTGCTCGGCGTTGCGCCGGCGCTCGGACGCGTCTTCTCCATGTACGACGAGACGGCCGCTGGCGGCAATCCGGTGGTCGTTCTCACCTACGGGTTCTGGCAGCGCCGTTTCGGAAGCGATCCGGGCGTGCTCAATAGGGTCTTGGACGCCAATGGAACGAGTCTCACGATTGTTGGGGTAGCGCGGAAAGGGTACCAGGGCATTCAAATCGGTTCGGCTCCCGACGTTTTCATCCCGATCACAATGAAAGATCAGATGGCTCCGGGGAAGCGAACGCTGGCGGACCGGGAGGACCACTGGGTTCAGGTTCTCGGCCGCTTGAGGCCGGGGCTTACGCGCGAACGGGCCGAGGCGGCCGCCGCCCCAACGTATCGCGCGCTGCTCGAATCCGAGGTCTCCCTGTATAAATTCTCCTCCCAGGAGGCGGTTCGATTCGACGCGAAGCCGTTGTTGCTGATTCCTGCCTCGCAAGGTCGACCCATCGTGCAGCTTTCGGCCAGGCAACCGCTGCTGATTATGACCGTCCTGGTCGGGCTCGCCCTGCTCGTGGCGTGCGCCAATCTGGCGAGCCTGCTCGCGGCTCGGGGCGAGGCCCGCCAGAGAGAGATCGCCGTCCGCATGGCGCTTGGCGCCGAGAGGCGCCGGTTGGTACGGCAACTGCTCACCGAGGGCTTCGTGCTCTCGCTGGCGGGCGCCGTTTGCGGCCTTCTGCTCGCGGTGTGGACGATGCATTTCCTTCTGGCCGCATTGCGGGATGGCAAAGAGCTTCTCGATTTGCAATCGCGCCCCGATTATCCGGTGCTCCTGTTCGCGCTCGGCGTTTCGATGGTGACGACTCTCTTGTTTGCTCTTGCGCCCGCTCTCCGCTCTACGCGAGTGGATCCGCACGGCTCGCTCAAACAGCATGGAGCTCGCGCGACCGGCGGGGCGGAAAGCGCGCGCATGCGAGAGGTGTTGACGATCGCCCAACTCACTCTAACCGTCGCACTCCTGACCGGGGCGGGGCTGCTTGTGAGAACGCTCGTGAATCTCGAAAACGCGAATCTCGGCATGAAGGTCAGCCACGTCCAGCAATTTTCGCTTTCGCCCGATTCGAACGGCTATACGCCCCAGCAAACGGCTCTTCTCTTCGACCGCCTTCGTGCCGCGATCGCGCGGATTCCGGGAGTCCGCTCCGTGGCCGTGGCGATGCTCCCCGTCTTTCACGACACCGATGCGAGCACCGATATCACCGCGCAAGGTTACATAGCCAAGCCGGGCGAAGACACCGATTGCCAGTGGAACCAAATCAGTCCCGGTTATTTCTCGGCGATGGGAATTCCGCTGCTTTCCGGCCGTGAATTCACGGATGCGGACACACCGGCGAGCCCGTCCACGATTGTCATCAACGAAAGGCTCGCGCAGAGGTTTTTTGCGGGACGAAACCCCATTGGGTTGCATCTCTCCGTCGGATCGGGAGGCGAAGCCTCGCAGCCCGCCTTCGAGATCGTCGGCGTGGTGGCAAACAGCAGGCACGATGGCGTGCGTGACAGAATCTCGCCGTTCATGTACTTCCCCTACTCCCAGGGCGCGTCGGGAAACGCCTTCGTCCGCCTTGGCTTCGGTACCTTCTATGTGCGCACCGAACAAGACCCGGCGATCGCGAACGGAGAAATACGGCAGATGATCGAGAGCGTCGACCCACGCCTGGCGATCTACAACGTCCGGACCTTGGGCGAACAAGTCAACGCTTCGATGTTTCAGGAGCGCGCACTTGCGTTTCTCTCGATCTCGCTCGGCCTGCTTGCGGCGCTCCTGGCGGTGATAGGGCTTTACGGCTTGCTGGCCTACTCGGTCGCTCGGCGCACGCGCGAGATTGGAATTCGCATGGCGTTGGGGGCGCAGCCGGGCGAAATCCTGGCGATTGTGTTCCGCGAGGGCGGAAAGGTGGCGATCGTCGGCATAATTCTCGGACTCGTGGCCTCCGTGGGCCTGACGCGCATCCTGGAGGCAACGCTATTCGGTGTGAGCCCCACCGACCCGCTGACGTTCGCGGTAGTTGTTTCGATTCTCGTGAGCGTGACGTTCTTCGCCTGTTGGATTCCGGCGCGGCGCGCCATGCGCGTCGATCCGATGGTCGCGCTGCGCTATGAATGAAACGGAGAACGCCATGACACGACTGCGCGCGTGGTTCATCCGATTCGGCGGCCTGTTCGGCAAACAGCGCCGCGACCGCGATCTTGCGGCCGAGCTGGAATCGCATCTGCAAATGCACGTTGACGACAACGTCCGCGCCGGAATGACGCCGGAGGAAGCGCGGCGCCAGGCGCTGATCCAGCTCGGCGGCGTCGAGCAAACCAAGGAGAATTACCGTGACCGCCGTGGCCTTCCTTGGCTCGAATCGCTGCTGCAAGACGTCCGCTTTGGCCTGCGCATGCTGCGCAAGAATCCCGGCTTCACCGCCGTCGCGATCCTCACCCTTGCTTTGGGCATCGGCGCGAACACGGCGATTTTTAGTCTGATCGATGCGGTGATGCTGCGGTCGCTACCTATCGAAAATCCGTCGCAACTCTTCCTCGTCAAATGGGCCGCGCGTAAGGCTCCGGCTGTGCACGTGTATCTCACGGCCGGAGACTGTGCCGCCGATCTGCGTTCGGGAGGCCTGAATCCTTCTGGTTGTTCGCTTTCTGAGCCGATGTTTCGTCGCCTCGCTCAGGCAGGCGTTTTTGCGCAGGTGGCCGCGTTCGGCAATGCGGGCGGCGGTATCGGGATCGGCAGTCTGGATCTGACGGGCAACGGAGATGCAAGTGTCATCGAGGGCCAGGTCGTCTCCGGAAGCTTCTTTCAGACGCTGGGCATTCGGGCAGCGGCGGGGCGTTTGCTTCAGGAGACCGATGATTTGCCATCCGCAGCGTCGGTCGCGGTGCTCAGCTACGGCTATTGGCAGAACTCTTTCGGCGGCTCTCGCGACGCCGTCGGGCGAACCATCGAAGTGAATCGCGTGCCTTTTACGATTGTCGGAGTGGCTGAGCAGCGATTCACCGGGCTCACACCGGGAAACGACTACGACATTTGGCTGCCGCTTGCCGATGCTCCGCGCATCGCCGATTCAACACGCTGGCAGAATCGCCAGAATGATCCGGGGGCGTGGTGGTTGACAGTCGTAGCGCGCCTGGACGCCAGCGCGTCGCGTTCGCAGGCAGCCGCGAGCGCGATCTTCCGAAACGAAATGCTTCACGGCTCGACACCCTTGTTCCACGCCGGGAGTGGACCGGTTCCTCTGACGGAGCAGGCAGCGCCGCGTGGGCCGGCCCATCGAGAAGCAACACCGCACGGGTCCGGTCGCGGCGGACAATCGGCAAACGCCGACGCGCCGAGGGGCTCGCCTGCCAACGCCATGACTTTGTCCGGCCCGGATGACGACCCCATTCTGACTTTCGACGATGCGCAGACGGGATTGGCGGGCGCCCGGCTGCAATACTCCAACCCGCTATACGTATTGATGGCGGCGGTCGCGATCATTCTCTTGATCGCTTGCGCCAACGTTGCCGGGTTGATGCTGGCTCGTTCTGCGGCACGGCAGCGGGAAGTAGCCGTTCGATTGGCTTTGGGCGCGCGGCGGATGCGCATCGTACGCCAGCTTCTCACCGAAAGCGTGATGCTCTCGACACTCGGCGGTGTGCTCGGAATCCTCTTCGCGTTTTGGGGCGCGCACGCCATCCTCTCTTTCGTGTCGCAAAACCAGCCAAGGCCGCTTGGATTCGCGACAGGCGTCGACGTCCGCCTCCTCGCGTTCACCGTTTCGATCTCGGTGGGCGCTGGAATCTCGTTGGGATTGGTCCCCGCACTTCGCAGCATCCGCGTCGATCTAACGCCTGCGCTGAAGGACGGCAAAGGCGGATTGCTCGGCGAAGGTCAAGCCGGCGGCCGATGGCTGAGCGTCGGGAATGCTCTCGTGGTTGCGCAGGTGGCGCTTGCAATTGTGGTGCTGGTGGGTGCGGGGCTCTTGGTTCGCACGCTCCAGAATCTTCGGAGCGTGAATCCTGGTTTCGACTCGCATAATGTGGTGCTCTTCGGAATCGATCCGACGTCGGCCGGATACAAAGACAGCCAGATCGACAGCTTCTATCGCGATTTGCAGGGCCGGCTGGCCGAGACTCCGGGAGTGACGTCGGCGAGCTATTCCTCGCTGCCGCTGCTGAGCAACGGTGAGATGATCACGATGTTTCAGGCGCCCGGCACGCCGCAAGGCCGCATGTCGGAAGCGAACATGCTGGCTGTGGGGCCGGATTTCTTCCGCACGATGCGGATTCCATTTTTGCAAGGTCGCGACTTCAATGATTCCGATTACGCCGTATTGGCTTCTGCCGGTGTGAGCCACGGCCCCGCCTCCGTACCGACGCCGGTAATTGTGAATCAGGCGTTTGTAGTGAAATACTTTGGCCAAGAGCCCGCTTTGGACAGGCGTTTTGGAGAATCTTCCGGAGGTCCGTTCTGGCCTCCCACCGCAGGATACGAGATCGTCGGTGTTGCGCGCGATACGAAGTACTCGAACCTGCGCCAAGCGATCGACCCAACGATGTATCTGCCGCAGAGCCGGATGTACGCGACGTTCGAATTGCGCACGGCGGCCGACCCGAAGGCGCTGCTTCCTGCGATCCGAAGAGTTATCGCGCAAGTCGATCCGAATTTGCCGCTCTCGAATGTCACGACGCAGGAAACCCAAATCGATCGGTTGCTGTTCCAGGAGCGCCTTGTGGCGCGGCTCTCCGCGTTTTTCGGGTTGTTGGCGCTGACGCTTGCGTGCATCGGGCTATACGGGTTGTTGTCTTACGAAGTCAGTCGGCGCACGCGGGAGATCGGTATTCGTATCGCGCTCGGCGCCACTTCAAACGACGTGGTTCGTCTGCTGGTGACGCAAGGTCTCGCACTCTGCATAGCGGGCGGATCGTTGGGAGTCGCGGCGGCTCTGGCAGCGACGCGGTATCTGAAATCGATGTTGTACGGCGTTCACGCCGACGATCCATCGACCATTCTCGCCGTTGCTCTGCTGCTGGCGCTGGTGGCTTTCGCCGCTTGCTACGTTCCGGCGCGGCGCGCCACGCGCGTCGATCCCATGGTGGCGCTGCGCTATGAGTGAACGGAGAATTCGATGAGAGGTCTGCGCACATGGCTCGTGCGGTTCGGCGGCCTGTTCGGCAAGCAGCGCCGCGACCGCGAATTGGCCGCCGAGCTCGAGTCGCATCTGCAGATGCATATCGACGAGAATGTGCGCGCGGGGATGTCGCCAGAAGAGGCGCGCCGCCACGCCCTGATCCATCTCGGCGGTGTCGAGCAGGCGAAAGAGAATTATCGCGACCGTCGCGGACTCCCCTGGCTCGAGACGTTGCTGCAGGACATGCGTTTCGGGCTGCGCATGCTGCGCAAGAATCCGGGGTTTACCGCGGTGGCCGTGCCTACGCTGGCCCTCGCCATCGGCGCGACGATCGCGATTTTTTCCGTCATGTATGCATTGGCGCTCAGGCCGTTGCCCGTGTCACATCCTAACCGGCTGGTTGAGGTGGACGGGGGACTAGGCAACCTGCACACATATCCAGAGTGGAAGAATTTTGTGGACCAGCAAGATATTTTTTCACACGTACTCGCTTACGACTACTTCGATACTAGTTTCAACATCAGCGCCGCTAAGCAACAGGAGGAAGTATCCGGCCTTTACGTTTCTGGAGATTACTTCCAAACCCTCGGCGTTCAGGCGGCGATTGGAAGGGTCCTCCAGCTTTCGGATGACCAGCCTGGTGCGCCACCTGTGAGCGTGCTTGGCTACGGATTATGGCGGCAATTCTATGGTCAATCGAAAAACGTACTCGGGCAGCGGATCCTAATCGATGGGCACGAATTCCAAATAGTTGGCGTGGTCCCTCGATCTTTCTTCGGCGTGGAGATCGGTGAGATGTCTCAGATCTTCATGCCACTCGAGACACAAAGAACGTACAGGGATTATCCGCTGCTCTACGGACGCCAGACGCCGTCGCTGGACGATACGCACGCTACGTTATTGAGCTTCATCGGCAGGCTAAAGTCGGGGGAAAGCGTCAGCCAAGCCAATGCTGGACTGGAACTTCTGAGCCCAGAAATATACAGAGCCCTCACGCCGAGCTCTAGCGAAGATAGTGGGAGGACGGCTGCGCCGGCATCTCTTGTTGCGCGTCCCATAACCTCCGACACTTGGCTGCAAGACATGGACGTGGTGTTGCTTTTGATCGGTATGTCCGCGGTCGCTCTGATCATCGCTTGTGCGAATCTAGGCAATCTGCTGCTGGTGCGCGCTACGAAGCGGCAAGGCGAGATCGCGACTCGCCTTGCGCTGGGTGCGACTCGCTGGCGCCTGGTGCGGCAAATGTTGACGGAAAGTGTTGCGTTGTCGCTGATCGGCGCTGCGACAGGTCTTCTTGTCGCACGTTGGGGGACCCAGGCGTTATTTTGGACGCTTTCTTGGCCCGACGATGCACTTTCCCTCGATTTATCCTGGGACGCGAGGCTTGTTGTCTTTGCGGTGGGTATCACTTTGGCTTGTCCGCTCCTGTTTGGACTGGCCCCTGCGATCCGGGCAACTCGCGTTTCAATTTACTCCGCGATGACCAACGGTGTAGCAACTCGAAAGCCTGGAAACCGATTTTCAAACTCTCTTCTGGTTGTTCTGCAGGTTGCTTTATCCATGGCATTGCTGGTCAGCGCGGGCTTGCTGGCACGAACATTGCACGCGCTCCTCGCCGTAAATCCCGGCTATGACGCCAGAGGCGTTCTGACGGCTCATCCGACATGGAACGGCGCCGCCGAAAATTCGCAGCGCGCAGCGTCTGTTGGTGAGCAATTGCTGACGCAATTTCGGTCTGTTCCTGGCGTGATCTCCGCATCCTGGAGTCGCGTGGCTTCACAGATGTACCTCGCCCAATTGACTGTTCGCAAACCTGGCAGCGTCGAGCGGCGTCTTGATTCTTATAACATCTATATCTCTTCCGATTTTTTCCGCACCCGGCGAACCCCCATGCTTGCGGGGCGCGATTTTAACGATGGTGACATCGATACGTCCCTCCCGGTAGCTATTGTTAGCAAAACGCTGGCGGAGATGCTCTTTCCGGGTCTAAATCCCGTCGGGCTCAGGTTTCGGGAAAACGACAGCAAGACCAAGGGGCAGGACTACGCCGTCGAGGTAATCGGCGTCACCGCCGACATGCAATATCGTCGACCTGATCTAGGTCCGCTGCCGATTTTGTTCAGGCCGGTCTCTCAGTGTACTTCGTGCCTGGGCATGGGCAGCTACGAAGTACGCGTTGCCGGTGCGTTTCCCGAGATGACGAAACGGCTGGAGAATGCAGCGGCGGCGGTCGATTCTCACGCTGTCCTGAAATGCGACCCACTGAGTAACGAAGACAACGGTGTTCTCCACCGAAGTAGCGCCATGACCTTGATTGCGATCACGTTCGGTTCGTTCGTCGGCCTGTTGGCGATGATCGGAGTTTATGGAGTGACGTCATACGCTACAGCGGAAAGGACGCGCGAAATTGGCGTTCGCATGGCGCTGGGCGCACAACAGGGCAACGTGTTCCGGATGGTAATGCGCGAAACTATGGGCGTGGTGTGCGTCGGTATTGCGTTTGGCGTTGCCGCTGGCCTCGCGGCCGCACGGATGATTAGCGGAATGATTTGGGGAGTAAAACCAACTGATCCGTTAAGCTTTGCTTTTGCGATTTGCTTGATGCTTCTCACTACTGGAATCGCCGCGTTTCTCCCCGCGCGCCGGGCGATGCGCGTCGATCCGATGGTCGCGCTGAGGTACGAATGAGGCGCGGAGCAACGCGCGAGGAGGAATTGTGAGGGGGGCGCTGCGCGCATGGTTTGTGCGATTTGGTGCGCTGTTCGGCAAACAACGCCGCGACCGCGAATTGGCCGCCGAGCTCGAATCGCATCTCCAGATGCATATCGACGAGAATGTGCGCGCGGGGATGTCGCCAGAAGAGGCGCGCCGCCACGCCCTGATCCATCTCGGCGGTGTCGAGCAGGCGAAAGAGAATTATCGCGACCGTCGCGGGCTCCCCTGGCTCGAAACCTTGATTCAGGACATTCGTTTCGGCGTCCGCATGCTCGCGAAATCACCAGGTCTTACGTTGATCGTCGTCGTGACCCTGGCTTTGGGAATCGGCGCTAACACGGCTATCTTCGGGATCGTGAATGGCTTCCTGCTGCGTCCGTTACCCGTGCGGGACCCGGAGCAGATCACCGTGCTCGCGGTTCAGCAGAAAGATTCGCCGCTCGGATCCTCAGGGTTCGCCTATCCCGAATTCGTCGATTTTCGCGAGCAAGCGAAAGCCTTTTCCGACGTGTTCGCAATCGTCCTAAGCAACGTGCAGTTGGCCAGAAAAGGTCTGTCCGAGCAATGCTTTGCAAACTACGTTTCGAGGGATTTCTTTGGAGCGCTGGGAGTGACGCCCGCCGCAGGGCGCTTGTTTCTTCCGAACGAGGGCGAAACGCCCGGCGAACCTCTGATCGCGGTCCTTGGATATTCCTATTGGCAGAAGAGATTCCACGGCGACGCAGGCGTAGTCGGACAGCAAGTCGAGATCAATGGTAAGGCCGCGACGATCGTCGGCGTCGTGCCGCGGCGATTCCAAGGCATGTATTCTGTCGCCGAGATGGACCTCTACCTCCCGCTCAGCGCGATCGATGCGGAGGAATCTCCGAATCTTTTCTGGAACAATCGCGACGAAAGGAGAATGCTGGCGTTCGGAAGACTAAGGTCGGGCATCAGTCTGCGCCAGGCGCAGGATTCTCTCGACGTGATCGCGGCGCGTCTCGCCGCTCAATATCCCGCCACGGACAAATGGTTCACCGTTCGCGCGGTTCCTGAGAGATTATCGCGGCCGATCCCGTATGCAAACAATGCATTCGTGGCGGTCTCGGGCCTGTTCATGGTTCTGGCTGCCTTCGTTCTGCTGCTTGCCTGCATGAACGTGGAAAACATCCTGCTCGCGCGGGGAGTGTCCCGCCGGCGCGAAATGGCCACACGTGCGGCATTAGGGGCCGGGCGAGCGCGCCTGATTTGCCAAATGCTCGCCGAGAGCCTCCTCCTCGGCATTCTCGGCGGAGCCGCCGGGCTGATCCTGGGCGTGTGGGTGGACCACCTGACGAGTTCGCTCCGTCTGCCGACCATCCCGTTGCACGTGGATGCCACCTTCGACTGGCGGCTGTTTGCTTTCGCGATTGGATGCACGCTCGCGACAGGAGTCGTCGTGGGATTGCTTCCGGCGCTGCACGCTTCCGGGGCAAGCTTGAGTTCGGTGCTGCACGAGGGTGGGCAGCGGAGCTTCGTCGGCGTGAGTCATCAGGGTGCGCGCAATTTCCTTGTCATCGCGCAAGTGGCCGGCTCGTTTGCCCTCTTGATCGCTGCCGGGCTCTTCGTTCGAAGTTTGCAGAGCGTCGAGAGCTTCCATCTTGGCTTCGATCCCGACCATGTGCTTAACGTAATCATGGACCCACACGAGTCGGGCTACGATGAGGCGCACACGATCGCGTTTTACCGGGAACTCGAGTCCAAAGTGCGCGCCCTTCCGGGAGTCGAATCCGTAAGCCTGGCTTCCTACGTGCCGATGGGCGGGTATCCCAGCAAGGCCTCGATTTTCGTCCGGGGCCGCGCCGTGCCGCCTGGACAGCACCCTCCGCTGGTGCTCCTGAACAGGGTCGATCCACCTTACTTCGAAACCATGCGCGTTGCGCTCTTTCGTGGCCGCGTTTTCCTGGACTCGGATAACAACGCGGCCCCCCCGGTTGCCATCGTCAACCAAACGATGGCCTCTGATTTCTGGCCGCACGAGGACCCGATCGGAAAATACTTCCGCATCGATAACGACGCAGCGCCGCTCGTGGAGGTCGTCGGAGTGACGAGTGACGGCAAGTATGGGACGGTCAACGAGGACCCCCAGCCATTTTTATACATTCCGCTCGCGCAGAACTTCGCTTCCAAACGCGCTTTGCAGATTCGAACGCTCGTTCCGCCCGAATCGCTTGCCGGGGCTATGAGGGAACAGATCGGCGAGTTGGCCCCGGATCTTTCTATCGTGGACATCGAGACGATGGATCAGTCACTTCATGGAGCATTGGGCTTCTTGGTGTTTCGGCTGGCAGCAATTTTCGCCGCCGTCATTGGAATGATCGGGCTGGTTCTCGGGATTGTCGGTGTGTATGGTGTCGTGTCATTCGCTGCGAGCCAGCGGACCAGCGAGATCGGCATCCGTCTGGCGCTCGGTGCAAACTCGAGCGACATCCTTTGCCTCGTCTGGAGGCAGGGCGCACGCCTCGTGATCGTCGGCATCGCGGTTGGACTGGTTGCGGGGTGGTCGTTGACTCGGGCGATGGCCCACCTGCTCGCGGGGATCAGCCCCAGCGATCCCCTGACTTATATAACTGTCACGTTCCTGATGTCGGCGGTCGGCCTGCTGGCGTGCTGGATTCCGGCGCGACGCGCGATGCGCGTCGATCCCATGGTGGCGCTGCGCTATGAGTGAACGGAGAATGCGATGAGACGTCTGCGCGCATGGCTCGTGCGGTTCGGCGGCCTGTTCGGCAAGCGGCGCCGCGCTCGCGAATTGGCGGCCGAGCTCGAATCGCATCTGCAGATGCATATCGACGAAAATCTCCACGCGGGCATGTCGCCCGAAGAGGCGCGCCGGCAAGCGCTGATCGGGCTCGGCGGCATCGACCAGACGAAGGAAAGCTACCGCGACCGCCTCGGCCTTCCCTGGCTCGAAACGCTGCTGCAAGACATCCGCTTCGGCCTCCGCATCCTGCGCAAGAATCCCGGCTTTACCGTTGTCGCCGTTCTCACCCTCGCGCTGGGAATCGGCGCTGCCACTGCGATGTTCACCGTGGTGAACGGCGTGGTGCTTCGATCGCTTCGTTATCCGGACGCCGACCGCATCGTCGCCATAGACACGCGCTTTTCCGATTCTGGCCACGAAATCCCGCGCGTTACGGGCGGCGACCTGCAGGACTTGCGCGGCGCCACCGATTCTTTCGCGGCGTTCAGCTATTACGATGGCGGCGGGATGGGCGTACAGGTCAACGGGGGAGCGGATTTCGGCGGAGTCTACCAAGTCGACTCGGATTTCTTCCGTGTCTTCGGAGTATCGCCGGGCGTCGGCCGGACGTTTGCGCCAGGCGATGCCGGCCGCTCGGCGCTGGTGAGCGCCGGATTTGCCGAGAGCAATTTCGGCTCGGACTCGGCGGCGTTGGGCCGGCCGCTTGGAATCGAAGGTACGGAGTACGAAATTGTCGGCGTCATGCCTCCGATGTTTCAGTTTCCGCCCGAGGCGCAGGTTTGGGCGGCGGTGTCGGCGGTTCCGGAGAATACCAATCGCACAGCCTACAACTATCGCCTCGTCGCCAGGTTGAATCCCGGTGTTTCGCCGAAGGTCGCCGATGCGCGGCTTTCGTCCGTGGCGAATTCTCTGGCGGCGGCATTCCCGGACAGCAATCGAGACAAGTCGTTCGTCGTCGAACCTCTACAGGAGCAACTGGCGGAGCCGGTCCGCACGAGCCTGCTCCTCCTGATGGCTGCGGTCGCGCTGGTGCTGTTGATCGCGTGCGCCAACGTGGCCAATCTCATGATCGCGCGCGCCACCGTGCGCGCTCGTGAGCTTGCGATGCGCGCGGTATTGGGCGCCGGCCGTTGGAGGCTCGTGCGCCAACTGCTTCTGGAAAGCGTTCTCGTCGCCTTCGCCGCGTGCCTTCTCGGGATCGTCCTTGCCATGTGGATCACCAAGGGCTTGTTGATTCTCGGCGGTCGTTTCATTCCCGGGCCGCTGCTCGCGGATATCCAATTCGACTGGTGGGTGCTTGCGTTTGCCTTGGCGGCGCTTTTCACGAGCTTCTTTTTCGGCATCGCTCCTGCATGGCAGGCGGTGCGTCTGAATTTGCAAAACGCGATCAATAGCGGCGGGACGACTGGCGTCCTCGGCGGCGGCCCATCGAAGTTGCAGGATTCGCTCGTGGTGGCCCAGATTGCCCTGTCCCTGACCCTGGCGGTTGGCGGAGGGCTGTTGTTTCGCACGCTCATGGCTCTGCACAGTTCGCCGCTGGGCTACCGCACGGACGGCATTCTCGTCACCTACGCGTCCGCGCCGGCCCGAACCCTCGCCGAGGCTTTGCAGGACGCCAGGGGCTTCGACGATCTGTTCGCACGCTTGCGCAAAGCGCCTGGTGTTGTTTCCGCCGCCGGGGCGATGGGTTTGCCGGCCGGGGAGTACGGCTCGAACGGTTCCTTCGCGATTGAGGGCAAGCAATCATTCAGCGGCGACCCGCGCCAGCTTCCCTCCGCCGGTTTTCGCCTGGCAAGCCCTGGCTATTTCACCACGATGGGCATTCCGATCTTGCGCGGCCGCGATTTCAGCGGAAGCGACCTCTACAATCGGCCGTTCGTCGCGATCGTCAGCGATTCTCTGGCGCGCCAGGATTTCCCCAATGAAGATCCGATCGGACATCGGATTATGTGCGGCTTGGATTCACCCAAGTGGATGACCGTCGTCGGAGTGGTGGGGGACGTCCGCCAAAGCTCGCCCGCCGCGCAGCCCGGCCCTGAGCTCTATATGCCCTTGCAGCAGCACCCGTTCATGGCCAGCGATACGGAAGTCGTTGTGAGAACTCCCGATAGTCCCCAGACGTTGATTCCCGCGGTGGAGCACGCCATCCGCGCCGTCAATCCTGAGATCGCCGTTCGTTTCACCACGATGACCGAATTGGTGAGCGATTCGATCGGCGCGCAGCGCTTTCGCGCCGTTCTCGCTGCCACCTTCGCCATACTGGCCCTTTGGCTCGCGCTCTCCGGCATGTACGCGGTCATGAGTTACGTGACGGCGCAGCGAACTGCGGAATTCGGCCTGCGCTCGGCATTGGGCGCTCAACGCGGCAACATCATTCGCCTTGTTCTCGGCCGCGCTGTGGGCATGGCGGCCACGGGTGTGCTTGCAGGCACCCTCCTCTCAATTGTCGCGGGACGCCTGTTGTCGTCCATGCTCTTTGGCGTGACGAGTCTGGACGTCGTTACTTACGCGATCGTGATCGGAATCGTCGTCCCGGTGATCGTTCTGGCCGCGGCCGTTCCCGCGTGGCGCGCCTCCCGGACCGATCCGATGGTCGCTCTGCGCTATGAGTAAAGGGAGATCGCGATGAGACGGCTGCGTGGATGGTTCGTGCGGTTCAGCGGCCTGTTCAGCAAGCAGAACCGCGACCGCGAGCTGGCCGCCGAGCTGGAATCGCATCTACAGTTGCACATCGAGGAGAATGTGCGCGCCGGCATGTCGCCGGAAGAAGCGCGCCGCCAAGCGCTGATCCATCTCGGCGGCGTCGAGCAGACAAAAGAGAATTATCGCGACCGCCGCGGAATCCCCTGGCTCGATACGCTGTGGCAAGACATCCGCTTCGGCCTTCGCAGGCTGCGCAAGAGTCCAGGGTTTATCTTGACGGTCATCATCACGCTGGCTTTGGCAATCGGCGCGAACACAGCGATGTTCTCCTTGGTGAATGCGCTGATGCTGAAGAGCCTGCCCTATTCGCATCCGGAACGGATCGGCACGATTTACACGCGCATCACCGGTTCGAAGGTCTCCGATGAGCGGCACAACCTGAATGGGGAACAATGGGAACTGTTGCGCGACAATGTGCCCGCGTTGATTTCCGCTGTTTCGATTCGAGGAGCTTCCGGCGTCAATCTCGGATGGCAATCGCACGGGTGGTATCTGCGCGCGGGGCGCGTGTCGACCCACTACTTCGACGTGCTGGCGGTTCAGCCCATGATGGGGCGCAATTTCTCCGAAGACGAGGACCGCCCCCACGGGTCGAAGGCTGTCATCCTGAGTAACAGTTTGTGGCGAAATACTTTCAACTCGAACCCCAATATTCTAGGACAGTCCATTCTGTTGAAAGGCGAGCCATACACGGTCATCGGCGTGCTCCCTGAGGGCGCCACGATTCCCTTGGACGCCGATCTGTATACGGCCCTTCAAGCCAGCCGCGAAGGCGAGGGCGGGGGAACGAACTTTGCGTGCATCACGCGGCTGCGCGATGGCGCGAGCTGGGACGAGGCAGATGCCCAGATCAACCGCGCCTGGTCCCTCCGTGCCATTCGATATGAAATAAAGGAGAACCCCGGCGCCCGGGTGACCTACCATTCCGTGCCGCTGCAGAAGGGTGAGACCGCCCGGCTGCGCCCGCCGGTGCTGGCGCTGATGCTGGCCGCCGGCATCCTCCTTCTGATCGCCTGCGCCAATCTGGCCGGGTTGACGCTGGTCCACACACTGCGGCGCACGCCGGAAGTGGCCACTCGGCTGGCGCTAGGAGCGCAACGCTGGCAAATCCAGAGGCAATTCTGGATCGAAAACCTGCTGTTGGCGATCGTGGGCGGAGCGTTTGGCGTCGGCGTGGGTTTTCTGACGCTGCGTGGACTCTTGCTGCTGTTGCCCGAGCACTTTCTCCCTGTCGCACATGTCCCTCTCGACGGCCGCGTCATGGGCTTCACCCTGGCCGTCTCGTTGTTGACCAGCATCCTATTCGGGATGCTTCCTGCCCTGGCCACTCGGAGCGTGGATCTGCGGTCTTCGATGAGCAGTAGAAATATGGCCAGAGGCAGGAAGCTGCGTGTGAGCCAGGGCCTGATTGTGGGCGAGGTCGCTCTTACCGTGGTGCTGCTTGCCGCCTCCGGCCTGCTCATTCGCACGCTGGTCCACTTGGCGACCCAACCGCCAGGGTTCAATCCCAACGCGGTGATGACCGCCAAGGCCTCTCTGGACGACGTCCGCTTCCATGATCCTGCCGCATTCAGAAAGCTGTTGGACGAGAGCACGGCGGCGATGCGGCAGATTCCCGGCGTGCAGAATGCCGCCGTCGGCCTGAGCCTCCCGTATGAACGCGGCTTGATCGATGGATCGCTGACGCTCAGCGACGGCAAAGAAGCGGGGCAACACGTGGAAACGAATGAGGTGTACGTGACACCCCGTTACTTTGAAACCTTGCAGATACCGGTCCTGATGGGACGTTCCTTCACCGAGGATGATGGCCCGAATGCGCAGCGCGTGGCAATCGTCAACCGGACATTCATGCGCAAATTGTTCCACGGGGCAAATCCGGTCGGGCGTTACGTGGATAAGGACATGATGATTGTCGGGGTGGTGGAAGATGTGCCCGTCGTATCCGGTTTGACCGCTGATCTGCCTCTCACGCGCGAAGAGGCTGTCTACATTCCTGCCGCGCAAGTGGATGCCCAGCTACTCTCGCTGGTTCACGCCTGGTTCCAGCCAAGTTGGATTGTCCGCACCGCCGGCCCGGTGGATGGGTTGACCGCGCAGATGCAGGCCGCGCTGTCGAGCGTCGATGCCAACTTGCCTTTCTCGGGCTTCTACAATGTGTCGGACCTGCTGGCGAAGACGTTGGCAATACAGCGTGTTGAAGTGGCGCTGCTGGGCGCAATGGCCGTTCTGGCCCTGCTGCAGAGTGCAGTCGGCATCTTCGCACTCGTGGCCACGGTGGTCGCCCAGAGGAAGCGCGAGATCGGCATTCGCATGGCCCTGGGTTCGACCGTGGGGCGCGCAGTGGTCGAGATCGGCTCCCTGGGCGCGGGCGCATCAGTGCTTGGCATGATCCTGGGACTAATGCTTTGCGCCGGTGCGCTGCCGGTCATGCGCAGCGTGCTGTATGGCGTAGGCGTTTACGATGCGCCGACACTCGCGACCGTTGTGGTCACGCTTCTATTCGTGACCCTCTTTGCAACAATTTTGCCAACCGCGAAACTTGCGAAGATCAGCCCAGCCGACACATTACGCGAGGAATAGAGAGATGAGCGTATTGCGAGCATGGTTCACGAGACTCAGCGGGATGTTTGGCAAGGAGCGGCGGGACCAGGAGCTTGACGTCGAAATGACAAGCCACCGGTGTGCTCACGTTTGTGAGCGTAAGGCGTCCTATCTCGCAGCGCGAAGGCCTGAAGTGGTTCAATAGCGGCAGCAACCTGGCAAGTGACCATCGGAACAAGACCGGCGCGTCAGCGGGGAAGATCCACCCGGCGCCGTCAGCGCGGAAGGCGGGCGATAGCGAGTGATCAGGCTTATCAATGTCGAGAAATCCTACGAGTCGGGCGCCGGCCGCTCCTGGGTGCTGCGCCGCATCGACCTCGAAATCCGCGAAGGCGACTTCGTCACGATCATGGGGCCGTCCGGGGCGGGGAAGTCGACTTTGATGGGCATCATCGGCATGCTCGACGGTGACTGGAAGGGCGAATACTACCTGCTCGATCGGGCCGTGCATAAGCTCGACAATCGCCGCCGCGTCGAGCTGCACAAGCAGTACATCGGTTTCGTCTTCCAGCAGTATCACCTGCTCGACGATCTCACCGTCGCCGAGAATCTCGACCTGCCGCTCTCCTACCGCGACATCCCGAAAGCGGAGCGCCAGGCTTTGGTCGCAGACGCGCTCGACCGCTTCCAAATCGTCGCCAAAAAGGCGCTCTATCCCAGCCAGCTTTCCGGCGGACAGCAGCAGCTCGTGGCCGTCGCGCGGGCGGTGATCGGCAAGCCGAAATTGATCCTCGCGGATGAGCCGACCGGCAGCCTCCACTCGAGCCAGGGAAAGATAATCATGGACCTGCTCAAGAAGCTCAACGAAGAGGGTACTACGATCCTTCAGGTGACGCACAACGACGCCTGGGCCGCCTATGGCAGTCGCATCGTCGATCTCGCCGACGGCTGGATCGTAGGCGGAAAGGCACGCCCGACGGACAACATCGGTTGACCACGGGGAGGCCCTGAGGTATCAAGGATATACGAAAGATACACGATAGGAAGTTCTTAGCGTTCGTCCCGCGGGCACTGGCCCCGACGACGTAGAGTGAGTGGCGACACGATGGCACAGCCTCTCCAAAGCGAAGCTCCACCAGATCAGACGGCACCCACGATGGGCGGCGCCGAAGCCTTTGGCACGCCTCCCCGTGGCACTACCGCCTCGGCGTGGTTTGAGGCGTTGCTGCAGGATGTGCGCTTCGGATTGCGCATGATGCGCAAGAATCTCGGCTTCACCGCCGTCGCCGTCGTCACGCTGGCGTTGGGTATCGGCGCAACCACGGCGATTTTCACCGTCGTCGACAAAGTTCTCCTGCAGCCATTGGCGTATCCCGATCCCGATCGTATCGTCGTCCTCGAACAGAAATATCCGGAATCGACCAGCCCGATCATTTCCATTCCGAAATTCATGGCTTGGCGCGACCAGGCGCCGATGATCGCGGATGCGGCCCTCTACAGCTTTCCGGGGCAGCAGCGGGTCAATTTGATCGGCGGCGATCACCCCGAGCAGCTGCGCTCGACGCAGATGTCCGCGAATTTCTTTCCGTTGTACGGCGTGCGGTTCTCGCGAGGCCGTCCGTTCAGCGCCCAAGAGGATGTGCCCAAGGGACCGCCGGTCGCGGTGATCAGCAACGGCCTGTGGCGCGCACGGTTCGGTTCCGATCCGAATGTCGTCGGAAAGGCGATCGATCTCGACGGCACCGCGTACACCATCGTCGGAGTGATGGCTCCGCTCGATTCGCCGGACCTGCCGCTCGGTGACGTGTGTCTGCCGCTGCAGGCTGATCCGGACAGCGACAATCAGGGCAATTATTTGCTCGGAGCGGCGCGGCTCAAGCCCGGCGTCACGCTGGCCCAGGCGCGCGCCGCGGCGGACGTCATCGGCCGGCAGTTCGCCAAGAGGTATCCGGCCGCGATGGGGCAGCAGGCGACGTTCGCGTTGGACACGGCGCATGACGTGATCGTGAACGACGTGCGTCCGGCGCTGCTGGTGCTGCTGGGCGCGGTCGGATTCGTGCTTCTGATCGCCTGCGCCAACGTAGCCAACCTGCTCCTCGCTCGCGCCACCTTGCGGAAGCGCGAAATTTCGATTCGCGAAGCGCTCGGAGCCGGCCGGGCGAGAATCGTCCGGCAAATGCTCACGGAAAGCGTGCTTTTGGCACTCTTCGGCGGAGCTCTCGGCCTTTTCGTCGGCTACTTCGGATTGCGCTCGCTGCTGGCTGTGAATCCCGTTACCATCCCCCGGATCGGCGAGCACGCCGGGACGATTCCGTTCGACTGGCGAATTCTCATCTTCGCGCTGATCGTTTCGATGGCCACCGGCATCGCGTTTGGACTTGTGCCCGCGATGCGGGCTTCGCCCGGCGACCTCACCGTGACGCTCAAAGAGAGCGGCTCGCGCTCCGGCACCGGTTTCCGCCAGAACAAGACGCGCTCTCTATTGGTCGTCACGGAGATGGCGCTCGCCATGATCCTGCTGCTGGGGGCGGCGTTGTTGATCCGCACGTTTTTGGGATTGCGGACCGTCAACGCCGGTTTTCAGACGCACAATATCCTTACCATGGGAATGACCATAACCGGCGACCGCTTTCAGAAGACGGCCGCGGTCGCGCAGATCGTGCAGGATGGCCAGCGCCGCCTCGAGGCCATTCCCGGCGTTGAAGCAGCGGCGGCGAGCTGCTGTCTTCCGCTGGAGGGCGGCTACGGCCTTCCGTTCACCATCGCCGGACGCAAGCCGACGGCCGGTCCTTTTACCGGCGACAGTTCGTGGCGCAGCATTTCGCCGGACTACTTCAAGGTCTTCGGGATCCCCTTGCTCCGCGGCCGCCCGTTTACCGAGCGCGACGATGGGTCTTCGGAGCCCGTCGTCATCATCAACGAGACCATGGCCAGGCAGTATTGGCCGAATGGCGACGAAATCGGCGCCCAGCTCACCATCGGCGGCAAGGGAATCGGGCCCCAGTTCGAGGATCCGCCGCGCCAAGTCGTGGGCGTGGTCGGCGACGTGCGTGACAATTCCCTCCACAGCGACCCGATGGCCACCGTATACGTCCCTGTCGCCCAGATCAGCGACAGCATGAACGCGCTGGCGGATAGTGTCGCCCCGCTCCAATGGCTCGTTCGCACCCGCGTCGAGCCGCATTCGCTCGCCCCCCAAATCCAGCAGGCGCTCCGCGACGCAAGCGCCGGGTTGCCGGCGGGAGACGTACGGTCGATGGATGAGGTCATGAGGCAGTCGATGGCTCTCGACGCGTTCAGCACCACCCTGCTCACCCTCTTCGCGGCCATCGCCGTCCTCCTCGCAATGGTCGGAATCTACGGCATCATGGCCTATTCCGTGCAGCAGCGGACGCAGGAGATTGGCATTCGCATGACGCTCGGCGCCAGTCCCGCAAGCGTTCGATTCATGATCGTCGCGCAGGGCATGCTGCTGGCACTGGTGGGAGTGCTGCTGGGAGTCGCGGGAGGGCTCGGGCTGACCCAGCTCATGCAGAGCCTGCTTTTCGAGGTAAAACCCTGGGATCCGGTTGTTTTCGTTTCCACGGCGCTTCTGTTAGCGGCGGTGGCGCTGTTGGCGTGCTACGTTCCGGCGGTGCGCGCCTCGCGAGTGGACCCGCTCGTGGCGCTGCGGTATGAGTGAGGCATAGGCGATGGATATCGCACGGCCCGAGGCGAAGCGGCAAAAGACGATCCGGCGCTACACCTATGCCGGCGCGGCCCTGCTTGTCATCGTGGTGATCACGGCCGCGCTGGCGCGCCTGAAGCCGGCCGCTCCTGCGGTGGATCGTTCGACGATCTGGACGGACACGGTAAAGCGCGGGG
>Ga0335073_10002919_pt1 | contig 23621 bp, 19 predicted proteins | sample Lox_Sample_22_FD_207093 | JGI IMG/M metagenome (GOLD analysis project Ga0335073, IMG submission 207093) | Soil microbial communities from Loxahatchee National Wildlife Refuge, Florida, United States - Lox_Sample_2.2 | ecosystem: Environmental > Terrestrial > Soil > Wetlands | place: USA... | reverse complement strand
GGGCGCAGCGCCTGCGCGGCCGGCCCGATCCGGGGAGTGGCCAGTTACGTGCCGCTCCAGGATCCCGTTCGCTGCCGTATGCCCGTGACGACAGGCGGATCAGGCGAGGACCTCTGGATGCTTGACAGAGGCCAGGGTTCCCGCGAAACTTGGGACACATGTCCCTACTAAGACCTGATGCGGACTGCGCCTAGCAACCACCACGCCGTGGCAGTTGTGGGATATCGATGAACAGGAGTGCAGGAATGGCCCCACCGGCTTTTGCAGGAGTGCTCCGAGGCCTGCGGGTCGTCGAATTCGCGCATGTCTTGTCCGCGCCCATGAGCGGCACCCTGCTCGCTGATCTGGGTGCCGATGTCATCCATGTCGAGAGCCCTACCATCGGCGACTCGAGCCGCACTATCGGTCCTGACAAGGACGGTACCCACCTGTGGTGGAAGGTCATGGCCCGCAACAAACGTGCCATCACGCTTGATCTGCGTTGCGATGAGGGCCAGGCGGTCGCGCACGAGCTGGCGCAGTGGGCCGAGGTCGTGATCACCAACTTGCGCGTGCGCACGCTCGAGAAATGGTCGATGGACTGGCACACCCTGCACGAGCTCAATCCGTCGTTGGTGTACCTGAGCGTCACCGGAGATGGCCTGGGCACGAGTGACGAGAACTCGCCGGGCTTTGGCAAGGTGGGTGAGGCCCGCAGTGGCGTCGTCAGCGTCACCGGCTACCCTGACGGACCGCCAGTGCACACCGGCTTCTCACATGCCGATACTGTCACCGGTCTCATGGGTGCGTTCGCGATCTGCGCCGCCCTGCACCGCCGCGACGAGCCGGACTACCAGGGTGAGCTCATCGACCTTGCGCTGTTCGAACCGCTGTTCCGGCTCGTTGACTGGCAGGTAATTGTATACGACCAGCTCGGCGTCGTGCCGAAGCGCGCGGGCAACCAACTCGCGGTGGCGCCGGGCCTTGTGATCAATACGTACCCGACCAAGGATGGCGACTGGATCACCGTCACGTCCGGCACTCCAAGGTCCGTCCGGAACGTGCTGCTCATGCTCGGCCTGGACGCTGAGGAGTACATGGGCCCGAACGCCCACCCCCACGCACGGCAGGCGATCGATGCTCATCTCGGTGCGTGGATCGCCGAGCGCGGCACGGCCGAGGCACTGACACACATGCGTGGGCTGGAGGTCGTGGCGGAGAAGGTGTATGACATGTCCGACATCATGACCTCGCGGCTCTACCGAGAGCGCGAGGACATCATCCGGGTCGACGACGCAGACCTCGGCTCAGTCCGGATGGCGGGCGTCATCCCCAAGTTCCGGCAGAGCCCGGGCCGGGTGTGGCGGACCGGGCCGGGTCACGGCCAGGACAACGACGAGGTCTACACAGAGGTCCTCGGCATGACGCCGGAACGGCTCGCAGGGCTGAGGAGCGCAGGTGTCGTCTGACCGTGACGGCGGACGGGGCTTTCCCGGGGTCGACTTCCGCCATGTGCGCAGCGTCATGGAAACGCCGATCCTCGACGAACGCAAGTGGGCCAAGCTGCCGGGAATCGCTGCGGACGCGTTCATCATCGATCTGGAGGACAGTGTCGTTCCCGACCGGAAGGAAACGGCGCGGCAGCGGGCAATCCGCTACCTGGGCGACACCGACTTCTTCGGCGATCGCCTCGTGCTCGCTCGGCCGAACAACCTGGACACGCCGTGGGGCGCCGATGACATCGCAGCGCTCGCCAAGGCGAACGTCCGGCTCATGCTCTACCCGAAGGCACGCTCGGTCGACGAGGTGGTCGCCGTCCGTGACCTGCTCGACGGCCACGGCGTCGCTCCGCTCCTCTTCCCCATCATCGAGACCGCCGGAGGTGTGCTGGATGCGCGGGCGATCGCGCAGCTGCCTGGGATCGGTGGCCTGTTCACCGGGGTCGGCGACCTGAGCGTCGACGTGGGGATTCCCTTCTACGAGGCGGACGGGCAGATCAATCCGGTCCTCAACCGGGTTCGAGACACGGTCGTGCTGGCCGCCGCATCGGCCGGTGTCTCGTCCACGGACACTGTCTTCGCGCGCAACATCCGCGACCCGCACGACGTGAAGGCAGCGGTCCATGACAGTCGGCGCCGTGGCTTCACCTCGCTCGTGACCTTCTATCCGCCGCACGTCGAACAGATCAACGCGCTGCTTCCGCCGACCGAAGCCGAGGTCGGGGAAGCGCGCGAGCTTGTCGCGCGCTACCGCGAAGCCCAGTCGGCTGGCAACCCCGCGCTGGTGCTTGACAACGGCCGGGCCGTGCTGTTGCTGGACTGCGCTCGCGCCGAACGCCTGCTCCAGCGCGCCGACGCAATGGTCCCGACCCGGGAGGATGCGCTGTGAAGATTGCGCGGGTGCAATTGCCTGACGGTTCGCGAAAGCTTGCGGCGGTGGAGGAGCAGGGCGTGCGCGTGCTCGCTGCGGACGAGCCGGCCGTCATGCTCGAACTCCTTCGCGGCGTTGCCTCCCCACCGGAGGGTGGGATGGTTCTCGCCCGGGACCGGGTCGTCTTCCTTCGCCCGCTCGAGCGGCCGCCGTCGATCAGGGATTTCATGATCTTCGAAGAGCATGTCGCCAACGCCCGGCAGCGCACCGGGCGCGACGTGCCCCGAGCCTGGTACTCCGCTCCGGCGTTCTACTTCACCAGCCCCGCTGCGCTCGCCGGTCCTGACGAGCCGGTGCGCATCCCGCGCGGCTGCCGAGCCCTCGACTTCGAGCTCGAGGTGGCCTGCGTCATCGGCGTGGAGGCGTCCGACCTCGAGCCCAGCGACCCCGCCTGTCTCGACGCGATTGCGGGCTTCATGCTGCTCAACGACTGGTCAGCGCGTGACCTGCAGGTGCGTGAGATGGCGGTCGGGCTCGGCCCGGTGAAGGGCAAGGACTTCTGCACCTCGATCGGCCCGTGGGTAGTGAGCGCCGACGAGCTGGGATCGGCAAAAGATGGCCGGTGGTCATGCGCGCTGGAGGCAACCGTGAACGGCAGACGCGTCGGGAGCAGCGACCTGGCGTCGGCGCACTTCGGCTGGAACGAAGTCGTGGCCCGCGCATCCGAGAATACTCGTCTGGTCCCGGGCGACATCCTCGCCTCCGGCACGGTCGGCCGCGGCTGTCTGCTCGAGTTGCGTGAGCTTGGTCAGCGCGAGGACAACCCGTGGCTCGCGGTCGGCGATGTCGTCGAACTGCGGGGCGGCCCGCTGGGAGTCCTGCGCAACACCGTGGTCGCGGCCGCCGCGTCCTGAGAGTGCGGGCATACACCGCCATTCGTCACGAGGGAGTACTCGCCGTGGATGAGTCCCTGACCGAAGAGATGCTGGCGTGGCGCGAATCCCTGCGCCGTTTCGTGGACCGCGAGATCGCCCCAGTGGCTCGTGAGTACGAGCAGAACGGCGTCTATCCGACCGAGATCCTCGAGCAGCTGAAAGCGATGGGCTTGTTCGGGGTGACCGTGCCAGAAGAGTACGGGGGGTTGTCGACAGGGGCGGTGGGTCTCGCCATCATGTTCGAAGAGATCGCGCGCGGTTGGATGAGTGTTGCCGGCGCCCTCGGAAGCCATACCCTGGCCTGCTTTATGATCGCCAAGCACGGAACCGACGAGCAGAAGAAGCGACTGCTGCCCGACCTCGCCACCGGCGCGCGCCGCACTGCCCTGGCCTTGACCGAGCCCGGCGCGGGAAGTGATCTGCAGGGCATAGCCACCCGAGCGGTACAAGACGGAGGTGACTACGTCCTCAACGGCACCAAGATGTGGATCACCAACGCCCGTCACGCGGATCCCCTTCCGGTCCTCGCGCGCACCGGTGTCAACATGCGCGGTGCGCACGAGCTCAGCCTGGTCCTCGTGGACGCGGGCAGCCCCGGGCTTGAGGTGTCGAAGGACCTGGGCAAGATGGGGTACCGGGGGATCGAAACCTGCGAAGTGGTCCTGACCGACGTCCGTGTACCCGCGCGGAATCTGCTCGCCGGCGAAGAAGGGCATGGTCTGAGCCAGGTCCTTTCGGCGCTGGAGATCGGCCGCATCAACGTCGCGGCGCGCAGCCTGGGTATCGCCCAGTCCGCGTATGAGAAGGCGCTCGCGTACGCGCAGCAACGGGAAGCGTTCGACCAGCCCATCGCTAACTTCCAAGCCGTTCAGATCAAGCTCGCCAAGATGGCGACCGACATCCAGGCCGCGCGACTGCTTACGCTGTGGGGAGCGGCGTCGATCGACCGCGGCGTCCGCTCGGACGTCGAGTCGGGCATGGCGAAGATGTTCGCCTCCGAGGTCGCCGTCGCCTCATCGCTCGAGTCGATGCGCATCCACGGCGCGGCGGGGTACTCGACCGAGTACGAGATCGAACGGCTCTACCGCGACGCCCCGCTCATGGTGATCGGTGAGGGCACCAACGACATTCTGGCCATGGTTATCGCCCGGGGACTGCTCAAGCGGACGCGCTCACGGTGATTCGGCGCTCGCCGCACGCAGCAGGGTTCGGGCGTGCTCGACAAGCGGGGCGTCAATCATCCTGCCCTCGTACCGAAACACCCCCGGAGCTTGTGCGGCCGCAGCGAGCACAGCACGCGCCCAGCGCAGTTCCTCGGCATCAGGCACGAAGGCGTCGCGCACGTGCTGCACCTGAGCAGGGTGGATGCATGCCTTGGCGTCGAATCCCATCGTGACCGCATCCAAGGTCTCTGCGGCGAGACCTGCGGTGTCCTTGATATCGACATGGGCGGCGTCGATGGCGAACCTGCCCGCAGACCGCGCCGCCACCAACACCGTGTGACGTGCATGTGCAGAGACTCCGGTGAGCGCCCCCGACCGGTACCGGCTCGACCGGCCGTGCAGTGACACCGCGAGATCTTCGCTACCCCACAGCAGGCCGGAGCAGTTCGACACCTGGGCCAGCTGCGCCGACGCCAGGATGCCGAGGGCTGTCTCGCAGAGTGCGATGACGGGCGCTGGCGCCAGAGCGGCCACCTGCGGCGGTAGTTCCGCCTTGGGCAGCATGACGGTCACGCCGCGCACTTCCCGGAGCGTCTCGACGTCTGCGTCGTGCCACGGCGAGTCCACGCCGTTGATCCGTACGACGACCCGATCCAGGGGAAGCCTTCGCAGGGCGTCCACCACGACGCCGCGGGCCGTGGTCTTGCTGTCCGGGCTGACGGCGTCCTCCAGATCGAGGACTACGCCATCAGCTGCGGCCAGAGCCTTCTCGAACCGGTCCGGACGATCCCCCGGGCAGAACAGCAGCGCGGGGAACATGCTCGATGTCACGTCGGTACCTGCCTCGTCTGTGTTGGTGTCGCTGGTGCGCTGATCCCGGCAGCTTCCCAGCGGCCTCTTCAGTCATTAGTGTGGGACGGACGTCCCATGATCGGAGCAGATTGTGACGATGCACAAGGCCGTTCTCGGCCGCTTCTACGAAGATTTCGCCGTTGGTGACAGCTATCAGCACCCGTTCGGACGCACGATAAGCGAGACGGACTGCACCTGGTTCACCCAGCTCACCTGCAATACGAACCAGAATCACTTCAACGCGCACCTGGCCACCTCCAATCCGGTGTCCGGTGGGCGGATCCTCGTGAATTCGGGGTACACCGTGGCGCTCGTGCTCGGCCTATCGGTCATCGACATCAGCCAGAACGCGGTCGCCAACCTCGGGTGGACCGATATCCGCCTGAGCAATCCCGTGTTCGTCGGTGACACGCTCTACGCCGAGAGCATCGTCACCGAGTTGCGCCGCAGCAAGTCCCGTCCCGGCATGGGCATCATTACGGCCTTTACGCGGGGCCTGAACCAGGATGGGACCGAGGTCGTGTCCTGGACGCGATCAGTGATGGTGCCCGATCGAGCGACAGGTATCGGCCAGGATTACTTTCCCGCCGCGGCCGGAGCAGTTCTCGCCGACAGGGCCGCGCTGCCCGATCCGGCGTCGAAGAGTTCCTAGCTCTTCGCTTTCGCTCTTGACACCCCAGGGCCTGTCGATAAAAACTGGGACATACGTCCCGGAATCAAGTTACCGACTTCGACCGGACGTCCCCGACGCAGTGCAGGAGTCACGAAGATGCAGACGGAACTGACCACGATGTTCGGCCTGGACATACCGGTGTGTGGATTCTCTCATTGCCGCGATGTCGTGATCGCTCTCTCGAAGGCAGGCGGGCTCGGGGTGCTCGGCACGGCGAGGTACTCGCCAGAGCAGTTCGACATCGAGCTCACGAAGATCGACCGGGCGCTTAACGGCAAGCCGTACGGCGTCACGATCATCTTCCCCGCGCCGAAGGACGGCGCGGCTCCGACGGATCCGGAGTCGCTAGCCGGGCAGATCCCCGACGAGTACTGGGCCTACATCCGCAATCTTGCGCACCGCTTCAACATCCCGATCGACGAGACGTCGAAGAACGTCGCGCCCACCGAGGGCGTCGTGAATGCTTTCCCGCTCACCCGTGACCACGCCCTGGCCATGCTTGAGGTCGTCCGTCGGCACCCCGTCTCGCTTGTCTCATCGGCGATCGGCGCTCCGCCCCGGGACGGGGTCGACGAGCTGCACGCCAAGGGCGTCAAGGTCTGCGGCCAGGTCGGGGACCCCAAGCATGTTAAGCGCCACCTCGACGCGGGCGTAGACCTCATCGTCGCGACCGGGACCGAAGCAGGCGGCCACACCGGCGACATCGCTTCACTCGTTCTGACGCCACAGGTGGTGAAGGCTGCGGGCGGCGTTCCGGTTCTTGCCGCAGGTGGGATCGGTACCGGCCGTCAGCTCACGGCCGCTCTCGCGCTGGGCGCCGAAGGCGTCTGGATGGGCTCAGCGTGGCTCGTGACGACCGAGAGCGAACTCCCGCTTGAGCTGAAGACCAAGCTCGTGGCGGCCGCCTCCTCGCAGACAATCCGGAGTCGCTCGCTCAGCGGACGGATGGCGCGCCAACTCCGCACCCCGTGGGTCGAGGCGTGGGAGGAGTCGGACGCACTGTCCCCGCTTCCGGCGCCGCTCCAGGGTGTCCTGGTCAAGGACGTACAGGCGGGCATGATGAAACGTGGCCACGAGGACGTGATCGGCACGCCGGTCGGGCAGATCATCGGTGAGCTCAACGCGATCCGGTCCGTGCGTGAGGTCGTCCTCGACATGATGGCGGACTCGATCGACGCCGCCGAGCGCGTCAACAAGTCTTTCGCTGACTTCGCTTAGCCATCCGGGCCGTGAGCCCGGTCAGTCGTGACGACGACCCATCTAAGAAGGGCGGCACATCCATGGCCGGAACAGTAGATCTCAGCGTCGTCGACAATGTCGGCGTCATCACGCTGCGCTATGAGGAACGTCTCAACGCGCTTAGCCAGGGCATCCGCTCTGGCCTCTGGGCCTGTTTCACCGCAGCGGAGAACGATCCCGCGGTCGAGGTGATCGTCGTGACCGGTGCAGGCGACAAGGCCTTCTGCTCCGGCGCAGACCTGAAGGAGATGAACGAGACGGGCATGGCGGTGCCCGACGTGCGCGAGTACATGCCGCAGCTCGGCCGCAACATCCGCTCGGACAAGCCGACGATCGCCGCGGTGAACGGCTACGCGCTCGGCGGCGGGCTGCTGCTGTGCCAGATGTGCGACATCCTGATCGCCTCGGAAAACGCCGAGTTCGGCATGCCGGAGGCTCGATGGGGCCGTGGCGCCCCTTGGTCCGTGCCGCTGATGTGGAAGATCCCCAAGAACGTGTGGGCCGAGCTTGCGCTGATGGGAAGGCGCATCTCCGCGCAACGTGCCTACGAGGTCGGGCTGGCCAACGTCGTCGTGCCCCAGGGCCAGGCGTTGGCGACGGCGCTCGAGTGGGCCGCCGAGATCAGGAAAGGCGCGCCGCTGACCCTCCGGGCCACCAAGCGCATGCTCGACTTGAGCACCGGCCAGGTGACCTACTCGGCGTGGATGATGTCCGACGCGCTGTTCGAAGAGATGGTCTACCAGAGCAAGGACGCGCTGGAGGGACCGCAGTCGTACGCCGAGAGCCGGACCGCGAACTGGATCAAGGGCTGAGCCGGCCGCGACCGCGGATGTGCGCGGACCGGTAGTGCACCTCCTGATCACATCCTGCGGCCGGCACGCCGGCCGACACCTCAGAGAGAGACACCGCCAAGGTGGACAACGACCTCGATCTTCGGCCGCTGATGGATGCGCGTTCGGTAGCCATCCTCGGCGCATTGCCTCCTCGCGACCACGCCAAGCTGGCCAGTAAGCCGATCCGCAATCTGCGGCATTACGGCTACATAGGCGCCGTCTACCCGGTCAACCCGAACTATGCCGAGATCTCGGGTTTGCGCTGCTTTCCAAGCCTGTCCGCGATTCCCGAGCCGGTCGACTGTGTAATGATCATGCGGCGCGCCGGTCAGGTCCGGGAAACCTTGCGCGAAATGCTGGACCTACAAATCCCCGCGGCGATCGTCTGCGGCGGCGGCTTCGCCGAGACCGGGCAGGCGGGCGCTCGAGCGCAGGACGAGCTTGCGCAGATCGCGCGAGCCGGCGGCATCGCTATGTGCGGCCCCAACACCAACGGGCTGCTCAACTTCCGCAGTGGTTCAGTACTTGGATTCCATCCGGTGCTGGAAGACGAGGAGCGGGTTGCGGCGGGTTCGGTCAGCGTCATCTCCCACAGTGGCACCGTGACCGGTTCACTGATGGCCCGGCTGCAGGGCACGGAGGTCGGTTTCGGCTATGTCGTCAGCGCTGGCAACGAGGCGTCGCTGCAGGCCGCGGACTATATGCAGTACCTCGTCGGCGACGAGCAGACGTCGACGGTGGTGCTCTACCTCGAACAGATCCGCGACGGCGACCGGTTCCGCGAGGCATGCCAGAAACTGCAGGGTGTCGGCAAGTCCATCGTTGCGCTCAAGGCCGGTGCCTCCGAGGACGCCGCGCGTGTGGCGTTCGGGCACACCGGGGCCCTGGTCGGCTCACACACCGCGTTCACCGCCGCGGCCGACCGCTACGGCATCGCGGTGGCACAGGGCCTGGAGGAACTGGTCGCCCTGACCCAGGTCGCTGCTCAGGGACGCCCGACATCCCGCCAGATCGTCGGCCTGTCCATGTCGGGCGGCCTGAGCGGGATGCTCGCCGACGCGGCCGAACGTGCTGGCGCGACGCTCGCTGAACTCGACAATGCCACGGTCGCGCGGCTGCGTGAGGTCGTGCCGATCTCGACCCCGACCAATCCGTTCGATCTGACCGGTCTCGCAGTGGACCGTCCCGGACTACTCAGCGCGGTGCTGGACGTCCTTCGCCGTGGCACCGGTGCAGACGAGTACGTGTTCTCGCTCGGCCAGATGCCGGACGCGACCTGGCCGGAGTGGGCAGGGGAATGCAGCGAGTTCGCCAAGCGGACGGGCGCGCGGCTATCTGTCTATGCGGCGTCCGGGCGCCACGCGGGCGACGGCTATGAGTTCTTCGAACGGGCCGGCATGGCGGTGTACGAGTCCGTCGAACCCGTGCTCCGTGCCTTGGTCAGCCTCGATCGCGCCCGTAGCGCCGATCGCCCGGCCGCCCTCCACGACCGGCATCGTGCACTACCCGAGCCGATCCCTCTCGATGTGCGGGGCCGACGGGAGCTCCTCGCGAATTGGGAGCTGCCCTACGTGCCATACGCCTACGTCAGCACAGCGGACGCGGCGGTCGAGGCCGCAGCACAGATGGGCTACCCGGTAGCGATGAAGATCGCGTCCGAGGCGGTGGCGCACAAGGCCAAGCTCGGCCTCATCGCGCTTGATGTCGCATCTGACGACGCGGCGCGTGCTGCGTTCGGCCGCATTCGAACCAGGTTCGAGGCGCTGCGTGACACCACAGCCGATGCAGATGTCCCCGAGGTCGAGATCCAGAAGATGCTGCCTCGCGGCGGGCTGGAATGCTTCCTCGGCGGCCGGATCGATGCGACGTTCGGCCCGCTGGTCAGTGTTGGCATGGGCGGGGTGCTCGTGGAGGCGATCGGCGACGTGGCGAGTGCTCTGGCCCCGCTCACGGTGAGCCAGTCGAGGCAGCTTCTCGAGTCCGCGGGCGCGCTCGGGCGGGCACTGTCCGGCTCCTGGGATCGCGATGCGCTCGCCAAGATCGTAAGCAAGTTCTCGGCCATGCTCTCAGAACTTGCCCCCGTCCTCACCGAAGTCGAGTGCAACCCCGTGCTGGTCTTTGAGAAGGGCGCCTACATCGTTGACGACCTCTGGATGGCTAATCCGGCATGAAACATCGTCGGTTGGATGAAGCACATCCCGTATCCCAGTGGGGACCGCGGCTTCGAGGGTGACAACACGGTGCGGCGGCCCGACAAGGGCCAATCTATCGGAGATGGACGTGTACGTGGTCGGGCAGGGCCTGCGTGTCAAGGAGTCGGCGCTCGACAGCGCCACCGTCGCTGTGCTGTCCGTCGGTCCGACGCGATCGCGACAGAAACCACATCTGCTCTGGAGGAGGTGCCATGTCTTCGGGACCGGTCGCTCTCTCGAGGATTGAATATAGGAGTCATACCTCTCTAGCCCGTGCTCTCTGGCTTGCGATATCACGAGCGCCGGGCGGTCGCACGGAGGCATGGGCTGGAACGGTGGGGCAATGATCACAATTATGATCCTGCGGCCGAGGCAGGAGTTCCGGTCGAGGAGTACCTCCTAACATTAGCCATTGACATGACTCGATTGGGCCTAACGGTTGGGCTGTTGTCCAACGGGTTCCCTGATGCTAGCCGCCTTCTGGTGGAGGTGGGCAAGCGTCTGGAGTCGCAGCTTGATCAGCCGATCGTGAAGCTCTTCGCGCGCACCGATTCGTCCACCGTGGCTCCAAAGTCGATGATCGAGTTCGTATTCGATCGGGGTGAGCATGCACAATGATGAGTGCCTGCGGCGGCGGTTGTAAGATCTCGAGGTACTCGAACAAGGCGTTGGCGAGTTCGAGGTGGGTGCGCCAGCGCTGCCGGTTGAAGCGGTACAGCACGGAAGTACAGCAACTCACCCGGACGCGGGCAGACTTGTGGGGACGTGGGAGGACGGTGACCTGCGGGGATGGACGTGGGTGGACGTGCTGCCGCCAGATGGCATGCAAGAGGTCAGGAGTTCGAATCTCCTTAGCTCCACTGTTTCCGTGCGCATGTCCGGCCGGACAGTGACTACCTCTGGTCACTTGGAGGCCCGGTATGTGCCCCGGTGGGGTGATTTCAAGGCTGCCCGCATGCGTGGGCTGCATGTAACCACGCTTCAAAGCGACGCTCTGGACAGCTGTACGCGCGTGACTGTTATCCGAGGCGAAGTGGTTGCGAGACCCTGAGCGTGCCGGATTGCTTCGCGATTCAGCTCTGCTGGCTGTTGGCGCAGACCGCTGCTTGTGGGTCGTAACAACCCGACGGCGCGGCGTCCCATCGTCAGCTTCGACGTGGCCGGTCGTCGGTCCTGACGGAAGCTTGGCAAAGCTGCTCGGTTTCCTGGACCGCGTGCCGCCGCGCTGACCGGGACTGACTAGCACCAGACCCGGGTTCCGGCCCGTGTGCGTCCCGGGGGCCCGGCAGGCTTGGCGGCCTTTCCAAATCGTTACCCGCCCTCGGTGCGGTCTTGTCCGCGCCCAGAGCCATATGCCCTAGGCTGGCGCCGTACGGCAATCTGCCATGTGGCAAGATCACGGGTGTGCAGAAGGATCCTGACGTGACCCGCAACCTGAGCACGGTCGTCGAGCGTCGGCGCCTGCGTACTGAGCTGCGTCGGGCACGCCAAGACGCGGATCTGACCCAGGAGCAGGTCGCGACCGAGATGGACTGGTCGCTCTCGAAGCTGATCAGGATCGAGAACGGCTCCGTCAGCATCTCCCGAAACGACCTGCTGGCGCTCCTCCCGTTGTACGGCATTACGAACAAGGCCGAGGTGCAGCGGCTCATCGAGCTGGCCCGCACCGCCCGGCAACCTTCGTGGTGGAGTAAGTACCGGGGCGAAGTGCCGCCTGCCTTCTATTCCTACCTGGAGTACGAGGCAGCCGCGTCAGCAATCCGGCATTACGAGAGCTTCCTCGTGCCTGGCCTGCTGCAGACCCGGGACTACGCGCACCGCGTCATCTCAGTGTACAAGGGTAACTTCAGCAGCAAGACCATTCAGACCCGGCTCGAAATCCGCATAGCGCGGCAGCAGCTTCTCGAACAGGGAAACCCGCCACGCATGCACTTCATTCTCGACGAGGCCGTGATCCGGCATCTCGTGGGGGATGAAGGGGTAAGGGAAGAGCAGATCGAGAAGCTCATCGAGATGGCTGGGAGGCCGGCCGTCGCTATCGAGATAGTCCCATTTTCCACGGGTCTGCACCGTGGGCTGGGCGAGAACTTCACCCTGCTCGAGTTCAGACACACGTCCGACGACGACGTGCTTTATTTTGAGAATGCCCGTGATGCCCTCTTCAGCCACGACGACAGCGAAGAGGTAGTGCTCTACCAAGAGATGTTCGAAGATCTCAGGAAAATCTCCCTGGGCGTCAAGGGCTCCATGGAATACCTCAACAGGATTCAGGCCGAGACCGGCGCTTAGGGCAGGCGGCACCCCGCCACGGGTGCCCCCTTGCCTGTGCGCTGGTCCAGGCCGACAGGAAAGGAACCGGAAAGATGTCAGACATCCCGCCGTCTTCACTTGACTGGAAGATCAGCAGCGCTTCGGGCGGCACCAACTGCGTGGAAGTCGCGTTCTCGGCCGGCACCGTATGGGTGCGCGACTCCAAGGACCGCGACGGTGGCATGCTGCAGTTCCCCAGCGCCTCCTGGCGCGACTTCGTTGCTGCCGTCAACCAACGGCCGGGATGCTGACCGGTCCCTCATGACTTGCGGTCCCCGCCGCGGTGGATTCTTCCCTCCCGCTAACCGCACGGGGGCGAACCCCCGGCACGTACGGTCCGTGCGACTGGCTGGGCCGCGCCCGATTTGGACGCGGCCCAGCCAGCCACGGGCAAGACGCCTGGTACTGCGGCGTCAGTCCAGCGGCGTCACATGCTCCAGACGGCACCAGGTCCCATCGGCCAGGAACACGGAGTCGATTCGGCCGTCCGGCAGCCGGTGGAACTCCACCGGCTCCCCCGATTCGCGGTAGCCGGCCCCGACGGTGAAGCGGAACGGGTCGCTGGTGGGCAGCAACTCCAGCCGCCACCGCGGTTCGTCGGGGTTCATGAAGACCAGCATGCCGTCCCGCCATTCCAGCCTGATCACCTGGCTGTGGGCGGCCCGGGAATACAAGCCGAGGAGCGGGCGGAACAGCGCAGGCGTCGGTTCGGGCACGCTGATGCGGGGCGGCCGGGCCCGGCCCCACCGGCGCATGATCGCAGCCAGGCCCATGGCCAGCTCCGCCGCGTCCGCGCTCCCGTTGATCAAGGCGACTGCGCCAACCTCGCTTTCCGGGTTGAAGCACACCGCCGTGGAATAGCCCGGCAGTCCGCCGGAATGCTGGATCCACACTGCATCGCCGCGGCGGACCGCACACCACGACAGTCCCCAGGCCCGGGTCCAGTCATCACCGTCGAGCCAGCGGGGAGCGTGCATTTCACGCAGGGCGGTCGCTGGCAGGATCACCGGGCCGGGCACGTCCCGCCGGTACGCGTCAAGCTGGACCCCGACCCACTTGAGCAGATCGTCGACGCACGACAACAGTCCGCCTTCGGCGCCCATCTGCGGGGCGGGCGCGGCCACCGCCAGCTCGTCGGTGAAGGCGCGGGGTGCATAGCCGGTGGCCTGGCGCCACTGCGGCCATTCGTCGGCCATGACGAAGCCAGTCGAGTTCATCCCGAGCGGGATGAGGATCTGCTCCTGGATGTAATCGGGGTAGCTGACTCCCGAAACCCTTGTGATCACTTCCCCAAGAAGGTGGTAGGCGAGGTTGGAGTATTTCGGGTGTTGGCTCGGCGGGATCCTGGTGACCACCGCCCCCGGCTTGCCGAGGTCGGTCAGCCTTTCATAGAGCGGGACGGTCCAGTCCGTGCCCGGCGGCTCGCTGGCCAGCCCGGAGGCATGGGCCAGCATGCGGCGCAGGGTGACCTGCTCGATCCTCGTCTCCGGGGGCGCGGCCTGCCGCACCTCAGGGATGAAGTCGGCCACGGCATCGTCCAGGTCCAGGAGGCCGGCCTCGCGGAGCAGCATGACAGCCGTGCCGGTGAAGGTCTTGGTGATGGAAGCGATCCGGTAGATAGTGGCCGACCCGGCCGCGGCGCCGAGGGCGAGATCGGCGAAGCCGGCCCCAGAGCGCCAGAGGGCCTCGTCCCCGCACAGCGCACCCGCCGCGGCCCCAGCCAGGCGACGGTCCCTGACAAACCAGGCCAGCGCCGCATCAAGTTCTGAATCCGCGGCTATCCGTTCCGCCATCCATACCTCCCGTGCTCGCGGGTGGCCCATCACCCCGACGGCCCCTTGCGCGCTCTTCCAAGAACCACCCCGTTCGTAGGGCTATGTGCCCACTGGGATGGTTGGTAGGACGACAGAAGCGCCGACCATATCTGAAAATGCGCGCGAAATCGGCCTACCGCAAGCGCGGCACGGCGGGCGGCCTGGATGAGGTCGCCCGCCGTGCTCGGAGGAGTGGGGCCTAGCGGGCCCGCACCGCCCGGATGGAGCGGGCCGCCAGGCTCAGGCCGCTGGTGGCTGGTAGAGCTCGCCGAGCGGGCGGTGTCTGTCCGCCGCCCGGGTAGCCAGCGCGAGGTCTAGCTCAGCCTCAAGCTGCTCGAGGTGGAGCTGGATGAGCCTCAGTTGCGGACTGACGTTGGCCACCATTTCCTGGCGGAAGTAGCGCATGGATGCAACTGCGCCGATGAGAAGCCCGATAAGCGTACCGCTGAGGAAGATCATTGGGACCATGTCGACCACCTCTGCTTGCAGACCCAATGCCAGTATGCGGTCTGACCTACGCAATCCGCAAGCAGTCATTCTGCCACCTGGCAGAATGATCGAGGTCGTACTGACGGGCTGCAGGATGGGCTCTGAGTCGGACCTCCGCCGTGGGGGACCGAAGCCAGACCTGGCCGGGATACCGGTCGCAGGTCCCAGCCGGATTGGACTGTCGTGATCGCCGGGCCCCTGAACCGGAAGCGTATAAGGTCGCCGCTGTAGGCACTGCTGGTCATCGGTCTCACCTCCTGGGTGAGGCGCGGAAAGTCAGTGACAAACCAAGTGACTACGCGCGCACACCCTTGCATCCAGCGCTGGACCCAGCCAGACACCGGATGTGGCCTGACGTGCGGGTACCGGACTTCCTGCGACCGAGGCGGACGAAATCCGTTGGCATGGCACGCAAGGGAGCTGGGGATCCCCGCAGCCTGCGCTGCGCGCTCACACCAGCTCAATGAAGAGGACGGTTGCGGTCAGCGGCTGCTGCACCGGAATGGCGAGGCCGATGTCGGCTAGTGCCGCCCCGGATGCTTCCGTGACGGGGATAGGGGCCTCGAGGAGGCCGGGGCGGCGCGGGGGCTGTTCGCCGGGCGTGACGTCGGTGAGGCGGTAGCGGCGCGCCGGGTCGAGCCCAGGTACGCGCAGCGCGGTGGGCTGGTCGGTGTGCGGTTCGTCGAGCTGGACGTAACACATCAGCGCGGCGGACTGGTCGGGTGCGACGACGCCGTGTATCCATGCGGTGTCGTCGGGGGTGTCGAGCCGGATCATCTGGCCGGAGTGGATCAGGGCGCGGTGCTGTTTGTACAGGCTGATCCAGGCGGCCAGTTCGGCGAGGTCCTCGGGAGTGGCCTGGGTGAGGTCCCATTCGATCCCCAGGTGGCCGAACAGCGCGGTGGCGGCGCGCAGCGGCAGCGGCATGTACCGGCCGGTCTGGTGGGAGAACGGCGCGGAGATGTGCGCGCCGAGGTATTCCGGCGGGACCAGTTGCCCGGTCCAGCGCTGGATCGGCTGGCGGGCCAGCGCGTCGGTCATGTCGGAGGCCCAGACCCGCTGGACGCGTTCGAGGATGGCCAGGTCGATCCGGCCGCCGCCGGCCGCACACGACTCCCACTCGACATCGGGGTGGGCCTGCCGGAGCCGGTCCAGCAGCGCGTACACGGCCTGGGCCTGGCCGTGCGCGGCCGGGGCGCCCGCCCGCAGGCCGGACCCGGCGTCGATGATGTCCCGGTTGCAGTCCCACTTGACGTAGCCGACCGGGTACTCCGTTAGCAGGGCCCTGATGGCGCTGAACAGGTAATCCGCGACCTCGGGGCGGGTCAGGTCCAGGACGAGCTGGTGGCGCTGCAACGGCGGCACCCGCCCGCCCGCGGACAAGATCCAGTCCGGGTGCGCCCGGTACAGATCCGAGTCGGGGTTGACCATCTCCGGCTCGATCCACAGGCCGAACTGCATGCCCCGGGCCCGCACGTAGTCCGCCAGCCGGTGCAGCCCGCCGGGCCAGACCGCCTCGTCCACCGCCCAGTCCCCGAGCCCAGCCCGGTCGCTGCGCCGGCCGGTGAACCAGCCGTCATCCAGCACATACCGCTCCACCCCGATGCCCGCGGCCAGATCGGCCAGCCCGGCCAGCACGGCGAAGTCGTGCCGGAAGTAGACCGCCTCCCACACGTTCAGGGTCACCGGCCGCGGCGAACGCGGGTGGCCGGGCAGCGACCGCAGGTACCCATGAAACTGCGCGGCCAGGCCATCCAGCCCAGCCTGGCTGGCCACGAGATAGACCCACGGTGTCGTGTAGGTCTCCCCCTGGCCCAGGGTGATCTCGCCGGGCAGCAGCAGCTCACCGCCGCCCAGGGTGGTCAGCCCGGGCAACAGCCGCTCGGCGCCGCCGTCCATGCCCAAGCCGGACGGCACCCGCTCCACCCGGTGCACGGTGTTACCGCTCCACGCCACGTGCACCCCGAAAACCTCCCCATGGCGGAACGAAAACCCGGCCACACCGGCCACCAGCACTGTGGCGCTGTCGTGCCCGGTGTGCCCGCGACGGCCTTCCCGCAGCCACAGGCCGTCGCCGAGCTGGTGGCGCTGCGGGATCCGCTCGGCCGTCTGCCGGCCGGTGAAGTCGAGCACCTCGCCCACCCGGCCGGGCAGCGGGACCACCACCTCCAGGCTGTCCACCACGTAGGGCCCGGGGCTGAGGTTGGCCAGCGTGTGCCGGACCCGGACCGCGCCGCCCGCCACCGCCTCACCCTCGATGACCAGCCCCAGCCCGGCCGCCGCGTCCTCAGCAGAGACCACCGCCCGGCGCCCGTCGCACTCAACACCAGAAGGCCGGAACACCGGCGACCAGTCCCGCCCGGCCACCGGGCCACCAGCCACGTCCAGCCGGTGACCTGACAGCCCCGGCCGGCCGAACCAGCCCCGGCCATGCCCGGGCAGCAGCGCGCACAGCCGGGCCGCGGCCAGCAACGCGGCCACATCGGCGGGATCCAGCCCGCCGGCCGGTACCGGCCCCACCCACGCCGCGGGCAGCGCGCCCGGCCGTGGGAACAAGATCAGCCCGGTGCCGCCCGGGCAATCCGGATCGGCGACCAGCAGCGCCCCCCCGGCCGCCGGGTCACCGGCGGGGTGGGCCGCATCGAGCTCAGGAGGTGGAAAGGACGTAGTTGGCATCGGTCTCCGCATGCTGTAGGGCGGTGCTTACCGGTTCGGTACCCAGCCAGGCTGGGCCGAGATCGTTGAAGATCTCGGTGAGCGCATCGCCCACGCCGGGGCTGTTCGGGAAGTTGGCCACCTTCCCGTGCGCTTCGAGCAGGAAGGCGTTCATGTTGATGCCTTCCTTCTGCCAGTGCCGGAGGAACAGCGGGTCGAGGCTCTTGATGGCGGGCCACACGTAGCCCCCGGAGCCCAGGATCGCCTCCGACCGGGCGGAGCCGAGCCACTGCTCCAGCTCCCAGGCCTGCTTGGGATGCGGGGTGTGCGTGTTCAGCCCGTCGATCAGCCCGTTGAAGATGCTGACCCGCCCGTCCGGGCCGATCGGCAGCGGGATGGTGCCGACCGGGAACGACGCGCTGGCTTTTACTCCTCCGGTGTTCCAGTCCCCGGCCTCCCACATGGCCACCTGGCCCTGGTCGAACATCTGCAGCAGGTTGTTCCCGTTGGCGTTCGGCCCGGACTCGGTGGCGGGCACGATCACGTGCGCGTCGGTCAGCGTCCTGGTCAGGAAGCTCATGCCCTGGTTCATGGCCGGGGTGGTCATGCTGGCGCGGGTCGCGTACGGGTGCGGGATGACCTTGCCACCGAGTTCGGCTACGTAGTTGCCCCAGCCGCCCTGCACGTCGTTGTCCACGCCCAGCGCGTACGTCGCGACGTGGGCGGGGTCGAACTGCGGGGACAGCGCGTTGTGCCCGCTGGTGTCGTAGGTGGCGCGCTTCAGGAACGGGAGGAACGTGCCCCCGCCGCCCGGCTGCCAGGTCAGGCTGGCCGGGATCGTGATGTGGTGCTCGGCGAAGTAGCGCTTGTTGTAGTAGAGCGCGATCGTGTCCCAGTCCTTGGGCAGCCCGTAGATCGCCGGCCCGCGGGAATGCAGCTTGACCAGCGCCGGGTAGTACTGCGCCATGTTGATGTGCGCCCGCTTGATCAGCGGGGTCAGGTTGGTCAGCATGCCGTCCTGGATGAACGTGCCGAGCCACGGTGTGTTGACCCAGAACAGGTCGGGCGCCTGGCCGGTGATGAACTCCGCGGTGATCTTCTGCTCGTAGCTGCCGTAGGGGATGTTCTCGATGTTGACCTGGATGTCCGGGTGCAGTTTCTCGAACAGGTCGATGGACTTCTGGTAGCCGATCTGCTCGTTCGGGTCCCACAGCGCGTAGGTCAGCGTCACCTTGCCACCACCCGAGCCGGTGAACCCCCAGCCCGCGCACCCGCTGAGCAGCATGCTCAGCAGCACTATGCCCAACGCCATCATCCTGGTCCGGCTGCGCCGGCCGGCCCGCGCATCGTGCCTGCCGCCCGGGCGCAACCGGGCGCTGTGGCCGGTCACCGGTTTATCCCGGTGAGCGAGATCGAGTTGACGATGTGCTTCTGGAAGATCGCGAACAGGATCACCATCGGCACCAGGGCGACCAGCGAGCCAGCCAGCACGAGGTTCCACTGCACGGTGAAGTTTGACTCGAAGTTCGAGATGCCCACGGTCAGCACCTGGAACTGGTTGGAGTTGGTCACGATCAGTGGCCAGAGGAAGTTGTTCCAGCCGAACACGAAGGCCAGCAGCGTGGCGGTGATGATGATCGGCCGGGAGATCGGCACGATGATCCGGCGCAGGATGTAGCTCTCGCTGCAGCCGTCCAGCCGGGCCGCCTCCATCACCTCCTTCGGGATCGTCATGAGGTACTGCCGCATCAGGAACACTGCGTACGGGGTGCCGAGCACGTACGGCAGGAAGATCGCCCAGTAGGTGTTGAGCAGCCCGGAGTGTGAGAACAGCACGTACAGCGGGACCATCGTGACCACGTTGGGCACCATGAGGGTGGCCAGGTACACCCAGAACAGCGCGTTCCGGCCGGGGAACTCCATCCGGGCGAACGCGTACGCGCCCATTAGCGAGAACGTGACCTGGCCGGCGGTCAGGATGACGGTCACCATCAGCGTGTTGCCGAGGTAGCGCCAGAACCCGTACTGGGTGAAGATCGCCCTGAAGTTGGCCAGCGTCGGGGGTGAGGGCGGGCGCAGCGGCGACTGGGACAGGATCGCGGACAGCGGCTTGAACGCGGCGAAGATGGACAGCACGTAGGGCGCCATGAAGATGATCGCGATGATCAGCAGCAGCAGGTAGAACACGGTGACCCGGACGCTGGCGCCCAGCCGCGGGGCCGGTTTCGCGGCCGCGCTGGCGGTCCGGGCCGCCGGTGCCTCGGATGTTGCGGTAGCCATGACGGCCTCCTCACGCGATCTCGTAGGTTGTTCGCTTGTTGAAGTAGCGGAACTGCACAACGGTGACGGCCAGGATGACCAGGAACAGCACCACGGACATGGCCGAGGCCTCGCCGATCCGGAAGCCGGCGAACGCGGTGTTGTAGATGTTCAGGTTGACTACCTCGGTCGCGTTGCCCGGGCCGCCGGCCGTCATCACGTAGACCGTGTCGAACACTTGGAACGAGCCGATTACGCCGGTGACCAGGACGAACAGCATCGTCGGGCGGAGCAGCGGCAGCGTCACCTGGCGGAACTGCTGCCACTTGCTGGCCCCGTCCAGCGACGCGGCCTCGTACATGGACGGCGGGATGGCCTGCAGGCCGGCCAGGAAGAACAGCATGTTGTAGCCCGCGTATTGCCAGATGTTGGCGAACGCCACCACCGGCATCGCGGTGGCCGCGTTGGACAGCCAGGCCGGGCCGGTGATCCCCAGGTGGGCCAGGAACTGGTTGATGATGCCGGTGGTGGGCGAGAAGAACCAGTTCCACACCACGGCCATGGCGACCGGGGTGGCTAGGAACGGCAGCACGGCGATGGTCCGCACCACGCCGCTGCCAGGCCGTTTGCTGCGCAGCAGCAGGGCCAGGCCGAGTGCCACCACGGTCTGGATCGGGATGTTCAGCAGTACGTAGTACGCGGTGACCAGCAGTGAGTTGCCCATGCCGTCGAACCGGAAGATGTTCACGTAGTTGCTCAGCCCGACCCACTTCAGTGGGGTGAGCAGGTTCCACCGGGTCAGGCTCAGGAAGATCACCATGATCACCGGGATGACCAGGAACAGCGCCACCCCGACCAGGCTGGGCAGCAGCAGCAGGAACGCGGTCCGCACCCGGCCCCGGTCGGCGGTGGGTATCGCCGCCGCCCTGCCGCGCTTGGGCAGCAGGCCGGTGGCGGCAGTGGCAACGCTCATCACGCCTCCCAGGGGTGGGGTAGCCGAGTGCTGTCTGGCTCACTCCGGTATCATTTGGTGGAAGGATCCATCAACATGGAAACGCTGCACCTGGGCTTAAGTCAAGAGATGATTTTCTGCGCAGGCAGGGTGGGAGGGCAATGACTACGCCGACGCGGCCTGCCCCGCAAGGGGCTCGGCACAACGTCACGATCAACGACGTTGCCCAGGCGGCCGGGGTGGGGCGGCAGACCGTCTCCAACGTGCTCAACGGGAGCGGCCGGGTCGGTGCCGCAGCCCGCGCCCGGGTGCTGTCGGCGGTCGACGAGCTCGGCTACCAGCCGCATCACGGGGCCCGCAGCCTGCGGTCCCGCCGCACCATGCAGCTGGCTTACCTGATGCCCGAGATCCAGTTGCAGCCGAGCAACCTGATCATGATGCAGTTCCTCCAGTCTCTGGTGGCGGCAGGAGCGCGCCGGCATTACCGGGTGGTGATCGTGGCCGGGCAGACTGACCCTGGCGGGGAGATCCGCCGCCTGGTGGCCAGCCGCAGCGTGGATGGGTTCGTGCTCACCGGGCTGCCGCCTGGAGATGCCCGGGCGGAACTCGTGGCTGAACTCGGCGTCCCGTTCGCCTGCTTCGGCCGGACCCGCGCCGGCCTGCCCCAGCACTGGGCCGACATCGACAACGCCGCAGCCGAGGCTGCGGCTGTGCAGCACGTGCTGAGCCAGGGCTATACGCGTCCCGGGTACGTGGGCTATGCCTCGGGCAGCTACTGGGACATCGAGCGGGAGGACGGATTCCGGTCTGGCCTGGCCAGCCGGGGGATCCCCGGCGAGGGCGCCGGCCTGCTTCGCCTCGGCGATGATGGCGACGACGACGCCGCTCGGGCGCGGATCCGCGCGTTTCTGTCCGCTGTCCGGCCGGACGCCGTGCTCACCAGCAGCGACAAGATCGCAGCGATGGTCTACGGCGTGGCTGCCGAGGTCGGCCTGCGCGTGGGCGCGGACCTGGCTGTCGCCGGCTTCGACGGCAGCATCGGCGCCGGCTTGCTCCACCCGCAGCTGACCAGCGTGCTGATCCCGGTGGACGAGATCGCCGCGCGCCTCGTGGACCGGCTTCTGCGGCAGGTCGAGCACGGTCCGGACGACGGCCCGGGTGAGTTCATCCCGGCCCCGCTGCGTACAGCCGGGAGTACCGCGCCGCGCAGCTGACCGCCTGCCCCACGGTACCGGCCTCTTGACATCCGGCCGCGGCCAGGTTTCTATGTTGATTGATGGAACCTTCCATCAGAAGTGGAAGACCGGGTGTGGAACACCCCTGCCTGGGGAGGCACGATGGCAGAAGTAGTCCTGGAGCAGATCAACAAGCTCTACCCGAACGGCTTCCACGCGGTGAAGGACCTGGACCTAGAGGTGGCGGACGGCGAGTTCATGGTGCTCGTTGGCCCCTCCGGATGCGGCAAGACCACCGCGCTGCGGATGGTGGCGGGCCTGGAAGACATTTCCTCCGGGATTCTGAGCATCGGCGGCCAGCAGGTCAACCACGTCACGCCCAAGGACCGGGACATCGCGATGGTGTTCCAGAACTACGCCCTGTACCCGCACCTGAGCGTCCGGGACAACATCGGCTTTGCCCTCAAGCAGCGCCGGGTGCCCAAGGCAGAGATGGCGGCCAAGGTCCAGGAAACCGCCGAGATCCTCGGGCTGACCGAGTGGCTGGACCGTAAACCCGGCCAGTTGTCCGGCGGCCAGCGGCAGCGGGTGGCCATGGGCCGGGCGATCGTCCGCGAGCCAGCCGTATTCCTGATGGATGAGCCGCTGTCCAACCTCGACGCAAAACTACGAGTGCAGATGCGCGCCGAGGTGTCCCGGATCCAGCGACGGATCAGCGTGTCCACCATCTACGTCACCCATGACCAGGTCGAGGCGATGACGATGGGCGACCGGGTGGCCGTGATGCGCGCTGGGGTACTGCAGCAGTGCGAGACCCCGCAGGTGCTGTATGACCGCCCGGACAACATGTTCGTCGCGGCATTCATCGGTTCCCCGGCCATGAACCTCTACGAGGCCACTGTGGGAGAGGGGGCCCGGTCAATCCGGCTGGGCTCACAAGCCATCGACCTCCCAGACGCGGTCCTGCTGGCCCATCCCCGGCTGGCGTCGTTCGCAGGCCAAAAGATCGTGCTGGGCCTGCGGCCGGAGCACCTTCCCGCCGCCAGCGGCGATTCTGGACCCATCCTGATCGGGGACGTTGACCTGGTCGAAGCGCTCGGCTCGGAACTCGTGGTGCACTTCACCATCGACGCACCACGAGTCCAGGCTGAAGGGGCAACTGACAAGGACGCCGAGGCAGTGACAGAGGCTGGCGAGGGCGTGGCGCGAGTCGATTCCCGCGCCCCGGTGAAGGCGAATGAGCGGTTCACCTTCGCTGTGGACACCGAGGGCATGCAGTTCTTCGAGCCAGGCGGTGGCGCCGCCATCTGGTCTTAATGACTGCAGCGGCAGCCAAGACAGGGTATGCGTCTGGCCGGCTCTGCCGGTGAGTCGGCCAGAACCGCAGTTGCCGCAGTCGCCTAGGCCGGGAACGGGAGAAGTTAGGAACGCGAGGGCTCGGTTTCCCAGCCTGCTTAGTCGGATGCGTGGTCCGCCGTCTAGCACGCTTCTGTCGCTTGCTGCACAGCGTTGCCACTGGGTCACGTCCGGCGGCGTGGTGTGTGAAGACGGCGCCGCGTGATTCTCAGCTGGGACTTTAAGCGGTAATGGCGGTCAGCGTGACTTCCTTTGCTGTGCTCGTTGCGGTGGCGCTCGTCCGGCTCTTGGCCAGGACGTCCAGGCCGATGTAGCGGCGCATCTCGGTCCACTCGTCGTGCTGTTCGGCGAGCACGGCGCCGACCAGGCGGATCA
>Ga0335073_10002918_pt1 | contig 23621 bp, 18 predicted proteins | sample Lox_Sample_22_FD_207093 | JGI IMG/M metagenome (GOLD analysis project Ga0335073, IMG submission 207093) | Soil microbial communities from Loxahatchee National Wildlife Refuge, Florida, United States - Lox_Sample_2.2 | ecosystem: Environmental > Terrestrial > Soil > Wetlands | place: USA... | reverse complement strand
GCGATTCACACGTCCCCATTTCCATAGCGACAAAGCTTGCGTGGCGCTCGCGTCGGTGACAGCCGAATCCACCGCGGCGGTGAGCAGCTCATCGTAGCTGGGATAGTTCGCCGGCAGCCAGCGCGCCGGCTCGTGGGTCAGGATATTCTCCAGCCACACTGGGCTCATCCAACGGTGATACTCCTCCCATTGATCACCCAGCTTCGCCCGCAAAAGCAGTTCTTCCAGTTCTCTGCGTGAGAAGACCGCGATCGTTGCTGCGGCAGAATCAGTATCCATCGAGCCATCCCACTTGCGCATCAGGTCGGCCGCCGACCGTGCGCGGGCGGTTGCGTTCTGGGAGTGATCGACGGCGTAGACGAATCGTTCAGCGCAGAAGCGATCGAAAGCCGAGACAACGTCCATCTGAATCGCCAGCATGTCGGCAGGCGTGAACTTCTTCGACTGGTCGAGCAGCTTGTAAATTCGCTGGGTGCGATATGGCGCCATCCAGTCGATACTCAGCTCGTAGGGATAATTGTCCGGGGTGATGCGACCATTGGCGGTCGCGATAATTCCTGACGGCGGATTGTAAACGCTGGGCAGCTTGTCATAGGGAACGTAGCCAGTCCACTCGTGCGTGTCGTCATCCCCGGGTTCTGGGACCGAGCCGTCGCCGCTGGCGCGCATGGGAATGAGGCCCGTGGCCTGGTAGCCGATGTTGCCATCGACGTCGGCATAAACGACGTTCTGGGCGGGTGCGCCAAACTGCGAGAACGCGGCTTCGAATTCCTGCCAGTTGCGTGCCGAGTCCACGGCAAAGAAGGGAATGCGCGAGGCCTGCGGATCGTAGATCGTCCACTTCAGCGCGATCTTGCGCTGCTCGCCCGGTATCAGGTCAGTGATGATCGGCCCGTGGCGGGTGGTTACGACATCGATCGTGACATCGGGCTTACCCTTCACGTGAATGACTTCTTGGCGATGCTCCGGCTGCATCCAGCCTTGCGGCGTCAGATACTGGCCCTGATTATTGAAGTTCTCGACGTACAGGTCTTCGACGTTGGGACCGAGGTTGGTGAATCCCCACGCGATGCGCCGGTTGTGTCCCACAATGACGTACGGCAAACCGGGCAGGGTTACGCCCGCAACATCGAAATCACCTGCCTGAAGATGCGCCTCATACCAGACGTTCGGCAGCTCGAGATCGAGATGCATATCGTTCGACAGAAGCGGCTTGCCCGACGCCGTGTGCGCGCCCGAGACCACCCAGTTGTTGGAGCCGGGACGCAGCGGTGGTTGCGAGATGGAGTCAAGCAGCGGCAAAAGATGGTCGCTCGACGCCGGCGACCACCGGAGGGCCGCCATGGATCGGGACGACGCCTCTACGGGTGACTCGGTCGACGTCGAGGCCAGGCCATGATTATCGCGGTGCACTTTACCGGCTCCGTGCTCTTCGTTCTCATCGGGCGAGGTCTCGCCCGGAACGTCATTCTCGATCGAATCGCTTTCGCTCCCCGGTGGATGATCGCGCCACGAGATATTGACGAACAGATCGGCCGTCAGCTCCGGACCGAGCTTCGCCAGAACCCTTTCCTTCTCGATTTTCTCCCGGTACTCGCCATAATTCAGAAACTTGGTCATCGCCAGTCCGGCGAGAACCGAATCCTGCACTGTCCACGGCGCCGGTGTGTAGCGAAGAAAACGGAACTCCATCGGCAGGCTATCGCGATGCTGTGCGATGTATGCGTTCACTCCGGCTGCGTAAGCATCGAAATGGGCTCGCTGTTCGGCATGCATCGCTCCGACCGCGCGATCGGCTACTTCCCGCAAGCCGAGGATGCGATTTTCGCGATCGTACTTCACATACTTGGGACCAAGAACCTCGGCGATGTTGCCCGACGCGTATCGACGGATCATATCCATCTGCCAAAGACGGTCCTGGGCAGTCACGTATCCCTGGACGAAGAAGAGATCGGGCAGGTTGGAAGCCGAAATGTTGGGAACGCCCAGGTGGTCGTAGGTTACAGTGACCGGCGCAACCAGTCCCGCGAGCCGCACCGTACCGTCGCGTTGCGGCAGGCTGCTGCGCACCGCGCGGTAGAACCAGACATCGAAAGCAACGAACGCGACAAGCAATAGAACGAGAAGGGCGATTACCGGACGAAAAACGATCCGGGACCGTTGCGGGCGTACTGCGGAGACAGAAACGTGCATGGGGAATTACCGATTATAAGTGGCCCGGTCCGTTTCAGGTTTCAGGTTTCGAGTTTCAAATTCCGGCAAGTCCCGCATCAAGTGCGAGCCTGCTGCTCTGGGCGAGCGGAACTGGAAGCTCGAAACTGGAGTTAAACGAGCCTTCTCAGCTCTCGGCGCAGGATTTTGCCGGACGCAGTGCGCGGCAGACTCTGCACGAAGTGGATCTCACGCGGCAGCTTGTAGTGGGTGAGCCGCTCGGCGACGAACGATTGCAGCTTCTCTGCCGTTTGCCGGTTGGGCAGCTCCGCTTCGGTAAGTACGACGAACGCGCAGGGAATCTCCTCGCCTTCGCCATCGATGCGCGACACCACACCGCAATCGCGTACCGCAGGACATTCCAGCAGCACGCTTTCGACTTCGGCGGGAGCGATCGAGAATCCCTTGTACTTGATCATCTCTTTCCGGCGATCGACGATGTAGTAGAAGCCCTCCTCATCCACGCGAACGATGTCGCCGCTCCAGTACCAGCCATCGCGCAATACGGCGCTGCTGGCGTCGGGAGCCTTCCAATAGCCCAGCATGAACTGCGGCCCGCGCATTACCAGCTCACCCAGCTGACCCGGCGCGACGTCATTACCGCTTTCGTCGACCACACGACAATCCGTAAGCGCCACGGGAGCGCCGACGGATTCCGGTTTGTACAGCTCCTTCGCCAAGAAGCCCAGGTGGGTTACCGGCGAAGCTTCCGTCATGCCATATCCCTGGCGAATGGGAACGCCCGTGCTCTCGGTAAAGCGGCGAGCCAGATCGGGCGCCAACGGCGCGGCGCCTGATTTTACCCAGCGCAGGCGATGATTGCGAGGAAACCTATCCTGCTTGGCGGCCTGACAGTAAGCCAGCAGAGTTGGCGGAACACATAACGTAATAGTGACGCCTTTCTCACCGATGAGCTGCAGCGACCGCTCGCATTCGAAGCGCGGCATCAGCAGCAGCGTGCAGCCGCGCATCAGAGAGAGGTTCAGCCCAACCGTGAGCCCGTAAATGTGATACAGCGGCAGGAAGCAGAGCATCACCTCGTCTTCCGCCAAGGCGCCGCACTCACCGGGAGTGAGCGCCTGATAGACGTTCGTCACGAGGTTGTAGTGCGAGAGCATCACGCCCTTGGGCAAGCCGGTGGTGCCGCTGGAATAGGGAAGCGTTGCCAGAACGAGACACGGGTCATGCTGGGGCTCGAGCAGATTGCCTTGGCGATGCTGCAGCAGGGAATCGAAGCGCTCGGAGCCTGGGCTGGCGGTTCGCGTGGTGTACACCTTGCGCAGTTCCGGAAGGCCGCTCAGAACGATATCGTTCAACACTGCACCGTCGCTAATGAGCGCCACAGCGCCGGCGTTTTCCAGTTGATAGCAGACTTCGCGCTGGCGATAGGTCGGGTTTAGAGTTGTTGGAACTGCCCCGGCCAGCATCGCGGCGTGGAAGGCGACACCGAACTCCCAGCAGTTCGGCAGGAAGATGCCGATGCGATCGCCCGCACGAATGCCGGACGCGACCAGCCCGCGAGCTCCGCGCTCCACCATCTCGCCGTATTCGGCGTAGGTGATGCTCCGAGCCGGCGAGCAGGAGGTGTCGATGATGGCGATCTTCTCCCCATGACGGCGGCAGGAGTCAAGAACGGCATCGTGGACGAATTTTCCTTCTGGGTCGGCGAAGATCTGCGTGCGTAGAATTTCCAGTGCGGGAGGCATGGTTCGCGCAGAAGTGTATCAGGTCCCGGCGTGCACTCAGCGCGAGAGGCGTGGAAGAAAAATGCCCGCCTTCATGCGGCGGCCGATTGAGCGGGGAGAGCTTCGTCTAGGCTTTTTCCAGATTGAGCGCGCGCTTGAACGAGCCTTGGTCATTCTTGATCTTCTCCTGCAGCAACATGATCGCGTAGATCAACTGCTCGGGACGCGGCGGGCAGCCGGGAACGTAAACATCAACCGGGATCCACTGATTCACACCCTGCACCAGCGCGTAATTATTGAAGACGCCGCCGGAGGTTGCGCAGGCGCCCATCGAGATCACCCACTTGGGTTCGGGCATTTGGAGGTAGAGCTCGCGGATAACCGGCGCCATTTTCTGCGAAACACGGCCCGCGATGATCATCAGGTCGGATTGACGAGGCGAGGGACGAAATACTTCGGCGCCGAAGCGCGCGATATCGAAGCGCGATGCGCCCATGGACATCATCTCAATGGCGCAGCAGGCGAGCCCGAACGTCATTGGCCAAATGGAATTGCGGCGTACCCAGTTCACCACCGCGTCAAGCGACGCGAGGATCACGCCCTCATGCTGCTGCTCGCCGAAGGTCGCGCGCAGAACAGCGCGCTGGCTCTGCTCGGAGCCAACCAGATCATCAAATCGCTGCCGCCCGCTGAGGGGATTCTCGAAGTGTGGAGTCGTCTGGTCGCTCATAAGCTCCAATTATACCTACTGGGTTGGATGCTACGGCTGGAAAGACAGACGCATAACAATAGCAGCACGCTGCATGCAGCCGGACCTCTGCGCAAGGCAGTTACTCAGCCTGGGCCGTGACTGGCTGGGCATTGCGCCGCGGACGCCGGTTCGCTTGCAGGATCTTCTTGCGAAGGCGCAGGGACTGTGGGGTTATTTCTACCAATTCGTCATCGGCGATGAACTCGATGGCCTGCTCCAGGTTCAGGTTCTTGAAAGGAACCAGGCGGATTGCCTCATCGGCGGTGGAAGCGCGCATATTGGTGAGCTTCTTCTCGCGCACGACATTCACGTCCAGATCGTTATCGCGCGAGTTCTCGCCAATGACCATGCCTTCGTACACTTCGACGCCCGGACCCGCGAACAGTTCCCCGCGCTCCTGCAGGCCCCATAAAGCGTAGGCAGTCGTCGTACCGGGACGATCGGCAACGAGAGCACCGGTCGGGCGGTGCGGGATCTCGCCTTGCCACTCCATATAACCATCGAACAGAGAGTTCATCACGATTGTTCCGCGCGTGTCGGTCAACAATTCGCTTCGCAGACCGATCAAGCCACGGCTCGGAACGACGAACTCCATGCGGACGCGGCCGTAGCCATGGTTGTGCATCTTCTGCATCTGCGCTTTGCGTCCGCCGAGCTTTTCGATTACCACGCCGACAAACGCCTCCGGCACATCAACGGTAAGCCGCTCGACCGGTTCCATCAGCTTGCCGTGGAGGTGTTTGGTGACGATCTCCGGCTTGCCGACCGCGAGTTCGAAACCTTCCCGGCGCATCATCTCGATCAGTATGGCCAATTGCAGCTCACCACGCCCCATCACCTTGAACGAGTCGGTACTTTCGGTGTCCTCGACCCGCAGAGAGACGTTGGTGAGCAGCTCCTTTTGCAAACGGTCGCGAAGATTACGTGAGGTTACGTATTGCCCTTCGCGGCCTGCCATGGGAGAAGTGTTCACCATGAACTGCATGGCGATGGTCGGCTCGTCGATGGTGATGACCGGCAACGGTGCGGGGTTTTCGACATCGGTGATGGTCTCGCCGATGTTGATGCCGGTGACTCCAGCGACGGCCACAATGTCACCCAGTTCAGTCGCGTCGATATCCGTACGTTTCAGTCCAGAGAAGGTGAATAACTTGGTGATCTTGATCTTCTCCAGCGAGCCGTCGCGCTTGGCAATCGTTACATCTTCGCCGGTACGCAAGGTGCCGTTGAAGACGCGCGCGATCGCCAGTCGTCCGAGGTAGTCGCTGTAGTCAAGATTGGCAACCAGCACTTGCAAGGGACCGTTGGCTTTGCCGGCAGGCCTGGGGATGGTGTTCACAATCGCTTCAAACAGCGGCTGCAGGTTATCCCCGGGGCGCGCCGAATCCATGGAGGCAGTGCCGAGCTTGGCGTTGGTATAGAGCACCGGGAAATCGAGTTGGTTCTCTGCCGCATCAAGATCGATGAACAGGTCATAGATCTCGTTGAGCACCTCCTGGGGGCGGGCGTCAGGGCGGTCGATCTTGTTAATCACCAGGATCGGCGGCAGCTTCGCCTCCAGCGCCTTGCTGAGAACGTAACGCGTTTGCGGCAGCGGGCCCTCGCTGGCGTCGACCAGCAGCATCACACCATCCACCATCTTTAACGCGCGTTCCACCTCGCCGCCAAAATCGCTGTGGCCCGGGGTGTCCACGATATTGATCTTTACGTCGTGATAGAAAATTGCGGTGTTCTTGGCCAGAATGGTGATACCGCGCTCGCGCTCCAACTCATTGGAATCCATCACGCGCTCGACATGAGTCTCATTGGCGCGAAAGATGCCGCTCTGGTTCAGCATGGCATCCACCAGGGTGGTTTTGCCATGGTCCACATGCGCGATGATGGCGATGTTACGAATGCTCGTGCTCAAACTTTCCTTTCCTGGCTTGCGAGAATCGGAATCTCAGCTGGTCGGCGTGACGGAGAGAATTTAACCGGTACACTCAGTTTACAATAGCGGCAACAGCCTGCATGCGGTAGCAGCACTTGTTCACTCAGAGTCAGCTGAATGCGCCATATTTCCTGGATCGCGGTGTCGATCTCGTTGTCGCTGCTGCCGATCTTGTCATTCGCCCAAAACGCCAGTCAAAGTGGGTCGTCAGCAAGCGCCTCAGCCTCTCCATCAGTCGTTGACGACGATCCCGCTTTTGCCGGGTTTCAGCGGCTCGGGCCGGGTATGAAGCCGCCAAAGGCAATCTCGGCGCCCGATCCCAACTTTCCCGACCTTCCGGCCGACGCCGAACCTCGGGGCACTGTGGTTTTGCTGATCGGAGTGAACACCAAAGGACGCGTCGAGGTGGTTCGCGTGTTGCGCAGCGACGAAGCTGCTTTTGAGAAGAGCGCTGTCGCAACCGTAAGGAAATGGAAATTCAAGCCGGCGATGGAAGACGGTCATCCGGTTCCGGTACAAATCAGTGTGGAGATAAAATTCCAGCGATAACGGCGTCGTCCAGGTGAACCTACTGTTCTCCTCTTGCCGCGAAGAGCAGCTCTGCTCTGAAATTTTTTCCTGGCCAGCGAGAACCCTCTGCCGATTGCCGTCATCCGAAGGGCTGTGCTCCGGAGCTGCCTGGTACCGATGTGGCCGCTGTAAACCGATGTCCTCGGCCCTGCTCCGGGAGCTGATCTAATCCCGCAACACCATTTGTGATTCGAGCGAATCGCCCTGATTCGAACCGCCAGCTAGTGCGGGCCGGGACCGGCGATTCGTTCTCAACCTCAATACCAGCCAATTTCGGAGGAGAAAGACGATGCCGCAAGAGCGTGTTGTACCGCCGGGTGACGTCACGCAACGGGTGGGAGTCGAAGTGATCCGTGCGCGTGGCGTCGATGTCGACAAACTGATTCGTATGCTGATCGCCAACGCCGGGGCGGAGTTCGCCAGCACCTATTACTATTACACCATTCTGCGGATGCACTTAGCAGGTCATGAGGATTACAAGGAGATCTGCGAAGACGCCCGTCTGGAAGATCGTGCTCATTTCGAACTGATCGTGCCCCGCATTTACGAGCTCGGCGGTGAACTCCCGAACGACCTGCCGGCCTTTCACGATCAGGCAGGCTGCCGCGCGGCCAAGCTGCCCGACCCACCCACGGCCGTCAACATCTTGACCCTGCTGCTTGAATCCGAGCGCTGTGCGATTCGCAGCTGGATCGAGATCTGCGATATGACGTTCGGCAAGGATCCGCGCACCTATGACTTGGCCGCTCGCATTCTCAACGAAGAAATCGAGCACGAGGCGTGGTTTATCGAATTGCTGGCGCATGAGCGTGACGGCAAGTCGATTCCTGGAGGCCACTTCCGCCGTGGTGAGCCGGGCCATGCTCCGTACAGCAAGAACGCTTCGTTCTACATCGGAAGCTGACGCCAATAGCAGGGAATCAACGCAAGCGCTGCCCGGTAATGGGGTCGGGCAGCGCACTGCAGACCGACCACGTGGATAAAAAAGAGAACACCTCGAAGTTGTTTACGGTAAGGCTGCTGACGCCAGGCGGGGCAAAGACGATTCGCGTCAGCGACGCCAAGCATATCTGGGACGCTGCCTTCGACCAGGGTGTGACATTACCGGCGCTATGCCATCAAGGCTGGTGCCTGACCTGCGCAGGACGGATTGAGGGGACTGGCGAGGTAGACCAAACAGATTCGCTGGCCTATTTTCCACAAGACCGCAATGAGCGCTACGCACTGTTGTGCACTGGAAAGCCCTGTTCCGATCTGACAATCCGCACCGAACAGGCGGTGGCAATGCGTAGAAACCGGCTGCGCAACCGTCTGCCCGCACCATACTCGCAGGGACTTGAACCCTAAATCGCCATCGCATCGCTGGATAACACCGGCGGATCAGGAGCCGGCTGCAATCGGTTCGCAGGATTGTCCCACCGACTCTGCTGTCGCTTCACCGTTGCGCACGCGAATCAGCACACAGGTTGAATTATCTTCGCCGCCGCCCTCATTGGCCGCCTCGATAAGCGTCTCGCAAGCAACCTGCAGAGAGGGCAATTGCAAAAGAATGCTGCGGATCTCCTCGTCGCCTACATGACGCATTACGCCGTCGGTCGTCAGCAATAGAATGTCGCCTGCCTGCGCCGGGAACTCGCCAAGGTCAGGAAGTGTGCTCTCGTCGGTACCGAGAGCTCGCGTAATAATGTTTTGCGCCGAAGAAGTTCTGGCTTGCTCCAGCGTGATCATGCCACGCCGCACCTGCTCCATCACCAGAGAATGATCTTCTGTCAGTTGAAGCAGCTGACCTTCGCGGAAGAGATAAATTCTGCTGTCGCCAACATTGGCGATGCTGAACAGTCCATTGCAAAAGCGTGCGGCCACCAGGGTGGTGCCCATTCCCGAGGTGTTTTTATGCTCGTCGGCATAGTTGAGGATGGCGTCATTAGCTTTCTTGACAGCCTCGGCAAGCAGACGCGCCCCCAGCGGGGCGTCGTCTAGGTAGGCATCGTCTTCCACTGTCGGCTTGCGGTCGCGGAAAAACGACAGTACGGTGTCCACCGCGATCTCGCTGGCTACCTCCCCGGCAGCGTGGCCGCCCATGCCGTCGCAAACGACAAATATCCCAAGCTGTTCGTCGTAGCCGAAATTGTCTTCGTTGGACGGGCGTACCCTGCCGACATCGCTGCGGCCCGCCACCTCAAGTGAAAGGGACATGCGGCCAACAGTTTACCCTCTTAAAGTACCGTGTGCGAGTACCAAAAGTGCCAAGGGCTCTGGCTTTGTGTCCGTTTTGTGGCGGGCAGCGCTGAGCAAACAAAATGGACACGAGCAGCTTCCAATTGATATGCCCCTTTCCCGTCAGATTGTCTGGCTATTCATACTCGCTCTGCCCATCGCTAGCGTCGCATGGACCGTCACCCACGAAGAGATATTTCGCGAGCCCCGGGAATACTGCGTCCGCCACAGCAGGAACTCGCGTACCCTGTTGTGCCGCAAGTTCTTCTATCTCTTCACCTGTGAATACTGCTTCAGCCACTGGGTCGCCGCAGCCGTTCTGCTGATCACGCGCTACAAGCTGCTTTACAGCGACTGGCGGGGCTATCTGGTCTCGCTGCTGGCATTGGTCTACGTGTCGAATTTCTATATTGGTCTGTTCGGTCACGTGAAACTGGAGGTGCGGAAAAATCGGGCAGAGATTCGGGCAATCGAAGCGCAGGCGGAGCAGGTGGAAGGCAAGAAGGTTGCTTAGCGTCTGCCGGCCGAGGCCAGGATGATCATCGGTTCCCGCGAACCTGCAACCACCCTCTATGGCCTCGTTTTTGCGATTTCCGGCTCTTTCTCGTGAAGCATCGGCGGCCGTTCCAGGTGATGTTTCGTCAGCTCAGCTTTCAGGCACTCGAAAGCTTCCTCGGGGGTGTTCGCCCAATTAAACAGATGAAGATCGTTGGGTGAGATCGTGCCGGAATCCACCAACGCCTGGAAATTGACCACGCGGTCCCAATAGGCCTTGCCATACACCACAATGCAGATGCGCTTGGCGAGTTTTTCTGTCTGTGCCAGGGTGAGCAACTCGAAGAGCTCATCGAAGGTTCCGAATCCGCCGGGGAAAACCACTAATGCTTTCGCCAGGTAAGCGAACCACAGCTTGCGCATGAAGAAGTAGTGGAATTCGAAATTGAGCTCCGGGGTAATGTAGGGATTCGGCATCTGCTCGAAGGGCAGGTTGATATTCATGCCGATACTCTTACCGCCAGCCTCTGAGGCGCCAAGATTCGCGGCTTCCATGATGCCCGGACCACCTCCAGTGCAGATCACAAAGCGATGCCGGGGCTGGTTAAATGACTTCGTCCACTGCGTGATCATGAACGCCAGCCGGCGCGCGTCCTCGTAGTAGCTGGCCATCTCGACATCCGCCTTGGCACGGCGAATTCGAGCCTGCTCTTCCGGCGGAGCCGGCATCGCAGAGCCTGGTTTGTCCAGCAACTGCAGCGCCTCTTCCGCCTGGGAGCGGCTATGAAAGCGGGCCGATCCGAAAAACACGATCGTGTCCTGGATGCGCTCCCGGCGGAAGCGCGAAAGCGGCTCCTGATATTCCGCGAGGACGCGCAGAATGCGACCGTCGGGTCCGTTCAGGAACTTCTTATTTTCGTAAGCCAGGGGCGAGCGATAGGGGCGGAAGTCTTTCTTGTCAGTCATGCCTTATATCATCGTCATCTTCTGCGTTGGCCCGAGCCAAAAGCGCAAGCTCCGGATCATCAGTCGCGGTATGCGATGACCTCGGAAATTGCCAGCCAGATATCAACCAGGCCAATCCCGCTAATCAGGCCGCGAACGAAGTCGTTCATCAACGCCTGTTGAACTTGCGGATAGCCCAGCAAAAGCGAGTTGTCCGCCCAAAGCGGGGTCCAGGGAGCAACGATCAATAGGATGCCGATTACCAGGCAGACGAAGGCGTATTCGAAGAGAAAGAGCCGGCTTCTCCAAACTGTCCAGCGACCACGCTTACGGTTGGGCGGCGGCATCGTCAGCACCGGAGCCGTACGATCAGGCTTGCCACCTTGCGAGCCCTGTTCAAAAGGATTCATCGCGAACCGCGCCTTCGGCGCTCGCGTCGGAAACATACTCGAACCCGCCAACGGTGCTTCCATTCCGACGCCGGCATATGCGATCGCCGCCGTCACCAGAATACTACGTCAAGTTGCCTGCCGTAGTTCTGCCGTGACTTGCAATTGAAAACGGTTGCGATGCCCAGCTGCGATTACTCGCCGGCAGCGTCGCGGTCGGCGAGTAGTAGCGCCTGGGTTTGACTGATGCGGCCAGCCGGAATCGATGCGTCCCCCGCTCGCAGTTTCGCCAGTGCCGCGATCTTGTCCTTCCCGCTGACCAGCCACAAAATCCGACGCGAGCGGTTGATAACCGGGTAGGTGAGCGTCATGCGTCGCCGGCCCTGGTAGACGCCGGTGATGGCAACATCGGCATCGTCGACATTAAGCACGGGATCATTCGGAATCAGTGACGCTGTGTGGCCATCGGGCCCGAGCCCCAAATGTGCAAGGTCGAGTATCACCGGCTTGCCCGCAATCGATTCCAGAGTGAGAGCGTATTGTTTCGCGGCCGCTTCGGAGTCGGACAACTCGACTGGCATGGCATAGATCTGTCCGGGGGGTATTGGCGCGTGCTCCAGAAGGCTGGAGCGAAGGTGAGTGTAGTTACGGTCGGGATCGCCAGGGGGAGCAATTCGCTCATCGATCTGGAAAACGTGAACGTTCGCCCAGGGCACGTCTTCGTCGGCGAGATCGGCAAGCATGACCCAGGGACTCTTGCCGCCGCTCACCGCCATGACAAACCTTCCGCGCGCCGCAACTGCCGCGCGGGCATCGGCAGCAATCACCGACGCCGCGCGCTTTGCCAAAGCATCGTCATCGGGAAGGATCTCGACTTTCATCGTCTATTTTCCCGCCGCTTTCTCAAGATGGCCACCGAACTCGTAACGCATGGCCGATAAAAGCTTGTCGGCGAAATCCGCCTCGCCGCGCGAAGTAAAGCGCTCGTAGAGTGCGCTGCTCAAAACCGAGCTGGGCACGCCTTCGTCGATGCTGGCCTTGATGGTCCAGCGTCCTTCACCGGAATCGGAGACCCGCCCGGCAAATTTCGCCAGTTGGGGATCTTCCAGCAGCGCCGCCGCCGTCAGGTCCAGCAGCCACGAGGCAATCACGCTACCGCGTCGCCAAACCTCGGCCACATCGGGAAGATTGAAGTCGTACTGATAGTGCTCCGGATCGCGCAGCGGCGTGGTTTCCGCGTCGATCTCTTCCTTGCGCTTGCCCACATTCGCGGACTTGATAATGTTCAGGCCCTCCGCATAAGCCGCCATGATGCCGTACTCGATTCCGTTGTGCACCATCTTGACGAAGTGGCCGCCGCCGTTGGGGCCGCAGTGCAGGTAGCCGTCTTCCGACGTTCCACCAGCTTTCTCCCGGCCCGGAGTGCGATCGATGTTGCCGCGTCCCGGTGCCAGCGCCTTGAAGATCGGATCGAGGTACTGCACGGCTTTCTCCGGGCCGCCGATCATCATGCAGTAGCCGCGCTCCAATCCCCATACGCCGCCGCTGGTGCCGACGTCGACATAGTGAATCCCCTTGGGTGCGAGATCCTTCGCGCGGCGAATGTCGTCGATGTAGTACGAGTTGCCGCCGTCGATGAGAATGTCGCCCGCCTCGAGATAGGGAGCGATGCCGGCAATTGTTTCGTCCACCGCAGCCGCGGGAACCATGAGCCACACCGCGCGCGGTTTGTTCAGCTTCTTCGCAAAGTCCTGCAACGACGACGCGCCCACGGCTTTCTCTTTCGTCAGCTCTTCCACCGATTTGGGGAACACGTCGAAGACCACGCAATCGTGGCCCGCCTTCATCACGCGGCGCACCATGTTCGCGCCCATACGTCCGAGACCTACCATTCCCAGTTGCATTGCTCGCTCCTCTTTTCTCGCAAGTTGTAAGTAACAAGGGCCAAGGAATGTCCTCGCCGGTTTACTCTGCAGGGCCCGATCCCAGGTCCCTAGCGCCTCATCGTTATGCCCCGTGCGCCAAGGCCACACTCTTGGAGTCGATCACGTTCATCAGATCGTGCCATGAATCGGTAAACGCCTTTGCGCCCTCCGATTGCAGTTGTGCGGCCAATGCCAAAACATCGATGCCGGCCCGGTGGAACTCGGACAGAATCTGCTCGCAATCTCCGCCATCACGTGGCATCAATTCGCCAACCTGTCCGTGATCGGCGAGCGCCTTCAGCGTCCCTTCGGGCATGGTATTCACCGTGTTCGGGGCAGCCAGGTTGGCGATGTAAAGCACATCCGATGCCCGTGGGTCTTTCGTCCCCGTGCTCGCCCACAGCAGCCGCTGCGGATTGTAGCCGGCCGCGACGATCGCCTTCCAGCGCGGGCTTTCCATTAAATCGCAATGTGCTTTGTAGGTACGCATGGCGATTGCAATTCCCAGTTTGTCGCGCAGATTATCGGGCACCGTCTTCGCAACCGCTACGTCCCAACGGCTGATGAAGACGGAAGCAACGGAGCCAACCTTCGTGTCCAGGCCGGCCTCGATCCGTCGCTCTATACCGCGCAAGTAAGCTTCAGCCGCAGCGAGATACTGCTCGCGGGAGAACAGCAACGTCACGTTGACGGAGACACCCGCGAAGATCGCTTCCTCGATCGCCGGCAGACCTTCGGGAGTGCCGGGAATTTTGATGAACAGGTTCGGACGCGCGGCGCGCTTGTGCAGGTCCTTTGCCGCAGCGATCGTGCTCGCGGTGTCGTACGCCAGCAGCGGCGAGACCTCCAGCGAAACCCAGCCATCCACGCCCTTGGTTTGATTATGAACAGCACGGAACAGATCGGCGGCCCGAGTCAGATCTTCCAGCGCAACATCAAAGAAGAGCGCTTCGCCCGACTTGCCGCCGCTCAGCTCCTGCTGAATTGCGGCATCATAGGACGCGCTGTTCTTGATGGCGTGATCGAAGATAGTCGGGTTCGACGTGAGCCCGGTTACCGAGAACTCGTCGATGTAGCGCTTCAACGTGCCGTTATCGAGCAGGTCTCGCGTAATGTTATCGAGCCAGAGACTCTGGCCCAGGTCATGCAATCTTTGCGTCGCCTTCATGGAATCACCTCAAGGTATCCAATGAAACTATCAGGCCGGCAGCGGGCCTTCAACTCGCGATCGCAGAGAATCATGCGGCGCAAGCCGAATCGGTGCATGAAACTATACACCGCCGGCAACATTCACAGGACGTTAACACGGGACTTTATCGCGCGTGCCGATCTCGCGAATTGCGGTACCTTTAACACTGAGGTGTCTTGGTGAACCTATCTGAGCTGAACCGCCGCTTCGCAATATCAGGAGTCGCCGAGGTCGTCGCCGGAAACGGCAATTTGCCTAAAGTGCAGGTCACGTCGGCAACGGCTGCTGGTGAGATCTATCTTCATGGCGCGCATGTAACGTCATGGAAGCCAACTGGAGCGGAAGACGTTTTCTTTCGCAGTCCGCACTCGCTCTGGCAGGACGGCAAGGCGATTCGCGGCGGCATTCCGGTCTGCTTTCCCTGGTTCGGCGCCAAAGCTGATGACCCCCACGCGCCCGACCATGGCTTCGTCCGCACAAGGGAGTGGACGCTGAACTCGATTGAGCGAAACGGCGACGCAGTTTCCGTCAGCATGATGACCGAGAGTGACGACAGCACGCGCAAGTGGTGGCCATTCGATTTCCGGCTGGTCAATCGCGCGACCTTCGGGACACAGCTGACCGTCGAGCTGGCGATGACCAACACCAGCTCATCGCCATTGCGATTTGAGGAAGCCCTGCACGCCTACTACAGAGTGGGAGATGTTACAAAGGCCGAAATCTCAGGTCTCGACGGCGTTCATTACCTCGATAAAACCGATTCATTCCGCGAGAAAGCGCAGAGCGGCAACGTCGTCATCGAGGCGGAAACCGATCGCGTGTACTTGAACACCGAGCATGCGCTGGAGCTGCACGATTCTGTCTTACAGCGTAAGATAATCATCGCCAAGCAGAACTCACGCAACACAGTGGTCTGGAACCCCTGGAAGGAAAAAGCCCATGCTTTGGCCGATCTCGGAGCAGACCTGTGGAAGAACATGCTGTGCATCGAGGTTGCCAATGTCGGCGAGTTCGCCATCAATCTCGCACCCGGTGAGCAGCACACCATGACCGCGCGGGTAAGCGTCGCCCAGCTCTGATCCCCGTCTGACGGCTGACCGCTGACGGCCGATGGCTGATCCCCGTCCCTCATCCTGCTAAACTTTTTCTATCGCCATGCCTACTCGCAAGCTTTCCGGCTCTGAAGTTCGCCGCATGTTTCTGGACTACTTCGTCTCCAAAGGACACAAAGAAGTCCACTCCTCGTCGCTCGTCCCCGCCAACGACCCCACTCTGCTCTTCACCAACGCCGGGATGAACCAGTTCAAGGACGTCTTCCTCGGCATCGAGAAACGCGACTACAACCGCGCCACTTCGTCGCAGAAGTGCGTGCGCGCCGGCGGCAAGCACAACGACCTGGAGAACGTGGGCTTCACCAATCGCCACCACACCTTCTTCGAGATGCTGGGCAATTTCAGCTTCGGCGACTACTTCAAGAAGGACGCCATCGCTTACGCCTGGGAGTTGGTCACCTCGCCCGAGTGGTACGGCATTGAGAAGGACAAGCTGTACGTCACCATCTTTAAGGGGGAGCAGGGAATTGCTCGCGATGACGAGGCCTATGAGCACTGGCGCGCGACGTTAGAAAAAGATGGCGTCCCGCTCGATCGCATTTACGAAATGGGGATGAAGGACAACTTCTGGCAGATGGGCGACACCGGCCCCTGCGGCCCTTGCAGCGAACTCCATTACGACATGGGCCCTGCGGCCAGCGATGCCGGCCACACCGATTGCCAGTTCGGCTGCGAGTGCGGCCGCTACGTCGAAATCTGGAATCTGGTCTTCATGCAGTTCGACCGCCAGCCCGATGGCGAGATGCGGCCGCTGCCCAAGCCGTCCATCGACACCGGCGCCGGCCTGGAACGCGTGACGGCGGTGATGCAGGGCGTAATCTCGAACTACGACACGGATTTGTTTTTGCCGCTGATACAGCGAGCCGCAGAATTGACCGGGGTGTCGATCGATCAGGAAAAGAAGAAAGAAGATGTCGAGCAGGCGCACAAGCAGGCGGCATCGCTGCGAGTGATCGCCGATCACGCGCGCGCGTCGACGTTTCTCATCTCCGATGGAGTGCTGCCCGCGAACGACGGTCGCGGCTACGTACTGCGCAAGATCATCCGGCGCGCGATTCGGCATGGGAGATTGCTCGGACAGGAAAAACCGTTTCTGTTCGAAATGGTCTTCGCCGTTCGCGACCTGATGAAGGACGCGTATCCGGAACTCATCGAGAGTGCGAATCGCGTCGCGGAGATGATCAAGGGCGAAGAAACGCGCTTTGCCCACACGCTTAGCGAGGGGCTGAAGATTCTAGAGAGCGAACTGAAGGAAACGGTGCTTCGAGAGCTTACAGCGCTCCCCGATGCGGCAGCCATAACGTTGCGGGATGAGGAAGGGCACCTCACTGAATTCAGTCTCGCCAGGGGAGGAGCTTTTGGCGTCGTCCCGCTGAAGAATCTTGAGGCTGCCGTGAATGCGCTCACAGCGATGGGAAAGGTGGCAACCTATCCGGGCGAGAGTGCGTTTCGCCTGTATGACACGTTCGGACTGCCCCGTGACTTCATCGAAGACGCCTGCCGCGATGCTGGAATCTTTTTCGGTTCTCTCGGCTTCGATGCCGCCATGGAAGAGCAGCGTCGTCGTGCACGCGCGTCTTGGAGGGGCGGTTCGAAGCAAACGGCGTCTCCCGCGTATCAGGCGCTGGCTGAAGGAAAAGACCCTTACGCCGGGCAGGGAGGTGTACTGCCGAATGCTCATGAGGATTATCGGGCTGTCTTCGTTGGTTACAAGCTGCTACGGCACAGAACGAGCGTTCTTGCTGTGTTTTGGGCAGATCCGGATACGGGAATTGACATGCCGCGATCAGCAGCCGTTCCAGGACACCGATGGCACGTGGTTTTGAAAGAGACACCGTTCTACGCCACGGCTGGAGGACAAGTAGGGGACACGGGCTGGCTGTACTCGGAGGACGGCAACGAACTCATTGGCAAAGTAGTCGGGAGCGATATGCCCATTGCCGGGCTACGGGTCCTGACGGTAGAGCCGGTCCAGCCAATTGAAGCTGGCAAGAACGTTGTTGCTGTCGTCGATGGCGAACGTCGTGCCGAAATCATGCGAAACCATACCGGCACGCATCTTCTGCACGCGGCGCTGCGCAATGTGCTGGGCACGCATGTGAAGCAGGCGGGATCGCTGGTCGATCCCGGCCATCTGCGCTTCGACTTCTCGCACTTCGCCTCGCTCGACGACGAGGAACTGCAGGACATCGAAGACCTCGCCAACAAGGAAGTGCTGCGCAACGATCGCGTCGAGGTCATCGAGGACGTGCCCATCGACGTTGCCGTCAACGAGTACAAGGCGATGGCGCTCTTCGGCGAGAAATACGGTGACCGCGTGAGGGTCATCCGCATCGGCGACTTCTCCACCGAGCTGTGCGGGGGCACGCATACCGCAGCAACCGGCGAGATCGGGCTGATCAAGATTCTGAAAGAGGGAAGCGTCTCCAGCGGCGTGCGGCGCCTGGAGGCCGTGACCGGCGAAGGCTCGCTGCGCCACTTCCGTAAGGATCATCAACTGGAGAACGTTGTCTCGACGCTGGTGCGCGGCGACGACGAGTCTCCCGCCGACGCGCTGAAGCGCGAATTGGAGCGCCGCGAAGATGAGCTGAAGAAGCTGCGCAAGGAGCTGGAGCAAGCGCGCATGAAGTCGGCTGCCTCGTCGGTTTCATCGGCAACGGAGAACGTGCGCGAAGTGAAAGGCGTAAAAGTTCTGGCCACGCGTGCCGACAACCTGGAGCGCACGCAACTGCGCACTCTGGTCGATAATCTCCGCAACAAGCTGGGCTCAGGCGTGGTCGTGATGGGATCGGTGAGCGATGGCCGCGTGGCGCTGATCGTCGGCGTCACCAAAGACCTGACCTCGCGCGTGCAGGCGGGCAAGATCATCGCCGAGGTAGCGAAGAAAGTCGGCGGTTCCGGCGGCGGCCGTCCCGACATGGCCGAGGCCGGCGGCAAAGATCCCGCGGCGCTGGATTCGGCCCTGGCCGCGAGCTACGGCGTGGTGGAAGGGATGCTGGGGTAGCGGTCAGCACACAGCATTCAGCCAAACCGGTGCGCGCCTCCTTAATGCTGTCATCCTGACAAGCCTTAATGATTACGTCGATCTTCCGTGTTCTCCGGTGAGATCGCCGTTTTCCCAACGCGAAATTGTTTTTGCCCGCAAGGAGCGGGACGCAGCCCCACCGGAATCGTCGTAAACTCTTATTCCAGAAGCGGAAAAACGCATCCGAATTGCACAAAAACACTGCATCCGGATACCACTCTTAACCCTCTAAGACCTATAAGGTGGTTAGCTATGGCAATTGGGGAGACGGCTTATGTGGGCAGCGTTCGCGAGCAACTGCTGGCTGGACGTGCCCGGCTCAGCGAGGTCGTGGGCGAGGATGCTAGCGAACAACTGCTGCGACTGCTCAACGAGGTGGACAGCGCGCTGCACCGCATCGATCACGGCGAATTTGGCGTATGCGAGATCTGCAACGGCACCGTCGAAGAAGAGCGCCTGCGCGAGAATCCGTTGGCCCGCGTGTGCCTGGACTGCCTCACACCGAAGCAGCAACGTGCCCTGGAATACGATCTCGAGCTCGCCGCACAGATCCAGAAGGGCTTATTGCCGCCAGTGGATTTCTGCATTCCCGGCTGGCAGATTGCGTATCACTACGAGCCCGCGGGAGTCGTTGGCGGCGATTACTGCGATCTCATTAAGGACAATGACGGGAGGCTGTACTTTGTGATGGCTGACGTCGCCGGAAAAGGAGTGGCGGCGGCCATGCTCTCCTCGAACCTGCGAGCGATCTTCCGCTCACTCATACCCATGGGATTGGCCGCCCGTGAGCTGATGGGTCGTGCCAATCGGCTGTTTCGCGAGAACGCATTGCCGTCCCAGTACGCCACCCTGGTCTATGGCGTGGCGACTCCAGGTGGAGATCTGGAGATCGTGAATGCTGGACACCTGCCGGTGCTTCTGGCGCGGCAAACGGAGATCAGTTTGTTGGAGAGTGCGAACCCTCCCTTCGGTATGTTTGCGGACCAGGAGTTCTTATCGGCCCAGGCCCGCTTGCGTACCGATGACACTCTGGTGCTTTACACAGATGGCGTCTCCGAAGCTGAAAACGACAACGGCGACGAGTACGGCAGGGAGCGCCTTCAAAGCCTCATTGCGGAGCACAATTCGAGGTGTCCAGATCAGCTGGTGAGCGAATGTAAGAACCGTCTGGCGCTTTTCCGCGGAGGGCGCGAACGCATGGACGACGAGACGTTGCTGGCAATTCAGTATGCGCCGGCAATGCTGGCGTGAGTCGTTGCGGCCTGACCGGGAACTTGGTTAACATGGCCCAATCATCGGCGTGGGAAACATTGTGCGGCGAGTATGGAGAATGTCACGGAATATCATTTGGGCGAGCTCGAGGTGGCGCGCGACCCGTCGCATCCTCTCCACTTGATGCCGCCGCTTAGGCCGCAACACAAGAGGATCCTCGACGTGGGTTGTGGCATGGGTCAGACGCTGATCGCCGCCAATTTGGCACCCGACGTGACAGCCTACGGTGTCGATCCCGATGCTGCAGCCATTGAGGCCGGGCAACGAGTTGTGCCGGACAACATTCGTCTCTCGGTCGGCAGCGGAGAAGCGCTGCAATTCGACGACGACTATTTCGATTTTGTGTTTTGCCGCGTGGCGCTTCCGTACATGCATGTTCCGCGCGCCCTCGCAGAAATGCATCGCGTGCTGCGGCCGGGTGGTGATCTGTGGCTGATGCTGCATCCTGCAGAGATGTATCGCTTGCGGGCAGTGACTTCTTTGAAGCAAGGCCATTTCAAGGATGTGTTGTTTTGCGGCTGGATCGCCGCGAACAGCGGGCTGCTAAGTATCGCGGGCAAGCAGTTGACTCTGCGCAACCGGACTGAGACATTTCAGACCAGCAGAGGAATTCGCAGGGTGCTCGCGCGGGCGAAGCTTGGGGATATCAGAGTTCAGCGCGGAGCGTTCTTTGTGGCCGAGGCAAGAAAGCCAACGTAAGGCTCGGAGGTCGACCAGATCTCGAATCGAGTGGTGCCGAAGAAGGGACTCGAACCCCCACACCCTTGCGGGTACATGGACCTGAACCATGCGCGTCTGCCAATTCCGCCACTTCGGCACGGGTGGATGCGAATATTAGAACTCGCTGCTCTGAAGCAATCTGATTGTACAGGCTGGCAAGCGGGCTTCGCAATCGAAGCATTCACGTTATGCGATTCTAACTGACGGCCTCAGCCGCTTCCGCGGCTCCTTGTGCGCCGTATTCCTTCAGCTTGTTGTGCAGCGTCTTAAGGCTGATTCCGAGAATCTCCGCGGCTCGGGTCTTGTTGTTATTCGTGGCCTCAAGGGTTTTAAGAATTAACAGACGCTCGGCCTCATCAACGGTCGTGCCTACGCCAAGCCGCACTGCGTTGGCTTCCTGTACGGGGGCTCGAGGCACCACTTGCCCAAAACCGGGTGGCAGATGTTTCATCTCGATAAACGAGCCTTCACAGACAATGACAGCGCGCTCTAAGGTGTTACGCAGCTCGCGGACGTTGCCTGGCCATGCGTAAGACTGAAACGCGGTGCTCACCTGTTCGCTGACCGCAGCAGCACTGCGATTATGCTTTTCAGCCATCTCCGCCAGCAGGGCCTGCACCAGCTCCGGCAAATCGTCTTTGTGATCGCGCAGTGGGGGGAGCTGAATGTTGAATACGTTCAGACGATAGTAAAGGTCGTTGCGCAATTGTCCTTTGGCAACTGCGTCCTCGGGAATCTTGTTGGTGGCCGCCAGCACGCGTACATCGACTGAAGTTTCGCTCTTGCTGCCCAAGCGTCGCAACTTGCGGTCTTCGAGAACGCGCAATAGTTTGGCCTGCGTGCCGATGGGCATCTCTCCGATTTCATCCAGCAGCAAGGTGCCACCTTCCGCCAGTTCAAAGCAGCCGACGCGGCGCTCAAGTGCCCCGGTAAAAGCGCCTTTTTCGTGGCCAAAAATCTCGCTTTCGATGAGCGTTTCGGGGATCGCGGCGCAATTGATGGCGACGAAGGGCTTCGCCTTGCGATTGCTTAGCGAGTGAATCGTACGCGCGACCAGTTCTTTCCCAGTGCCGCTTTCGCCGGTGATCAGGACAGAAGCCGTGCTGGGCGCAACCATTTCAATGAGCCGGAAAACTTCCTGCATGCGTTTTGAGGAACCCACGAGCGAGCCCATCACGCCAACCTCGCGCAGCTTGCGGCGGCTGGCCTCCAACTCGCGCTGGGTTCCACGCAGGCGGGAAGCATTCAGCAGAATGCTCCGCAGGCGCGCGGGATTCACCGGCTTCTCTACGAAATCAAACGCACCCCGCTTCATTGCAGTTACAGCGGCATCCACACTGCCTTGAGCGGTCAACAGAACGACAGCAACGGGCTGCGGCTGGGCGGCGATGTGCTCCAACAACTGCATTCCGTCCATTCGCGGCATACGCAAGTCGGTGACAATAATGCCGGGATTCCATGCCTCAACCGCCGTAAGAGCCTCGACTCCGTCGGAGGCGGTTTCGGTTTCGTAGCCCCAGGCTTGCACCAGTTCAGCGAGCCCAGTCCGCTCGTTTTCCTCGTCTTCTACAATTAAAACTTTTTCCTGTGCCATAGCGCGCTCAGGTCACAATAATGTCACATCCGGCCTGGCAATATCGAACAGCTGCTTAGATGCAGAGTGTCTGGCTTACGCAACTGTCGGACGCAGCAAAGGCGAACCAATGCGGCAAGGGAGACATGTGACGACGGGTACAAAATTAGTCAATAGACGTCCAATGATCAACTAACATGTGGAACATAAAAGGTTTGTTAATCCTCGCCGTTCATGTACAATATCCTGCTGTTGCGAGCAGGACGTTGTCCCTGCACTTGTACAAAAGAATTTAGACAAACCGAGCTGGGCCCACTTTTGCTTACGGTAGTGCTGAGTTCCGGAGGATCAAGAATGTCTTCTCGTGTTAGAGCAGTTCCAACAAGCCTTGCGCTTGCTGTTGTGGTGTGCCTATGGGGCACCTTTGCCGCGGCGCAAGTCACCATCCAGCCGAAGGATGAACTATTTGCTGGATATTCATGGCTGCATCCTGGCGGCTACTACGACGATGGGATAAAGACCAATGACGTTACAGATGGCGTTGATATCTCGAACGTCTACTATCTCCCTTCCATCCACAATTTAGGCGTGTTGATCGATGCCAGCGGGCACTGGGGCAGTAACTATTACTCTTACGGCCTCGGACATGCTACCGATTACTACGGATTGGGCGGTTTGCAATACAAGTACCACACCGACTCTTTCTCGCCGTTCGTCCGCGTCTACGCTGGCGCGATTCATCAAATTCCTCCTGGCTTTCTCCTGGGCGGCAGGGGCAGCCAATGGAACGCGGCACTTGGCGCCGGCGGCGGAATTGATTACCACGTGTGGCACGGGGATGAGTTTGGACTGGCACTTCGTGTAGTCCAGGCCGACTACATCTACAGCAACTGGGATCAGTTCGTTCCAGTTACGTCTTCGCAATGGAACAGCCTTCGCTTGTCCGCCGGTTTGGTGCTTGAGGTTGGCAATTACTACACGCCGACGCCGACGGCGGCCTGCACGGCGCAGCCGACGGAAGTCACCGAAGGCGAGCCGGTCACGGTGACGGCGACGGGCAGCAACTTCAATCCCAAGCACACCGTCAGCTACGCCTGGACAACCAACGGCGGCAAGCTGGATAAAGCCGACGCGCAGTCAGCGCGGGTCGATACCACCGGCGTCGCGGCCGGCAGTTATACGGCCAATGCCACCATCACCGACGCCAAGATGAAGAAGGGCGGTTCGGCGACCTGCTCGGCGAACTTCACGGTGAAGGCGAAGCCGATGAATCCGCCGCAGGTGAGCTGCTCGGTGAACCCGAGTACGGTGCAGTCGGGTAGCCCGTCGACGATCACGGCGACGGCGACCAGCCCGGACAATGCGCAAATCACCGGCTACTCATACACCGCGAGCGCGGGCCAGATCAGCGGCACGGGCACGACGGCTACGCTGGATACCGCGGGTGCAGCAGCTGGGCCGATTACGGTTACAGCGACAGCAACCGATTCGCGCAACCTGACGGGCAGCGGCACGTGTACGGTGAACGTGGAAGTACCACCGCCACCGCCGACCTGCAGCAAGATCAACTCGATCCAGTTCCCGGATCTGAAGAGACCGTGGCGCGTGGATA
>Ga0335073_10002917_pt1 | contig 23623 bp, 22 predicted proteins | sample Lox_Sample_22_FD_207093 | JGI IMG/M metagenome (GOLD analysis project Ga0335073, IMG submission 207093) | Soil microbial communities from Loxahatchee National Wildlife Refuge, Florida, United States - Lox_Sample_2.2 | ecosystem: Environmental > Terrestrial > Soil > Wetlands | place: USA... | reverse complement strand
GAACGTGTGGACGTACAAGCCGACGCAGGGTCGCGACCTCCCCGATCCCGAGTTCGGCGGCGGCCTGCCGATGACCTACAAGCTCGCGCTCCTCCTGGACACGAGCCTCGATGGCCCCGACGGCTCGGTCAAGGACGACGCCAACAAGCTCATGCGCGCGATGCACGGAAACGGCAGCGCGCCCAAGTTCGTCACCTTCAGCTGGGGGTCGGTGAAGCTGCCGAAGGCGGCACCGATGTCGATTCAGGTCCAGTACGCGATGTTCCACCCCAACGGAGAGCCCGTGCGGGCGTTCGTCGACCTCGAGCTCGCCCAAGCCGAGGCGACCTCGCCCGTCGGCCAGGCGCAGAACCCGACGACACGCGGCACCGTGGGCCTTCGCCAGCACGTGGTCCAGGGAGGCGACTCGCTCCAGTCGATCGCTTATGAGACCTACCGCGACCCGACCAAGTGGCGGGCGATCGCGGAGGCCAACGACATCGACGATCCCCTGCGGATCGGCCGCGGGACCTCGCTCACGATCCCGAGGCTGGACGGATGACCCCCGCAACCGCACAAGAGAGACACGTGGCGCTGTACGAAATCGCGGTCGACGGCGAGAACATCGACGAGCGACTCGCAACACGCGTGCGTGAGGTACGCATCCTCAATTACCTGAAGCTCCCGGACGTGTGCACTTTCACCGCCTCGTTCCCACGCGCAACCGACGGAACCCCCGAGCCGATCGATGAACACCCGTTCAACATCGGCAGCCGGCTCGAGATCAAGCTCGGCGCGCGCGAGCAGCTGACCACCACCACGCTGTTCAAGGGCGACATCCTCTCGCTCGACGTCGAATTCGGGCCGGGCAGTATCGAGCTGCTCGTGCGTGGACTGGACCGTTCGCACACCCTTCAGCGTTCACGCAAGGTCCGCACCTTCCAGAACCAGACCGCGAGCGACATCGTCGAGAAGATCGCGCGGGAGGCCGGCCTGGACGTGGACACCGACGCAAGCGGTGACCCGCACGAGTTCGTTCAGCAGGACAACGAGACCGACTGGGATTTCATCTGGCGGCTGGCGGAGCGGATCGGGTTCGAGTTCGTGGTCGCGGCCGGCGTCGCGAACTTCCGCCGGCAGTCAAACGACAAAGCACCCGTCGAGCTCGAATGGCCGAAGCAACTCCACTCCTTCCGCCCGCGCGTCAGCGCGATCCAGCAGGTCAAGGAGGTCACGCTGGCCACGTTCGACCCCAAGACCAAGGAGTCGATCGACGCCACCGCATCCGATCCGCACCAGATCTCGAACATCGGCATCGACCGCCAGACCGTGCAGCGCGCGTTTGACGACGCCCGCGTCCACATCGCGACCGAACCGGTCGACAGCCACAGCGAAGGCCAGGCTGTGGCCCAGGCTTTGCTCGACAAACTCGCCAATGCCTACATCGCCGCCGAGGGCGTCTGCGACGGGAACCCGGCGATCCGGGCCGGGACTCCCGTGCACATCACCGGAGTCGGGCAGAAGTTCAGCGGGACCTATCGCGTCGCGGCCGCAACTCACGTCCTGCGCGGAGGCAGCATGTACGAGACGACTTTCGCCACCGAAACCGCCCACACACTCCTCGGCAACGTCACCAGCAACACCACAACCTCCGGAGGAGCGCCAACTTTCGGCGCCCAACTCGTCATCGGCGTCGTCACCAACAACAAAGATCCCGACGATATGGGGCGCGTGCGCGTCCATTACCCCGCGCTCGGACCAGACATCGAGGGTGCGTGGGCACGCATCGCCACGCCGAGCGCCGGCAACGCACGGGGGATGCTGATGCTGCCTGTCGTGGGCGAGGAGGTGCTGATCGGCTTCGAGCACGACGACACCACGCGCCCGTACGTGCTCGGGTCACTGTTCAACGGCGTCGACAAACCGGGCGACGATCTCCTGCAGGAGTACGACGGCTCGTTCGCGCTGCTCAGCGATCACAAGGTGCATATCTCGGCAATCGAGGACATCGCGATCGATGGCAAGACAGTCACTGTCAAGGCCGATGACGAGATCACGATCGACGCCGGAACGACGCTCACGCTGAAGTGCGGTCAGAGCCAGATCCAGTTGAACAGCGGCGGGGTCACCGTCAGCGGCCCGATGATCAACCTCGGATGAGCGACCTGATCGGATCCGGCCTCGCCTTTCCTCTGCGTGCGGATCAGCGGGGGTCACTCGCCCTGAGCCACGGCGTCGAGGACATCGAGCAGGCGATCGCGCTGATCCTGGGCACCGCGCCTGGAGAGCGGCCGATGCGGCCCGAGTTCGGATGCGCCGTCCACCAGGTGGTGTTCGACACGATCGACGCCGCGATCTTCGCCAGCGTTCACAGTGCGGTGCACGAGGCGCTCGAGCGCTGGGAGCCGCGCATCGAGGTGGTCGAGCTCGATGTCGAGCAGTCGGACGAGGAGCCCGGCAAGCTGCTCGTGGGAATCACCTATCGCGTGCGCGCCACCAGCCGCCTCTACAACCTCGTCTATCCGTTCTACGCGATCCCGGCCGAGGAGCTCGGATGATCCCGCCCAGCGTCCGGCTCGACCCGCGTACCCACGCCGACCTGACCACCGAGGCGCGCGCCCGCATCGCAGACACATGCGCGGAGCTGCGCGCCCAGGACGACCCCGGGGAGACACTGATCGAGCTGTTCGCGTGGATGACAGGGCTCGCGATCGAACGGCTGGCGCGCGTGCCCGACAAGCTTCATATCGCCCTGCTCGACATGCTGGGAATCGAGCTGCGCCCGCCCGCCCCGGCGCGCGCCGATCTAAGAGTGCGGCTGAGCGCGGCCGCACAGCGGCCGATCAACATCCGCGACGGCACCGAGGTGGGCACGACGCGAACCGCGTCCGAAGACTCGATCGTGTTTCACGTCGCGGAGCCATTCACGATCGCACCTCTGCGGCCGGCGTCCTACGTGATCGAACGCGTCGGCGCAGCCCGGGAGATCGGGGTGATGGACGGCGTCGCGCATCCGCACGGCCCGGACCGGATTCCCTTCGCGCAGCCCCCCGAAGTGGGCGACGCGTTCTACCTCGGGTTTGAGCAGAGCATCGCTCGTCTGCTCGTGCAGGTCTCGCTCGAGGCCTCGATGGCGCGCGGCGCCGGCGTCCGTCCCGAGGATCCGCCACTGCGCTGGGAGGCGAGCCAGGGCGACGGCGTCTGGAGCGATGTCGAGGTGCTCGCCGATCTGACCGGTGGGTTCAACTACGGGTCTGGGACGGTCGAGCTCCAGCTGCCCTCGAGCTCCGGGATCGAGCCGATCGCGGGACGCCGCCTGCACTGGTTGCGTTGCCGGATCGCAGAAACGACGCGCGTCGCCGACCAGCGCGCCGCCTACCAGCACGCGCCCGAGATCTACCGGATTACCGCCGCGCCCGTCGGCGCACTCCTCCCCGCCGAGCACTCCACGCCGGAGTTCGCGGAGCCGCTGGGCACCAGCGCCGGCGACCCCGGAGAGACGTTCACGACGCGCTTTGCCCCCGTGCTTAACCTCGCCCCCGGCGAATCCCTCGAGGTCCAGACCCCGGCCGGCGAGTGGGAAGCGTGGGAGGAGGTGGACTCTTTTGCCGACTCGGGTCCCGAGGACCGTCACTTCACGATCGACCTCGTTCACGGGCTGATGCGCCTCGGCCCGGAGGTCCACGATCCGCGAGCCGGAATCACCCGACACGGCTCGACCGCCCCCAAGGGAGCTGCGCTGCGCATGTCGCGCTACCGCCACGGGGGCGGACGGATCGGCAACGTGTCCCCGGGTGCCTTGAGCACGCTCCGCAGCGCGATCCCGGGCGTCGCGTCGGTGACTAACCCGGGTCCCGCCCACGGCGGCGTCGATCCGCAGAGCGTGCGCTCTGCGCGTGCCCAGGCAGCGCTGGAGATTCGTACCCGGCACCGTGCTGTCACAGCCCAGGACTACGAATTCCTCGCCACCGCCGCCTCCCCGCGCGTCGCCCGAGCGGTAAGCATCAAGGACGCCGAGCACGGTGTGACGCTGGCAATCTTGCCGCGCATCGATCCAGCAAACCGCAGGTTGACGATCGATGAGCTCACCCCGGACCGCGAACTGCTCGAGGTGGTCGCGCAGCACCTCGATGCTCGGAAGGTCGTCGGTTGTCCGGTGCGGCTGGTCCCGGTCCGCTTCCGTGGCGTGTCGGTGGTGGTCAACCTGGAGGCCTCGCCGCGGGCGGACGCCGAGCAGATCGAGGATCGAGTTCGCGACGCGCTCCATATCTATCTAAACCCGCTGACCGGCGGCGATGGACTGGGCTGGCCGTTTGGGCGACCACTCCACCAGGGTGAGCTGTACGCCGTCGTGCAAGCCGTTGCGGGGGTTGACGAGGTCAAGATCCTGCGGCTCTACGAGGTCGATCTGCAAACCGGCGAGCGCGCAAGCAAGTCGGCGGGCCGCCAGATCATGCTCGCACCCGACGAGCTGATTGCGTCGGGGGAGCACATCGTGAAGGTCAATCGGCGTGAGCGCTGAACGTCAGCACGAGTCGTCGAGGTCGCCCGCACCACCCACCCGGGCGACCCAGCAGGACGCAGGCCCGGCAGGCGTCGTGCTCGCGCTGCAGCGAAACGCCGGGAACCGCAGCGTGGCGCGACTGCTCGCCCGGCACCCCGTGATCGCCAGCCCCGCCGCACCGGCCACCGCCCCGCCCGAGCACCAGCTATGGGCGGAGCAGACGACCGAGCCCAATATCCCGCTTGCGCAGGAGGTCGACAGGCTCGAACAGCTGAGCGCCGATGCGTTCCTGCGCGAGCGCGACATCCTCGAGCTCAGGGCCTCGACCTACGGCCCCAACCACGACCAGGACGTGCGCGAACTCGAGGCGATCGAATTCATCGCGACGAACCGCAAGGTCACCCCGCACACGTACATCGACCCCTACAAGCACAACGACCAGCAGGCCGTCGACCTCCTGAACACGCGGCTGGTGATCGAGGCGGGGATCCGCGAGAACGGCTCGCTGAAGCAGTCGATCGACGAGATCAAGCGGCCGAGGTACAACGAGCACAACATCTGGGCGATCGAAAGCGAGGCCCACGAGTTCGGCGAGGAGTTCAAGAAGCAGGCCAAGGACATCGCCGTGAAGATGCTCAAACGCAGCCTCAACGAGATCCTCGACGCACTCCAGGACTACGGATTGGACAGACATATGGCCGACGTCGAGGCGAGGGACATCGCGGGCGGCCGCGACGAAGACAAGGTCGTCCAGGAAAGTGTCGACGCCCCTGGCGTATGGGAGGGCGGGAGCCTCGAGCACAGCGACGCCAACGCCGGACGGGCGAGCAAGCACCGGAAGAGCCTCGCCGCGTACGTGACGAATCTACGCGCCCAGCAGCAGATCGTCGAGGGCCGCCGCAAGGACATGGCCAAGTGGTTCAGGCACTCATCGCAGATGGGCGACTACGTCCCGGACGAGAACCGGGCCGGATACCGCGCCGCGAAAGAGCGGTTCGACAACTCCTACAAGCGCCTGGCGCTGATGTGGACCCATGCGGAGCAGTTCCACCCCGTGCTCGCGTCGTTCCGGGGCCAGCACGGTCAGGCAGGACTGGACCTTGTCGATCTCGGCGCACTCGACAGCGGCCAGAGCGCCGCCCAGATGAAGGATGTGCTGGCGAGCGTTCTGCCGAAAGCGGCGGACATCTACCGCATATACGCGCGGATTCAGAGCGGGGACCTGAGCCCACTCACGCTCCCACCGGTCGTCGCGGTCACCAAGGCGGCGATGCTCGTGCCGAACGGCTCGATCAGGGCCGGCAAGGTCAAAGACATGGTCGAGGAGGCACACGACACGAAGGTGTCGACGTACATCGCCGAGGGCCTGCTCGCGCTGATCGCGCTTGCGCTGGTGATCCCGACCGGAGGCGCCTCATTGGGCATCCCGATCGCCATGGTCGGTGTAGCGCTGTCAGCGACGACCGCCTACGAGGATTGGCAGACGTACAAGGGGGACAAGATGCTGGCCAACTCGGCGCTTGACCGGGCTAAGGCGCTGTCAGTCGCCGACCCGTCGCTGGTCCCGTTCATCTTCGACCTGATCACACTCGGTCTCGACGGCGCCGGGCTGGTCGCAGCGGTCCGCGAGCTCGTCGCCCTCCGAAAGGCAGTACGCGCAGGAGAAGACGCCGCCGAAATCGACAAAGCGGTCGAGCAGCTCGACAAGATCGGCGACGAGCACGGAGCGCCGGACCTCGGCAAGAAGAAGCTGCAGGAGATCCGGGCCGCGGAGGCGGACGCCACTGTCGGACAGCGCTCTGTCCGGCCGCCCCCAGGCCAGCCGTACTGGACGGTCGATGAGCTGCGCGCAGCCGTCCGCCGCGACCTCGCGAAGCTTCGCGGCGGGAGCAAAAAGGTGAATCCCGAGTGGGCGCGGATCATGAACGTCAACCGCGCCGAGCACCTTGCTAAGTATCCGGATGACCGCTGGTTGTTCGAAGTGATCGACAAGGTCTGGAAGGCCCGGCGCGACCCGGAGCGGATCGAGAGGTTGATCGTGAAGCTCTGGACCGAAGCCGGAGAGAACGGCATCTCGCCTCAGAAGCAGCTGATTCGTCACTTCGGCGGACCAGAAGGGATGGAAAGGATCCCGGTGGAAGCGGACGACGACTTCTTCAGAAAGGTGCTGCTCGAAGACAAACCCTCGATCGATCTGGCGTTCCTGAAGACCGACCACGGTGCGCTCATCCACATGTTCGACGAGTACCTCGTCGAGGACGTGCTCGACAGCCGGGAGCTCGCGATGCGCTTCCGCAAGGCGATCGCCAACGCCGGAGGCGGCGACGCCGCGGGCGCGAGGAAGCGCCTCAAGGAGCTCAACGGCCAGATGATCGAAATCGAGTTCTACAGAGACGTTTGGGACGCGCTCTTCGACGCCTACGGCCCGGGCCAGATCAACCGCGCCGAGGAGCTCGGGAATATCCTGATCGAGCACCTCGGCTTCGCCGGAAGGGCCCGGCCCCGGCCGTGATGTCTAAGAGCGCGCTGATGATGCAATCCTCAGGCGATGGACCATTCGCTGCACCCGCTGCTCGCCGGGCGCTGGAGCCCCACCAGCTTCGACCCCGCGTACGAGATCGCTGACGACGAAATCGAGGTGCTCCTCCAGGCCGCCCGCTGGGCGCCGTCGGCCGGCAACTCGCAGCCGTGGGCGTTCATCGTCGCCCGGCGCGGAACGGCGCAGCATGCGCGACTCGTTCGTCACCTGGCGGGCAGTTCGGCCGCGTGGGCGCCCAGCGCCAGCCTGCTTGTCGCAAACCTTTCGCATCGGTTCGTGGAAGACACCGACTGGGAGTTCTCCGAGTTCTCGGTGTATGACCTCGGTCAGGCCGTGGCCCACATGTCGATCCAGGCGCAGGCCCTCGGCTTGCACATGCGCCAGTTCCGTGCGTTCGACCGCGACGGCATCGCCAAGGAGTTCTCGGTCCCCGAGCACTGGGAGGTGACGACGCTGGCCGCGATCGGGCGCGCCGCGCCGGACTCTGGGCGCACCCCCGCACTCGACGACGCCGGCGAACCGCCGGTCCGCGCGCGTCGTGCGCTCGACGAGATCCTCTGGCCGCTCGCTTGACGAACAGTTTGGCTAACCCAACAGCGGGTGGCGTCCTTGCTCTTCAGGCCGGAAGCAGCTCGGATTCGGAGCTCGGGAGCGCGGCGACAAGCTCATAGCGTGAGCTGATCTCCAGCTTGGAGAACACCTTCCGCAGGTGGTAGGCCACGGTGTGCTGGCTGAGGAACAGTCGAGCACCGATTTCGGGGTTCGACATGCCGTCGCGGGCCAGGAGGGCAACCTGCCGCTCCTGCGCGGTCAAATCATCGCGGGCCTCGACGACGCGCCGGCGCACGTGCTCGCCCGTCGCCACCAGCTCGCGACGCGTGCGCTCGGCGTACGCCTCCATCCCCATCGAGGTGAACTGCTCGTGCGCGGCGCGCAGCTGCGCGCGCGCGTCGACGCGACGGCCCTCTCGGCGCAACCACTCGCCGTAGAGCAGGTGAGCGCGGGCGAGCCACGGCCGCAATGCCGTGCGGCGCAGGTGCCCGATCGCCTCGCGATAGAACCCCTCCGCGGCCTCGCCTTCGGTGAGCAACGCGCGCGAGTACGCGAGGACGCCCATCCCCCAATCGGCCCCGCCGGCGGTCGTCGACTCGGCCAGCCGCTCGAGCGCGCCGACCGTGAGCCCGGTCTGCCCGGTCCTCGCCGCCGCCTCGATCAACTCGGCCAGCGCCCATCTCGAGGCCAGCAGCTCCGGCGCCTCCTCGCTGGCCCTTTGAGCCGCCGTCAGGGCCTGTTCATAGCGTCCGAGACCGTTGTAGAGAAAAGCCGCTGCCCACTTGCACCATTGCGTCACCTGGCCCTGTCCGGCGGCCGCGGCGCTCTTCGCCTCCGCTTCGAGCAGTCCGAAGGCCTCCGCCTCTCGTCCCCTGATGCCCTCGAGATTCACCGCCGCGAGGCGGCCGATGCGAGTTCCCGTCGCCTCCCTGATCATGTCCGCCTCCGCGATCAGCGAACCGGCGGTGGCGAAATCGCCGCGACTGGACTCGGCCATCGCCAGCGAGTTGAGGTAGATCGGCAAATAGGCGAGCAGGCCGGCCTCGCGGACGGACTGCAGCTGCCGGACGAGGATCTGATACCAGCGCGCTTCGTCCCACAATGCGACCGCGGCGAGCCTGGCCGCCCATCCCCACCGCAGTCCTTCCGAGACCGGGATCTCCCCGTCGGCGAACGCGCTCGTGGCCTTCCTGAGCTTGGGCGCCGCCGCGAGCGGGCCTTCGCTGACCAGCAGGGAGAGTCCATCCAGTACCAGATCGGCGGGGCGCGAAGGGGGCCTTGGCCAGGGGGCGGAGCGAGCGGCCTTGGAGATCTCGAGCAGGGTCCCGGCGCGAGCGAACCCGCCGGCGTAGTAGGCGGCGTTCCAGGCCTCGAGGTATGTCTCGCGCGCGAGCGCGGGATCCAGCGGCTCGAGCCGCCTGGCTGCCTCCAGCAGCATCAGCGCCGGAGCCTCGCCGCCGCCTCCGGTCGAAGCGAACGCGATCTGGCCGCGCAAAAGCTCGACGCGGGCACGTCCCAGCTCGTCCAATGACTCCACCTCGGCGCTGGCAAGCAGGCGCAGCGCCTCGTCGAACGCACCGGCCTGCAGGTGCGCTTGCGCGGCGGCGAGCGCGCGCTCGGCCCGCCGCGTGGGGTCGAGCGTGAGCGCGACCGAACGCTTCAAGAACGCCGCCGCCGCGGCCATGCCCCCGCGCGCCTGTGCGCGGCCAGCTGAGCGCTCGAGCTCGGCGGCGACCTCCTCGTGGGGTCCCATCGCCGCCGCGGCCAGATGCCACGCCCGACGATCCGGATCGACCTCCCGATCGGTTGCCTGCGCCAACGCCAGATGGACGGCCCTGCGATCCTGGGCTGCCGCCGACCCATACGCCGCGGAACGCACCAACGGATGACGGAAGATCACCCGGTCGCCGACCGACAAGAGTCCGGCCGCCTCCGCCGCGATCGACGCCTCGGGCACGATCCCGAGCCGCTCCGCAGCTCGCCACACCAGCAGCGGATCCCCCACCGGCTCCGCCGCCGCGACCAACAGCAGAAGTCGCGTGTCCTCAGGCAGCGGCGCAATTCGCCGAACGAAGCTCTCCTCGATAGACCCGAGCAGCCCCCGCGCGTCCAGCAGCCCGAAACCGCCGGCCAGTTCAGTCGGGGTCAGCCCACGTGGCAGCTCCAGCAAGGCCAACGGGTTCCCCCGTGTCTCAGAAACGATCCGAACCAGGACCTGATCGTCCAGCCTGAACCGCACCGCTGAGCGCAGCAACGCCCGAGCATCACCGTTACGCAACCCGCGCAACTCGAGCGCCGGAACGTGCTCAAGCACCCCGCCCGGCTCCCGCGCCGCGAACACCAACCCCACCCGCTCGGCCAACAACCGCCGAGCCACAAACGCCAATGTCAGCGCCGAAGCATCATCCAGCCACTGCGCATCATCCACGACACACAGGAGCGGACGCTCCTCAGCGACATCCGCCAGCAGGCTCAACACCCCCAAACCAACGAGAAACCGATCCGGGGGCGGGCCCGCGCGCAGACCGAACACGATTTCCAAAGCCTCACGCTGCGGGTCGGGAAGTCTCGCCAGGCGATCAAGAATCGCGCCGCACAACTGATGCAAGCTGGCATACGCCAGCTCCATCTCCGATTCCACCCCGACCGCCCGAAGGACGGTCAGATCCGACGCCGACGCAATCACGTAGTGCAGCAGCGCAGTCTTCCCGATCCCCGCCTCCCCCCGCAGCACCAACGACCGACTCTCGCCCCTCCGAACATCCCCGACCAATGCATCCAGCCGGGCGCACTCCTCGGCCCGCCCTCGCAGGCTTGCTCCCGCCTCCGCTGCCGCAGAACCCATCTCCATGGAAGCGAGTAGGTATACACCCAGCCTCAGATTTCGTGGGATAAAGAAATCACGGCCGTTGCCTCCCTTGGTGAGTGATGACGAATTCCGTGGCTGAGGAGCTCGAGCAGCTGTACCGGAGCCGGTACCTGACTTTCCGTAACGGGATGGCGGCGATCACGGGCAGCTACGAGTCGGCGCGGGATGTCGTGCAGGAGGCGTTTGCCCGGGCGCTTCGGGATCGCGATCAGTATCGCGGTGATGGACCGTTGGTGGCGTGGGTGTGGCGGATAGCGGTCCGGGTCGCGCTTGAGTCGCGGCGGAACGGTCACGAGCTGACGTTGGAGGAGTTGGTCGCGGACGCGCCGGCGCCTGCGTCGCCGGAGCGTGATCCGGCGCTGGCCGATGCGCTCCGAGAACTTTCCCCGCGGCGCCGGTTGGTCGTTTTTCTGCGGTACTTCGCTGACCTCTCGTACGCGGAGATCGCAGCGCTGTGCGAGATCAGTGAGGGCACTGTCGCGGCCACGCTCGCGCACGCCCATGCCGACTTGTCGAAGGCTTTGCAGGCCCAGAGCGAAGGAGTGAAGTTCGGTGAACGACAGCACGCTGATTGAACGTCGCATTCGCGGCTTCGTCTCGAGCGTTGATGATTCTGACTGGGAGGAGGTCGTGCGACGGGCGGGTGTAAGTCAGCGTGTCAGTCACAAGCCTGCGTACGCCCCTCGGGGATTGCCCGTGCTGCGGCGACGCCGCCGCCGACGCGCGTTGCTCGTGCTGTCGCTGGCGGTGGTGATCGGAGTGCCGGCGGCGGCGTTCGCCGATGACATCGGCGGTCTGCTCGGGTTCTCCAACCACGGCACTGCGGTCGCTATGAAGACGCTGTCGAAGGACAGCAGCCTGATCCGGGACATGCGCCAGCTCGGCTTCCCGTCAACGCTGGCACTGCTCGGTACGCGCCAGGGGATCCGGTTCTATGCCGCCCAGAAGCCACGCGGGTACTGCCTCGGCGTAGTCGAGTCCGTCACGCCCGCGGGCTCGCAGCGTCCGGCCTCGGATGTCGGTTGCGAGAACGGCAGCGACTCGTTCCCGTCCGCGCGCAATCCGGTGTCGGTGTTCCCGGTCGGCGGCCGCTTCGCCGGGTTCGCAGCGGATGGCGTCGCATCGGTAGCGCTCGTCGATGGCTCGGGCAGGACGGTGGCATCGGCGAGCGTCAGCCAGAACCTGTTCGTCAGCGGCGCGATGCCGACAGGGCCAGTGACCGTTGTAGCGCTTGGCGCGCAAGGCAACGTCCTCGCGCGGGTCGAAAGCCGTCCCGCTGCACCCGCGGCCAGTTCACGGCGGGGCGGCTGAACGTCGGGGTTACAGAGAGTGCTACTCAGCGCGCCAGCCGCGCGGGCCGTCCGCGTCCTCGCGCCCCGGTGCCAAGAGATAGACGGCCGCCGCCAGTCCCACGATCGGACCGATGTCGCGCAGCATCGCCATCAGCCCGTTGGCGACGACGTCGGGCTTGGAGTCGGTGATCCCTAGAGCGGCAGCGTTGTTGAGCTGGCGGACGATCTCGTACACGTGGACAGCGACGAGCGCGAGGGTCACGCCGGCGAGACCGGCGACCACGAGCAGCGCGATCCCCGCGACGCGTCCATCGGCGAGGTCGGGCAGCAGGCCCGCCGTAGCGATCCCGCCGGCGGCGAATGCGATCAGAAAGATGAGAATCGGGACGGCCATGCATATTCCCCGAGCATTCTCATCAGACGTCTGATCTGTAGCCATCCTTCCAGGGCAAACCCGGTAGTTGCACCGTGACGCAGAGCCCGCCGGTCGCCCGAGGGGTGAGGGTGAGCGCCCCGTGATGTGCTTGGGTGATGCTCTTGACGATTGCCAGGCCGAGGCCGACACCTGCGTGGTCGGTGCGTATGCGGTTGGAGCCGCGCTGGAACGGCTCACCGAGCGTCGAGACTAACTGTGGTGTGAGTTTCTCTCCGGTGTTCTCGACGGTGAGTTCCACACCTTTGGCGTGACCGCTCGTCGTGACCCATACGCTCCCTTGTTGACGCAGGTTGTGGACGATCGCGTTGTGCACGAGGTTCGTGCTCAGCTGCAGCAGGAGCGCCGGCGAGCCTGTGGTGGGAGTCATGTCGCCGGAGGTCTCGATGGTGACGCCGCGCTTTTCGGCGAGGGGGAGGAGCGTCTCCGTCGCTTCTTCCGCTATGAGGGACAGATCGACGTGTTCTCGAGCGAAGGAACGCTGGTCGGCGCGGCTGAGCACGAGCAATGCTTCAGTGAGGTCGATCGCTCGGGTGTTGACGGCGTAGAGGCGGTCGACGAGTTCGCTGGTGTCGCGGTACTGGTCGTTGCGGGCCACCTCGAGAAGGGTCTGCGTGATCGCCAGCGGAGTGCGCAGTTCGTGGGAGGCGTTGGCTGCGAATCTCTGCTGTTCGGCGACGTGTGCTTCGAGCCGCGCGAGCATGGTGTCGAAGGCGTCGGCGAGTTCGCGGAACTCGTCTCTGCTGCCGGGTAGACGTATCCGGTGGGCGAGCGATCCGCTCGCGGCGATCCTTGTCGCGTCCGTGATGCGAGTCAGGGGCGCGAGCATGCGACCGGCGAGAATCCATCCTCCCACGAGACCGAACACCAGGAGGAACGCCAGCGCGATCGCCGCGGTCGGAGCGAACTCGCGCATGACGGCGAGGCGGTAGTGCGGCACGAGGATCAGCCCAACGTGCGGCGCACGATCTATGAACAGCCACCCGGCCGCGAGCAGCAAGGCGCCGGCGACCACGAGGAAGCCGGCGTAGCTGAGGGTGAGCTTCATGCGAACGCTCAAACCGGGGGCTCTATCCACGCTCTCCTCCCTCACGGCAGGTGCCGGTGGCCGTGTCGATGCGGTACCCGACGCCGGCGACGGTGGTGATGATCCAGGGTTCGCCGAGCCGTTTGCGCAAGGCCGACACCGTGATGCGCACGGCGTTGGTGAACGGGTCCGCGTTCTGATCCCACGCCCGGTTCAGTAGCTCTTCGGCGCTGACGAGCCCGCCTTCGGCACCGACGAGGACTTCGAGCACTGCGAACTGCTTCCGGGTGAGCGCGACATAGCGGCCGTCGCGGTAGACCTCGCGGCGGAACGGATCCAGACGGACACCCGCGATCTCTCGCACCGGCGGTCTGTTGTGGGCGCGTCTGCGGTCGAGCGCTCTGAGCCGGAGCACGAGCTCTCGGAGCTCAAACGGCTTCGTGAGGTAGTCGTCGGCGCCGAGTCCGAACCCGGACGCCTTGTCATCGAGCCGGTCCGCAGCCGTGAGCATGAGGATCGGCATCCCGCTGCCGGAGGCGACGATGCGCCTGGCGACCTCGTCGCCGCTGGGCCCCGGGATGTCGCGGTCGAGAACGGCGATGTCGTATGCGTTGACGCTGATCAGCTCCAGCGCGCTGTCGCCGTCACCGGCGATATCTGCCGCGATCGCTTCCAGGCGCAGGCCATCGCAGATGGCCTCTGCCATATACGGCTCGTCCTCAACTATCAACACCCGCATGTTGTCGATCCTGCCAGGCGGACCATATCGTCGGCATATCGAAAACGAGATACGCGCTGGCAACGCCACACGGCCTTGACTGGGAGGCGTGGCCTACAGCCAGCCGGCACGAACCCTAGCCCGTCGTACCCAACCGACCGTGTACGGCCCGCGCCGTCGAGGCGTGCTGCTCGGCGCGTTACTTGCCTTGCTCCTCGTCGCCACGGCGTTCGCGGCAGCCCGCCACCCGCACGGCGACAAGGGTCACGCCTACCCGTCGCCGGTCAGGTGGCCGCCGGAGGGCCAGGCGGCGTTGGTGCTCGGCGACGGCGAGCCGACGGCGAGCCCGCACGAGCAGCCAGTCCCGATCGCCAGCCTGGCCAAGGTGATGACCGCCTACCTGACCCTCGAGCACTACCCCCTGGGTGCCGCTCAGGACGGGTTCACGATCACCGTCACGGCGGCCGAGGCGCAGGCGGTGGCCGAGGACGCCGGCGAGGGCCAGTCGGTCGTGGCGGTGCGTGCCGGTGAGCAGCTAACCGAGCGGCAGCTGCTGGAGGCTCTGCTGATCCCCTCGGGCAACAACATCGGCTGGATGCTCGCCTCCGAGGTCGCGGGGAGCGAGGCGCGCTTCATCGCTGAGATGAACGGCACGGCCAGTGCCCTCGGGATGGACCAGACGAACTACACCGATCCCAGCGGCTTTGATCCGGCCACGGTCTCCACCGCGGCCGACCAACTGCGCGTCTTCCAGCGCGCGATGCGCTCCCCGGTCTTTCGCCAGATCGTCTCGATGGCCAGCGTCACGCTTCCCGTCGCCGGAACGCTCACCAACTACAACCCCCTGATCTCCGAAGGTTATGCCGGCAAGACCGGGTCGGACTCGGCGGCGGAGGGGTGCCTGGCGTTCTTCACCCACGTGCCGGTCGGCGGGCTCCGGCAGACCGCCGTCGGCGTGGTGCTGGGCCAAGGAGAGGGCAGCGACACGCGTGCGCTCCTCGCCGCCGCGGGCGAGGCCGCCGAGCAGCTGGTCGATTCCATCGCCGCTCAGCACACGACCGACGTCAACCCACCCGCTAACCGAGGGAGAAAGCACCAGTAGGTGCCGCGGGGCGCCGTGGCGCGTCGCGATCAGAACGCCCCGGCCGCGGCGGCCAGGGGCTCAATGTTCTGGTTATGCCGGAAGAGGTTTGTCGGGTCGTACTTGCTCTTGAGGATGGCCAGCCGGCCGTAGTTCGGTCCGTAGGCCTGTCTGACGCGCTCGTTGCCTTCGTCTCCGAGGTTGTTCACATAGACGCCCGGGGTGAGGAACGGCCGGAGCGCATCGAACAACTCGGTGGTCCAGCGGAGATTCCGCTCGGAGTCGGCGGGGTCTGACCACTGCGAAAGGATCAGACAGTCGTATCGCTCGCCGCGGTGTGGGAACGCGGTCGCACCGGGGTCGACGCGAGCGGCGGCGCCGTGGAGTTGCTGGAGTCCGACACCCGAGCCGTGCGACGGCATTCTGGAGACGAACTCGAGCAACACGTCGATGAGCTCCTCGTCGATCTCTGTCAGGAAGCCAGACTTCCAGTAGTGCTGCTGCCCGGGCGGGAATCCTTCGTCGGCCGCGGACTGGAGCGCCTGGTAGGACATGGGTTCGACCGCGTCGGCGTCGGGGCCGAGGCTGCGCAGTGTCTCCAGCGGCTTCTCGGCGTCCTCGAACGAGCCCGCGTGGCAAACCACGACGCTCAGTGACACCTCGCCGCCGTCCGGCCGGGAGAGCGACAGCGCGCTGGTCAGCTCGTCGGGACAGCTGCGCGCGAACTCGTCGTAGCGACGCAACACGTCCCGTGCCTTCCGTGCCGGAAAGGTCAGCGCCCCGGCCAACACCTGCGCGACCGGATGCAACCGGAACCTGAAGGACGTCACCACCCCGAAGTTGCCGCCGCCTCCTCGGAGGCCCCAGAGCAGGTCGGGGGTCTCGTCAGGGTCCGCGATGACCCGATCTCCCGTCGCCGTCGCGACCTCGGCCGACACCAAGTTGTCGCAGGTAAGGCCGTGCTTGCCATTGAGCCACCCAAGTCCACCGCCAAGCGCCAGGCCGGCGACGCCCGTCATCGACACCACGCCGGTCGGCGTGGCCAGTCCAGATGCCTGCGTCGCGCGGTCAAGATCCCCGAGCGTTGCACCGGGCTCGACCGTCGCGATCCGCTCCTGCGAGTCGACGGTGACGCGCTTCATCGAGGACAGGTCGAGCATCAGGCCCTCATCGCACACTGCCCTCCCGGCCACGCCATGCCCTCCGCCCTTGACCGTCACGGGCAGACCGGTGGTCCGAGCCAGGCCGATCCCCTCGACGACATCCGCCGGGCTCGAACAGCGGATGATCACGACCGGATGACGATCGATCATCGCGTTGAACACGCGCCGCGCCCGGTCATATTCGCGCACCCCGGGGAGCAGAATCCGGCCATCCAGCCGGGTCGAAAGGTGCCGTGCATCAGGAACGGAGGCTGACCGAACGCGACTACCGTGGGCAGGGGCCGTTGACTTCATAGCGGTGTCTCCTGTTCCCGGCACGCGACCGCCGATAGCGGTGGCGCGGTCGAGCGCCGTCCGTTTGACCATCACCACTCGGGGCTAGAGCATCGCGCTACGGCTCAGCCTCGGACAATGGGGTCCACACCCCATCGCGCCCCCACGGGGTTCCCGGCTAAGTCACCGGCCTTGCGTGCGCGCGTATCGCGCGAGGTTGCGCAGAAGCCAGAGGTCGAGCACGAGGAACGGAAGGAAGACGAGGCCCCACCAGTAGCCCTTCACACACAGGAACACGGTGACGAACAGGATCCACGGCGCGAGCAGGGCGCGCACGACGATCGTCAGTTTGTAGTGCTGACGCGCCCACTGGCCGTCCCCAGCGTTGCGTTGGTCATCTGTCGTCATCTCATAGACGATGCTACGCCGGGCACGGGAGTGTCCAGGTCGAGCACTTGCTTCTCGGCCTTTTCTCGCATGAGGACGACGTCGCGAATCGAATCTGGGCGGACTTCGGGCTGCCCGCCGAGGCTGTGCGCGAAATGGTTCGAAAGCGACTTGGCGTCGACCTCGATTCACCTGCCGAGGGGCGGCTGCCGTTCTCCCCGACTGCCAAAGCTGCCCTCAGGTCCGCCCATCGATTTGGCCTGGGCGAGCCAGGGCCTGAGCACCTGCTCATCGTGCTCGTGGCTCGCGGCGAGGGTGGCCGCCAGCGGGATCCTGAGGGCGCTCGGGGCGGACCCGAACAGGATTCGGTTTGAGACGAAGAAGCAGCTTGGCGGTCGAGCGTTCCGGCACCGGGGGGCCGCGCAAAGGGGGCCAACTGCGAGGCACGATCCGCGAGAGCCCCGAAGAACTCGACTTTGGGGGCTAGGTGGTGAGCGGTTTCGCTTCGCCGAGCGGACCCGCGCAGGTGTTCTGCAGGGTCGCCCCGAGCGCGACGATCAGCTCTTCGCTCGAGGCCGAGGTGAGCGCGTCGAAGCCAAGTACGTAACGCGAGAGTCCGAACCCGATCACTTGCGACGCGAGCAGCGCAGCCCGCAGCTGGCGCCGGTCCGCGCCGACGCGCTCGACCACCGGCAACGTGAGGTTGAGCGTGACGAACTCGCGCAGCATCGCGGCCGCGGCAGAGTCCGAAAGCCCGGCGTAGATCAAGGAGACGATCGGATTGCGATGCTCATCGCGATCCCAGTGTCCGATGAACAGGCGTGCCAGGTATTCGCCGACCTGATCGGCGGGGACGTCTTGGATTTCGGCTCTGACTTGGCTTGCGTCGAACGGCCACTCGACGACCGTCGCAAACAGTCCCGCCTTCGATCCGAATAGCTGGACGATCAGCGATGGGTCCACCCCCGCCTCGCGAGCGATCCCCCGCAACGACGTCTCGGCGTAGCCGTTGGCCGGAAACGCGAGACGGGCGGCCTCGAGGATCTTCTCACGGGAGAGGCTCCTCCCGGGACGCCGGCCGCCGCGGCGGCGCGCCCCGGGGCCCGGAGGCGTGTCGGACGAATCGGTCACGGCCACAGTTTGACACACGTTTACTCAACATGTAAACTCAACGCGTGGAGCGAGACTAATAGAAAGCATCAACCACAAGGCCATGAACACAACCCTTAGACCACCCGAGGATCCTCGCCAGGACACTCCGCCGGCGCCAGCTGACCGCCCGCCGGCACCAACTGACCGCCCGCCGGCACCAACTGACCGCCCGCCGGCACCAACTGACCGCCCGCCGGCACCAACTGACCACCGGCCGGCACCAGGCACGCCGAGCCCGCGCCGGCTGTTCGCGATCGCCGCGTTCGCCGCCATCGTCGGGCTGGGAATCACCTTGTCGTTTGGCTACGCCGACCATGCCCCACAGCCGCACGGGGTCCGCATCGCCGTGGCGGCCACCCCGTCAGTCCGCACCAAGGTCCGCGCCGGCCTCCAGCACGCACAGCCGGGAGGCTTCGACGTTCAGACCGCCGCCGGTGCCGGGGCGGCGATCCAGAGCGTTCGCTCGCAGTCGAGCGCCGCAGCACTCATCGTGCCTTCAGGCGGACCGGTCACGATCGTCACTGCAGGCGCGGAGGGCGTTCTCCAGCAGCAGGCACTCGCGGGGGCACTCACCGCCGCGTCGCGGTCGATGCATCGGACCACGAAGTCGTTGGACGTGGCCCCGCTCGCCAGTACCGACAGAAGCGGCCTCTCCAGCTTCGTGTTCGGCCTGGGGCTGCTGATCCCGAGCGTGCTGGGCGGCATCGGCCTGTTCTTGGTCGGAATGCGGCTGCGCCTGTGGTGGCGCGTCGCTGCCGCGACGCTGTTCGCGCTGCTCGCGGCCTGCGCCGGCGTCCTCGCTTTGGACACGATCCTCGGGGCCCTCACCGGCGCGAGCGTCGCGCTGATCGGCATCGGCTTCCTCGGTGCGCTCTCCTTCGTCCTGTTTGTCGCCGCCCTGCAAGCGGTTGTCGGTCTGCCCGGCACGGCGCTCGCGGCGATCGCGTTTATCTTCGTCGGGAACGCGATCTCCGGCGGATCGGTGCCGATCGGCTTCCTGCCGGGCGGCTTCCGTCAGATCGCCCCATGGCTTCCGAACAGCGCGATCATCTCCGGCGCGCGGGACGTCGTCTACTTCAACGGGCATGACCTCGCCCACCCGCTGCTCGTGCTCGGGCTGTGGCCGGCCATTGCACTGAGTGTCCTCGTGGCAGTCGATCTCCTGCATCTGTCCGAGCGCCGCCATCGGCCCCGTCATCAGGCCGGCGAGATCTACCGCACTCCCGCGGTGGTGCATGTGCGCAAACGCCTCAGGAGTCAGCGCGTCGAAACCAGCCCGGTCCCCGCAAACAGTTAGGCAGTTACCTAAGTGTTGTGCTACGGTCTCCGCGTGGCGATCGCAGCGCCTCAACAACTCGACGACGCGTTCCACGCACTGGCCGACAGCAACCGTCGCGCGATCGTCGCGCGGCTCACCCGTGGCGCCGCCTCGGTGAGCGAGCTCGCGGCGCCGCTGGACGTGTCGCTACCGACCGTGCTGCAGCACCTCGACGTGCTCCAGCGGAGTGGACTCGTCCGTTCCGAGAAGGTCGGGCGGGTCCGCACCTGCCGACTCGAGCCCGGCCCGATGCGGGCGATCGAGCGCTGGATCGCCGATCACCGCGGAATCTGGGAACGCCGGCTCGACCTCTTGGGCGACGTCCTGGACGACGCCTTCCCGACGACGAAGGGACATCGCAGTAAATGAGCATCCGTCAGCACGACTTCACCATCGAACGGCGTTTCCGCCAGACCCCGGAGCAGACGTTCCACGCGTTCGCCGATCCCGACCTTCGGCAGCGCTGGTTCCGCGTGCCCGACGGCTGGACCGACACCGAGTGGTCGCTGGACTTCCGCGTCGGCGGTGGTGAGCTGAACGCGGGACGCGACGACGGTGGCAACCACCACCTTTTCCGCAGCCGCTTCCACGACATCGTCGAGAGCGAGCGGATCGTCTTCGCCTACGACATGCTCCTCGACCGCCGCCTCACCTCCGTCTCGCTGACGACCATCGAGCTGCGCCGCGACCGAGCCGGCGGCACGCACCTGATCTTCACCGAGCACGGCGCGTTTCTAGACGACCTCGAAGACCCTGCCGAGCGCGAGCACGGCACCGACCTCCTGCTCGACGGACTCGAGGCCTTCCTTGCGAACGAGGTGTCCGCGTGAGCCTCGTTCTGTACCAGCATCCGTTCGCTATGTATTGCTGGAAGGCACTCATTGCTCTCTACGAGCGCGATGTGCCGTTCACGTCCGACCTCGTCGAGGGCAACCGCTCCGCGCTCGCAGCTTTGTGGCCGCCAGCCTCGATCCCGATCCTCGTCGACGACGGCCTCGTCGTCTGCGAGTCGTCGATCATCGTCGAGTACCTCGATCGCCATGGCGACGCGCCGCCGCTGATCCCCACCGACGCCGACGACGCGCTGCACGCGCGACTGTGGGATCGCGTGGCCGATGGCTACGTCGCGACTCCGGTGCAGAGGATCGTCGGCGACGCACTGCGATCATCGGACGCGAAGGATCCGCACGGCGTCTCCGACGCCCACGCCGCTCTCGATCTCGCCTACTCGACGCTTGACCGCCAGCTCAACGGACTCGGCGACGACGCCTGGCTGGCGGGCGACGACTTCACATTGGCCGACTGCGCCGCGGCTCCCGCGCTCCATTACGCCGATGTCCTCCATCCGCTGGACCGCGACGCCTACCCCGCACTGGCCCCCTATTTCGACCGGCTATTGGCACGGCCGCCGGTCGCTCGCGTGGTCGACGAGGCCCGCCCGTACCGCCAGCTGTTTCCGCTTCCGTGGCCCGAGCACGTGAGCTGACCGGCCGCGGGTAGAGGCCAACGCTTCACAGCGTCGCCAGCCGGCGGGCGAGGAACCGGCGTTCCGGCTCCGTCGCGGCCAGCCCGAGGGCGCGCTCGAACGCCGCGCGCGCTTCCTCCCGACGGCCCAGGCGTCGCAGCAACTCGGCTCGAGTCGAATGGAGATAGCGGTAATCGCCGAGGTGGAGCGAGTCGACGAGCTCGAGCGCCCGCTCGGGCTCACCCGCCTCGGCGACCGCCACCGCGCGGTTCAGTGCCACCACCGGAGAACCGGTCAGCCGCTCGAGCTGCTCGTACAGCACCGCGACCTCGTCCCAGTCGATCTCTTCCTCGGCCTGGAGCGAAGCGATCGCCGCCTGGAGCACGTAGGGCCCGGCCGCCGGCCGCAGGGCCAGCGCTTGAGCGAGCGCAGCGTGGCCCGCCTCGACCTTTGCCTGGTCATGGTGGGAGCGGTCCTGCTCGGCTAGGGGAACCAGCTGACCGTCGACCACCCGCGCCTCGCGGCGTGAGTCGTGGAGCAGCATCAAGGCGAGCAGTCCGTGCACCTCGGGCTCGTCGGCCATCAGCTCGGCCAGCAGTCGCCCCAGCCGGATCGCCTCGGCGGCGAGATCGCCGCGACCCGGGTAGCCCTGATTGAAGATCAGGTAGACGACAGCCAGCACGGCCGCCAGGCGGTCCGGCAGCAGGCGATCAGCCGGCACTCCGAACGGAATCGCCGTCAGCTTGATCTTGGCCTTCGCTCGCGAGAGCCGGCGCTTCATCGTTTCCTCGGAGACCAGGAACGCGCGGGCGATCTCCTCGGTGGTGAGTCCTCCCAGGGCCCGCAGCGTCAGCGCCACCTGCGCTTCGACGGCCAGCGCCGGATGACAGCACGTGAAGATCAGCTCCAGGCGCTCGTCCGGAATCGTGCTGTCGTCGAGGTCTAGCTCGTCCACGCTCGCGACCGGTTGATCGGCCTTCAGCAGCCGCGTCTTGTGCTGCAGCGTCCGCTCGCGTCGAACCAGGTCGATGGCGCGGTTGCGCCCGGTGGCCACCAGCCAGGCCACCGGGTGCTGCGGCGAACCGTCACGGGGCCAACGCTCGGCCGCGATCGCAAACGCCTCCTGGGCGGCCTCCTCGGCCAGATCCATGTCACCGAGAAAGCCGACCAGGGACGCCAGGACGCGACTCCACTCGCGCCGGAAGACCTGCTCGATCAGTGCGCCGTCTCCACGGGAACCTCGACAAGCGGGCGCACCTCGACCGCGCCGCCGAGCCGCACCGCCGGAACCCGCTGCGCAAACTCAAGCGCCTCGTCCAGGTTGGAGGCGTCGAGCACGTAGTACCCCCCGAGCACCTCCTTGGTGTCGGCGTACGGGCCATCGATGATCAGGTTCTCGCGACCGCCGTAGCGAACCGTGGTCGCCGTGTCGCCCGGCTGCAGGTGGGCGCCACCAAGGCAACGCGAGTCCTCACGAAGCGCCCAGTACTCGGCGTTGACCGACTCGTACTGGTCCTCTGCGAGCGCCTCGTGGCTACCCGGCTTGGGGAAGATCAACAGTGCGTATTTCATATCCGCCTCCTTTGGGGGATGCTTGATGATCCTGGAGACGAACGGACGGCACCAGGGGGGACAGCGCTCGGCAATTTTCTCAGCGGACCGCGCTTGCGCCGGCGCGCTTGACCAGGGGCGCGCCGGGGTGCGAGCATCGGGAGCTTGTCGCGGAACGTGGGACGCTCGCTCGATCGTGCAGTGGAACGGGACGCGATGGTCAACCGAGCCAAGCGCGCGTACTAGAAATGCGTCGTTGGTCGGCGTGTCGTGCACAACGAGATCGGGCTGCGGCGCCGTCGGCTCGGTGCGGGGGCCGCGTAATAGCGTCCTTCCGCTGATCGAACGACAGTCCTAGGTCGTCGATTTGCTGGTGGTAGACTCGGGCCCGCAGAACGACCTCGAGAAGCACCACGTTATGGAGGGAGGTCGTGGCCGATACGGCCAATGAGGTAGAGGCTTCCTCGGCTGAGGACGAGGAAGCGACGGAAGCCGAGGCGCCGTCCATCACGGAGCTGTTGGTTCAGCTTGGCCGCGACGTCAGCGTTCTCGCCTTCCTGGAGTCGCAGCTCGCGGCGTCCCGCAATCTGCCCGAGGTCCGGCGGACGTCACGCGACATTGCCGGCGCCCTCCTCGCCGCGCTCGCGTTCCTGACCGCCTTCTGTTTTGCGAATGTGGCCGCGTTCGGTGCGCTGAGGGCCGCCGGCGTCTCGGAGTGGCTAACGGCCCTCATTCTCTGTGTCGCCTGGCTAGGGCTCGGGGCTGCCGTCACGCTCGCCCTCATGGTCCGGGCGGGGCATGTCACCGGCTGGAAGTGGTGGCGGGTGTTCCGGGAGGGTCCCGAGGAGAGCCTCGAAGACCTCGAGGAGGCCCGCGCCAACGCCGAGCAGGCGGTCCGCATAACCCTTGGAGAGCTGGCGCCCGCGGTGACGATCGAGATCGCATCGGCCTCGGTCTCGGTCGCTGGAGACAAGGTGGGCGACGTCGTCGATGCCGGATCGGACATCCTCGAAACCTCCGACCAGATCGTCGAAGCGATCGCGGAGGATCTGCCCGGCGGCAGCGTGGTCAACCAGGTGTGGGACGTCGTGCTGGCGCCGGGCCGCTTTGGGGTCAAGGCGGCAACGACCGTCTTCCGGCGCGGGGACTTTCCTCCGACTGATGGCGGTGGCGCGGACGCCGGGTTGGACTGACGCCCGGATCCGATTACAACTGCGACACGAGCTCGGCCACGATTTCCGCGGCAGACTGTGATCGTTTGGCGAGCGCGACGCTCTGTCCAGCCCACAGCGACAGCGGCTCGATCTCGCCGGTCGTCCC
>Ga0335073_10002915_pt1 | contig 23628 bp, 13 predicted proteins | sample Lox_Sample_22_FD_207093 | JGI IMG/M metagenome (GOLD analysis project Ga0335073, IMG submission 207093) | Soil microbial communities from Loxahatchee National Wildlife Refuge, Florida, United States - Lox_Sample_2.2 | ecosystem: Environmental > Terrestrial > Soil > Wetlands | place: USA... | reverse complement strand
CAGCCGCTTGTTGTTGGCGAACTCCATGGTGAAGTTGCCGTACTCGGCGATATCCGCGGCGTCGCAGACATAGGTCACCTCCTTGCCTTGGTTGGCGAGCATCTCGGCGAGCGCGATGCCCATGAAGTGTCCATCGCCGTCCAGCACCAGCGCACGCCTGCCCGGCACCGTCTTGCCCTGCATGGCCTGGGTCGGTGTAAGCACGTAGGGCAAGGAGTCGTCGGCACCGGGAATCGGTCCGCTGTTGGCGCCACGGCCGTCGCGGCACCAGTGATAGCCGGTCGCGATCACCACCCGGTCGGCTCCGTAGCGCAGCACCTCGTCCGCGCTCATGGCGCCCACGCCGCGCTGCACCTCCACCTGCTTCTTGAGCTTGCGCAACTGGGTCTCGCGATAGGTGATGACACGCGCCCACTCGGCGAGCCGCGGCAGCGTCGCGATGGACTTCCAGTGTCCGCCGAGCTCGCGCTCGGCCTCGCGCAAGTGCACGGTATAGCCGCGCTCGCCGAGTACCCGCGCGCATTCCATGCCGGCGGGACCGCCGCCGACGATGAGCACCGTGCACGGGCGCGTCGTGCGCGAGAATTTCTCGGGGTGCCAGCCGCGGCGGTACTCCTCGCCGATGGTCATGTTCTGCGTGCACATGATCTGACCGCCCTGCTGGAACTTGGACACGCAGATGTTGCAGCCGATGCACTCGCGGATATCCTCGAGACGGCCCTCCGAGATCTTGGTCGGCAGGAAGGGGTCGGCGATCGAAGGCCGTGCCGCGCCGACGATGTCGAGCACGCCGGCGCGGATCAGCGCCACCATGTCATCGGGGCTGGTCAGACGCCCGTTGCCGACCACCGGGATGTCGGGGCCGAGGATCGATTTGCCCTGCTTGATGAACGGTACCATCCAGCCCGATTTGCGGAAGCGCGAGACGCCCGCGTCCTCACCCCATTCGGCGTAGTCGCCGATCTTGAGCGCGACCGCGTCGACCACTCCTTCCCTGCGGAACAGCTCGAGCAGCCGCACGCCGTCCTCGTGCGCCTCGACGCCCGCGGGTCCATGGAGCGTGTCCATCTCGAAGCGCGTGGTGATGCCGCAGCGGTCGCCGAGGCTGCGCTTGAGCGCATGCATGAGCTCCAGGAAGAAGCGCGAGCGGTTCTCGAAGCTGCCGCCGTACGCGTCCGTGCGCCGGTTGAAGCGCGGCTCGAGAAACTGGATGGGCAGCGTATCGTCTCCGGCCGAGACCTCGAGCAGATCGAAACCCGCCTGCTCGGCGCGCTTGCCGGCCTCGACGTACATGTTGATCACCGTCCTGATGTCGGACTCGTCCATCTCGTAGCCGTACACCGAGCGGGTGGCGAACAAGGGCGAGAGCCACTGGCTCGGGCTGCGTCCGACCTCGCGCGACTCGAGACCGGGAGCGTTGCCGCCCGAGTACCAGAGCTGAATGCCGGCGAGGCTCTGGTGCCGGTGCGCGATCTCGCACATGTAGCCGAGGTTCCTGACATCGCCTTGGTCCCAGATGCGCGCCGAGGTGTACGGATACTCATCGGATTCCGGATGGATGGAGCAGTACTCGGTGAACACCACGCCCCATCCGCCTTCGGCCTTCATGCCGCGGAAATGCGCCTGTGCGCCGGGACGCTCCGAGCCGGGGCCCGCGCAGTGCGAGGTCTGCCAGAATCGATTGCGGGTCCGCTTGGGACCCAGCTTGATCGGCTCGAACAGAATGTCGTGCTTCGGGTCTCTTGCCATGGTTTCTTCCCCCTATACTTGACCCCGCGGCGCCGGAGCATCGTGCGGCAACGGAGCGTGGTGATGAGCTTCAGCGGAAAAGCGGTTCTGGTGACGGGCTCGACCAGCGGTATCGGCGCGGCATGCGCGCGCGTGTTCGCCGAATCGGGAGCGGCGGTGATGGTGAGCGGCCGCAGCGCCGAGCGCGGACGCAGCGTGGTCGGCGCGATCGAGGCCGCGGGCGGCCGCGCCGAGTTCCTGGCGGCCGATCTGCGCGCAGCGGGAGCCTGTGATGCGCTGATCGCCGCCACCGTCGAGCGCTTGGGAGGCCTGGACGTGCTGGTGAACAACGCCGGCATCCTCTACACGGCCAGCGCGACCGACACCTCCGACGAGCAATGGCTCGACACCATGGCGGTCAACGTGAATGCGCTGTTCTACCTGAGCCGCGCGGCGATACGCCACATGAAAAAGGCGGGCAAGGGCGCGATCGTCAACATCGCCTCGGAGTGGGGCTTGAACGGCGAGCCCAACCACGTCGCCTACTGCGCCAGCAAAGGCGCCGTGATCCAGATCACCCGTTGCATGGCGCTCGACCACGCCGCAGACAACATCCGCGTGAACTCCGTGTGCCCGGGCGAGATTCATACGCGCATGGTCGACGAGATCCTGGCGAAGCGCGGCGGCGATGAGGCCGAGAATCTGCGCGCGCTCGCCGCGGGGATTCCCATGAGGCGCCTGGCGCAGCCGGTGGAAGTCGCGCGATGCGTGCATTTTCTGGCCTCCGACCAGGCGAGCTACGTCACCGGGGCGAACTTAAGCGTCGATGGGGGTAACGACGCGACCGCCGGTCCCTATCCCTAGCAGGTGCGCATCGCCGGCCGGCGCCGTGCCGCGCTCGTACGGACGGCCGAGCAGCATGTAGACGGCGCCGATCACGATCACACCCGCCGTGGTCGCGAGCATGCCGTACGCCACGTACCACGGATCGCCCGGCTGCGAGCGCGGCCACAAGATGTTGGTGATCGCGCCGACGCCGTAGCCGAGCGCGAGCAGATTCACCATGAAGCCCCAGCCCTCGAGCTTGAAGGGGCCGGCGGGTTTCCAGCCCTGCAGGCGCGCGATGAGCGCGCCCAGGACGATCATCTGGAAGGCGATGTAGATGCCCACCGAGGCGAAGCTGATGATGGTCGCGATCGCATTCGAGAGCCACAGCGCCGAGAGCGCGATCAGCGCGGGAACCGCGCCCATCGTCCAGAGCGCATTCGAGGGAACGTGATGCCCGGGGGACATGTGACTGAAGAAGTGGCTGGCGAAGATCATCTTGTCGCGCGCATAGGCGAAGATGAGGCGGCTCGCGGCCGCCTGCAAGCTCAGCAGACAGGAGATGAACGAGATCAACACGACGATGATCACCGCACGGAACCCGATCTCGCCCATGGAGGCCTTGAGCAGCGTCACGATGGGATCGGTATCCTTGCCCGACATCACGGCGGGGATGTCGGAGATCGAGAGCACGAACGCGAGGCATACCCAGATCGCGGCGGCGCCGCCGATGTAGATGGTCATGCGCATGGCCTTCGGAATCATGCGGCTCGGATCGGGCGTCTCCTCCGCGACGTCACCGCAGGCCTCGAATCCGTAGTAGCAGAACATCGCCGCGAGCGAGGAGGCGAGGAACGCCGGCCAGTACGGTCCGCCCCTGGTGTCGACGAAGCTCGTATCGAGCACGATGCTCAAGGGCTGATGCCGGGCGAACAGCAGCAGGTACCCGCCGACCACCAGCGCGCCGACCAGCTCGCAGACGAAGCCGAACATCGCGACGCGGGCGAGGAGGCGCGTGCCGCTCAGGTTGAGCGCGGTGGTCATGGCGATGAGGACGATCGCGATCGCCGTGGTCGCGACCGGCGTCGTCTGCATGCCGAACAGCTGCGCGAGGAACGGGGCGATGCCGGTCGCGACGCCCGCCATCGTGCAGCACAAGGACCAGCCGTACACCCACCCCGCCATCCAGGCCCAGCGCTTGCCCACCAGACGCCGGGCCCAGGGATAGAGTCCGCCGGAAATCGGGAACTGCGAGACGATCTCGCCGAAGATGAGGCACACCATGAGCTGCCCGAGGCCCACCAGGATGTAGTTCCACCACATGGGCGGGCCGCCCGCGGGAAAGGCGGTCGCGAAGATCGTGTACACGCCGACCACCGGCGAGAGATAGGTGAAGCCGAGGGAGAAGTTCTCCCACTTCGACATGGTGCGGTCGAAGTGCGAGACATAGCCCAAGGCCCTGAGCTGCTCGGCATCCTGATCGACGGTTTTGCCGGGATCGGCGCTCATGTCGGCTTGCCCCCTTTGCTTGAAGAATCCGCTCACCCGTGCGCCGTGCATCGCGAAGCGGCTGCGGCTGCGCCGAGCCCGCGGTCACTTTCGCGGATCGGGGGCTCTCGCCCCCGATCCGAGGTCCAGCGCCGCGGGCGTTTAGAACTTCGTATCGATGCCGAGACCGATGGTACGCGGCTGGTTGGTCGATACGCGCGTGATCGTCGGCTGCTGCCAGGCGAAGACAGTATTGTCGATGGTCAATCCGGCGTGCTTGTTGGTGAGGTTGGTGCCGAACGCCGAGACTGTCCACCGCTCCTTGCCCACGCCCAGCCTGAAGTCCATCAAGCCGTAGGAGCCCAAGGTCTCGGCGTAGAAGGCGGTGTCGTACACCGGGCCCACATACGACTCCGCGAGGCGGAAGTTCAACTTGTAGTCCTGAGGCAATTCCCTCTCGTAGCTCACTGCCAGGTTACCCGTATATTTCGGGATGCTCGTGACACGTGTGCCCGCGACGACCGGAAGTCCCGGAGTGTCTTTCGGGCTGCTGATGTAGGCCTGGGTGTAGGCGCCGGTGAGATCGACGGTGATCTCATCGGTCACTCTCGCGGCCATTTCGAGCTCCGGCCCGTAGGTCTTGGCGTCGCCCACGTTGGTGTTATACGGATAGCCGCAGGAGAGCACGATCAGCTGCTGAATATTGTGCCACTTGACGTAGAAGACGTCCGCATTGACGGTGAAGCGTCGATCGGCGAAGCGCGACTTCTCGCCCATCTCGAGGCTCCAGATATCGTCCGGCGCGTAGTAAGCCGGCTGACTGGTGAGGTAGCTGGGACCGGTGCCCGGACCGCAATAGTAGAAGGCGCCCTGGCTGAACGGGACCAGCGGGATCGGCAGATTGACGCCGCCCGGGCGCGAGCCCTTGGAGAGCGTGCTGTACAAGGTGAGATCCGGGGTCGGCTCGTACGACAGGTTGACCTTGGGCAGCAGACTCGTGTTGGTGCCGGATGCACTGTCGATCGTGGGCGTGGCATCTCCCGAGGCCGTGCCCAGGCCGCGCTGATTCGCCATGTTGCTGATGTCGAATTTGTAGAAGCGCAAACCGGCCGTGAGCTTCAAGTCCGGCCGCAGCTTGTAGGAAGCCTCTCCGAAGATGGCCTTCTGATTGAGGATGTTCGGATTGTTGTCGTTGAACATGAGGCCCTCGGGATTCGGACCCGCAACGACTCCGTAGGTGTTTTGATCGGCAACCGGGCAGTGACCGCCCACCGGACCGTCGCCGTAGGGACAGAAGGGGGTGGTCACGAAGCCGACCGTCTGGTTCCTCGTGACGTAGCCCGAGTGCAGATTCGAATAGTACAGGCCGCCCACCCACTGCAAGTCCCCTTCGCCGCGCGAGGTCAGGCGCAGCTCCTGGGCGATCTGCCAGGTCGTATCGTTGTCCGAATAGAGGTTCGGCACGAACTGCGTGTAGTTGAAGATGTTCTGCAGAGCTTCGGTCGAGTCCGTCGATTGATATACGTCTCGCTTCCAGTAGGACGATGCCGAGGTCAGGTTCGCGAACGACATGTCGTAGCTCACCTTCAGGCTCCACAGATGGAACGAGTCGTAGTACGGCTCTTTGATGTCGTAGGGCTGATAGATCGCCTCGTTGTTGGGCGGCGCCTGATAATTGTTGTAGCCGTCGGCATCGATGCGCTGATACATGAAGTTGCCGGTGATCGACAGGTTGTCGGCCGGCTGGATCAGCAACGATCCTCGCGACGAGATGAAGCGTTCGATGTTGGAATTCGCGTGATCCTGGGCGACGGGTGCGTCCTCGACGTCGCCGCGGTTGCAGTAGTAGACGATGGCCGCGCCGCAGGTCCCGTAACCCGTGGGGTACGGAAACTGGCCGGGCGCGATCACGTAGCGATGGATCCAGCCGCTGATGTACTTGTCCGTCGTCACGAAACGAAACGCGGCGATGTCGCCGATCGGAATGTTGAGCATCAGACTGCCGTGGCCGTTGGTGCTGCCGCCCGTGGTCTGCGAGGTGTCCACCTCGGCCGAGCCCAGCAAGTTGCGAAGCTCGGGTGGATTGGTGACCAGTTTGATCGTGCCGCCCATCGATCCGGCGCCGTACAGGGTGCCTTGCGGGCCGCGCAATATCTCGGTGCGGTTGAGATCGTACAGGTCGGCGTCTATGACGGTGCGGCCGTTCAGCGCAACTGCGGACGCGGACAGCGGTGTCTCATCCAGATAGAAGCCCACGGTCGCTACCGAGCCGCCCGAGGAGGCCAAGCCGCGCATCTCGTACTCGGTCTGGCCCGGACCCGCGGTGCGCAGCGAGATACCGGGCACGGCGCCGACCAGGTCCTGAATCGATGCGATGTTTTCCTGCGCGAGGTCGTTGGCGCTCATGGCCGTCATCGCGATCGGCGTCGCCTGCACGGTCGATTCGCGCTTCTCGGCGGTGACCGTGATCTCCTCGAGCTCACCGCCCTTGGGCTGCTCCGCGGCGGCGCCGCCCGCCGCCAAGGGGTCGGGGCCGGCCATTGCCGGGCCGCACAGGAGTGCCGCGCTCGCGACCGTGGCGCACAGAAGCGCGAGCTTGGCCTTGGATGAGAATGTGCCCGCGCGCGCGGTGCATGCGTTCTTGTACATCGAGTGTTCTCCCTGAAAAACCGCCCATGCACACGCGCCTTGCGGAGAGCTTGGTGTCTCTCCGCAATACCTGCCGCTGCGCGAGTGGGCGATCCCCTTGTGATCCCGAGATTCAATTCGTAGCATAGGGTTTACTGCGAAGCAAGGTTTCCGCGCAACAGGCGGATAACCAAGAAGGCGGCTGATTTGTTGGAGCCGCCCGGTTTGTGTGACGAATCTGCGACAGTGGGCGATAGTGGGCGACGATTCGCCCGATTGCGGGGCACCCGCAGCGACCCATGCACGGGAAGCGGGCATCTGATACAACATTCAAGACGCTTGACGCTGGCGGCGGTGCTCTCGAGCAGCCTGGGCGTCGGGCTCACCTTCGGCTTTCAGCCTCCTCTGATCGCGCTCGTGCTCTCGCGTGCCGGGCACTCGAGCACCGCGATCGGCGCCGTGATCGCCTCGAGCCTCATCGCCGTGATCCTGCTCGGCCCGGTGTATCCGCGCATCATCGCCCGGCTCGGTCTCAAGCGCAGCGTCATGAGCGGCACCGCCTGTGCGGCGCTCATCCTCCTGGCCATGCCGCTGACGAGCAGCGTGCCCGTCTGGATGATCTTGCGGCTGCTCACGGGTTGCGTGCTCGGGCTGGGATGGATCGCGAGCGAGATCTGGCTCAATCGGGCCAGCGGCGCGGATGCGCGCGGCGCGGTCATGGGCTGGTATGGGACGGTATTCTCGCTCGGAACGGTCGCCGGGCCCTCGCTCCTCGAGCTCACCGGGACGCGCGGCTGGCATCCCTTCCTCGTGGGCGCGCTCGGATTGGTGCTCACGCTGCTGCCGCTCTCGATCCTGGCGAACGAGAGAAGCGGCGAGGAGGGGTCCACATCGCCGGCGGGTCTTCTGGGCACCGCGCTCGCGGCGCCGCTCGTCATGCTCGCCGCGCTGGTCGCCGGGCTGGTCGAGTCCGCGGACCTGACGCTCCTGCCGCTGTTCGGATTGCGCTCGGGGTTCGATGAGCGCACCGCTCTTTTGTTGCTCGCGGTGTTCATGGCCGGGAACGTGGCGCTGCAGGTGCCGATCGGAGTTCTCGCCGATCGCTTCGGGCGCCGCCGGCTGCTCGGCGTTTGCGCCGTGCTGAGCGGCCTGGGGCCGCTTCTGCTGCAACCGTTCTTCGCAACGCCGTTGCTGCTCTGGCCGCTCTTGTTTCTCTGGGGAGGGACGCTGTATGCGTTCTACAGCCTGGGAGTCGCGCTGCTGGGCGCCGAGTTTCCCGTGGCGGAGCTTCCGACCGCCAACACCGTATTCGTGATGGTGTATTGTCTGGGCGGCGTCATCGGTCCGAGCGTCGGGGGGTTCACTCTGGATCGTTGGCCGCAGCACGGACTGCCCGTGCTTCTGAGCTGTCCCGCGCTGCTATTATTGGCTGCATTGGCTTTGCCCGCGCGCCGTGCCGGGTGGGAGAGAGCGAGCTGATGAGGCACCCGGACGAGCTTGCGCGCCTTGATGAGCTCATTCGCGGCCGCAAGCCCGGACATGCGCTGCCGCGTGAGTTCTACACGGATCCCGGCATCTTCGAATACGACCTGCAGCGCATGCTGCTTGCGCACTGGTTCTGTGCCGGTCACACGAGTCTCATCCCTCGAAGCGGCGACTACCTGGCGGTCGATCTCGGCAATGAATCGCTGATCATCGTGCGCACGGCGGCGGGCGAGGTTCGCGCGCTGCTCAACGTGTGCCGCCATCGGGGATCGCGCCTGGTACGCGAGCACGAGGGCCATGCTCCAGCGTCGCGGCTCACTTGCCCCTATCATGCGTGGAGCTACGATCTCGACGGCAATCTCATCGCCGCGCGCCAGATGCCCGACTCGTTCGAGCGCTCCGGCTACGCGCTCAAGGCATTGCCGGTGCGCATCGTCGAAGGTCTCGTATTCACGACCTTCGCCGAGCGGCCGCTCGATTTCACGCGTGCCGCGCAAGCCATCCGGCAATCGGCCGGGGTCTATGGCTGGGGCCGCGCCAAGGTCGCGCATCGCGAGCTCTACTCGATCGCCGCCAACTGGAAGCTCGCGGTCGAGAACTACATGGAGTGCTATCACTGCCAGCCGGCGCATCCGGAGTTCGCGAAGCGGCATGTGTATGCGCGTCCCGCCGAGATGAATCTCGCGCTCGAGCGCGCCGGCCGCCGCCGCGCGGAAGCGCTCGGGGTCTCGATTCCGGACATCGACCGCTACGGCAGCGCCACGGATCCCGGCGAGGAATCGAGCGCCGTCATGCCGAGCGCCTTGTTCGACGGCGTCTCGAGCGCCATGCCCGATGGGCGCGCGGGACGCCGCTTGATGGGCTCGTTTCGCGAGCCGGACGGCAATTCGACGTACTTCGACATCGGCCCGCTGAGCGATTTTCTGGCCTATCCCGATTACGGCGTCATCTACCGCTTCATTCCGCGCAGGGTGGATCACACCGAGATGGAGCTTCTCTGGCTGGTGGACGAGGAGGCGGTCGAGGGCCAGGACTACGACGTCGAGTCCTTGGCCTGGCTGTGGAAGACGACCAGCGTCGAGGACAAGCGCATCGTCGAGATGAACCAGGCGGGCGTGAACTCCCGCTTCTTCGAGCCGGGACCCTATTCGCGGCAGGAAGAATACGCGGAGCGGTTCGTCACCTGGTATCTCGCCGAGCTGTCGCGGGCCCCTCAGAGCTTGACCATGACGTGCCGCGGGATCGAGTAGTCCTCGAGCGCGTACACCGACAGATCCTTGCCGTAACCCGAGCGCTTGAAGCCACCATGCGGCATCTCGCTCACCAGCATGAAATGCGTGTTGATCCAGGTACACCCGTATTGCAGGCGCGATGCGACGCTCATCGCCTTGCCGACATCCCGGGTCCATACGGAGGAGGCGAGGCCGTACTCGGAATCGTTGGCCCAGGCGACCGCCTCATCGGCTTCGGTGAAGCGCGTGACGGAGACCACCGGACCGAACACTTCGCGCTGCACGATCTCGTCCGACTGCCGGGCGCCGGCCACGAGGGTCGGCTCGTAGAAGAAACCGGCGCCGGCGCGGGTCTTGCCGCCGGTCGTGATCTGCACGTGCTTGCTCGCCGCCGCGCGCTCCACGAATCCCGCCACCCGCGCGCGCTGCTCGGCCGAGATGAGCGGGCCCATCTCCACGCCGCTCTCGCCCTGCGCCCCCACCTTGAGGGTGCGCACGGCCGCGGCGAGATCCGCGACCAGCCGCTCGTAGATCTTCGATCCGGCGTATAGCCGGCAAGCCGCCGTGCAGTCCTGGCCGGCGTTGTAGAAGCCGAAGGTGCGCACGCCGGCGACCACCGACTCGAGGTCGGCATCGTCGAACACGATCACCGGCGCCTTGCCGCCGAGCTCCAGGTGCGTGCGCTTGAGATTGTCCCGAGCCGCGGCGAGGACCTTCTGCCCGGTCGACACATCGCCGGTGAGCGAGACCATGCGCACCCGCGGATGGGCGACCAGCGGTGCGCCGACGCTCTCGCCGCGACCGCACACGATGTTCACCACGCCCTTGGGAAAGAGCTCGGCCAGATGCTCGGCGAGCATCAGCGCGGTGAGCGGCGTCTGCTCGGACGGCTTGAGCACCACGGTGTTGCCGGCGGCGAGGGCGGGACCGAGCTTCCATGCCGCCATCATCAAAGGATAGTTCCACGGAGCGATGGAGGCGACCACGCCCACCGGATCGCGGCGGATCATGCTGGTGAAGCCCGGGACGTATTCGCCAGCGAGCGCACCGTGGCCGGTGCGCGCCGCGCCCGCGAAGAAGCGGAACACATCCGCGATGGCCGGGATCTCGTCGTTGAGCGCGGCCGCGAGCGGCTTGCCGGTGTTGTCGGATTCGAGCTTGGCGAACTGCGGGCCTTGCGCTTCGATCCGATCGGCGAGCCTCAAGAGCAGCGCCGCGCGATCCTTGGGAACGGTCTGCGCCCAGCCGGGCCCGGCCGCCTCCGCCGCGGCCACCGCCGCGCCGAGCTGTGAGGTACTCGCCTCGGGCACCTCGGCGATGCACCGGCCCGTGGCCGGATCGAGCACGCGCTCGACGGTGCCCTCGCCCGCGATGAGCGTGCCATTGATCAGCAGTTTCGTTTGCATCTTCAGGGACCCTCCCGCGCCGCGCTCAGCCGACGGCGGTACGCTTTTTCTTGTCCGGATCGTCGAATGGCAAGCGATGCGCGATCGCCGCTCCCTTGACGCTCTTGCCGCGCACTTCCAGCTTGGTGCCATGCACCGCGACCGGCAGGTCGAGGCGCGCGATCGCCATGGATTTGCCCGTGAGGCTCGAGAACATCGCGCAGGTGATGACGCCGACCTTCTTGTTGCCGGAGTAAACGGGATCACCCATGTCCGCCGCCTTCTTGCCCTCGATCAGCAGCCCGAAGATCCTGAAGCGCTCCTTGCCCTTGAGCCTCGAGTGCGCATCGGCTCCGCGAAAGTCGTTCTTTCCCGGGCTCACGGTGAACTCGAGGCCGAGCTCCCACAGGCTGTCGCCGGGCTTGTCGTTCTCGAAGGGATACATCTGCGACATGTCGTAGGGGTAGAACAGGAGGTAGCTCTCCACGCGCAGCCAGTCGAGCGTGGTGAAGCAGGCGGGAATGATTCCCATCGGCTTGCCCTCGGCCAGGATCGTATCCCAGATGTACGGAGCGTCCTCGCCCTTGCAGAAGATCTCATAGCCGCGCTCGCCGGTGTAGCCGGTGCGCGAGATCGTGACCGGACGGCCGAAGAGCGTCGCGGGCGTGTGATTGAAATACGCCAGATTGCGAATTCCCGGCACGTGCTTGGAGAGGAACTCGACCGCGAGCGGGCCCTGCAACGACAGATCGTGCAGGTCGTCGTCGACGATCATCGCGGCGTTGCGCCCGGTGACGTACGCGCTGAGAGTCTCGTGCCCCGCGCCGCTGCCGTGCACCACCATCCAGGTGTTGGGCCCGGTGCGGTAAAGCACGCAGTCCTCGATGAACAGGCCGTCGTCGTTCAGCATGCAGGCATAGCGGCACTGTCCCGGCAGGATCTTGCTCACATCGCGCGTGGTGGCGTAATTCAGGATCGCGGATGCGTGGGGGCCGACCAGGTACAGCTTCTTGAGGCCCGAGACGTCCATGAGGCCGGCTTTGGTGCGGATCGCGACGTGATCCTCGGCGACGTCCTTGGCATAGGTCCACGCGGTTCCCATGCCGTTCCAATCCTCGAGCTTCGAGCCGAGCGCGCGATGCCGGTCCGCCAATACCGTATGACGCCAAGTGAATGCCATGCCATGTCTCCGAAAGTTGCTTGGAAGGGTCTTCGACTAGTACACCGCGAGATGATGCGTGACCGCCACCACCGCGACGCCGGCGGCGAGGACCACGTAAGGCAGAATTCCGGCGCGATGGACCATGCGCTCCCCGCCGACCATCTCGAGATCGGCGGCCATCTCCGGTGGAAACGCCCCTTTGTCCTGAATGTAATGGCGATAGAGGAACACCGGGATGATGAGCGCGGCGAACGACAGTCCGATCAGCAGGGTTCCCGCGCCGTAGGAGTCGGCTCCGAACCCCATGAAGGCGAGATTCGCGAACGAAAGCACGGTGCCCGCCGCGAGCACCCAGCTCGGCGCGCGCCACGGCCGCTCCTGACGCGGACGGTCCATCCGGTGGATCCAGCCGGAATTCAAGGTGAGGAAGTTGTAGATCAAGTAGCCGATGTTCGCGGCGCCGATGATGAACACGGTATCCGACAGGAGCAGCAGCGCCAGATTGAATCCGAGGTTGGTCAGCATGGCGTTGGTCGGCGCGCCGTGCGCGTTGACCTTGGCGAGGTACTTCGGCAGCCAGCCATCGAGCGATGCCTGGTAGAGCGTGCGCGAGGAGCCCGCCATCGAGGTCATGAGCGAGAGCACGAGCGCGAGGATCAGCATGATCACCACGATCGACCCGACCAGCCGGCCGGCATGCACCATCTTCGCCATCACCGCGGCCACGCCGCTGCCGGAATAGATGTCGGGAGCCAGCATGCCCGAGTATTCAGCCGGCGTGACCACGTGTCCGGCGGCATCGAGCACCGCCGGATGGACCAGCGTGCCCATCCCCAAGAATCCCTGGAAGGCGAATGGCACGAGCGAATACACCACCAGGCACAGAAGTCCCGAGTAGAAGATCGCCTTGAACGTATCGGTCTTCGGATTCTTGAATTCGCCCGTGTAGCACACGGCGGTCTCGAAACCGTAGGTCGACCAGGCGGCCAGGAACATGCCGGCGGCGAACAGGGTGATGCCGGCCATGTTCCAGGAGCCGACGGTTACGAGACCCGCGGCGTCGTGCGCCAGGGGCGCCAGCGGAAACAGATTGTCCTTGACGATGTCGCCTGTGAGGATCGGCACGATGCCGATGAGCAACAGCGGGATCATCGCCGAGATGCCGAGGATCTTGGTCGTGTTCGCCGAGCGCAAGATGCCCCCGTCCTGGATGAACTTGACCGCGAGCAGGATGACGGCGCCCAGGATGAAGGTCGAGTTGACGCGCAGACTCAAGCCCTGCTTGATGAAGGAGAGGTCGAGAAGCGTCCACTGCCAGCTGTTCACCAGCGAGTCGGGCGCGAACAGGCCGCTCAGAATGTAGCCGGCCGCGAGCGCGGAGCCCGTGGCCTGCACCGGCGACCACGCAAACCAGTTGCACCACACCGACATGGGGGCGATCAGCTTGCCGTAGCGCACCCAGGCGATTGCTCCGTAGATCGAGGTGCCGCCGGCCTTGTTCGGAAAGAGGCCGGCGATCTCGGCATAGGTGAAGGACTGGATGAAGCCCATGCAGATGGAGGCGATCCAGATGACCCACGCGAGCTTTCCCACCGTGGCTGTGACACCGCCGATGCCGAACAGCACGAGCGGAGGTACGCCGCTCGCCACCCAGAACGCGCCGGTCCAGTCGATGCCGCGCTCGAGTCCCGCGCCCTTGGGCGCCGCCTCGGCGGCGGTCTCAGCGGCCGCGGAGCTCATGCCGCCTCCTTGGCGCGCCGCGCTTCAAAAGCACTGGCGCAGCTCTTCCGCGATCTCAAAGATGTCTCCCACGATCCCATATTTCGCGACCCCGAATATCGATGCCTCGGCATCAGTGTTCACTGCGACGACGGTCGCCACGTGCTTCATTCCGGCCAGATGCTGAATCGCGCCGGATACGCCCATGGCGATGTAGAGCTTGCAGGCGCTGGCCGTCTTGCCGGATTGCCCGACCTGCCGGCTCTTGGGGAGCCATCCCGCGTCGGCGATCGGGCGTGAGCAGCCGAGCGTCGCGCCGATCGCATCGGCGAGCTCCTTGAACTGCGCCACCTTGGCCTCCTCGCCGATGCCGCGGCCGATGGTGAGAATGAACTCGGCCTGCGTCATGTCGACATCGTCGTTGGATGAGAGCTCGATGAAATCACGCCCGCTCGAGCGGCTCGTCACCCCGGGCGCCGCGAACTCGACCACCTGCGGTGCTCCCGGCAGCTCGGGGGGCTTGTACACGTTGGCGCGGATCGCGAGCAGCACCGTGCGCCGCCCCGGGAAGTCGACCTCGACGTTGACCTTTTGGCCGTAGCCGCCGCGCGTCGCGACCAGCTCTCCGTCCTGCCGCTGCACCTTGAACACGTCGGTGGCGAATCCGAGCCCGAGCTTGGCGGCGAGCGCCGCTGCGTAGCCGAAGGAATCGACGCTGTGCGCCACCAGCACGACGTCCGGCTGGCGCGCGCCGATCAGGGCGCCGACCGCCGACTCGAAGGTGTCCGGGTCGAACTCGGGCGCGGCGACCTTGACGGTGATCAGCTCATCGACTCCCGCGACCTTCAGCGGCGCGGTCAAGGAGGCGGGCGCGGCCGACAGTACCGCGACCGCCACGCTGTCGCCGTCGCGCCTCAAGCTTTGCGCGGCGCTCACGAGCTCGAGCGATACCGGTCGCAGCTCGCCGCGCCGCTGCTCCGCAATCACCAGTACGCCGCTCATGGCGCGTCTCCCTTGAACTCACGGATGATCTCCGCGAGCCGCTTCGCTTGCTGAGCGGCATCTCCCTCGATGAGCTGCGCGCGGCCTTTCTCCGGAATGTACATGCGCCGCACGCGCGAGTGCGAGCCGGCGCTGCCCACGTCCGAAGCTGCGAGCGAGAGCTCGGCGAGCGACTTGACCTCGATCGGCTTCGCCGCCGCCTGCTTGATGCTGCGCAACGAGGCGTAGCGCGGCGTGTTGATGCCGAGTTGAATGGTGAGCACCGCCGGGCATTGAATCTCGACCTCGTGCAGCAGGCCCCCTTCGAGCTCGCGGCGGAACACCGCGCTCCCGGCCCCCGGCGCGTAGCTGAGCGAGCTCACCACAGCCGCGTGCGGCCAGCCGAGAAACGCGGCGGTCGCGATGCCGGTGGAGGCGAACGCGTGATCCGAGGACTGTACCCCGGCGAACACCATGTCCGCCGACTCGGCCTTGGCAACGGCCGCGAGGATGCGCGCGATCGCGATCGGATCGGAGTCCTGCGCCTCTTCATCCCATACGCGCAACGCCCGATCGGCGCCCTTCGCCAGGCATTTGCGCAGCGCTTCGTCGGCACTCTCCGGCGCGATCGTCACCGCGACCACCTCGACCGGCTGCGTGGAGCCTTCCTTGATCTTCACCGCTTCCTCGAGCGAGAAGTCGTCCCACTCATTGAGGTCCCGGATCAGGAAATCCTCGTTCACGTCGCGGCCGTCCTCGCGGATCTCGAAATCCTCGTCGAGCGCGGCGACTTGCTTCACGGCAACCAGGATCTTCATGCGAGCGGCGCCTCGGTACGAGGCGCAGGCACCGCCTCGCGAATCAGTTCGATCAGTTCCTTCACGACGAATTTCCCCTCATTGCCGGTGGTCTTGAGCGCGTCCTCGAACATCGTCAGGTCCTTGGGGCAGCTCACCACGTAGATTTCGAGGCCCGGAATCGCCGCGGCCTCGCGGATTCGATTCTGGGCCGGCTTTTCCGTCCCCACGGGATCCGGGATCCAGATCCTGCCGCCGCCTGCGCCGCAGCAGAACGAATTGTCGCGGCAACGGCCCATCTCGACCAGCTCGCAGCCTAGCAGCTTCAAGAGCTCGCGCGGCGCCTCGTAACCCTTGTTGAAGCGCCCCAGGTGACAGGGGTCGTGGAAGGTGGCGCGCCGCTTCAGGGGCTGCTCGACCTCGAGCCTGCCGTCGGCGAAGAGCTGCTTGAGGAAGGTAGTGTAGTGCTGGATCTGGTACTTGCCGCCGAAATCCGGATATTCGTTGCGAATCGTGTTGTAGGAATGCGGATCGGTGGTGACGATGGTCTTGAACGAGGCGCCCTCGAGCGCCGCGATGTTCGCGCCCGCGAGCACCTCGTACAGCCCTTCCTCGCCCACACGGCGCACGTCGTTGCCCGCGTTCGATTCGCCGTCGTAGAGGATGCCGAAATCGACCCCCGCCTGGTGCAGCAGCGCTGCGAACGTCTGGGTCACCTTCTGGTTGCGCGGATCGAAGGAGGCGTAGTCGCCCACGAACCACAGCACCTCCACCGGCTCCTTGCGGGCGTCCTTGATCTTGAACGGGAGCGATTTGCTCCAGGCGCCGCGCTTGCGTTTCGACTCGCCGAAGGAGTTGCCGGTCTTGTGAATGGTCTGCAGCGTCTTGGTGAGGAGTGGATCCATGGCCCCGTCCTCGACCAGCTTGCGGCGCATCTGCACGATGATGGGCACGTGCTCGACCGCCACCGGACAGATCTCGACGCAGGCCATGCAGGTACGGCACGACCAGAGGGTCTCCTGCGCGATCTGCCCCGGCGACTTGCCGTGCACGTCGAGCTCCGCCGCGGCGGGAACGGTGCCCGACTCGAGAGTTGCATTGGCGAACTCTCTCAAGGACAGGATCACATCCCGCGGGGACAAGGGAGCGCCCGTCGCGCGCGCGGGGCACGCCTCGTGACAGCGACCACACTTGGTGCAGGCATCGAGGTTCAAGAGCTGCTTCCAGTTGAAGTCGGTGATCTTGGAGACCCCCGGCGTCTCCTGATTCTCGGGTACCCGCGGCAGGCGCTGCGCCGCCCTGGGATCGGCCACCAGGAGCGATGCCATGGAGGTGAAGATGTGCTTCACCTTGGTGAACGGGATGAGCGCGATGAACAGGAGCGCCAACAGCCCATGGAACCACCAGAGCGAGAGGCGCAACACACCGCCGCCGTGCGGCTCGAGCCCGGCGGCCTTGAGCGCTGCGGCGATCAGTGCCCCCACGGGCGACCACCAGCGCGTGTCCCAGACGTCGGGCCGCGCCTCGAGCCACACCAGCCGTGCGGCCTCGAGCAGATAGCCGGTGAAGCCGATCACCACGAGCGTCCACAGGAACGCCCAGTCCTCGCGGCGGTACTGCGGCCGCTCGAAATCGGCATCGCCCGGCGCGCGATCCGGCCGCGCATAGTCGAGCTTCGGGGGCTTGAGCCAGCCGCGCCGGTACATCATGTAGAGAAGCCCCAGGAGCATGGCCACGCCGGCGATGTCGAGCACGAGCGAGAAGATGAGATAGAACTTGCCCTGCCAGAAACGGATGCCGAACAGAGGCTCGAGGATGTCGTATTGCAGGGTGATGGTGGCGGTGCCGAGGAACAGCAGCCCGAATCCGTAGAAGATCAAGCGGTGCGCGCCGCCCGCCGCGGCATCGCGCCGCGCGACCGTGCGCTGATCGAGCACCTTGGCCGTCATGTCACCGAGGCGCGACCAGATGCTGCCCTCGAGCTTGAGCGCCGCGCCGCGCCGGTACTTGCGCACCTGCACGTAGACGCCGTACAGGAACACCGCGATCGCCGTGTAGCCGACCGCATAGAAAAGCCGCACTTCGGCTGTCGGAAACGCCTCGAATAGAATCCGAGTGACAGCGTCAGTGCGGCTCACGATCTAGATGCGGCTCCCTTGGGGGCGAGTCTTTTCAGGTCTTGTACTCGATCTCGAACTTGCCGCCCGGCAGGTGCGCGGCGCCCCACACGGCCACCTCGCGCCGGTAAGGCAGCGGCAGCTGCGCATTCGGCTCCTCGATCTCGCGCGCGAGCCGGTGACCGGAGAAGGTCGCATCCGCAATGAGGCGCGGCGCCTCGGCATCGCCGATGAGGTACACGCTCTTCACGCCGTTCTTGGCCCAATCGCCGTGCCGTGCCTTGAGCTCGCGATAGAGATGATCGTTCGAGTGGCGGCCGGTGACCAGCACGAGGGAATCGAATTCAACCCAGTGGTGGCTCTTGTTCGGCTCACGCGGGACGTGCCCGGCACCGCGATAGGTGCGCTTCGATCCATCGCCCCAGATGTTGTAGACCTGCAGCCGGCCCTTCTCGATCTTGCTCGCGAAAGAGTTGTGCACCTCGTGGATGTGCAGCTCATGCAAGCGGCGCATCATGTTGGGATACTCGAGCGTGAAGTGCATGTAGTTGGCGAGGTGCACGCCGGTGACGATGGTCACCTCGTGACCCGCCACCTTGAGCTTCTCCGCGAGGCTCGGTCCCATGAAATAGGTGTCGGCATTCAGGATCACCACGCGCTTGCCGATCTTCTTCTTGCCTTCGAATACCTGCTCGGGAGTGAGCTGGTCGGGTTGCGAGGCGTCCGCTCCCGGGATCGGATCGTGCGTGAGGCAATTGGTGCCATCGGTGTTCCACGAGGAGCCGGTGGCGATGACGATCTTCTCCGCGCCGTACGTGAGCGCGCCTTCCGCCGTCATCGGCTTCTGTCCGAGCGCCACCTGGCTCTGCTTGTTCTTCTTGACCAGCTTCGTGATCTGCAGCTCGCGGTAGTCGCGGTGATAGCCCCACTCGCCGAGGCCGGGCAAGGTGGCGAGCGAATTCACGTGTCCGCCGATCTTGGCGGCCGTGTCATAGAGGTGCACCGTGTAGCCGCGCTCCATGAGCACGCGCGCGCACTCGGCTCCCGAGGGTCCCGCGCCCACCACCAGCACCGAATCCTCGGAGCCGCGCTTCGGGAACTTCTCCGGGTGCCAGCCGCGGCGGTATTCCTCGCCGGCGGTGGCGTTCTGCGTGCAGATCATCGGCGGACCGCCGATCTCCCAGCGCGAGATGCAGACGTTGCAGCCGATGCACACGCGAATGTCGTCGTAACGGCCTTCCTCGATCTTCTTCGGCAGCCAGGGGTCGGAGATCGACGGGCGCGCCGCGCCGATGATGTCCGCGATGCCCTTGGTCACGATCTCGGTCATCTTCTCGGGGTCGGTGAAACGGCCGACGCCCAGCACCGGCTTCTTCGCCACTTGCTTGACGAAGCGCGTCCAGGGCACTTGATGCCCCTGCTGGTAGAAGCGCGACGGGCCCGCGTCCTCGCCCCACTCGGCGATGTCGCCGACGTCGACGTCCCACAGATCGACCAGCGGGTCGGCGAGGCTGATGAATTTCATGCCGTCGCGCTCGATCTCGACGCCCGTGTCGCCGTAGAGCGTGTCGACCGCGAAGCGCGTGGCAATGGAGCAGTCGTTGCCGACGGCGCGGCGCACCTTCTCCAGGCTCTCGAGCCAGAATCGCGCCCGGTTCTCGAGCGTGCCGCCGTACTTGTCCTTACGCTTGTTGTAGTAGGGCGAGAGGAACTGCACCGGCAGGTAGGAATGCGCACCGTAGACGTACACGATGTCGAAGCCCGCGTCGCGCGATCGCAAGGCCGCATCGACGTAGTATTGCTGGACCTGCGCGATGTCGTCGTGGTCCATTTCCTTGCAATAGGTGAGGGTCTCGAACTCCGAGGCGTACTGGCTCGGGCCTCTGGGTGTGGCGCGCGACTCCATGTTCGGCGCATGCGAGGCCCCGTACCAGAGCTCCACGCCGGCGAGTGCGCCGAACTTGTGGATGTGATCGGTCATGGCGCGGAGATTGCGCACATCCCCCGCATCCCAGATGCGCGCCGACAGCCGGTGCGTATCGTCGGACTCCGGATGAATCGAGCAGTACTCGGTATTGATCCCCGCCCAGCCTCCTTCGGCCTTGAGCGAGCGGTGTGCCGCTTGAAACCCCGGCCGGTCGGAGCCCGCCCCGATGCAATGCGGCACCTGGTAGAACCGGTTGCGCAACGTCTTGGGTCCAATCTTGATCGGCTGAAACAGAATGTCGTGTCTCGGATCGCGCGCCATGCTCGGGCCCCTCTTCTGGATATGCGTGTCTCGATGATCTCGCGAGGGCCGGCCCCTCGCACGCGGCACAGGATGATATTCGCCTACACGCACCACTGGCTAGCCCCGCACCCGGCGGCGCGTGCCTGACTTATCCACAGTGCAAACCACCTGAGCCCAACACGGCCGACTCATCGCCATTTCTGTTCACTCGAGAGACCACCTGCGCCCAGTGCGTCCGGCTTCTTGCCGTTGCCTGGGAATGTCTATAAAAGGTCAGTGCCGCGGTGAACAACGACGACGATCGGGGGTGTCCGATGAAGCGGTTTGGTGCTGCAGAAATCTTGGCTGGGATCATGATCGGCGGGCTCGCCGCAAGCGCGCCGGCGCTGGCGCAGTCGGGTTATCGACCGATCGAGGCCACCATGGCCGACAAGACCATCACCCTCACGGGTCATGATCTGACCGTCGAGCAGGTGGTCGAAGTTGCCCGCTACGGCGCAAAGGTCGAGCTCAGTCCCGAGGCCAAGCAGCGTCAAGCCGACAACTACGGGCTCTTGCTCGAGGCGGCTGCGGAGGGCATCGCGGTCTACTGGTTCAACCGCGGGGCCGGCGACCAGCGCGAGACGGTCATGTTCTCGGGCGACCCGCTGTCACCGCAGAACAAGGCCTATCTCGAGAAATCCCAGCTGCAGCAGTTCCGCCAGGGCGCGGTCGGCGGCTACGGGCCCGAGGTCAGCGACGAGGAGATCGTGCGCGCGATGATGGTGGTCCGCGCCAACGCGATGACCTTCAACGCACCGAGCCCGCAGCTCTCGCAGCGGCTGATCGATCTTCTGAACCAGCGCATCACGCCGGTGGTGCAGTCGCGCGGGACGCTCGGCGAGGGCGACCTAGCGCAGCTCGACAACGTCGGGGCGACCATGGTGGGAGCCGGCGACGCCTACTATCGAGGGATACGCATGAGCGCGGCCGCCGCGCTCGCCAAGGCGGGCCTCAAGCCGATTCAACCCTTCGCTGCCGACACCAATGCCTTGACCTCGAGCGATGCGTACGCCACGGGCATCGCGGCGCTCGCCGTGGCCGACGGCGAGCGGGCGCTGGAGTGGGCGGATCTCATCTATGCGATGGATCTCAACGGCATGAATTCCAGCATCACGCCGCTCTCCACGGTGGTGCAGCGTGACCGGCCGTTCGCCTGGCTCAACTGGGACGCGGCCCGTGTGCGCGACATGATCAAGGGCAGCTACCTCTTCGGCGACGATCCGCATCGGATCATCCAGGACCCCGAGAGCCTGCGCGCCTCGTCCATACGCCAGGGCTCGGCCTGGCAGGACTGGGCGGCGCTGCGCGATGCCGTGGTCCTGCAGATCAACTCCTCCGACCACAACCCCGCGGTGCACACCGGTCTCTCCCCGGAGGATTCCTGGGAGCTGTCCACCCCGCAGCTGATGAAGTACTACGTCAAGGGCGGGAAGAACAGCAACGGCAAGCACGGCTACATCGTCTCCAATGCCAACTGGGATCCCTACCCCATGGCGAACAAGCTGGAGGATTTCGTCATCGGCCTCGCGAACATGGATATCGCGGTGTCGCTGCGCATCGATCGATTCTTCAATCAATTCTTCACCCTGACCGATCCGGCGCAGGTGCTGCACCTGGGGCCGGGCAACGGATTCGCGGTGTACATGGCCGGAGGCGGCGGGTTCACGCCGGTCGACCTCGAGCAGGAGATTCAGAGCCTCACCAATCCGATCGCGCCTTCCGGCCAGGCGATCGTCGCCACGGTCGAGGACCTGCAGGCGCAGACTCGCATCAAGGCCTATCGCGCCCGCCAAGCGGTCGGCACGACCTTCGACCTGCTGGGAGAGGACCTGTTGACGGCGACGCTCTGGCTGGACGTGCGCAAAGCGCAGGATCCTTCGAGAGCTTTCGGCGAGGCTCCCACCGCGGCCTGGACGGCATTTCGCAAGGTCGTACCCTTGTTGCCGACCATGGACGGAGTACCGACGCAATCGAGGCCGATGGCGGCGGCGGCGTTCCTCAAGAGCACGCCGGCCGGTACCTTCTACACCGGCAGCCAGCCGATGCCGCGCGCGGCCGAGAGTCCTTAGAGAGATGTCCAAGGCTCGCGGAATGCATCGTTCCCGGGCACTTTGGATGCTGCTCGGCGCCGTGTGGCTCGGCCTCCCGTGGAGGCAAGCGCCGGCGCAGGACTCGTACCAGCCGATCGTTGCCAGCCGCTCGGGCGACACGGTCGTGCTCACCGGCCACGATTTGACCCTCGAGCAGCTCATCGCCGTAGCCAGGTACGGGGCCAAGGTCGCCTTGAGCCCGGCGGCACGGCAACGCCAGGCGGATGCCTACGGGCTGCTGCTCGAGGCGTCCGCCGAAGGCATTGCGATCTATGGCTTCAATCGCGGCGCGGGTGCCGGGCGGGAAGTCGCGCTGTTCAAGGGCGACCCGCTCGCTCCCGAGAACCAGGCGCTCCTCGCTCAGCGCGTGGCGGCGCAAATCCAGAATGGTCCCCGCCAGGGAATCGGTCCGGAAGTGGCCGCGGAGGAAATCGTGCGTGCGCAGATGGCGGTGCGCGCGAACACCATGATCTACGAGGCGGCGAGCCCGGCGCTTTCCGCGATACTGATCGAGATGCTGAACCGGCGCGTGACGCCGGTGGTGCAATCGCGCGGCTCGCTCGGCGAGGCGGATCTCGCCGCGATGGGCAACGTGCTGGGAGCGATGGGCGGTGCCGGCGATGCCTACTACCAGGGCCGGCGCATGAGTGCCGCCGCGGCGCTGGCCGCCGCCGGCCTGAAGCCGCTCGAGCCGGCGGAGGTCGTGTACCCGTCCGCGCTCACCAGCACCAACGCGTTCTCGGTCGGCCAGACCGCGCTCATGGTGCATGATGCGAAGCTCACCCTCGATTGGGCCGACCTCGCGCTCGCGCTCGACCTGCTGGCGATGAACTCGAGCGTGACCCCGCTCACCACTCCCGTGCAGGCCAATCGTCCGTTCAAGTACTCGAATCTCGACGCCGCCCGCGTGCTCGACATGATCCGGGGCAGCTATCTATTCCAGGCCGACCCTCAACGCATCATCCAGGATCCGGAAAGCCAGCGTGCCTCGTTCAGCCGCCAGGGCGCGGCCTGGAAGGCCTGGGCGATCCTTCGCGATACGCTCCTGACGCAGCTCAATTCCTCGGACCACAACCCCGCGGTCAGAGTCGGGGTGGCACCCGAGGACTCGTGGGAGCTCGATACGCCGCAACTGCGCCAGTATTTCGTCAAGGGAGGCCCCGAGAGTCATGGCCAGCATGGCTTCGTCCTCTCGAATGCGAACTGGGACCCCTATCCGATGGCGAACGAGATCGAGGCCTTCACCAATGCGCTCGCCAACATGGATGTCGCGGTGGTGCAGCGAATCTATCGGTTCAGCAGCACGTTCTTCACGGTGGTGGCGCCCAAGGATGTGCTGAGCCGGGAGCAGCTCGCGGCAAGCGTGCAGTCCGACGTCGACGGCTACAATCCGACGGCGCTCTGGGACGAAATACTCGCCTCGGCGCACACGCTGACGCCGGAAGGCAATCCGGTCAGCAGCGATGTCGAGGAGCTGCAGGCGCAGACCGTGGCCAAGGTGAGGCTCGCGCGCGAGACTCTGGAAGACAGCGCGCGCCTGGTGGGCGAGGATTTGCTGACCGCCACGTTCTGGATGGACGTGCGCCGCGCGCAGGTGCCGGCACGCGACTTCGGACGCGCACCGACCGCGGCCTGGACCGCCTTCCGCCAGGCCGTACCCTGGCTCGAGGCGCGCGAGGCTCGGCCGCACCAGCCGGTCGGGAACACCGTCCGAAGTCG
>Ga0335073_10002914_pt1 | contig 23635 bp, 23 predicted proteins | sample Lox_Sample_22_FD_207093 | JGI IMG/M metagenome (GOLD analysis project Ga0335073, IMG submission 207093) | Soil microbial communities from Loxahatchee National Wildlife Refuge, Florida, United States - Lox_Sample_2.2 | ecosystem: Environmental > Terrestrial > Soil > Wetlands | place: USA... | reverse complement strand
GGCGTCGCCAAGAATGACTCCCGCGCCGCCCACGCCGAAAATTTTAATGGAACGTGTCGCGCGCGGTTCCGCGGCCGCGGCCGGCATTTCATTTTTCGTTTTCATAGGTTCACGCTTTCAGTTGCTGTGATTGGAATCATTTCTGCAAGAACCGGCCAAAGACCCCTTTGATTCCGGCCACAAGCGATTTGCTTTCACGCTTGCGGCTTTTGAACGAGCCGAATTTCGCCAGACCGATGGCCGTTACAAATTCGGGCTGGTCCAGGGCGGATTTCAAGCCGCTGATGGATTTGGTTTGGCCGGTGGCCACCGGCATTTGCAACATTTGCTCGGCGAGTTTGGAAATATTCGGAATGCGCGCGCAACCGCCGCAAAGAAAAACCCCCGCACGAAGGTAGTCGGCAAGGCCTGCCTGCTCCAAATCCTGGGCGATGAGCTGAAACGTTTCCTCCAGCCGCAACGACATGATCCGGCGCAGGTGCTCAACGTTGATCTCTTTCATGACGAGGCCCAGCTCATTGGTAATAGTTACGGTCTGGCCTTTGCACTCCGCGTCGAGCAGCGCAGAACCGTGTTCCAACTTCAATTTTTCCGCGCGACTCAGGGGCACTTTCAGCCCGTAAGCAAGGTCATTCGAAACATGGTCGCCGCCCACGGCGATGGCTCCGGTGTGTTTGATGACGCCGTCAGCGTAGACCACGTAGTCCGTCGTACCGCCGCCGATGTCAATGACGAGCGCGCCCAGTTCCTTTTGCTCGGCTGTAAGGAGGGCCAGCGAAGACGCAAGGCCATTAAAGACGATATCTTCAACTTCCAATTGCAGCCCTTTGACGAGGCGAATGGAATTCTGCAGGCGATTGGTCATTCCGTGGACGACATGGACATCCACTTCGAGCCGCGAGCCGAGCATGCCCACGGGATTGGTAACACCATCCTGGCCGTCCACGAAGAAGTGCTGGCGAATAGCGTGAATGACGCTGTTTTCCGTCGGCAAATTGATGGCCTTGGCGTTCTTGATGACGTCCTGAACGTCGTCCTCGGTAATTTCGCGGTCGGCGCTGACAACGGGATGCATGCCGCGGTTGTTGAATCCGCGCACATGGCCGCCCGTAACGCCCAGAAATACGCTGCGAATTTCCACGTCCGCCATTTGCTCGGCCTCGACAATGGCGTTGCGCACGTCTTCCTCGGCCTGCGCGAGGTCGGCAATTTCGCCTTTGCGCACGCCGCGCGAGCGGGACTGGCCCAGGCCAATAATGTTCAGCACGCCATCGGCGTTCACCTCGCCAACTACGGCGCACACCTTTGATGTGCCAACTTCAAGACCGACAATGATGTTCGGATCGTCAAACATTTTTCCTCCATGAATTTTGTGTGTCCAGGGTTTTGGGGGGCAGGGCCGGTGCGGAAATCTTTTCCGCCCAACGCACCGGGACGTTGTTCACAACCGCCAGGTCCACAGACGCAATCATCTTGTTCATTCGCTGCCCCAAATCGTAAATTTCGCGCCAGCGCGCCAATTGTTCATCCAAATGGTCCAGGCTGAAAGTAATTTCGCTGCCCTCGACAGTGGTCACCACGAAGACGCGCGGAGATGACACGTCCACGCGCTGGAGTTCAACGAGTCCCGCCATGGGCGAATGCGGGAACGCCGCGACCAATTTGAGAGCGGCCAAAACTTCCGGCGCTTCAAGCCGATGCCCGGGTTGCAATTGCAAAACGCTTACGCCGCTGACAATTGGAAGCGAGCTGCTCATTTGGGCAAGAGGAACGACGCTCTGCCGCGGGTCCAGCGGTTGCATCACATAGCCGTTTGCATCGAGTTGAAATACGGATACGGCAATGCCCGTTTCCCCGGCGGCGCGCGGCACGTCCACCTGCGCGACGGCGGCGCGCCCGGTTACGCGAATTTTCAGTGTGCGCGGCAAAATCCGTTCGACAGTCGCTGAATCAATTGCCGAAGCCATTTCCAGGTTCCGTTTCACGGCGGCCAGGTCGAGCGCAATTAAATTCTGTCCCAGTTTGACGCCGGACCACCGCCGCAACTGGTCTTCGGTAATGTCGCCGCTGCTTTGCACGTCAATCTGTTCGATGGCAAACTCCGGGTTTTCGTAAATGAACCTGGTCAACGCCCATTCACCGCAACGCCAGAAGAGGTAGAGGCCGAACAGGGTCCCGAAGGCAACGGCGAACACGCCGCTGGCCAGCCTGATGCGTGTCGCGCGGGCCTGGTTTGACCGCACTTTTACATCGAGCACGTGTCCACGGCTCATTCGCCGGTTCTTTTGTTCGCGCTTAAACCACATCGGTAAAATTAAGACCGCCCACAACGTTTGATCATCTTAAATCTCCAAATTTTCCATTTCTTCGCAACGCCAGATCCACCATTCGCTGGCAAAGCTGCGAGTAGTTCAATCCGGCGGCGGCGGCGGCCTTCGGCAAGAGACTCGTCTCAGTCATGCCGGGCAGCGTGTTGACTTCGAGCACGACGGGGCTGTCATCGGGGCGGACCATCACGTCCACGCGGCCGTAATCGCGCCCGCCAATCGCTTGAAATGCGCCGATCGCGGCGGCCTGGATGCGTTTCGTTGCGGCCGAATCAAAGTCCGCCGGGCAAAAGTATTCTGTTGCGCCGGAAGTATATTTGTTTTTGTAATCATAATTGCCGGTCCTGGGGCGCACTTCGACAATGGGCAGCGGCTGTCCATCCAAAATGCCGACTGTGGTCTCGCGTCCCACAATTTTCTCCTCGACAAGTACTTCGGAATCGAATTTAAGCGCTTCGGTAATGGCGCCCTGCCAATCGTCGATCGTTTCAACGAATTGCAATCCCAGACTCGAACCCTGGCGCACGGGTTTGACTACCAGCGGCGGCGCCAGTTCCTTCGGGATGGAAGCGCGCGCCGACGCCAGCGCGGCGAATTTCGCCGTCGGCACGCCGGTCATGACGCATTTTTGTTTGGTCAATACTTTGTCGAAGGCTATGCGGCTCGCCTCAGAATCGCAGCCGGTGTAAGGCACGCCCAGTTTTTCAAGCTGCCGCTGGATTTGGCCGTCTTCGCCGTACGTGCCGTGCAGGACGAGAAAAACGACGTCGCAATTCTTCGGCAGCTCAAACCTGCCGTCTTTTGGGTCCACCTCGAAAACATGATGTCCTGATGAACGCAGCGCTTTTGCGACAGCGGCGCCGGAACGCAATGAAATTTCGCGTTCGGCGCCGGGGCCGCCCATCATAACCGTGATATTCAGATTTTTCATTCGCCGGTCCGCAATCTCGCAATCAATTGTCTCCGACAATTTCGACTTCTGTTTGCAATTCAATACCGCGCTCAGTTTTGGCTTTTGCTTTTAAAATTTCAATCAATTCCAAAACGTCGCGCGCCGTGGCTTTGCCGTCGTTGATGATGAAATTTCCGTGCTCGGCGGAGACGACTGCGCCGCCGACCCGCGCGCCTTTCAGGCCCAGGCCGTCCACAAGTTTTCCGGCGGGTATCGTCGTCGGATTTTTGAAAATACAACCGGCGCTGGGGGCGGCAGGTTGTGATTCCCAGCGTTTTTCGCTGAACGATTTCATCCGCTTTTCAATCTCTTCGCGTGACCCCTTCCGGCAGTTGAAGGTTGCCGCCAGCGCGACGTGGTCCTTGAGCGTCCCGCAAACCCGATAGGCGACAGCCATTTTTTCCCGCGGCATTTCGGAAACGCCGCCCAAAAAATCCATGAGGCGAACTGATTCCACCGCGTCAAAAGTTTGGCCGCCCATCGCGCCTGCGTTCATGCGCAATGCGCCGCCCACGCTGCCGGGAATGCCTTCAAGAAATTCCACGCCAGTTAAACCACTGCGCCGCGCCTCGACGGCGACATTTTTCAATTTCGCGCCGGCTCCGCAATGCATTGTCTCGCCGTTGATTTCAATTTTGCTGAAGGTGGCATGAGACAGGCAAATGACCACGCCGCGAAACCCTCCATCACGAACCAGCAAATTCGAACCGCGCCCAAGAATGAAGAAGGGCATGGCATGCTTTCCGCACAGTTTGAGCACGAGGGCCAGGTCGTCTTCATTTGCCGGTTCAACATAAAAGTCCGCGGGCCCTCCGACGCGCAGCGTTGTGCGTTTGGCCAGGGGTTCGTCGCGCCGGACGACCGTGGCCTTCGAGGCGCCGGATTCGAGTTCGGCGGCAAAATCAAATTGGTTTTGCGTTGGCATTTCTAAAATGGTTCCGGTCGCGGTCATGCGGCGGAAAATTGGCGTGGTCCGGGCGCGCCGGAAGGCGGCGACCGCGAACCGGAGTCGGGCGCGTTTCCTTCCGGAAGCCCGGCAAGCGCGCACGCGCGCAAAATATTTCCGGCGATTTCTTCGGCCGCGTTTGGCGCGTGCCATTGCGCCAGGGCGGATTGCATTCCTGAACGGGTCACGTCGTTCTCGATCAATTCGGCCAAAATGGCGGCGACTTTTTCCGGCGTGGAATGTTTTTGTTCCAACAATTTTGCGGCGCCGCTTTTTTCAAATGCAAGAGCGTTAAAATACTGGTGGTTATCGGCTGCCGCGGGAAATGGGACGAGCAGAGACGGGAGCCGAACCGCCGCCATTTCCGCCAGTGACGATGCGCCCGCCCGGCTGACCGCGGCCGTGGCGGCACGCAATGCCGAATCCATTTCGCCACAAAATGGTTTGATAACCGCGTTGATTTTTTGGGCGGCGTAAGCGGCTTTGACCTTTTCAAAATCGCTGGCGCCGGTCAGATGAAGCCATTGCCAGTTCCTGGAGGCCAGCAGCGGCAAGGCTGACAAAATCATTCCGTTCAAGCCGCTGGCGCCCTGGCTGCCGCCGACGACCAGAATCGTCGGGCGGGTCAATTCGAGTCCGAGCGCCAACCGGCACTCTTCCACCGCCGGGCCGTGTCGCAAAAACTCGGGCCGCACGGGAGTGCCCGTGACGGTTGTCCGGCTGCCTTTGAGGCGATCGCCGGTTTCGGCGAATCCGAGAAAGGCTTCATCAACATACCGGACAAGAAAGCGGTTGGCGCGGCCGGGAATGGTGTTGGATTCGTGCAAAAATGTTTTCGCGCGAATTTTGCGCGCGGCGAGGATCGGCGGCGCGCTGGTAAAACCGCCCATGGCCAAAACCGCGTCAGGGCGGTTATTTTTGAAAATCTTCCGGGCGGCGCCGAGCGATTTCCAGAAACTGAATGCAAAAGAGATGTAATTTCGGTTTTGCAATCCGACGGCCGGCAGCGTGAAAATTTCCACGTCGCGCGCGCTCGATACGGCCTGCTGGTCAATTTCCTTTGGAGAAATGAGCAGGCTGGTTTTGCAGCCGCGTTTTTTTAATGCTTCTGCGACGGCAATGCCCGGAAAGAGATGCCCGCCCGTTCCGCCGCAGGCGATGGCGACGAAGGGCGTCCTGGTGTCTGGCACGTTCATGTGGCTTGGGCTGCGAAAGGATTGTCTCCTTTCCTCCTGGCGGACGATTTGCGAGATCCTTCAGATTTTTTTTCGCGCACGGGCGCGTAACGGGCGACGCTAAATAAGATGCCCACGCAAACGAGCATGGCCAGCAGGTTGGAGCCGCCGTAACTGATGAAAGGCAGCGGCAGGCCCTTGTTCGGAAGGGCGCTGGTCACCACGCCGATGTTGATGGCGGCCTGGAGGCAAATGAGGAGCGTCGCGCCGGAGGCCAGCAGAAAGCCGAAAGTCTCGCGGGAATTCACGGCGATGCAAAAACCGCACACAGCGATGACGACAAAGGCCAGGACAATGGCGAGGGTCGCGATCAGGCCAAGTTCCTCGCCGATGATGGCAAAGATGAAATCGGTTTGGTGTTCGGGAACAAAGCCGAGTTTTTGGAGGCTGTTGCCCAGGCCCAGGCCGGTCCAGCCGCCGGAGCCCAGCGCGATCATGGCTTCATAGGCCTGATATCCCACGCCGTTTTTATGCTGCTCCAAATCCCACCAACTGAAAATGCGCCTCATGCGCATAGGATCGTGAAGGATGGAAACCGCCAGGCCCAATACGCCGAGGGTGGCGGGCATGAAAATGTGTTTCCATTGTGTCCCGGCCATGAGCAGCAATGAGCAGCCCACAGTGGCGAGCAGAATGGTTGTGCCGCGATCGGGTTCGATAAAGACCAGGCCGAGAATGGAAGCAATGAGGAGGCCGGGCAGGACAACACCGCGCAGGCAGGTTTGCATCTGTCGCTGGCAACGGTCACCGTACCAGGCGAGAATGGTGATGAGGGCGATTTTGGCCAATTCAGACGGCTGAAACCGGAAGCCATGGAAATCAAACCAGCGGCGAGCGCCGTTGATCCTGACTCCGTGCATGTGCGGCACAAACAGTCCGGCGAGCAGAAACAGGGCGAGAAAGAACAGCGGCCAGGCGAATTTTTTAAGCAGTTGATAGTCCAGCGCGGTCACGGCGACGCAGAGGACCGAGCCGACGGCGAACCATTCGAGTTGTTTTTTCAAAAGGGTTGCGCCGAATTGGGTCATGCTCGAGCTGTAAAGCATCACCATGCCCAGCGAGAGCAATGCAGCAACACAAAAGGCCAACGTTGTAACGGCGATTTTCATTCCACATCAAAACGATGGCAGGCCGCGCGGCGGCGACTTTAGCATCCGCCTCCTACCCAATTCCACACACCGCAGCAAACATTTGCGGTTTTAGCGCGCTTACGGCGGCTCATTTTTGCGTGCATCACTATGACACCCGCGGTTGGAAGCCGCCGCAACCGGCAGGCAGGATGCCTGCCCTACCGGAGAGCTTGCCCGCGCAACACTCTCAAATTATCACTACCCGGCGTTATTTGAATCTTCCGGGTAAACCGGACCATTGTCATTGTCCCGGCGGTGAGCCTGGCTGAGCGGGCGGATTCGACTGTGGCGCCGGCGCGGTTTCGGGCGCGGTAGTCGTTGCCGGCGCCGAGTTTACAGGCGCGGGCTCGCCCGCCTGCCTGGCGGGGATTTCCAATTTCTTTCCGACATTGATCCTGGTCGTCGTGAGATTGTTTTCGGCCATAATCGCCTTAACCGTCACGCCGTAATGCCGGGCGATCTTTGTGAGTGAATCGCCGGGTTTGACGACGTAGATTTCGTCACCATTGGCGGCCAGGCCGTTTTCCGTTTGACCCGCGGCGTTGGCGCCGGTGGTTGCGCCGGCCGGGATGATTAGCTTCTGGCCGACATGGAGTTTGGTGGGTTGTACGCCCGGATTGGCATCGAGAATCGCTTTGACCGTCGTGCCGTTTTCTTTGGCAATCTTTTGCAGGTAATCGCCTTTGACCACGACGTATTCGTTTTCGGTTGGCGCGGGCGCGGGGACAACAGGAGGAGCCGGCGGAGCGACATTCGGCGGCGGTTGCGGCGCGCCGGGCGGCGTGGCTGCCTCGGTCGGCGTATTTGGAGTTTCATTGGTCGGAAGGTTGGTATCGGTCGCCGTGACGTCATTCGTTTGCATCGGGGGCGGATTATTGTCGGTCTCGGGCGGGTTTTGTTCCTCGCGCTTGCAACCCTGAATGAGCATGGCGGCGAGGCCGGTGATGCCGACGGCCAGCACGCAAAAGACGCCGAGCTTGAGGCGCGAACGGCGTTTGCTTTGCTGTTCGAGCAGAGAACCTTGTGGCACAAATGGGTTGGGATTATTCATGATTTGATAGTGTCCTTTCGATTGAGGGATGATGGATTGTTAAGCGCGGCGAAACTTCCTCTAAAATTTCCCGGCGGGTAAAATTCACTTTATTCATTCTATGCACTGCATTGAAAAAGCAATCGTCTCGGCGTTGAAGGCCTGTCGCTGCCGCAATTTGTTTTATCAGCGCGCGAGGCTCAACGCAAGGAACAAAATGGATTCGCCGACGATTTTTAATGGTTTGCCGCAGCGTTGAAGCGTTGAAGCGTTGAAGCGTTGAAGCGCGGTCTGACACGCGCGTCTGCCGGCAATCGTCCTTTCCTGTGTTTGAGCAGGAGGATGAGGACGAGAACGATTGAAACAGGTTGTTCATCTGAGTTTCAGTGTGGCCAGGGCGACGACGGCGAAGAGGATGCACAGGATGTAAAAGCGCATCACGACCTGGGATTCGTACCAGCCTTTTTTCTCGAAATGATGGTGCAAGGGAGCCATGAGGAAAATTCTGCGGCCTGTGCCGGTGCGGAGGCGCGTATATCGAAACCAGCTCTTTTGCAGGATGACCGATACGGCTTCCAAGACAAAAACGCCGCCGGCAATGACGAGGACAAAGGGTTGATGAACCAGGACGGCGATAATGCCGAAGGCGCCGCCCAGCGGGAGCGAACCCGTGTCGCCCATGAAGACTTGCGCGGGATGACAATTGAACCATAAAAAACCAAGGCCTGCGCCGATGAGGGCGGCGCAAAAGACCGTGAGTTCGCCCGCGCCGGGTACAAATGGGATTTGGAGATAGGCCGCGATTTTTGCGTTGCCCGCGACATACGTAAAAATCAAAAAGACAAAACCAACAATGAGCGTGCAACCGATGGCCAGGCCGTCGAGACCATCGGTCAAATTGACGGCATTGGAGCTGCCCACGATGGAGACGACACAGATGATAATGCCCAGCCACGACGCATGAGTGAGGATGGGATATTTGTAAAATGGAACCGTAATTTCTGAGACAAGCTTGCCCGTCGAAGGTGTGACCCAGAGGTAAACTCCAATGAAGATGCTGACGGCTGTTTGGGCGAGGAGTTTGACCCGCGGCGGGGTGCCACCGCCGCTCTGTTGGATGATCTTGGCGTAATCGTCGTAAAATCCCAGGCCGGTCAGGACCAGGACCGAAAGGAGCGTCAGCAAGACCAATTTGTTGTCGAGGTCGGTCCACAAAATCGTGGTGAGGAAGAGGATCGTCACAATGAGGATCCCGCCCATGGTTGGCGTTCCTTTTTTGCTGAGGATGCGGGCGGCCAGGCCGCCGGCTTCCTCTGCTTTGTCCTGGTATTCCTGGCCAAATTTCAATTGCTTGAGCCAGCGGATAATTCCCGGTCCGAACCAGAGGCTCAGGGCCAGCGCGGTGACTGCCGCGCCCGCGGTGCGAACGGTGATGTAATGGAAGAGACGCAGCCAGGAAAGCCGGTATTCCCAGGGCGTTCCGTGCGACCATTCCAATAATCGCTGACTTAAAAAATAGAGCATTGTCCATTTATATCGTGCTGTTCACCGCAACAGCTATTCATTTTTCCGTTTTTAACGTTTCGGCAATTCGTTCCAGGCGCGATGACCGGGACGCTTTGAGCAGGACCAGGTCGCCGCTTTTCAAAAAGCTTTTGATGGCTTTCGTTGCCGCTTCGACGTTTTCGAATTCGATGACCCGCGACAAGCCGGCGTCGCGAGCGGCCCTGGCTACGACAGGCGCCATTTTGCCGACGGCAAACAATTGTCCGATTTGCAGTTCGGCGGCGCGGCGGCCCACTTCGGCATGGGCGGCTTCACTGTGCGCGCCGAGTTCGGCCATATCGCCCAGAACAGCCACACGGCGTCCCTGCATGGGCAAATCCCGCAGTGTTTCCAGCGCCGTAACCATCGAATCCGCGTTGGCGTTGTAGGCGTCATCGAGGACGCGAATGCCGCCTGCTTCCCAGTATTGCATTCGCATTTTGGCCGGCTTGCAATCGGCCAGACCTCGCTGGATTTCAGCAACCGTCATGCCGGTTTGCGCGCCAACGGCCACGGAAAACAAGGCGTTGAGGGCCTGGTGGCGGCCCAATAATGGGACGCGATATTCGCCGCAAAACTCTTTCTTTGAGGTAGTTACGCGGAAGGTGACGCCGTTATGGTTTATCTGGACCTTTTCAGCCCGCCAATCGTTTTTGTCGCCAAATCCCACGCTAACGACCCGGGCGCGGGTGCGGCGGATGACATCGGGTGTCCACTGGTTATCGCCATTGACGAAGAGAGTGGCGTCCGGAGGCAACACTTCAGCCAGTTGGCCTTCTTCGCGCGTGACGCCGGCTATGTCGCCAAAAAATTCCAGGTGTTCGCGGCCGATGTTTGTCAGGACGCCCAGGTTGGGGCCGATCATTTGCACAAGCGGGGCCAGTTCACCGGGATGATTTGTCCCGGCTTCGAGCACGGCGGCCTGGTGGGTCTTTTCCAACCGCAACAGAGTGAGCGGAACACCGATGTTGTTGTTGAAACTGGCTTCACTCCACAACGTCGAAAACTTTTGGCGCAGAACGGAGGCAATGAGTTCTTTTGTCGTCGTTTTGCCGTTGGACCCGCATACGCAGACTACGGATGGGGAAAAATCGCGCCGATAGGCGGCTGCGAATTTGCCGAGCGCCTCAATGGTGTCTTCCACCGTCAGCACGGCGCAGGGCGGCAATGGCGCGGGAATTTTCCTTTGTTCGATGACCACAGCCGTTGCTTTCCTATCGGCGACTTCATTTATGAATGCGTGGCCGTCGAAATTTTCGCCTTTGATAGCGAAGAACACGTCGCCGGGTTTTGCCCTCCGGGAATCGGTGCAGACGTTTTTAACGAGCGTGTTCGGCGCGCCGGCCAGGATTTTTGCCCTGCAGGATTCGGCGATAGATTTCAAGGAGCGTTCGTCCATGTAAAATTATTCCAAAACAAAGGTTGCGGTCACGACCGCGGTAATGGTTTTGTCCAGTCCGGCAGGCAGGAACAGGCCGGCAAGCATGCCGAAGAGTTGTGGGCGCGGAGCGTTCATAGGATCGCAATCGTTGAAACGTTGAAGCGTTGAATTGTTGAAGCGGTCCACCCCAGCACCACGGCGCGTTCGAGCACGAGACTTACGAGATCCGCTGCGGCCAGTTGCTGGTCACGGCTTCCGGCGCAAGTATCCGGGGCAGGGTACCCGATCTCACTCCCCGCCGGTCCGGCCGCCGCCCGGCTGTGGTGTGGCAGGCGCCGGTTGCCAGGCCGTGTAAATCGTAAATCGTAAATCGTAAATGGATTAGCGCGGGTTTTCATGGGGCCTGGAAAGCAGTCTGTGCGCGGGAGGCGGTGACGATTTGCGGGGCGGGGGATTGTTGCAAATTCCGGTCAGGGGGAATATTCATGTAACTGGCGCAGCGTTCGGCGATGTCATGGAAGACGGGGCCACAGACTTCGCCCCCGTAGTAGCCTTCTTTGGGCTCATCCATGACGATGGAAATACAGACTTGCGGGTTGTCGGCCGGGAAAAATCCGATGAATGAGGAGACGTATTTATCGGATACGTATGCGCCATTTTCGACTTTCTGCGCGGTGCCGCTTTTGCCGGCGACGATGTAATCATTGAGCGCCGCTTTGGGGGAGGTGCCGTCGGGCGAGACGACGGTCTTCAGAGCCTCGATCATTTGCTTGTCGGTTTCATCGCTGACGACCTGCCGCACACGTTGGGGCGAATACTGTTCGACAACGTTTCCGTCACGGTCCTGGAGGCATTTGACGAGCATGGGGTGCATGAGCCATCCGTGATTCGCGATGGCGGCCATGGCCATGGCCATTTGCAGGCGTGTTACGGCGACGCCGTGACCCATGGGGATTTGGGCGATGGAAACTTTGCTCCAATCTTTTACCGGATGCAAAATGCCGGCGACTTCGCCGGGCAATGGGATTCCGGTGCGTTCGCCGAATCCGTAATCGGAAGCGTAATCGTAGAGACGATCCTGGCCGAGTTTGATGCCGATTTTGGCGGCGCCGATGTTTGAGGATTTTGTGATTATGCCTTCTGTGGTTAGAACGCCAAACGGTTTGTGGTCGTGGAGAATGCGGCCGGCGTAGGCGAAGTGACCGTTTTCGCAGTCGAAAGGATCATTCAAGTGTACGATGCCGTCGTTAAGCGCGCCCGAGACAACGACGATTTTGAAAGTCGAGCCCGGTTCCATGACGTCGGTGATGCAGCGGTCCCGGGTTTCCGGCGAAATGGTGTCAGGATGATTGGGGTCGTAATGGGGCAAAGTGGCCATGGCGAGGATTTCGCCAGTGGAGGGCCGGATGACGATGCCTGTAATGCTGTGGGGCGTGTGCTCCTGCATGGCTTTGGCAAGTGCCGTTTCGACGATGTCCTGGATCACTGAATCAATGGTGAGCACGATATTCAGGCCGTCACGGGGTTGGACGTTTACATCGCGCAGGGCGACCAACTCGTGTTGCGCGCGGTCCGTTTCACTGATGCGCCAACCGGCGACGCCGCTGAGCCTGGAATTAAAGGCTTCTTCGATGCCATCTCGTCCGATCGTTTGAGAGAAAACATGGTTATCCATGCTGACGTCCTGCTGGCCGCAGAATCCCAGGACCTGCGCGGCCAGGGCGCCATCGGGATAGACGCGCAGTTCGTCCGGTTCGGCAAAGATGGCGTCGGCGCGCAGGGAGCGATAAAATTCGCGTTGCGCTTTTGGAAGCGCGGCTTCGTTCACGCCGAAGTTTAAGAGATTCATGGTCTCCTGAATCTTTTGCCATGTTTGCTCGGAAACGTCGTGCTGGAGGCGAACATAATGTAGGTTGTTGGTGACGACTTGACCTTTGTCGTCCCTGGAAACGTGGCAAAACAGCTTTTGGTAGAGGTCGGCTTCGGGCATCTGGAGCAAAGGCGCCAGGGCACGGGCGACGACAGCCTGTTCATCGCCAAGAAGCGAGGGATCGGCGCAAACCGTTTTGACGGAGACGCTGGTGGCGAGGATGTTGTCGTGGGTATCGAGGATGTCGCCCCGGCGGGGGGGTTGCCAGAATTCTCGCTGGGTATTTTCCTGCTCAAGGCGCGCCAGTTCATCGTGGCGCAATACCTGCAAATCAACGAGTCGATAACCCAGGCCCGCGAATGCCGCGGACAGAACAATCAGCAAGAGCACCGCGCGTTTCAGTTGCAATCGGTTAATCATCTTTTATTTGTCCAATTCGTTCAAAACCCGCTCGTCCTTCAACCCGCCGTTATCCTCACATTAGCCTGGCCGCCCGCCCGCGGGCGCCTCGGCTCCTCACTTCCAAAGCGGCCTCGCGGGCAGCGGCCAAAAATTGTCAAAGACACACCCAGTGCGCACAGGCGCATGCGCCGCTATGCGGCGCTGACGGCGCGGCGCGCCGGCCCTGCCATCAGTGCGGGCGCATCGCGACTTTGGCGTCAGGCGTTGTCGTAATTGCCGGCTCGGGCAGGCGATAGACCTGGCCCGGTTGCGTCGGAACAAGACCCAGGTTCAATTGGCGCGCGCGCTGGTCCAGCATCATGGGCGACCGCAAAATCGCGAGCTGGTCGGTCAGCCTTTGATTATTGATTGTCAATTGCTTGATCTGGCTTTCGCATTGGTACATTTGCCGCCCCAATTGATAAATCTGGCTTTTCTCCCACACATAACCGACCGCCGAACCGGCGATCAAAAAGCACAGGACGACCACCTTCACCACCGGAGCAAACCGGATGGCCTCTGACTGGCTTTTTCGCAATTTCGGCATTCTAAAATCTATTTTTGATCGAACACGGGCGTCACCTTTATAGCTTTTCCAAAGCCCGCAATTGGGCGCTGCGGCTGCGCGGATTTTCTTTCAACTCGCTTTCGCCGGGCATAATGGCTTTGCGCGAAATCCATTTCATTTCCGGCGCGCGCGGCCGGCGAAATTCGGGGGCATCCACGTCTCCGCTGAACGTGTAGTCCCGTGATTTTTCACGCCCGAATTCCTTGACCACCCGGTCTTCAAGAGAATGAAATGTGATGACAGCGAGCCTTCCGCCAGGCTTTAAAATCCTGAACGCGGCTTGCAATCCTCTTTTCAAAGAACCGATTTCGTCATTTATGGCTATGCGCAACGCCTGGAACACTTTTGTGGCCGGATGCGTTTTTTTCCCCGCGCGAGGCGCGAGACGCTCGATCAAATCCGCCAATTGTTCCGTTGTTTCAAATTTTCGCCGCGATCTGTCATGAACGATCGCCCTGGCAAACCGCCGCGAGTCCCGCTCGCCGCCGAACTGCCAAAAAACGTCCGCCAGGTCTTCGGCGCTCGCGGTGTTCACGAAATCCGCGGCGGTCAGTGTTTGACGATCGTCCATTCGCATATCAAGCGGGCCATGGCTTTGAAAGCTGAAGCCGCGTCCGGCCGAATCCAGTTGGGGCGAACTGACCCCCAGGTCCAAAATCACACCGTCACAACTTTCCGCGATCACCCAATCAGCCATCTCCGAAAAATTTGCGCGCCGAATTTCAAATCGTCCGGCGAACCGGTGTTCGAGCCGTTGTCTGGCCGCTTCAACCGCGACGCCATCGCGATCGAACCCATACAGCCATCCAGTCGGCGAACTCGCGTCCAAAATTCTCTCCGCGTGCCCGCCCCCGCCAATCGTGCCGTCGGCGTAGCGTCCGCCCGCCTTCGGGTTGATGGCGTCCAGCGCCTCCACCACCATCACTGTTTTGTGAATGAATTCTGACACCGGGCATAAATTTGGTTTTAATCAGGTCGCTTCCACTCCAAACAGGCGCTCGCCCACATATTCCCACGACTTTTTGGGCGCGGGCAATTCGGGCGCCCCGGAACGAGACTTGATGGGGACGACTTCAACGTCCACGTCGCTCAAGTCGTTATGGACGACCTTTACAGAGTCCAGAGAAAGCTCAGTTTGGGTGGCAGTTCCCGTTTGGGTTTTGGCCGATTTTTCGGAAGACCGGTTTTTGCCCAGCGCGGAGCGCAGGAACACGTTAAAGCGTTGAAGCGTTGAAGCGTTTTCGACCCTGCCTTCCCGGCGCTGTGGCGAAGCAAGTCGCTTTGAGGCGGCATCCGCGTCGTGGGCGACAGGCGCCGGGACTGCATCGCGATTTGCCGAGGGGAGCGTTTTTGCTGGCCCTGCCGCGCTCACGGACAAACATGAATGGACGCAAAGTTTCTCAGCGGCAATCGTCTCGGTCCCGATTGCTGAAGCACGCCGCTCTGTTGCCGCGGGCGCATGAATATCGGAGGTTGCGCCATTGGCCGAACGCGCCGACTCCGCATCAGGCGTCATTTCGGCGGCCTGAGCTGAAGCGTCCGGTTTGAATGGATTTCTGGCCGAACCGAATTTCGGGAGATAAATCTGCTTGCTTGAACGGTAGGAAATCTCCGTACGTCCGTTCATAATGCTTTTCCCGGCTGCCAATAATTTACCAAGTTTCATAATTACTCCATCAGTTTGAAGGCCTCGGGCGCGAGGGCCGCATCGGTGGCCTGGACCTTTTCGTAACGATCCGGGTTCCAGATTTCGAAGCGGTCAAGCAAGCCGACAAGGACGGCTTCGTCTTTGAGCTCCGCTTCGCGCGCCATTTCATCGGGCAAACAAATCCGGCCGCTTTTGTCCACGCCGGCCTGCGCCGAGCCGCTGCCGATGAGGCGTTTGAGGACGACTTTCCTGGGATCGCTGTTTGGCATGTCGTCGATGGACTGCATGAGTTTGGCCATTTGAGCCGGAGGCAAAACGCGGATGCAGGCGCCGGCACTTTCGCGCGGCCAAAGGACGAGAGTGAGTTCGACTCCGGCCTTTTGCGGCAGCCATTTGGCCGGGATTTGGACGCGCCGCTTCTCATCCACGCCATGTCGGAAACGTGAATTGTAGTAGATCGGCTCATCTTTTTTAACCTCGGTCATTAAGTTGGAAGAAAAAGGCCAAAAAGGCACTTTGTCCCACAACAATCCACTCTTACCCACTTTGCCCCACCACGTCAACAAAAATTTTTAGAATTTTTTGGATGAAATTGTGTTTGGTTGGAACGCCAGGGAACAAACGACTGTTTGGAGGAAGCGGACGAATTAGACATACGGGCATGCCTGTTGTCAAAGGATCGGCCTTCGTCAGATAAAAGCGTCAGTGAGGATAGGGAGATTATTCAGAAGTTATTCACAACCTGAATTTTGGTGTAAAATTGGGTCGCGACTTGCGTGGAGGATGCTGAATTATAAAACTCGTGTGTGCAAACGGCAGATTTTGATTTTCAGCTTCCTTCGGAATTGATTGGGCAGCGCCCCTCCCCCGAGCGGGGAAAATCAAAGCTGCTGGTGCTTGACCGAAAGCAAAACCGGATGGAGCACAAATTATTTTCGGATGTGCCTGATTTTCTGCGGCGGGGCGACGTGCTGGTGTTGAATGATTCGCGGGTGATTCCGGCGCGGTTGCGAGGCAGGAATGCCAGGACGGGAGGACGATTCGAATTCCTGTTGCTCGAAGAAAATGAGGTGAACGATTGGTGGGCGATGGTTCGTCCGGGAAAGAACGCGCGGATTGGGACGAAGATACTTTTTGGCCAGGTGAACACATCGCCAGGGCAGGCTTCCGTCTCGGCGATAGTGTTGGAGAAAAATGCCGGGGGTCATTGCCGTCTGCGGTTTAGCGGCTTGGAGGACATAAAAGAATTTCTGGACGTCGAGGGAGAAGTTCCTCTGCCGCCGTATATTGCGCGTGAGGGGGAGGGACAACAGCCTGAGGACAGGGAGCGGTACCAAACCGTCTTTGCCAGGTACGATGGTTCGGTGGCTGCGCCGACGGCGGGTCTGCATTTCACAAAAGATTTGCTGGATGAAATTCGAAGGGCAGGCGTGACGGTGTGTTTCGTGACTCTGCACGTGGGGCCGGGAACTTTTCTGCCGGTGAAGACGAGCGACCTTTCCGAACATACGATGCATGAAGAACGATTTGTATTGGGAGAAGAAACGGTCCGGGCAGTGAACGCGGCGAAAAAATCGGGCGCGCGCGTCTTTGCGGCCGGGACGACGACAGTGCGGGTGTTGGAAAGCATGGCGGCGAGGAGCGCCGGAAAACTCAATGTTTATGCGGGTAAAACGAACATCTTCATTTTTCCGCCGTATGAATTTAAAATTGTGGATGCGCTGATAACCAATTTTCACCTGCCGCGCTCGACGTTGTTGATGCTGGCCTCGGCATTTGCTTCGCCGGGCGAAACGCGCGGGCGGGAGATGATGCTGAGAGCCTATGCGGAAGCGATTCGTGAACGTTACCGTTTCTACAGCTATGGCGATGCGATGTTGATTTTGTGATATGAATACGAACGCGAAAAATTCAGGATTGCCGTTTGTTTTTTCCAACTTCGCCATGACGGCGGACGGAAAAATTGCGTTTGCCAGCCGTGAATTTGTTCCGTTCGGCAGCGCGCGCGACCGGGAGCACATGATGGAGTTGCGGGCGACGGCTGAGGCAGTGATGGCCGGAGCTCGAACGATTGAAACACCTGGCGTGACACTTGGCCCGGGCGGGAAAAAATTCCAGCGCCTGCGTCTGCGGCGCGGCTTGAGGGAATACAATTTGCGGGTGATTGTCAGCGGCGCTGGTTCCATAGACCCGGCGGCCGAGGTTTTCAAGCGCCGCTTTTCGCCGGTCATTGTGCTGGTTTGCGAAACCGCGCCGGCCGGACGCATTCGCCAACTGCGGGGCCTGGCGGATGAGGTGGGGATTTTTGGAAGGGCCGAAGTTGATTTTCAACTGGCGTTTCGATGGCTGAATGAAAAATGGGGCGTGAAACGGCTTCTGTGCGAAGGGGGCGGCGGGTTGCACGAAGCGGTCATTCGGGCCGGGCTGCTGGACGAAATGCATTTGACGATCTGTCCGAACATCTTTGGCGGACGGACCGCGCCGACGCTTGCGGACGGGCCAGGTTTTAAGAAGCTTGCGACGGCAGAGAGGCTTCGGCTTGTGCGGATGAGACGGGTTGGGGATGAGTTATTCGCGGTTTTTGGACGCCGAAAATCCAGTGGATTTTGAAAGTTATTCACAATCCTGAAATTTCACAATTGGAACATATCCTTCACGAGGGTGTAACACGATAGATTCATCTTCAGTCGCATGTTGAGGTCAAATTCATATGAACTGGCCGCGATGGGCGGGAAACTTCATTTATTCTCGATCTACACGGATTTTGGTTCGTGCAGGCGCGTGAAGTGGATTGCCGGGTCCATCGCGAAATTGGCCGGGCATTGCTGGCACTGCAGGTCGGAGATGTGGAAACTGGATTCGCTCATGGGGAATGGGGCGATGGCGAAGATGCTGGCGGGCGACGCGGCGGCGGCGGACGCGCTGATTGTGGTGGTGGGTTCGCTGGCACACCGCAAGCCCGAACTGATGGATTGGCTGGCGTCCCTGCCGCCGTCCGTGCCGTTGCGTCACGGCCTGTTGATTGGATTGCTTGGCGATGAGGAGGACAAGGGGCAGGAATTGGATTGGACGGCTGAAGGATTGATCCGATGCGCCCGGGAGAATAATCGAAAGTTTGTGTGGCATTGGATGGGGCATCATGACAGGGATGTTTCGGAGTGGCTGGGCGAAAGTGTGGAAGCGTTGGTGGCGAGCAGACGGCCGATGCGCGAGGCGATTGTCATGCAAAATCCAACGGCGGTTTGGCAGGCGGCGTAGATTTACGATCTACGCGGCGCCCAGCCGACGTAAGGCGGTGCAAGCACGTTTCAATGTTTCGACCTTTTAACGTTTCAACGACTTCTCAACGCCAAATTGCGCAATCGGAACAATTCACGCCCGGCGATTCCTTCCAGTTTCCAGCCGATTTGGCTGCGGGTAAATTGCTTCAGCCTGCGCAACAGCAACTGAAACGATGGCTTGAATAGTCTTCTATTCTGCTGCAATCTCGGCGTGGAGGGTTGGAGCCGGCAATAGCTCTGCTCTTTTAACAGGCAAAAACACAATGAGAATTCAGCGATGCGGTTGAACATAGCCAATTTCAATTGGAGGCATTGGCGAGTAAAAGTTGGGCTTTGTTACACAGGTTTCGTGTTCTTCCTGTTCCAGGGCGCGTTATACGGCCAGGACAGTGCGCCTCCGGCGCCGGATAGGCCGTGGTCGCCGCCAAAATTGGGGGAATATGAGGGGGAATTGTCGCAAATGGGCCAGGAGAATTCCAATGCAGTCCCCATTGATCTTGAGAAGACCTATGATTTGCCCGAACTGATTGATATCGCCGAACGCAGTCATCCCGAAACGCGAGTGGCGTGGGAACAGGCGCGGGCGGCAGCCAGGGCGGTGGGTTTGAGCCAAAGCACTTACTATCCATATTTGGCTGCGCTGGCCAGCCAGGAATTTGCCCACGAACTGTTTGCCTTGACCAGCGTCTTTCCCGGAAATGGAATTGAGGAAAACGCAGGCGTGGAGTTGAGCTGGCTGCTATTCGATTTTGGCGGGCGAAAAGCCGGGGTGGCCGAGGCGAGGCAGAAATTGATGTTGGCGAACGTGAACTTCAACGCCACGCATCAGCAGATCGTCTTTACGGTGATTGACAGTTTTTACGGCTACAACACGGCGCGGCAGCAGGTCGAGGCGGCGCAAAGCACGTTGGAGGCGGCCCGGACCGTCGCCGGAGCGGCGAAGGCGCAATTCGATAATGGGTTGGGGACAACGCAGGACGTGCTGCAGGCGCAACAGGAACTGGCGCAAGCCGATTATGAACTTGAAGCGGCGCAGGGCGCACAGGAGGATGCTCAAGTGGCGCTGGTGCGTTCGTTGGGGATTTTTCCAACCATGCAAATCCAGGTGGAGAAAATTCCCGAAAAGCCCGTCCCGGATAATCTTGATGAGTCGTTGGATAAACTGGTTGAGCGCGCGCTTTCACAGCGGCCGGACCTTTTGGCCAAACTGGCCAGCCTCAAGGCCAGCCAGGCGGCGGTCAGCAAGGCGCGGGCGGCTTTTTATCCTCAAATTTCGGTGGATGCTGGAGCGGGTTGGTCAAAGCTGGATGTCAATGCCTATAACTCGCCTTACGTGGGAAACAGCAAGCCTGCGTATAGCGCGGGCGTGGCAATAGAGCTGCCGCTTTTTGAGGGGTTTGCGCGGCGCAATAATCTCCAAATTGCCAAATCGCAACTCAAGGCGGCCCAGAGTGACCTTGCCGATAGCCGCCAAACTGCCGTGGAAGAGGTGATTACAAGTTATATTAATTTGAAAACCGCATTACGGAAACAGAAAGCAGCCGGGGTTTTGCTGAGCGCGGCGCAGACGGCATTTGATGCAACATTGGAATCGTATAAACACGGGCTGGGAACGTATGTCCAGGTGGAAGTGGCCCAGCGCAACCTGGCGATGGCCCGAACGACGCTGGTGGACGCGCGTTCAGACATCTACACGAGCAGAACTTCCCTGGCGCTGAGCGTCGGCGATCTGGCAAAGCCGCCGCCGCCGGCCCCAAACCCGCAAAATTAATGAAATCGGTAAAATTCATATTCATTGGACCGGCGTTTGGGCTCGTATTGAACGGCTGTGGGGTCAATGACCATTCTCCGACGGTTGATATTATTGGCTCGTATTTTCCGGCATGGATCATTTGCATTGTGCTGGGACTGGCCTTGACGTTAATCACGCGCCAGGTCCTTATCGGTCTCAAGCTAAACAACCATCTGCATCCGGCTCCTTTGGTTTATACTTCCATGCTGGTCTTTTTTACGCTGACTCTTTGGCTGGTGTTTTTCAAAAATTAAACCTATGCCTGATTCAACTGCTCCAAATGCGCCCGCCGCTAAAGAGGGCGACGAAAAACTCAAGAATGAAGCTTCTACTCCACCAATGAATCCTGCCGGCCCTGTCAATTATGCGGAAACGAAGCCTGCTGAGGCCCCGGATGAATGGCGAAAGATAGCAGGCCGGATTATCAGCATCGTCCTGATCCTGGTGGCATGTGTGCTGGTGCTTTTTGTTTGGGACATCATTGAGCACCACCCGCGTACCGACGATGCCATCGCGACGGCAAACGTTATCGGGGTCGCGCCGCGCGTCAGCGGCCCGGTCATCGTGTTGAATGTGCAGGACAACCAGGAAGTAAAAGAAGGCGATCTCCTTTTCGAAATTGATCCGTCGGATTTCCAGCTTCAAGTCGATAATGCCCAGGCGGCGCTGACCTCGCTCGACCGGCAAATTGAAGTCGCCCGCTCCCAGGACACGAACCTGAGATACCAGGTCAAGGCAGCCGAGGCGGGCGTTGCGCAGGCGCAGGCGCAGGAAAAACAGGCCGATGACACCCTGAAACGGATTCAACCGCTTTTGCCCGAAGGATTCGCAACGGCGGATGACGTGGAACGGGCGGATACCGCCGTGAAGGTCGCCAGCGCCACTTTGGCAAATGAAGAACAGCAATTAAACCAGGCCAGAACCGCGCTGAGCACTCTGGCAACGCTTCAAGCGCAACGGCCGGGGGCTGTTGCCGCCCTGAATTTGGCTAAACTCAATCTTTCATATTGTAAAGTTGTCGCGCCGTTCCCCGGCAAGGTCATCAATCTGAACCTGTCAGTGGGCGCCTTTGCTACCGCGGGCGTTCCTTTCTTTTCGTTGCTGGATTTGCGGCATTGGTATGTCATCGCCAATTTTCGCGAAGGTGAGCTTCGTCATATGTCCAATGGCACGCCGGTGGAAGTTTATTTGATGTCTGCGCCGAGGCGCCGATTTATGGGGAAAGTAGAGGGCATTGGCTGGGCCGTGCAATCGACGGACGAAATCGATATCAACTCCGGGGTTCCCCAGGTGCCGCGAGAGCTGGACTGGGTTCATATCGCCCAGCGGTTTCCGGTTCGTATCGAAGTTGAAAATCCTGATAATGATTTATTTCGTGTCGGAGAGTCTGCCGTCGCCATCGTGAAATGAATTCATTTGCCATCCCGGGTCTGAAGAATTTCCGTCCGGCGTGGCTGGTTTGGCTGCGTCGTGAGCTGGCGCCTTTTCCCGGGCGCAAAGCCATGACGATAAGGTTGCTGGTCACGGTCAGCATCGTGACCGTTATTTCTCTGGCATTGCGGGTGCCGCAACTGGCGTTTTCAGCGTTTTTTTGTGTCTTCGCGACCAAAGAACACCGGGGGCTCACGCTTGTTACCTGCGTGCTTTTTATCGGTGGCGCTACCGCCGCGACACTCATCAATCTTTTGCTGTACACCTGGACGTTTGATTACCCGGAAGTTCGCGTCCCGATCATGGCATGCCTGATTTTCTGCGCGATGTTTTTGTCGCGAACATTTTTCGTTGGGCCGCTGGGGTTCATCATCGGTTTCTTTAGCGCCTTGATGCTCACAATCGGCGAAGCGGCGCCGGATACCGAAACCCTGGTCCGCAACGAACTCTGGCTGTGGGTTGCCATCGTTTACCCGATTGCCCTTGCAGCTTTTGTTAATCAATTGCTCTTGCCGACCGACGCCTGGACGGCGTTAGTCCAGGGACTGGGGCTCCGCCTGGATGCGGCGTGGGCGGCTTTGAATCGTGTCATCAAAGAAGGTTCGGCCGGCGGTCAAACCAACCAGAAGCTGTTGGATTTGGCCACGCGCGGCAGCGGGCCCATGTTTGCGCTTCTCCATTTCGCGGAATCGAACGACCCGCCGTTGAAACGCCGGCATCCGTTTCTGGTGGAACGTATTTCGGCGGCTTCTCATCTGGTCAATGCCACCGCATCATTGGAATTCAGGGACCCGCTGGCTCTTTCGGCGGATGACATTCTTCACGCCAAAATGTTGTTGTCTGAGATCGAGCAACTGAGAGCTGTCCTGCCTGAAAAGGAAAGAGTTTTGTCTTCGCGCAAAACTCCGTTGCCGGGTTGTGCGCTCCCGCAACTGCGCGAACTTCAGTTCGCCATCGAATCATTTCGCGACACGATGATTCGTGGGGCTTCTGATTATTCATCCACGAATGTTGCCAATCAAAAGAAGCCCTTGTTCAGCCACGATGCCTTTACGAATCCGGCTCACGTCCAGTTCGCGCTGAAGGTTACCTTCGCGGCCATGTTTTGTTATATTTTGTATACCGCGCTTGACTGGCCTGGGATCAGTACGTCGTTTGTGACCTGCTGCTTCATTGCCCTGGGAAATACCGGGGCGACGATTTACAAGAGCTGGTTGCGATTTTTTGGATGTCTGGGCGGCGGCCTGCTCGGCTATCTGGCGATTTTTTTCCTCATTCCCAACATGGTGAGCATCACCTCGCTTGTCCTGCTCACCGCGGCCGGAACAGCTTTGGGCGGATGGATTGCCAGCGGCTCGGAACGAATTGCCTATGCCGGCGTGCAATTCGTGTTTGCTTTTTACCTCAGTATTTTTCAGGGCTATGAGCCGCAAGCGGACTTGTCGGTAGCCCGCGATCGACTGGTGGGCATTCTGCTGGGGACGATTGTCTCGGCTGTAATATTCCGTTATGTTTGGCCGGAACACGCCGCGGCCCAGTTGCGTGTCACGCTGGCGCGTGTTTTGCGCACGATTTCCCAATTGGTTTGTCTTCCCAAAGTTGAATTGGCTATCGAGGCCGAAGCGGATAAGGCGAAGTCTCTGCACAGCGACCTCTCCAGAGACCTGGATAGTGTGATGGTTCTCTCGGAGCAGGCCAAGGTCGAGAACGTCATGTTTGACAATCCCAAAAACTTTTCAACGACGGTTTTGGAGCACATTACCTCACACGCTCAGGCTCTCGGTCTGATTGCCACGGCCCTGCTGAGGCGCACGAAACTCGAGGAATGGCAGCTCCTCGATCGGGCGGCGCAGGCATCGGAAGCGGAGTTGCGAACTGCCGTGGCCAATCACTTGAAGCGCATAGCGGATTCCGTGGAAAAGGTCGAGTCGTTGCCCGCGGACAATTTGGACCCGGCTTTTGCCAAATGGAATATTTCGGCGGCGGGTATCGTTGGAAACGACCGCCCGCGTGTGGTGCGCCGACTGGTAAGACAGGTCCAAGGGCTGACTTAAGCCG
>Ga0335073_10002913_pt1 | contig 23638 bp, 16 predicted proteins | sample Lox_Sample_22_FD_207093 | JGI IMG/M metagenome (GOLD analysis project Ga0335073, IMG submission 207093) | Soil microbial communities from Loxahatchee National Wildlife Refuge, Florida, United States - Lox_Sample_2.2 | ecosystem: Environmental > Terrestrial > Soil > Wetlands | place: USA... | reverse complement strand
GCTGCACCCCCGATCGAGAACAATCCCACGGCTCTTTACAGGGCAGAGAAAACCATTCTCGACCAGCACACGCTTGTGCCACTGCTCGATCTGCCCCGCGGATACGCAGTCTCCGGCCGTGTGCGTGACTTCCACCTTCAGGTCGATGGGGCGCCTGATCTTGCGGATGCCTCCCTGGAGGACGGACCGTGAGCCTTCGGCAAAAGCTTCTTCTGCTCTTCTCGTTCACCGTCGCACTGGTGGTGGCCGTCGTGGCATGGACCGTGCTCGTGCGCATCCGCACCGTCTTCGAAGAGCGCGACCAGGAAGAGACCGCGCTCTTTCTGAGCCAGTTCCAACGCGAGTTCCAGCAGCAGTCTGCCGCAGTTAACGGCGCGGTCGGTCGTCTTGCCGCCACTGACCATGCCCGCGCCATGGCTTTTGAGATCGTGCAGTCCGGCGATCCGGCGCCCTATCTGACTGAAGCGGAGTTGATGGCGCAAAATGCCAATCTCGACTTTCTCGAGATCGTCGGTCCCGATGGCAAAATTGTCAGCTCCGCGCAATGGCCTGCGCGCTTCGGCTACCCTGAGCCCGCTGCAGCGCAGTCTTCACAGTCCGCGTTTCTCAAGAATGAGAATCTTCCCGATGATTCGACCGCTCTCGGCCTCTTTGCCGTAGACGCGATCGCAGGTGCAGAGCCGGCGGTGAAACTCTTGGGCGGCCGCCGTCTAGATCAGAGCTTCCTTGCCAATCTACCTATGGCCCCCGGCATGACTGTCGGCCTTTACTCAAGTTCTTCCGGCGGGGAAGCAGCCACCAATACGACCCCCATGACAGCCTCACACGCTGCAATCACAGCTTTCGATCCGAAGCGTTTCGTCGGCGTAAACGGTTCGCTGCCGGGTGCGGCTCACTACGAAAAGCTAATTCAATCCGCCGTGAGTAGTGGCCAACAAATGAGTGGGGTCCTGTACCTTTCCGATCGTCGCGAAGACAGCATCAACGCGACCGCAATTCCTTTGAAGGATGAGGAAGGCAAAGTGCTCGCCGTATTAACCGTATCGCTTTCGCGCAGTGGTATGGTCGAGGCGCAACAGCATATTCGCGCCATTGCCTATGGCGTTGCTTCCGGCGGCATTCTGTTCGCTGTCGCCATCAGCCTCTGGATCGCCGCGCGGGTATCCCGTCCAATTGAGCAGTTGGCGCACGCTGCAGAATCCGTCGCTGGCGGTGACTGGGATACCCGTGTCTCCGTCAAGGGTAGGGATGAAGTCAGCGTTCTGGGACGCAGCTTCAACCACATGACCGAGCAGCTCACTGCCCAACGCGATCGTCTCGTGCAAAGCGAACGTGTTGCGGCATGGCGTGAACTTGCACGAAGGCTGGCTCACGAGCTGAAGAATCCTCTTTTCCCACTACAGCTGACCGTCGAAAATATGGTTCGTGCACGGGATCTTCCTCCAGAGGAGTTTGACGAGGTTTTCCGCGAGAGTACGGCGACTCTCAGCATGGAGATCGCAAACCTCAAGAAGATCATTGGCCGCTTCAGTGACTTCAGCAAGATGCCGAAACCCGAGCTGGAACGCATCGACGCCAGGGATGTCGTAGACCGTGTGCGTTCACTCTACGAAGCAACCGCGAGCCGTGGAGAAGCAGCAATTCATTTCACAACAAACGTTTGCACTGATTCCATGCCGCTCATGGCCGATCCTGAGCTGCTGCATCGCGCGCTCTCCAATCTGGTCCTGAACGCGATGGACGCCATGCCCGAAGGCGGAGCGCTAATCGTTTCTGCGAGTCCGCGCGGAGACAAGGTTGAACTGCGGGTTTCGGACACAGGCGAAGGACTCACTTCGGAAGAGTGCGAGCGGCTCTTCACTCCCTACTACACAACTAAGCAACATGGAACGGGCCTAGGTCTTGCGATTGTCCAGTCTGTCGTTGCCGACCATGCGGGGACCATCTCCGTCGAAAGCACCCCTGGCGGCGGGGCAACATTTATCATTGCGCTGCCGAGAGCCGACGAATGAGCACTAAAGCCAACATCTTGATCGTTGACGATGAAGCCAACACGCTGGCTTCGCTGTCCCGTGCCTTCCGGCTTGCCGGTCATGAGGCTACCGTGTGCGACAATGCTGCTCGCGCACTCGAACTGGCAAAGGTCCAGCCCTTCGATCTCATCCTCAGCGATGTGGTCATGCCACGCCGTGACGGTCTGTCTCTTCTTGAAGATCTCAAAGCAGCAGGAGTCGCGGCGCCGATCGTGATGATGAGCGGCCAGGCACACATCGAAATGGCTGTACGTGCTACGCGGCTGGGCGCACTCGACTTCCTCGAAAAGCCGCTCACAACCGAAAAACTGCTTGTTACCCTCGAAAATGCGCTGAAACTTTCGCGCCTCGAGTCAGAGAATCGCGACCTGCGTTCGCGCGTCGGCAAGCACACGCTTGTATTTTCCAGCGAAAAGATGCACCGTCTGATGGCGCAGATCGATCGCGTAGCCGCAAGTGAGACGCGGGTTTGCATCTATGGAGAAACCGGCACTGGCAAGGAACTCGTCGCTCGCACTCTGCACGAGAAGAGCCGGCGCGCTGCCGGCCCGTTCATTGCGCTCAACTGCGCCGCAGTGCCTGCCGAGCTCATCGAAAGCGAACTCTTCGGTCACGAGAAGGGATCCTTCACCGGTGCGGCACAACGCCATGCGGGCCGGTTTGAGCAGGCTCACAGGGGGACGCTCTTTCTCGACGAGATTGGAGATATGCCCGCTCCCATGCAGGCCAAGCTTCTGCGCGTCCTCGAAGAAGGTGAAGTGGAGCGAATTGGCGCCGACAAACCAATCGCAGTCGATGTCCGCGTTGTCGTCGCCACACACCGCAACCTCGAGAAGCTCGTTGAGTCAGGCAGCTTCCGCCGCGATCTCTATCACCGCGTCGTCGTCCTTCCCCTCGAACTCCCGCCACTCCGTGATCGAGCCGAAGACCTTCCGGTGCTGGTTGAACATTTTGTGCGGCAGATCAGCGCGCAGAATGGATGGAAACCCATTCCCTTCAGCAAGGCTGCAATCGAAGCATTGAAGCAGTACAGCTGGCCGGGCAACATCCGCGAACTCCGCAACGTTGTCGAACGCTTGCTGCTTCTCGCTTCAAATGAGGTCGATACGGACTCAGTTCACCTTGCGCTGCCTCCAACCCACGTCCAGGCAAATGTCGCTTCGGGCTCGGCTTCAACAGACGTGACCGGGCCGCTGGCGCAGCGTGTCCTCGCTTTTGAACGTGCCACGGTGCTCGCAGAACTGCAGCGCCAGGGCCGTCACATCACGCTGACGGCCAAAGCCCTGGGCCTTGAGCGAAGCCACCTCTACAAGAAGTGCCAGCAACTTGGCATTGATCTGCAAAACCTCCCTGCTGGCGACAAAGGCGATGAGCCCTGATCTACAATCGCTGTGCCGGCGCGATCGGAGCCGGAACACGCACGAACAAACATCGGAATTGAATCGACGAGAATAGCCGGGGGGCTTTTGAGCGAAGCGATCACGCAACAACACTCACGCCTGCCGCGGCGCAGTTGGCAAATTGCCTGGTTGCTCGGTCTCGGCGTCCTCGTCAACTACTTCGATCGCGTCAATCTCTCCGTTTCGCGCGATTCGCTGGTCGCCGCTTTCGGAATCTCCAACGTCACCTTCGGTTATCTCTCAGGCGCATACAACTGGACCTATGCCGCCTGCCAGCTCCCCGTCGGCGTGCTGCTCGACAAGTTCGGTGTCCGCCGGGTAGGCCGCATCAGCACCTTCCTTTGGAGCATTGCCTCATTTGGCGCTGCCATTGCGCCCAATGCGCCCAGCCTCTTCGCCGCGAGATACCTGTTGGGGGTCGGTGAAGCGCCGACATTTCCAGCCAATGCCAAGGCTATCGGGCTTTGGTTTCCGCGGCACGCGCGCGGATTCGCCACTTCAATCTTCGATGCCGCTGCGAAGTTTTCGTCGGCGCTCGGCGTCCCTCTGCTGGGCATCGTACTTTTGCAAATCGGGTGGCGGTGGAGCTTTGCCCTCACTGGCCTCATCAGCCTGCTCTATTTCGTCTTGTTCGTGAGAGTCTATTGCGATCCGGCGGATGACTCATCGCTTAACAGCGAAGATCGGCTTGCCATCGCGCGCGTTCCTGAAGCCCACGCGGATGAAGATCATGGTCACGCGGATCCGGAATCGCTCGGTTTCTTACTGCGTCAACGCAAGGTTCTTGGCCTGGCCATTGGCTTCGGTTCCTACAACTACGTCTTCTACCTTTTGCTCACCTGGCTGCCCAGCTATCTTTCGCTGGTTTTGCATATTGACCTGCTGCATTCTTTCCTTTACACCAGTTTTCCGTGGATTGTCGCAACGCTGGGCGATCTGGTGGTCGGCGGCTGGCTCGTCGATGCTCTTATCCGCCGCGGCTGGAATGCCGACGTCGTTCGCCGCGTGATCCTGGTCGGCGGCATGGTCTTCGGCCTCGGGATTCTTGGCGCGGCTACTGCACACACGGCGGAGCATGCACTGATCTGGATCAGCATTTCGATCGGCGGTCTTTCCGCGGCCGCGCCCGTCGGCTGGTCGGCCCCCTCGCTGATTGCGAGTCGCGGCAACGTCGGCCGCGTCGGCGGCATTATGAACTTCTCCAATCAACTCTCAGGCATCGCCGCGCCCATCGTCACTGGATACGTCTACACAGCGACGCACTCCTTCGCCTGGGCCTTTGGCGTCGCGGCAATCTACCTGGTCATTGGCATCGCTGCCTACCTCTTCCTGTTGGGAAGGATTGAGCATCCTCTGCCCCGGATCGCATCCTGATCCGGCCGGTGCCTTAAGCTCGTTGATGACGGGTTCGCTGCGTACAATGGTCTTCGTCACGCCTCTGCAAAAAACTGGACGCTGCACAGTTCAAATCGAGTCCGAGGACACTCATGAAAGCGCTTCAAATGTCGGCCTATAAGCAACTGGACCTGGTCGATCTGCCGGTCCCAGCTCCAGCAGAAGATGAACTGCTTATCCGCATCAAGGCCTGCGGTATCTGTGGCAGCGATGTGCATGGATACGATGGCAGCACCGGCCGCCGTCTGCCACCCATCGTGATGGGACATGAAGCTGCCGGTATCGTCGAAGCCGTTGGTAGCGCGGTCACCGGTTTTCAGATCGGTGACCGTGTCACCTTCGATTCGACCGTCTATTGCGGCAAATGCTTCTTTTGTGCGCGCGGACAATTCAACCTCTGCGATCAGCGCGAAGTCATTGGAGTGTCGACTCCAGCTTTCCGGCGCATGGGGGCGTTCGCTGAGTACGTCGCCGTCCCTGCACGCATCGCCTATGCCCTGCCGGAGAACTTCCCCTTCGCACATGCTGCACTCATCGAGGCGGTCTCAGTCGCGGTCCATGCGGCGGCGCTCTCGCCGATCGAGTCGGATGATACCGTCGTCATTGTCGGCGCGGGCATGATCGGCCTTCTCACGCTGCAAGCTGTCCGCCAGACCTCTGCCGGCAGAGTCTTCGTTCTCGACATCGACGACACACGCCTCAGCCTGGCGGCAAGTCTCGGAGCCACAGAAACGCTCAATGCACGCAGCATCGACATCATCCAAACGCTTCAAAAGTTGACCACAGGCCGCGGCGCGGACGTCGCTCTCGAATGCGTCGGCACAACCGACGCCATCAAACTCGCAGTCGAAAGCGTGCGCAAAGGCGGAGCGGTCACTCTGGTCGGCAACGTTTCTCCCACCATCGAGCTGGGCCTTCAGTCCGTGGTCTCGCGCCAGATTCGTCTGCAGGGTTCTTGCGCGTCGAATGGCGAATACCCCGAGTGCATAGACCTGATGGCCAGCGGCAAAATCCGCGTTGACTCACTGATCTCAGCTGTCGCGCCGCTCGAGCAGGGTGCATCCTGGTTTGAACGCCTCTACGGCCGAGAACCAGGTCTTCTGAAGATCGTGCTGGAACCGTAAGGGGCGTGTCATGGCAGAGAACTTCTTCGATCTTTCGGGAAACGTAGCACTCATTACCGGCACCAGTCGTGGCCTCGGTCAATATTTCGCGCGGGCTCTTGCCCGCGCGGGTGCCGATATTGCCATGACCAGCCGCGATCAAGTCTCGCTTGCGGACTTTGCTGCCGAAATCCAGAATCTCGGCCGAAGGACATTTTCCGCTTCTTTGGATGTTCGCGATCGCGAAAGCATACAGAACGCCGTCGCCACAGTTGAAGATCACTTTGGCAAGATCGACATTCTCGTCAACAATGCAGGCTGCAACATCCGCAAGCCGGCCCTCGACGTGACCTGGGACGACTGGAATACGATTCTCGATACGAATCTGCGCGGGTCTTTCTTCGTGGCGCAGGCAGTGGCGCGCGGCATGATCCAGCGCGGTTACGGGCGCATCATCAACATCGGTTCGGTCACCAGCGTTGCCGGATACGCCGGCCTCGCTCCTTACGGCGCCAGCCGCGGGGGCATCCGCCAGCTCACGATGAGCCTCGCCGACGACTGGGGCCGCCACGGAGTCACTGTCAATTGCCTCGCACCTGGCTGGTTTAAGACACGGCAGAACCAGGTGCTCTATGAAAACGCAGCCTGGGTCGAATACATTACCGACCGCATTCCGATGAAGCGCCCAGGCCGCCCCGACGACCTCGACGGCGCCGTGGTCTTCCTGGCCTCTGAAGCGAGCCGTTACGTTACCGGGCAAACGCTGCTCGTCGACGGAGGCATCTCCACTGGCGCGGCTAAAGCGACAGTCTAGGTGCTTGGCAGCGCCATTTGCCGAGCTTGGTTTAATGCTCAAAGAGAATGGCGTGAGCCCGAAGGCCCACGCCATGAATTAATCTGCGTGTTGACCTAGAACTCAGCCCGCAGCGAGATCTGACCCGTTCGTGCGCCACCGAAGTCAGAGGAGATCGAACTGTTGATCAGGCCAAAACTGCCTGAACTTAGGTCCATGGTTGGATCGCTCAGGTTGGTGTGGTTCAGGACGTTGGTAAATGTGCCTTCAGCTTTCACCTTCAGCCGCTCGGTAACCGTGAACGTCTTGCTTAGTCCGGCAGAGAGGTTGAATAGCCCCGGACCCTCCACTGAACCCACCTGGCTGTTCCCGAAGCGCCCGATCGGCAAAGGTTGCGCGCTGAGCGGAGCACCGGTAAGTGGATCAAATCCAGCGCCCGTACCGCAGGAGTTTCCTGGCGTCCAGGTCGAATCTCCAGGGCAGGCAAACGCTCCGGCATTCGTCCAGTTGAAACGGTTCTTGCCATGCGGACTCACGCTTACTCCGGCAAGTTGGTCTGGATGTTGATTGCGATGGCCCGTGTCAAAGCTCCCGGTTCCATTGCCAAACGCTCCATCCAACCCCGACCCTGTTCCGGAGGGATCGCCCTGGCCGTCCGGAAAGTAGGGCGTTTCGTAGGGTCCGGTCTGCACGGTGAGGATCGATGACAGCCGCCATCCCCCTACAACCTCATCAGCCAGACGTGACATGGATCCTCCCAGTATCTTGCCGCGGCCCACCGGCAAATCGTAGAGTGCCGTCGTTTCCCAGCGCAGCCTGCGGGTTCCGTAGGCATTGCCGAAATCCACGTGCCGATTCAGAATTGAGGTCGCGCGCTGCCCACCAGTCTCTCCGCCAAAGCCCGTTCCTGCCGGTCCCTGGTTGTCTGCCAGGTTCTTTGCCCAGGTTAGGCCGGAGTGAAACTCCAATCCCTGTTGCAGGCGATGGCTGGCTTGAATCTGCAGCGAGTTGTAGCTTTCGTTGGCGCCGATGTCGCGCGTGTTGATACGGCCCCAGTTCGGGAAGAGACGCGAGCTGATTGGTGCGTTGAATGCCGAAACGGTGGAAGAATAGGGCAACGTGTTCTCATCCGGAGCCCACTCCAACTGGTGCGTCTCTGACCCGATGTAGGTGATGCGTGCTGCGTAACCCGAACCGAAGTCATGATCGACGCTCAGCGCCCACTGTTCGGTGTAAGGGTCTTTCCAGATCGCACTGTTCGCCGTTCCGAAGTAATCCGTGCCGTAGCAGTTTGTACAGCCATTGCCGCCCGAGCCCGGATCGATCTGCGGCCACTGATAGCCGATCGCATGGGTCGTGGAGTCATATGTGTTCGAGAACTGCTGCGTATACGCCTGCAGGGTTCCCGTTAGCGAATAGAAGGTCGATCCCATGATATTGATGTTGTAGAGACCGAAACCACCGCGCACCGCCCACTTGTCGTCGCCAAACGGACGATAGGCAAAGCCAAAACGCGGCATAAACCGCAGGTGCGGATACTTCTTCAAGCCCGATGGGAAGCCCGCGGTGCTGTTGCCCTGTACCGGCATACAGGGCGCTCCATTCACTGTCGCCGTGTTGGTGTTCGTCACTCCATCTGGATCGCATGCATTCGCGCTTGCGAGAAAGCCCTGCGCTAGCAGGCTCTCCTTGCCCTGCGGATATAACGCACGGCCCGAGAGAGCGATACTTGGATCAAAGTTTCCGATATCCCCGTATTTGTCATAGTAGCCAGGATGCAATTCGTAGCGAAGGCCGTACGAGAGCGTCAGTTGCTGGCTTACGCGCCACTCATCCTGGGCAAAGAAGGCGTAGTGCTGTGAGATGCCATCATTATCCTGCTGCACCACGTCATAGAACGTCTGGTTGGGCAGACCCAGAAGAAAATCTGCGAAGTCGACGCCTGTAAAGAGGCTCGAACTGCCACTGGTGTTGAACCGATACGTACCGTAGTTGTCAGCGCCGTTAAAGCCGAGCGGAGAGATCGCTTCCAGCTGCTGAATATCTCCACCGAACTTAAGCGTGTGGTTGCCCTTCGTCCAGATCAGTGTGTCTGTGTACTCGTAGGTGAACGACTTGTTGAGGCCGGTGAGCCGATCGGCACTCAGGCTCTGGATGTTGTAGAAATCCATCTCTGGTATGCCGTTGTAAAACAGGTTTTGCAGCCCTTGCCAGCCTTGTGCATTGGTCCAGGCAAACCCGTTAAATCCGTTAGTCGAGCCGCTTGTATAGCGAGTGAATCCAAATCCGCCTTCATTGATCAGGTTTGGACGGATGCTCCAGTTGGTATCGAACTTGAGCACGCGGCTCTGGCTGTTGTTCAGTCCAGAGGGCACTGACAGCAGCTCCGGATTGCTCGTGGGGAAGTTCTTCCACGTGAACCGACCCCAGACGAGGAACTTCTGGTTCGAGCCGAAGTATTGATCGCCGCGCACGTCGAATTGGTTTGAGTGGCCGCTATCGTCCACGTTTTCCTGGAAGTTGGCCACGCCGTTGTCTGTGTAGTCGGCTGGATTGCCAATGTTTGGGTCAGGATAGAACTGCTTCAGCGTGTTTGCTGCAATCGAATTAATCGAACCCGAAGGCACAGTCGTGCCCCAGCTTGCGCCGGTGTATGGATCCCTGAGGCCTGTGAATCCAGGTGAGCTATAGCTTGAGAAGTCGCCCTGCTTCATAAGCGTGCTCGGCACCACTTCATTCAGCGTCTTCTGCGCGGGATGGCGCCAGCCCTCGTAGGCTCCATAGAAAAACGTTCTGTTGTGGCCGTTATAGTGAGGCAAGATCACCGGACCCCCAACGCTGCCACCAAATGTGTTACCCGTCTGGCTGGCCTTCGTAAGGGTGGTCGGATAGGTGTAGGGAATCGCATCGAACGCCGAATTCTGGTAGTACCAGAAACCCGCGCCATGAAACATGTTGCCGCCGCCTTTCGTGGTAACAACCACCTGTCCGGGGTCGCCGAACTCGGCATTCGCCAGCACGCCATCAGCGCGAATCTCGGCGATGGACTCGGTCGAAGGGAAGGAGTCTTTCAGATAGCTGCTTCCTGTCGCATCCTTCAACGAGACACCATCCACAGTCACTTCCGTCTGGTAGGGCAATGCACCTTGTAGCGAGATGCCCGAACTGTCATCCTGCACGCCCGGCAATGCCCCCAGGATGTTCGCAGCGCTCGTGCCGTCAAAGCTGGCGCGCGTATTCACCGGCAGATTCGTTGCATCGTCTGATGTGAATGTGCCGCTGACCGTGGGCGACTCTGTCTCAATTGCGCTCACGTTCTCGCCTTCTACCTGGACCGACTGTTGTACGGCGCCGACGGCGAGCTGGGCGTCAATCCGCAGCTCCTGCCGCACCGCAAGACTCACCGAGGTAACGGACCACTGCTGGAATCCAGGGGCGGCGACATCGATCGAGTAGCGCCCCGCTTTCACATCCTGAAAGTGATAGTCACCGACACCATTCGACTTTGATGTGCGAATCGTGCCTTCGTCCATGTTGGTGAGTGTCACCGTTGCATTGGGAATCACAGCGCCGGCGGAATCTTTCACTGAGCCGACGATGGAGCCCTGGGTGGTCTGTGCCTGGCTTTGTGGGGCGAACACTGCAAATACCATCAGCAGAATGGCCACTGCCATCGACCAGTACCTTTTACCTGCGATGCATCTGTACATAGATCACTGTCTCCTCAAATTGAAACGTGGGAAAGTGGACTCTTAGAGCGAGAGAACTAAAGGAAGACGGAACAAAACCGGGTGAGGATGCCGCCGATATGCAAGCAAATGCTTGCCCAAGCTTGAGATTGTGCGGAATACCTCGAAGAACACTCCCCAGGATGCCCTGCTGGTTCAGGGCGGCACCTGGCGAGAGGAGGTTCCAAAGATAGAACCGAATCCAAACAACGGTCTTAGAACCGCTGCATGCGTCTTTTGATTGAAGCCTTTTGAACACCTTCAGGCTAATCTGCTTGTGTTAAAGAGCCGGATTAGGCGTGTTACAGAATGATGAATATCGAGACCGGGGAACACCAACATCCTGATAAGTATCCGTAATTTAGAGCAAAGCTCTTCCTCTGTCCACTTCTTTCTCTTATCTCGTCCAGATGTTTTCATCCAGCTGCAACGCCACATCATGGATACGCCTTGAGTGCAGTTCAGAGCGATTCGAGCCGAATCTTGCAACCCTGAGCGAGGCTCAGTCGATCGCTTTCGGCCTCTGCAGTGACCCTGCGGACTTCTCCATCTCCTTGCGAATCGCATTGGCGTCATCGACATCCCTAAGCTCTGCGGCTTCCTTCTTGGTCTTTGGATGGGCAAATCTAGCCCTTGCCGCGACGAACACCCGTGGGTCGGCCGGCGCCGGCTCGAACGGTTCCATATGTGGCTCCGCATCGAAGATTCCAGTAATTTGTCCGGCCAGCGCGTCTTCCAGATTCAACGGACCAATACCCAGCAACTCGTCGATCGTGCGCGTGATCGAACCCATGCTGGTGTGAACGTGCGACACCGCGCCCGGCTTCACCCATGGACTCGCCACCAGCAGAATGCTGCGATGGGCATCCACATGATCGACCCCATTCTGGGCGTCGTCTTCGGTGACAAACAGCGCCGAATCCTTCCAGATCGGTGTCCTCGACAGGAATGCAATGATCCGGCCGAGCGCCAAATCGTTATCGGCCACGTACGAAGCCCGATACGGATATCCATCCGCCGGCCGCGGTTCAGCTGTGTGGTCGTCGGGGAGCCGAATCACGATCAGCGCGGGAACCGTCCCGGCCGCCAGCTTCCGCTTAAAATCGCGCTCAAATTCCCGCACGCGGAACTGATCAGGAATGCCGAGATTAAAGGTTGGATAGTGCCGATCTGTCGACTCGAAGACCGGCATTGGCAGAGGCGAGTTCAGAAACAAACGCTGCCCTTCCGGTTGCGATCCGGCTAGCTCGTCATTGCCCTCCAACTCCAGGCCCTCGCCATAGTTCAGCACGCCTTTCCCGCTCGCTACGATGTGTTCCCATAAGGAGCCGAATTGTGGCTCATCTTCTGGCATCGGAGCATCAGCGCCACCAAACAGGGCTCTCCGGCCCGGCTCTTCCGACTCCGGCGAGCTATGACGCCGTCCTCCATAATTCGAGGTCCACGCAGTGTTAAAGAACGGCGTCGGATCGATGCCCATGACCCAGCGATGACCATCCGCCGAAACATCTGAGTCGACATAGTAGTTATCGCTCATCGCATACCGCGCCGCCAGCGCATGCAGATTCGGCGTCACCCTCAGGTGCGTAGCCGCCTTATTCTCTGCGGCCCATCCATCGATTCCATACCGTGCCAGAGTCGGATCGCCGTTGGCTCCCGCCACATCGCCCAGCACTTCGTCATACGTTCGGTTCTCGCGAATCACGAGAAAGCAGTGCTGCATCCGCGGCATCGGAGGCTGCCCCGCCGTTGCCGCCAGGTTTCCGTCGACCACCGTCTGAGTTAGCTGTTCCGCCGGAGGCAGCTCGGCCAATCGAATCGCACTCAGGCTGCCCAGTTCAAGCGAGCCAATATAGGTCGGCATCTTCGGGTCGTGTCCCTTTCCAGCATTCGGACCCGCGCCCTTGCCTTTCGTGTTCACGACATACAGCGTTTTGCCATCAGGAGAGAATGAAACCGCGGATGGATTCCACCCCACGGGGATATGCGCGATCACGTGCATCGTGATGCCATCGATCACGCCCACAGCGTCAATACCTGCCTCTGCCACATACACGCGGCCTTCGTGCACGGCAATGCCGCTCGGCATTACGCCTCGCAGCGGTCGTCCCTCCGCGTCCTCAAACTGTGTCCCTTTGAAGGGCGACAACCCTGCCTGCGAAAGCAACTGCGCTCCGTCCGCACTGATCTTCGCCAACTGATCCTCGTGTGCCAGTGAGACGTAAACCGCATCCGCGGTGGCAGCGACTCCGGTCGGGGCCGCGCCACCCACCGTCTGCCCTCGCTGCTCCGTAATCTCTGCGCCGAGGCGCAGCTTCGCAGTCACCGCCGGATGTTCGCGGTCTTGCACATCGTAGGTCCACAACGAACTGCCGCGAACGGAGTTTTCATCACCGAGCCCCGGAATCTTCTTACCCTCAACAGTTGCGCCTTCACGCGCCGCTTGCGAAGGATAGCCAAAAGGAGGGAAGTGCAGTCCCGTTCCCATTGAGTCTCGCGCGTCGGCCCCAGGTATGGTCTTGTACTCAAACAGACCCGTATTGGTCACGTACAGCCTGGCGCCATCCGGCGATAGCGCCAAACCGAACGGATAGGTACCTGTTGGGGCCGAAGAGAGCCGCTCCAGCTTCTGTGCGTCGACAAGCACGACGCGCCAGTTGGCCTGGTCCAGAACATACAAGGTCCGGCCGTCGGCGGAAAGCGTCAGTGTCGCCGCAAAGCTGTCCTTAAAATTCCTCCCTCCCAGTGGACCATCCAGCGATACCTCGCCGGCACGAGACCAATCACTTGTGCGATAGGCGCAGATCTCTCCCGAATCGCCCGTTGCAACATAAAGGAGACTTCCATCAGGCGAATACGCCAGTCCTGCATGCGCCTCGATATGAGGGTCATTTTCTTCGCCACTCGGCAGCCGCTTTACGGTGGGATGCTGGCTGTCGGGAGTATCTACAACATTCAGTGCGAACGGAAACCCGATCGACGGAACTGCAACCTGCGCTCCATCGCCTCGCACCGCGAGAGCAAACGGATACGGCGCCAAGGGAATCCAGTTACCGGCAGGATGAATCTCTCGGCCATTCGGCAACACGGCGGTCACACCAGGTTGCGCGGAGACCGCTGTAGCGATCGACAGGATAGCAAGGCAGCTTAGAGAGGGAAGTACCCGCAGACGTGTCATTGGCTCCAGTATGCACGTCCACGATGAAAATCGGATCACATGTTCCACCATTAAAGCCAGAACTTCGTATTTGTCTCTGGCTATTATTCTGCGGCATTATGCAAGAAGCACTCGTGGATTGCCCCCACTGGTGCATTCGGCCACCGCGCGCGGAGCAAATCATGTTCCGAGAGTTCATGCAGCGTCCATGTAATCCTCCCATCCGCGTGAACCGTTCCTTGTATGTACCCGTAGATGTGCGTCTTTGCGCCCGCGTGCGCATCGGGCGGCAACTTGTACCGCCGTGCGCCCGCTGAGCCGATAATCCATGCCGGAACTGGCGTTCCCCCGTGTTCCATCCAGTAAGGCGTGTTGTAGATGTTGGGCGAATAATAGTGCGAATGGCTGGCAATCAGATAGACATACTTACCCTCGGCCTGCGCCTGATGAAACCATGTGTAGACTTCCTCGCCCGTTTCCCGCCCGCGTGCCCAGTCGTCCATTGCATGCTCTGATCCGGTGGAGTGGGGTAGCGCCTCGTGCATGCCTGCCACAATCGTCCGAATCCCTGAGTCCGGAGCCAGGTCACGATCAAGCACGCCGCGTAGCCAGCGCAATTGCGCATCGGTGAACTCGTCGTGGCTCGCGTTGTCCAGCGTGATGAAGTCCACACCGTTCTCGGTCCAGTGATACCAGGGGCCAATCGGAGCCGCCACGCTCCTATCTTTATCTCGTTGCGCCACAATCTCCGGCCGATTCAGAAAGCTCGAAAACTTGGCAATGTAGCCATCTCTCGTCATCGGCGCCACTGTCTCGTGATTGCCACGTCCCAGAAACACGGGTAAGGATCCAAATGCCGCCATCTGATGTTCAAGAAAATCGTCCCACGCCAGCTGCTTGTAGTTCTCCGCTGTGAATGGATTCTCCTTGTGATCCATTGCAATCAGATCCTGGTCGGGTTCGCTCATCCACCGGAAATCGCCCAGATGCCAATAGAACACATCCTTCTCGCTTTTCACGCTGGCTGCAATCGCTGGCATCACAAAATCTCCGCAGTTGCGGCTATCGCCTGAGACGGCAAACGACCAGCTCCCTTCGCGTGCGCGCGCAGTTTCGCTCTTGCTGTGCTGGCCAATCGAGAGAACAACAGAGGCAAGCACGACCAGAATGGGAAGACGCAGTCTCAACATCCATTCAGCATAAACGGCTGGTTCCGGCGTGCCGCTGCGTACTAGTTGTGCGATTGGATAGGGCGGCCTCTACATGGTCTCAGGCCTGTGACTTGAATCACCGGTTTCTGCTGGGCTTCCCGATAGGCTTGACGTGGAAGCATCTCCGGGCAGAGCCCCGGAGGCTGGGAGTTAGCTGTTATGGCCTACGTCGTTACCGATGCTTGCATCAAGGACTTTATCTGTGTGGTTGAGTGCGCCACTGCCGCCATCGCGCCGCAGCCCGCCGACCCGGACGCAGGAAGTGTATCGCAGGTCTTCATTAATCCAGACGAATGCATCGACTGCGGAAACTGCGCCACCCTTTGCGAGCAGAACGCGATCTATCCGCAGGACGATCTGCCCTCCGGCAAAACGGTCTTTGCCGAGATGAACCGCGCATACTTTCAGTAGACTTCAGGCAGGAACACCCCCTCGGCTCAGGGGTGCACACCCGCGGGACTTTCAGCCTGCGCGGGGGAACCTTGCGTGACCGGAGTTTGGGGCTTGGATCCCTGCGTCACGGGGGCTCCATTTGCCGGAGGTTGTGGTTCCGCGGTCGCACCTGACGGCGAGTTCTCCGGCAGTGTTCGCGGATGCTTCTCTTCCGGGTGCTCCTCTGCCGGCTCGCCATGGGAGCCTCGTGCCGACCCGACCGTCGGCGGAGTCACTGGTAACACCGGCATGGTCAGAGTCTGCACACTTACAGGATCGTCACGCAGCTTCAGGTAGAGCAATCCACCCACAGGATGCGGCACCGTCAGTTCTGTTCCCGTGAAATCTGCCGGAATATCGACCGGGCTGTCGAAGGTGGTTGTGGAAGCCAGCGCTGTGGCGAGAAACAGATTGCTGCCCGTCAGCGTGCACGGTTTTGCAATTGATCGCGGGCAGTGCAGTTCTTTGAAGCCTGGCATGCGAACCAATGTTCCCAGCGGCAGCCAATCCCCCGCGGTGCCGTCAGCCGACACGGCTCTCGCTTGCAAAGGACCGAATGCCGAGGGCCCAAAGCGCGCAAATGGTTCCACCGCTCCCATTGCGGTACTCGAGTCCTCCAGGATCAGGCTCCCATCGGCGAACGTGAGAGTCGTGTGAAAACTCCCATCCACCGACGCGACTTCAATCTTTTCGTCGCGTGGAAATGTTGAGGGCATCACAGATTTGACGAAGAAAACCAGGCGCCTTTGAACGGGCAGATCGTTCGGGCTTCCAATCTGCACGGGTGTGGGCGTCTCTACATTTGTGTCCTGCGTGCCCTTGTTCATCAGCTCGATTTGCGGTCGCGGCGGTCTTACCGTCACGTGTGTCTTTAGTTCACGCCCGTCGCGCAACAGAATCTTGGCGGCGTACTGCTTGGCCGGCGACAGATTCGCTGTCGAGCTGTCGGCATTCATTGTCAACTGATCCGCATCGTGTACCCGGCTTAAGCTCGCCGGATTCCAGTTGATGCCATCCAGGCTCGCTTTGGCCACTTCATCCAGGCGTGTGCCCGTCAACACAGCTTGCTGATCGCCTGCATTTAATCTCAAACCGTCGAGTGACGCTGCTTCTGCATAGGCGTTCAAGGAAAGACTGTCTGGCTTTGCTATCCCGAACTGGTGCACTTCGATCTTCACCTGCCCGGGAACGGCATCCTCCATTGGCAAGGAGACCGCCAGAGTCTCTCCTGCTGCCTTCCAGGTCAGCGGCAACGTATTCTCACTTCCGGCAGCTTCTTCGATTTTTTCGACACAGAGACTCTTCTCTCCCTCGATGTGCACCGTGTCATCTCGGCCTACCACCAATGCCGATTGATCCCCAGGGCGCACCCGCCATTTCCCTGGTTGAGGAGAGAAAAGGAGGTAGGTTGGCCCTTCCCATTCGTCGAATCCCCATTTGCCCCGCACCGTGCCTCTGACGTCCTCGACCGGGAAGAGCGGCACGGGTTTTTCAAAAACCAGCCCGCCTTGGGTGGGGTCGGCGCGCAGGGGCAAATCTACTGGCCCTGCCTTGAGTTCGACATGGAACTTGAGGTCATGGGCCAGCTGCGTGGCAAGCACCAGAGGCGCCCCTTCCGCCGGGAGCACCAGATCCGGCTTCTGGGCACAGAAGGTCTCGCTGGGATCCACCGGGTGCAGAGGCGGCAGAACCGCCGGGCCTACCGGAGGCAGCGCAATGACCACCACAGACTTGGGATCACGAAATGATGGAGGCACGCTAAGCCGCAGATTTAATGTGTCTTGCGTTGGAAGAGCAAGCGCCGGGATGTATTGATAGTGAGCCGTGTGCAACGACGACAAAATGCGCACCGTATCGACGATTGCACCTACGTACGGGCTATAGACACCCGCCCCTCCCATCTGCGAGTAGCTCAGCTGGTTCATCAGGTCAGCCGTCGATCCCCCTGCCAATTGCGCCACTCGGGTCTGTGCGTTCGAGTCGTCCATCACAAGGCCTTCCGTGTGCTGCGAGAGGCAGGTCGCCTGCTGCTCCACTGGCCGGTCAAAACAATCCTGGTTCACCTTGATTCCAAGACTGCGCGCACTTACTTCAGCCTTTTCTTTCAGTGACTTGGGGTCAGTCTGAGACGTGATCTTCACCTCGTCCAGATAGGCGTCCAGGCGCATCCGATCCCAGCTCGCCGCCTGCAGTTCCTGTACTGCCCGGACAAAAGTCCCCGGACGCCCTCGGACTGTATTGCGCAACGTGCTGAAGTCGCCACCCGTTTCCGGCGCCAGAAAAATCAGCGCCTGCTGGGCTTCGGCCGGGACCATCACAAAGACGCCCTCTTCGCGCGCGCCGCGTGTCCACGTCTCCACGCGCGTAAACCATTCATTCGGCGGAGGATTCGTCACGCCGCGCAGGAAAGTCACAATCAGAACGTAGCGGGCTGACTGGCTCTCTGGGAAGTCTGGGTGGATCCATAGTCGATCGCCGGGAAGGAGGTTTGGAACTTGCCCGATCGGCAGGGTAGTGCTTCCCCGCTTGACGTGAATATCGACTTTCGGTCCTGCAAGATCAAAGGCCTGGGCGTGTGCGCTCAATCCGGGCCCAAGAAAAATACTGAAAAGCAAGAAGCAGATACAGCGGCGCATATTCTTATTGTACGGACGTGGGCCCTTCTGGGTATCAAGATTGCACGAACGTAATGTTTCCAAGCCTCACATCAATTAAGGGATAATACTTAGGCAGGTTTCCATTTGTCTGACACACGGCAGCTCAAATATGTTTCACACCCAACTGTATTTAGCGACTAAGATAGTTCAACAAGAATTACGTCCTCTGTTCTCGCAATATCGGTTCAGGGAAATCAGGGGAGACTTCTAACTTAGAGAATTCCGAGACTTCCGCGAGTGCGCTTGGCCACGCTGGGAGTCTGCAACTTGCTTTGCTTGTCACGTTTTCGGTGGTGCGCTAGTCCGGCTGGCAACTCCCTATTTTTGAAGCTAATTGTTTGGTGCATAGGCATAACGCATACGGATATCGAGGCAGACTAAAGAAGCTCTATACGGAGATCAAAATGAAGGCGACACGTGCTGCGCAACGCAGCTTAGATGTGAGCAACCTTAGCATCCCCGAGGCGGAAGAGATTATCGAAGAGGCGCTGGGCGAGCTTGCATTTTCCCAGGATCCGGGTCTGATGCGAGCACTGCGCTTCCTCGCCCCCCCCGGCTATCAGGCGATCGTAGAACTCTGTAGTGAAAACGGACGCAGCAAGCGCCGCAATGCTTCAGCCGACACCTGGTCACCGGAAGAGGATGAAGTCCGCATCTATTTCGAACGGACCGACGACGGCGAGCAGTCGGCCCGCCAATATCGTGCTCCCCGCGTTGCTGCTGAGCACGGCTACGACGACGATGATGACAGCCAGGAAGGTTTCATTCCCGCCGACATCGACACGCGCGTCAAGGAACTCTGTGCTGCTCTGGCTGAGGCCGAACGCGGAGGCCATGCGTTCATCGCTCTCAAGTGGTTCCGCGATTCCTTCCTGCCCCGCAAAGCGTTCCGTTGGAATCAGCATCCCGAGTCCCGTCAGGCTGTGCTTGCTGAGGCCATTCAACGTGGCGTAGTTCTCACCAGCAAAATTGCCAATCCCAAGACTCCCGCGTATCCCACAACGACCATCCGTCTCAATCGCGCAGAAGCTGGAATTCCTGAAGAGGCGCAGCGCTTTCACCCGGTAGCCGTCCACGACGGATCGATCTCTGATGCCATTGAAGAGGAGAGAGGAAGCCTGTGAGCAGTTGTTACTTCCTCGAAACCACTGCCTTCGCAAGGCTCTTCGTGCAGGAGCCGGGGACGGACGTGCTCATCCGCCTCATGGAGTCGGTCGAGGATAATCGGAAACTCATTGCGGCCTCTGCGCCCCTCGAGGTCTACGCGGCAATCCGCCGCCGCGAACGCGCAGGCGCCATCGGCGCTGAAGACGCAATCGCCGCGCTCGAAATTCTGCGCCTTGAGTCGGCTCGCATGGTGCAGGAGCCTCTGAATCCTGCAGTCCTCGAGGCTGCACGCCAGCTCCTTGATCGCACCGAGCTGCGCTGGCCTGACGCCCTTCAACTCGGCGCCGCCATCGTAGCTCGTGAGATGTTCCAGGGCACGGAGATCATCTTCGTGTCTGCGTCCGCGCATCTTCTCGACGCCGCAAAGTCCGAGGGCTTCAACGTCCTCGATCCCGCAAAGGAGCTAGCTTCCCAGCCGGCCTGATCCTTGGGCTTGCCTACTCCCGCCGGAAGCGATTCGCCTTATCGAACTCTTCGCGCAGCTCCGGTGTTTTCAGATTTTCCCGGATGTGCGCCAGCCGCTGCTCAAGCGCGAAGAGCGCCGCTTGCACTGCCTGCGTATTCGTGTGTGCAATGTCGCGCCACATCGAATAGGGACTCGCCCCCAGCCGCGTCATTTCGCGTAGACCGCGCCCGCCCACGTCTTTCAGCTCCGGCGCTTCGCCGACCGCATCTTCCAGCAGAGCGCTCAGTCCTGTGGCAACAAACTGCGGCAGGTGGCTTACCCACGCTACAAGCTCATCGTGGCGCACCGCATCCAGGTCGATGATCTTCGATCCGATGGCCGCGACCCATCCGCGGAACTCCGCGGCCAATTCCGCGGACTTCATCGGTCGCTTCCAATCGGGCCGGTCCGTAAACATCCACACGGCGCCGCGAAAAAGATCCGCATCACCCAGTACGGCTCCCCCGCGCTCCTTGCCCGCCATGGGATGTCCCGGCAAAAATCCCGCACGCCCAGGCCGATTGAAAAGCCGATCCGCCGCATCCGTAATCTGCCCTTTCGTGCTGCCCACATCGGTAAGCAGGTGCTCAGGCCCCAGCACGCCCGCCAGCTGCTCCATCCAATCCAGAATGGCAAACACCGGGGTCGCCAGCACAACCACCTGGTTCTCGCCAGCCATTTGGATTGGATCGGATGCAACTGCGCTGAGCGCGCCCATCTTGAGCGCAACTTCCGCCTGTTCTACGCTGCGATTCCAACCGGTGATCGTCCCCTGAAACCCCGCTGCGCGCAGCGCCAGGCCCGCCGATGTACCCAGCAGGCCTGTACCCAGGATGGCGATGCGCTCGATCATGTGGACCGCGTGCGGTCCCTCCTTACAGTGATCTCCCAACAGCCTTGGCCACCAATCGCAGTTCTTCCATCAGCTTATCGAACTGCTCGAGATAGAGAGTCTGCGCCGCATCCGATGCCGCCTTGTCCGCGTTCGGATGCACTTCCATCAAAATCCCGTCCGCACCCGCCGCGACTGCGGCCTTGGCCATCGGCGCCACCATGTCGCGGTGTCCGGTTCCGTGCGACGGGTCCCCGACGATCGGCAGATGCGACAGCTTCTTTACGACGGGAATCGCCGAGATATCCATCGTGTTACGCGTTGCCGTCTCATAGGTTCGGATACCGCGTTCGCACAGAATGACATCGTAGTTGCCGCCGGAAAGTATGTACTCGGCAGAAAGCAGCAGTTCTTCGATTGTGGCTGCAATACCTCTCTTCAGGAGTACCGGCTTACGCACCTGTCCGAGCTCCCGCAGCAGATTGAAGTTCTGCATATTCCTCGCACCGACCTGGAAGAGGTCCACATGAGGCAGCATCGGCTCGATCTGCGCGATCTCCATCACCTCGCTGACCACCAACAGGCCATGGGCGTCTGCAGCCTCCCGCATCAGTTCCAGTCCTGGGATTCCCATTCCCTGGAACGCATACGGCGAACTGCGCGGCTTGAAGGCGCCTCCCCGCAGAAAACTTCCGCCGGCCGCCTTTACCCGCTCAGCGGTCTCGAAGATCTGCGCCCTGTTTTCAATGGAGCACGGTCCAGCCATCACCGCCACGCGCTGATTGCCGACCTTCACGCCGTTCCGAAACTCTACGACAGTGCCTTCCGGTCGAAAGCCGCGGCCCGCTAGCTTGTACGGCGAACTGATCCGGTGCACGTGCAGCACACCGGCCAGGTTTTCAAACTTGCTCAGGTCCAGCGTTGCTGTCGGCCCTACGCCAGCCAGAATCGTCTGGCTCGCCCCCGTGGTTCTGTGAACTCCAACTCCAGCCTCCACCATTGCATCGATGACTGCATCGATCTGTTCTTCGGTGGCCTTCTCCTGCATCGCGACGATCATTGCTTGTTCCCTGTCTCGGGCGCGCCTGCGCCAGTGCCATGGCCCGGTTCGTCTCCCGCGCGGCCTGCATCCGCCGCTGCGGCTCCTGTCACCTGGGCATTTCTTTCTGAAGCCAACTCGTTTCTCTGCAACGCCCGCATCACGTCAATAATGCGCTCGTAGATGTGCGTCAGTTCGATGTCCGGCAACGGCCCCTTATTAGCCTTGCGAACGTTGGCGTAGATGATCTTTTCTCGCGCCGGCTCATACACCGGCAACGAGGTGGCGGCTTTCAGGTGGCCGATCATCAGCGCTGCGCGTGCCCGCTCGCTCAGCAGTTCCACAAGCTGGCGGTCGAGAACATCAATCCGATTTCGCAATTCTTCCAGCGTCATTACCCATCCTCGTGTTGCGGCTTGCCCCGGGGCTCTCACCGAGGGTGAGAACCCAGCGCAAGATGCAAAGGATCTAGAGTTGATACCGTGCCTGCGGCTTACGCGCCGCCGCGTGGGGTGTGCTTACCGGGTCAGCGCCGCTGCAGGCTGGCGCAGACCCTTGATAAATCGAGCCACTGCGCCCGGCGCCGTCTCGGGAGTCGATCGCTCGATCAACTCCACAATTGCGCTGCCGACAACCGCGGCATCTGCGAACTCCGCCACCTGCGCGACATGTTCCGCATTCGAGATGCCGAACCCCACGGCTACCGGCAGCCGGGTCCATCGCCGGATGCGGGCCACAAGCGCGGCTGCATCCGCTGTCAGGTTCTGCTGCTTGCCCGTAATGCCGGTGCGCGAGATCGCGTAGACAAATCCCTTGGAATGGCTGGCGATCGCTTCGAGCCGGTCGTCGGGGCTGGTCGGAGCGGCCAGAAAAACCGGCGCAAGCCCCACCCGCTCCATCTCAGCCAGATACTCGCCTGCCTCCTCCACAATCACGTCGATCAGCAGTACTCCCCTGGCGCCCGCCGCCGCGGCATCCTCGACAAACCTTTTCAATCCGTAGCGCAGCACAGGATTGACATAGGTGAAGAGAATGAGCGCAGCTGCCGGTCGCGCCTCGCAAATCTCTTTCGCCAGTGCCAGCACGTCCCTCAACCGGGTGCCCTTTGCCAACGCTCGCTCACTCGCCCGCTGAATCACCGGCCCGTCGGCCAGAGGATCGCTGAACGGAACGCCTAGTTCAATCACATCAGCTCCCGCGTCGATCGCCTCCAGCGCAATGGCGCGCGTGGCTTCGAGCGAAGGATCCCCGGCCGTCAGATACACTACCAGCCCGGGTCTGTGATGAAAGACAATTCCCATCGGAGTTCGCGATCACGCCCCCTGGATGTGCAGCTCGCGGGCCAGGATACCCATATCCTTATCGCCACGACCAGAGAGGTTCACTACCAGTATGTCACGCGCATCCATTGTGGGTGCAATCCGCAGCGCTTCCGCCACCGCATGCGCACTCTCGAGAGCCGGCAGAATTCCTTCCGTCCGCGCCAGTTTCACCACGGCATCCAGCGTCGCTGCATCATCCTGCGACACGTACTCCGCGCGTCCGGAATCATGCAATGCAGCGTGCTCCGGCCCGATCGACGCATAATCGAGTCCGGCCGACACTGAGTGGGTCGCCGCAATCTGCCCATTCTCGTCCTGCAGCACATACGAGTAAGTGCCCTGTAGAACCCCCGGTTCTCCCCCACGAAAACGGGCCGCATGCTGTCCCAGTTCTGTGCCGCACCCGCCGGCCTCCACGCCAATCAGCCGCACCTGGCGGTCCTGAATGAACTCATAGAATGCGCCGATCGCATTTGATCCCCCGCCTACGCACGCAACTACAGCGGCCGGTAGTCGTCCCTCTTTTTCCAGGATCTGCTCTTTGATCTCGCGGCTGATGCAGCGATGAAAATCCCTGACCATCGTCGGATACGGATGCGCCCCCAGCGCGCTGCCCAGCAGGTAGTAAGTTGTCCGCACATTCGTGACCCAGTCACGCATGGCTTCGCTGATGGCGTCCTTCAGCGTCTTCGACCCTGACGAAACCCCTCGGACCTCGGCGCCCAGCAGCCGCATGCGCAACACGTTCAGTTCCTGGCGCTCCATGTCCACGTCGCCCATGTAGATCACGCAGTCCAGGCCCAGCAGCGCGCACACTGTGGCAGTCGCCACTCCATGCTGCCCCGCCCCGGTCTCCGCGATGATGCGTTTCTTATCCATTCGCTTCGCCAATAGCGCCTGACCTAACGCGTTGTTGATCTTGTG
>Ga0335073_10002911_pt1 | contig 23640 bp, 21 predicted proteins | sample Lox_Sample_22_FD_207093 | JGI IMG/M metagenome (GOLD analysis project Ga0335073, IMG submission 207093) | Soil microbial communities from Loxahatchee National Wildlife Refuge, Florida, United States - Lox_Sample_2.2 | ecosystem: Environmental > Terrestrial > Soil > Wetlands | place: USA... | reverse complement strand
CCTAGTGGAAAAGGTTGTTCAACGACTATTATATTGTATAATGTTTAAAGAGCAAGTGGAAACCTCGGACTGTTCTCCCCCGTCAGTACTATTTCATCTGAGTACATCTACAGTATCAAGAAAAAGAGAAATACCCCAAAATCGGTTCATTGTCCAGCCTTGGAAAGTTTACAGGATATCCACGTTATCCAAGCGTCCTAAAAGGTTATTCAGTCAAGCTGTCGACCTCGAGAAATTTCACATTGGAAAGCCAGCCTCTACCAGATCGAAAACGCAAATTTCACCTTGCATCATTTGGAGGAAAGAAATTTTGAATTGAATATTATATCTTGGAGAATTGTCGTCCATCTCAACTTATCGTCGGTATATTCTCACCTCACATGGAAAATGCGAGCACCTACCAGAAACTCAGAAGCAACGATAACTTCGATATCGTGTTCACTAAGTCACTTGACACAATATCAGCTCATACCGGCAAACAAACTCTTCGCCGAGTGCTATGCCTCTTCACTTGACGGACTTTTGTTGCATGCTTCGGATTACCGAAAAATTGAATTTCCGCTGTTCGCGTTCTCTTCACAATGGATCTTTTCGTCCTATTCATTCGTCGAATGTGGAGCTGGAAATTCGCAATATTGAAAACAGGTTCCTATTCGCACTCTATATTCACTGGATTTCGAATAGTGTTGTCTTATTGTCCTGGATCCCATGCTTCTGTCATATGTCAGGCATGAAACACTATCTGATGAAACTATTCAGAGGAAACGTGTGGAAACCCGAACTATTGGTCCTTATTCAGTGACCCGAACTCTATGTCCAGCAGGGGAGTACTTTGCATCCTCGCACGATCATCTCAGAAATGCTGATATTGTGAAACGTTATGAATTCCAAATTTCATCGTTAGCGATTCGGGTCTCAGACGATGTCTAAGATTCTCCTGTGGTATGTATCTCTTTTCACTCATCTGACATTAGAAAACGTTAGCGACATTCATTGTCCTAGTTCAGGACATGTTGGAGACTGTCAACCGTGTATCACCAATCTTCAATAAAATATTCCGAGGCATCTTGCTCACCGCTTCATTCCACAATTCTCTCAAATACCTACAATATTCCTTTACATTCTCTGCTGGAAAACTCGTTTATCGGACTAAAGCGGGAGAAGCTACTCGACACGCTCAAAGACCGAGAAGATACACAGAGAAATGAACAATTGAAATGGTAACTATTTCATCGGATGATTGCTCCCATATCATTCCCGTCACAGATATGGAGAACTTGTTCCCCAAAAGCTCAAGTTTCTTAACTCAAAATTTCGCAATTGCATGGGTGAAGGGTATCACGTCGATGAAACAAAGGTCGAGGACATCCCGCTCGGCACGAATAAAGGAGCAAGATGCCTTGGATCGAGTATGCAGGAAATTGCTTCTTAAATCTTTCACACCCGGTATATTGGATCAATTGTCCGCATGTTTATGGATTTGGCTTTGTTGAGTTAGGCAGATTATCCGGTATTGTCAAGTTGGGGAAGATGACCAGGAACATCACGAGTCTGAGCGCAAGCAAAATGCGAAATTGACTATGGCAGACTTAGGTTGGTGCAAGGAGCATGTCAGAACAGTTACTGGTACCCCTAAGAAGATTGGTGCAAGGTATTGGATGATTTACATGACGGGGCTGGACATCATGGTTTGGGAAAATACGTGGACAGTTGACAGCAAAACGTATTGGTTCACCTCGATGATGAAGACTGATGATGAAGATTGTCCTTCGCGATGTCATTCGGTGTTATACCTGCCAATACTCTTCGAGACAAATAAAATCGATTATGCCACTGGCATTTTTGTCAATCACTTTCTTCTCCACATTTCGACCTCGGATGTTTCATTCCATCTGATTGGGATATCCTGAAAACAGAAGTGCCAATCCGATACCGACCTGTCTCATCAAGTGGATTGTCATTGCTTGCGCTTTACTTGCATCTCGATGGTGTATTTGACATATTCTTTATCAGGAATCGCGCCCTTATTGGGTTGTGAATATATTACATTCGAGCGGGATGTTGTTATTGAGATGAGGAGTTCGACGGCATTTTCACCTATTTGAGATGTAATTATCGCTTTTCTTTCATCGTTTCATATATTACATTCTCATAGCTCAAATCTATCATCTTTATTGTACCAATTCGTACCCATCTTCTGCCAAACTCACTAAACCCGTGAACTCGGAATCCGCCGATACGATCCGTGCACGCGATTTGACTCAACGCCTCACTTGACGCCATCGATCGCCGTCGACGTCGACGGTCTCTGGCTGACATGCCCAAAACATATCACGGAAGTTGTCATTGCGGTGCAGTCAAATACGAAGCTGACCTTGACTTGTCCTCTCGCTTCACCGCCCGCTGCAACTGCACATTTTGCTCTAAACTTCGGTACTGGGGAATCAAAGTCAAACCGGAGCACTTCCGTCTGTTGTCACCACCTGCATTGGAAGACATTGCGTTGTCCGAGTATATTATCCACAGTCCGAAGATCCATAATCGATTTTGCAAGTATTGTGGTATTTATTCGTTTATTGATGGGTGGGTACCGGAAGAAGGAGAGTATGTGTATATTAATGTTGCTTGTCTTGACTTGACGGATGAAGAATTCAAGGAGTTGAAGGTTCGGTATGTGGATGGACGGAGTAACACATGGGCGACTTTGGACAAGGAGGAAGTGAGTTATTTGTAGGTGTCGCTAAGCAAGTAAATACAAACAATGAAGTATAACTAACTGAAATAACGACCAATCTGTACAATACCAAAGACTCTGAAATTCCAAAAATATACAACCATCTAAACCAAACGAGAATTATTCCTCTTCATCGCTAGTATCAACATCCCTCCAGGTCATACAGGTTAATTTCTTCTTCGCACCCACCCAGCAACTTCTTTGATTCCCTGGCGCATGTGCATATGCGTTAATCCATTCCAGCAACTTCTCGCCCATGATCATGTAGGGATATTGGTTCTCGTCCAGATATTCAAGAGAAACCGTTCCGTCCAAAATAGCTTTCTCCATTAGCACTAATGGTTAGTATGTACCGCGCAGGAAATTACTTTTAGAAAGAGCACCGAGATCCCTGACGAAAGAGTGTTCAGATGAGGAGGTCATGCACACCCATTGATTGGTCATGGTTCTATATCCATCGTTATTCCTTGCAAGACGATGAGGAGGGAATTCGTGAACTCTAATTGCAGTTCCATCCGCCATCGGTCGCCACTACAATTAGTATCGGAAACTAGGAGCCAAAACATAATAAGTCTACCGAAAATTACGATAAGAATAGGGAGGGGAGATACATGAAAAGGTTGATCCCAATATTTGTGTCCATGAACAATATGGAGTCTATGGTCTCTTCTATAATCCAAAAACGCATGAATACTAGAATGTGGCTCACTAGGCCTATGTTCCCTCGAAAAGCGACTATAACGTCATTCTTCAGACCTTAGTAAAGAGGGGACTTACAATTCCCATTGTGTATCTGAAATAGAGAAATGATCAGCTCGCACTGTTGCATGCAAATAAGGCTGTTCCATGTGTTTTATGACGAGATTGTATGCTCGTAACCAACTTCCCTCCAGGAGATGGAATGCCGGGAAGAAATGTGCTAAATCGTAGAGTGTGGCTGGTTTAAGTTCATCATATGTATGTTCTTTGAAATCTTTCATAGTGAGAAGATATTGTTCAAGAGGCACTGGTTCAACAACTTCTTGCTCTTCGTCGTACTCGGTCATCCATTCGTCTTCGGGATCTCGTTCCGGGATATGTGGAGATGGAACAGGGAGAGTTTCGAGACAGAGTGTTTCCGACCATTTGAGTTTGCATAATTCGCTCCAGAACATGTTCTTCAAGCCGACTTGCGCGAGGAATTTGTTGACTTGACGTAGGGATTTCAGGTCTCGCGCCGGGAGGTAGGCGACTATCTGGTACACCACTGTGAATTAGATGTGGATATGAGAGGATGTACATTCGAGAGGAAGGTAATCGGCAAAGTTCATGGGAGTTCTGTAGAGGATGTTGCGAGTGACGATGGCCATGGCGGCGAGACTTGGAGATGGATGACTCGCCAGAGGGAGTGTTGAGTGACCTTTTTCTTTGTACGGCGATGATGAAATCGTGTGGCGGCTTAAAGGAGTGGGGCGCGGAGCCTTCCGAGGCACTGCAAACTCGGCGATTTCCGCCGGACTTCACAACCACGAACCATACATGGAGATACGCATGAATGTCCTTCGTTGAATTGAATGCTATCAAGACAGCATTATCATTATCAATACACTAAATCTAACAAGATTCATCCAAAACGCCAGTTTTAACCACAAAATATCCCAAAACAAGATATAGATATCCCATCTCATTGCCAATTTCACGTGAAATCAGCCATGAGTATTTTCCCTCTATGATCCAATGCTAAAGCACGTCTTCCATCCCTAGAAAACCCGACTGAACATGCCTGCCAATGTTTATCCGCCGCATCCAATCTTTCAGGAAGTTCTGCGACAGTCCAAGTTTTGAAACCCGTACTGCAATTCGCCAATTTAGCTGTTCCAGAGCGAGTTATTATAAGAGCTGCATTGAATAATGGTGAATATGCAACGCAGCAGTTTTTGTATTTGTATGTGTCTTTTCCCGACAGAGTGTAGGGTTCATGTTGTTCTTCGGGAAGAGTAATGTTATTTACGACCACGGGATATGCATTCTCTGCATCCGCAATAACGAGCAATGATGAGGAATTCGGAGAACTAGAATTAGAAGGTTAAATCGGGAATGTACAAGGCAATTGCCGTGACTCCATAGTATGAACCCCGACAGCTCTTCGCATCCAATTGGCGGTTATATGTAGACAATCGTTTGACATCGCCCAGCAAGTTGTAAATTCGAATGATATTGCTCACCGAACAACTCCCCAGAATCCTCGAGTTGGGTGAAAAGGTGACACAATTAATACTCCGGCCATCTAATTCCTTGACACTCCGTGGTGGGGTATTGAAATTCTCTTCTGCCCCCGCATTGTAAATCAGTATCTCTCCACTTTCCATGCCGACAGCCAACAATTCCCGATTAGGAGACATCGCAATTGAACTACATTTTCTTCCTGGAAATTCCAAAGTGGCAATTTTTCGACCCGTGGGAGTGATGTGTACATCTACACAACTTTCCGCACATGCAATACACAACACACGATCGGTCATCGCAGCTTTCAGATATGTTGGTTCAAAATCTCTTGGATTGGCTAATGTTTCAAGATCTTTTCTGGCTGAATTGGCGCTTTCGCCTACTCGTCCATCGCTAAAGCCACAACAAATGAGTCGATGCATTGCTTTTTCTCCAACTGTGTAAATGTAGAATTCGTGAGATGTGACGAATCCGATTGTAAGACAGGTCTCTGATATGGCAGTCGCGACAAAAGTTTTGTTTAAATCGATGTGTTCGCGTCCAACTGCCTTGAGGTGGAATCCTCTATTTGTACTTGTGCTGCTCGCGTCGGACATAATAGATGCAGCGTCGTCCGCTGGAGGCTTGGATCCTTGATTATGACTTGAAAGGGAGAATTTTCGAATGGAACCAAAAGACTTGCGTGGAGAGGTTACAGCTTCGCTAGGTGCAGATGAGGTGCGAACACTGGTGTCAACATTAACTTGAGTTCTCTGGGAAAGGACTGAGTCGGCTCGATCACGAGTTAGTGGAACTGTGGATGGCGGTGGTTCGCTCACAACGGATTGTCTTGCACTTGCTGGTTGACTGACACTTGTTGATTGATTCGCGCTGGCTGATTGAGTGGGACCAGTGGATTTCGGACCTTGCGATTGATTCCTCCAGGACTTAATTGGAGGTAACGGAGTTGAAGATAAATACGAAGTAACATCGGCCTTTTCAACCAATCCACTTCCATAAGACATCCTATCCTTGCTCTGAAATTCTGCCCATTTGTTGATAGACGGTTCCTCTTCTTTCTGCACAGGCACTTCACGTGGCACAGGCTCCTCCCGAATTGGAGATTTGAGACCATCGTCAAGAACAAGCGGAAACGGAGGTTTCGAAAAAGCAGATTCGCCTAGAATCGGAGAAGGTAGATCTGCATGTCCTTCGTAAGGTGGATGAGTTGGAGTCTGCATCCCAGCCGGAGTTATTGGACTAAGTGTGAAGTAAGCGGAATCATGTCCTACATTCGACTTTGAGGATCGATCGGTATCACTTTGGGATAATCTGTTTCCATGCGAATCATCGGAAAATCTTCGCAAATCTCGTTCTTTCGCTTCTGTCTCCCATGCCGAAGTGGGATTCCAGTCATCTGGTCCTTCTTCTGTCCACGGACTTAATGCAGGCGATATAGTAAGTTTTGGTAGAGGACTGTCGCTAGAAATGTTTAATGAGGGTGGTAGTGGCGGTGGAGATGATTGGGTTTGGCCTGGTGGTGTAGGTTTTCGGCGAGGAGGTGCGCGGACTACTTCATTCCAACGATCTCCGGAAATGAAGATGGCTTTTTCTTTGCCTTTTTCGGATGGTGGATCGGAAGGGATAACAGGAATCTCGTCAATGGGTTCATCGAAATCGATTAGCGGCGAGGATTCTTTGGTTGAAATTTCATGAGGTATGTCGTTCAATGGAGGCTCTAATTCTGGGTGTGGAGGTATAGGATGAGATTGAGGGACATCGCGATTCCACTCGGCCAAACCTCTGAGTAATTCGCATTCTTCTCGAATGTTTTTGATGATTTCGCCGATTCTTCCCATTGGAAGTGGTTCTCCTATTCGATCTACCTCGGCATTGCAAGTTGGACATCGACATTTCTTCCCGGGATTCTTGGCTTCGTACATTCTCCATGAGCGTTGTGAGACAAAGTGTCCACAGGGAAGAGGTGATAGATCTCGAACAGGTTCATCTTCAATACCAATTGGACAAACCAAACTATCTTCGAGGGACGCAACCAGTGAAAGGATCTTGTCGATTGATCGGTCAGATGGACCTTGTGACGAGGATTCGTGTGCCTCAAGGGTACTTTGTGTCAACTGTTTGATTCGTGGTGACTTGTTTCGTAAATCCGTGAAATAGAATTCCACATCTACCCTCCGTTTCTGCATTATTTTCCACTGGGTTGCAATCTTTTCCCGTTGGTCCATAGGCCAAGTGTCGCTTGCTAAGAGCTGATTTACTCGTCCGATTGGTGCTTGTCCAATACCTGGTTTCGCACTCATGGACGCCAATACTTCAAATGCTTTGCATCTCAAATACGAATATGGACTCGTACTCAGAACTCTCAAACACACTTCCATGACCTTGTAATTGATTTTGCCACTATCAATTGGGTGAATATGTTGTTGCACCAAATCGAGAATTCCATATGTGAAATGATCTTTTCGAGCAACAGGAGCTGTTCCGAGAGCATCCCCTCCTTTTCGAATAGCAGTTCCCATTTTGTCTTTGGAGATGCTGTTTTGGAGATCTTGAAAGAGGATTTCTGTGAGTTGGTTGATGACAGTTCCTTCGGCGGTTTCGAGAAAGTCGGGGATATTGTTGATCCATTCATCGACACTAGGTTGATGATTTTGACTGCTTAATTGGCGAAATACTCGGATTGAAAGACACAATTCGTCCATAGTGCGATAAGTATCGTGCCAAGGTGATGGAGGATGTTTGACTTGGATTGCAGTTTTCAATGACTGAGCAGCTTCAACTACATTATGCGCGTACTACCGTTAGTTCAATTTCAGAAGTATATTACAGCTTGACCTAACATACTCACTGCTGCGACCATTCGCTTTGCGAAATTTGTAGCAAGTGTTCTATCGGAAGGAACAGATGAGATTAGATCCCTTGCATACACAATTAAAAACTCGTTGTTGTAATTCTTGAGAGATTCTTCGGTTTTCTTTATTCGTTCAACTTGTCCGATGTGGAAATTCTGCCAGTATGACATGCGATTGTATAATTCGTCAAAGTATTTGAAAGTCATTGTTCCTGAGCCAGTTTGGATCCCGTGCGTGGAGAGGAGACGAAGTGCCGCAACGACACAGCGCAGATGTAATTCCAAGTCGAGATGTGTGCGAGGAGTATGATGTGTGAAGAAGTCGTTGCAGATTAAGTCGTGGATAATACGAACTAGAATAGGTGTAGACAGGACGTACCGATGTTGAAGACCATATATGGCGATGTACTGGTATTGCTCTTCGAAGATGTCCTGCAAGTTAGATGAGGCATACAGGGGAGATACTTTGAACGAGAGAATTATGGGTGCTTTCCATATTGTTCCTCCTGCGCGAGGATAGAGTTCATCGAGAAGGCCACAACAAATGTCATCCACTGTTTTCTCTGGAGGAGCAGCAATGCCGTTCCTCGAGTTGGTTGAGGGCTCGTAATCGAGAGAGGTGAGAGTCGACATTTTGCAAATTCGCACCAAACAAAGTACGCCAAAAAGGATTAGAAGGCGGCTGAAACGCCGCTTTCGAAGCGTTCAGTGAAGAACGATAAGGAGGGTTTAGGAGAGTTCGATGTGGGCTTGTTCCTCGGGTGTTAATATCAGGGGAAGCCACAGTCGGCCTTAAGCTGACGACATGGAAAAGGGGTGAGTGAGTAATTGGCGAAATCAGAAAAAGAGAAATCATGCGGCGTCAGTGCCCTGTGCCCTGTGCCCTGCACTGCCACCGGCTATTTCGAGACCCCTTCATGGGATGGGAAAAAAGGAGCGACCGGATTGTGAGTTACCGAGTTCTCAGATCCCTCCACGGTTTCGATCCACTCAGATGAGAGGAAAGGGGAATCAGCCATCGCGAGCGCACAGCCGCTGCATAGCGATGCTACTCATCAGAATGCGGTAAACCGGCCTCGGACTGCTGATTCATATGCTCTGACTCATAGCAGGACATTCATTTCATAAGGCAACACCAAGAATTGAATCTCCTGACTCTTGAATGATTTCGAAGTCCCCCGATCTTGCAATGCGAAATCAACTCGCATTCCGCAATTACAAGGTCAAGGTTGACATCCCTTCCCGCCGGTCTGAGAGCGCCCAGATGTTGCAAATCTTAATCAAGGCATGTCAACACAAGTTCGAGCATTCAGTTTAATATTCAGATTTATATTCAGAAACTGTCTTAATCTAATTCGTGTATTCTCTATTAACGCAAATATTCCGTGTACAATCAACTAGTATCATAACATCCATATTGGCAAACATTACATTGCCCATTCTCACAAACCTGTTGCGCGTCGACATTGCATTGATTTCCAAAAGACCCACAATTATATGTATCGTTCTGGTAATCCAGGCAAAGATTCTCATTCGGTGTATAACCCATCGGACACACATTCAAACACTGTCCCGCTGCGCAGACAGTCGGTGCAGCATAATACCCAGTGTAATTAAACCCACACACATAGCCAATTTGTCCACAATTCCCTGGATCCGTGGCAACATCGATACAAGACCCATTTTGCGCCATTGCAAAGCCAGGTTGACATACCATCGTACATTGGGCTGCAGTGTTGTTAGCAGCGGTTCCAAGGACTGGAGTTCCAGATACGTCCGTGCAGTTGAACATGGCGTTTGTCTCGGGTCCTGCGCACGACCATGTTGAGGCATCAAATAACGAGCTGTAGAAACCGCAGGTGGGGTAACATTCTGCCTGATCATTGCAAGTCCAGATGCCATTGTTTTGCGGTGGAGTATAATTTGCGGGAGGATTGGCTCCTTGAAAGCCGTCCAGATTAGGTTGTCCGCACATGTAAGATTGAGCAGCTTCCACAGGCCACACTTGAAGACAATAATATCCTTCCTTGCAAGGCTATTGTTAGTTTAGTTGAATAAGGTTGGTACCTCTTGAATATATCCACAACTATCTGTGGTATTATAAATGCCCTTTACCGGCTTGAGATTGGTGTTGACGGATTTCGTGGTGGATTTAGAAAGTGATTTAGATGACGATTTCGTGATACGTGGAGAAGAGCTGGTGATAGTCTGAAGCGTGGTCGTTTGAGTTGGCATTGTTAGGAATGCAGGGTAGACTTCCTGGCCCGAAACGACAGTCTCGCAACTCACGGTAGCGAACATCGCAGTAGAATAGACGAAATTCGGGTTCCATGGAGGGGGATACAAGTATGCTGGCGATGGCAACAGGGAAGAAGTAAAGGAAGTGGGCGAGGTCGAGGAGCTTGATGCGGATGAAGGTGATGAAGAACTGGTGGTATTACGGTACTGTGGGGTATAGAGCTGGGTATAGATACTCTGAGTCGTGGATCTGGTTCGCGAGTCTTCCGGGGTGTAGTGTTTCGTGTACGGAGTGGCGGTAGAGGTGGACGTAGAGGTGGCCGTAGCGGTGGTAGGTGAGATGTTCCCCAAACAGCCAAGCGTGGGGCTCCAAGTCAGTGTTTCAATAATAGGACTGAAAGCGGTCTCGAAGACCGGACGTCCCGTCATGCTAACGAAGAAATAGGGTTGTTCACCGAGAGTGGCAGTAAACGGTAATTCGCAGACTTGATCCTCCACACCACTTTCGTCGAAATCGGTAGTGATTTGTTCCTGTACGACGCCGAATGTGACATTGGGAAAGAGATTGAGGCCGATATCAAGAATGGGTTTTTTAGTTGAGAGACCATATCCCCAGTCTGGTGAAATTTCCAATCCCACACACACAGTCGGAGCACCAAATCCTGAGAATGTCAAGGGAAGGACTGACCAGTCCCAGCCGCCATCGTTGACAGCGCTCGCAGCAGATGGAGCAGCAGTGTCGGCGGAATCAGGAGTGAAAAGTCCGTAATGGAATTGTTTTGTTGCTTGGAACCCGAAACTCATTTTTCCTTTGAAGGGAACAAATGTGACTCCATAAGCGTACGTGAGGCCGTAATCTGAGCAGAGTGGACCATCTGCCACCGTGATATTCTTGACCTTTTTGAAAATGGGATAACCCCAGAGAACCGGTTTTGACCATCTTTTCTTGTAGATATCCTTGTAGTTTACTGGTGCTGCACAAGCTAATGTCATGTCCATATATATACTGACATTTCCGGTTGTTTGACCGCCACCACCGGTAAGGATATCCTCAAATGCAGATTCTTGGTTGATCTGGACGGAACAATTATTGCAAGAGAGCGAGCAAGTAAAGGTATACTTTCCGAGATTGAAGTCTTCGGTCCAGAAGTTGTATGCAGGAACGACGTTATTCAGTTCCACCAGGGCAGTTTGAACCGCCTCATTGACGGTGCAAATCGTAGGACGACTGGCACTTGCAGGGATGCTGCTAATGATGCTGCGGGGTTGACTCGTTTGGGGTTCAGTAGTTTGGGGTTCAGTAGTCGGGGGTTGCACGTTTTCTGGTTGACTTTGAGGACCTTCAGCAGGTCGTACCCTGTAGCCAACTTTCGGCCAGGGGTCATACTTCAAGACACCGTCGGGGAAGATGTTGTAAGGATCGAACTTGTATTGAGGAGGAACGAAATAATACGGACCTTTGAATTGAGGTGGTTGAAGGGGAAGCTCGAAAGGTGGCGGTGCCGGATTTGAACCGTCTGTTACAGCCCAATAGGGGTTATTGTAGGGACCAATGAGGGGATATTCGTTAATTTGATATGCTTGGTCGTAAGGAGGAGGTTGAAGGGCGCCGGTGATAAAATCGAACAAGGAAACAAAAACAATTGCCAGAGAAATAACCTGGCCAACAACTGGGATTGCAGCCGTAAGTCCAGCACCGACCAAATCACCAACAGAACCAGCAATCGCTCCTGCAGCAATTTCTCCCAGGAGAGGTCTTGCCAATTGGCTCAATCCGAGCGCCGCAACCTGTTCTACTAGGGTTTTAGCACCCGTTTTCACAAGTGCGGCCACCAACATCTGCATGCTCGCTGCCGCAAAATCACTTGCTAGATAAATGCCAAGCGCAGCTGTACCGATAGCAGCAAAAGTTCCTCCTTCGCCGCCGCCACCATTGCCAGGGTCATCCCCATCAAATCCACCTCGGCCGTGACCATCGTTGTATTTATTCCCAAGATTTTGCCACTGTTGATAGCCTCCCCCATTCCCATCTTCAGGATTCGAGTCAGGCATCCAAGGGTCCGGAGAGAAACCGTTATTATCCTGTAGAATGGTGATATTTGTGGTAGATTGAGGGGGAGTGTTGATTGTTGTAGTTGTAGCATTTTGAACTTCAAGATCTTGGGACTCGAGGAAGGTCACGAGAATACTAGCCAATGTGCCGGAAGCTGGAGTAGCGTAGAAGGCAATTGAACATGTTCCACCATTGATACAGGTTTGGTATAGATCGGGAAGATCGGCGTTGGAGGTCAACCAGGCAGCACCGCTAGGTGCAAACTCCTGACAACCATTTGTTTGCGCATCGCCGGAGACGAGTAACGCTTGGGGCACTGCAATTAGACTGCTAGAGTGAGGGTTGTACATTGCCAGTTGTATGCTTCTATGAAAGCGTAAACATTCGAGAATGTGACTGTAACTGTGCTATTCGATGTGTCGCATGCCACTGATTCAATGGATTGAATAGCGTTGGGCAATCCCGTGGTCTGGGGAGCCCTGATATCGAGATCGGTGGCAGCACAGAGACAGAAGAGTGTAGTGAAAAGGACAAACAGGATAACCATTGCCTCGCACTGGAGAAAGGATATGATGGTGATGATGATGATTCTTCGAGAGATGCATTCATTTTATATGGAGGATATGTAGAATATGCGCTTGCGGAGTGATTCCAAATTTAAGATCCGTTTTGGGACGTATCAGAGAGCAGCTCGACAGAGTCCTCCCAATCGAAGACTGGTTTCAGCGCCGCTGTTCCTGTGCCGTTCATTTCTACGTGACCCAGGGTAGAAAGAAAGACTATTTTTAACCAGCAGCAGATGGCATCCATCCATTGCGAGACTCGGTGGTTGGATGAAGCATTAGCAAACAAATCACCGCATCCGTTTTAGCCGGCCAGGGTCCTGTCCTCCTCGCCAAAAATAACCACTAATCTTACGCAACCCCAGCCAATGAGCAAAAGAACGCGGGATCACGTTCAGAGAAATGAATTGAGACATTGCGATGCGGCGTCTCTGTACCACCGCGCGACGTGTAGCAGCTCACCACATCTGACCTTGTTACCAAAAACGAACAAAGTCACTTTACCTAAAGGACAGAAGCGCCCTTGAGATGTTACCAAACTGCCAATAATCATCAATCGACATTGCCGTCCAGCTGATCCAGGTGAGACAACTCAAAAAGGAAGTTACCCCATTATAATTACCCGCTCTCCGGCATCATGGTCCAAGAGCATCGCCAGTTTCATGAAGGTAACTGTGTTTGTCATTGCCGCTGTTTTCAGCCTTGCCCACGGCAATCCTGTCCCTCAAACGACGGGGTCTTGCGGTGCCTCCGAGAACTATAATCCCTACACGGACCAGTGCGTGCAATATGCTTCTCCAAGCTCGTGTGGTCTCCTTGGAATTGCTTGTGATAGCGGCGAGTGGTGTTCAAATGCTCAAAATTTGAACGCACCCGGAGGTATTCTTTTCCCAATTGTTATAATTCTAATGCTAGATTGGGGATGCTGTCCGCAAAACACAATCTTCAATGAAGGAGCTTGTGTCGATTATACAAACTCTCTCTCAGGATGTGGAGCTTCTCTAGGGGTATATCTCATGTTGTTTGTGACTAACTTTCTAGTCATGCAATGTTGACACCGAGTATTGCTCCCAGGATCCCTCTCAGAGCGGAACGCAACAAGTTAATGGACAAACAACCGCTGATCCTTCAGCTTACTCGTGCTGTCCATATATGAGCCAATTCTCCTCGGGCGGTTGCAATTCGTTCAATAGCAGTGATAGTTGTGGCTCAAACTTTCAGGTACCTTCCCTCTCGATTCCATCTGACTGTTAGTCATGCGATATTTTCGACGCTTGTACTCTCAATCCCGAAAGTAACGACCCTCAAGATATCAATAATTGGAGTTGTCAATTCAATTTTAGCCCAGGAGCCGGTCAGGCGGCGAGCCCTTGGGGAAAGCGTGACAGGGAAACGTATCATCTAGACCAAGAATGAAATTACTTTGACAAGGCAAATAACGATTGATGAGAGTGAAAATTGGGAGTATGGCTATTGCAGTTACGAAAGATGCAAATTTGAGAAATCAATTCATCCAGATCGATTCGCCAATTCGTCTGCATCTAAATATAATGCAAATCCATTCTAAATATAATACAGAATTCCGAATTTTAAATATACTACAATCCTGAATTGTTATCACTCATAACATTCCCTCGCACATTGAATACATTGTCCACTTTCACACATTTCGTAATTCGCAACATTGCATTGATTCCCGAAAGATCCGCAATTGAACGTATCGTTGCTGTAGTTTATACAAAGATTTTCGTTCGGCGAGTAGCCGGTAGGACAGATACTGACGCATTGTCCAGCAGCACAAACAGGAGCAGCGGCATAAAAACCAGTATAGTTGAAGCCGCACACATATCCAATTTGTCCGCAGTTTTCAGGATCTGTCGCAACATCAATACAAGTGCCATTCTCGGCCATTGCATATCCTGGCTGACAGACAATTTGACATTCTACTGCCGTACCATTTGCTGCGCTGCTGAGAACAGCGTTTCCGGCTGAATCAGTACAGTTGAAAAAGGCGTCTTCGATTGGACCTGCGCATGACCATGTTGTGGGATCGAATAGAGCACCATAAAATCCACATGTCGGATAACAGATTGCTTGGTCGTTACATGTCCAGATACCGCCGTTGTCGGGGGGAGCGTTGTCTGCAGGTGCAATGGCTCCGTCAAATCCCGTGAGATCAGGCTGACCACACATGAATGATTGAGCAACGTCCACAGGCCACACTTGAAGACAGTAATAACCGTCTATACAGGGTTCCTGAATGTATCCGCAACTGCTGCTCGTATTGTAAATTCCTGTAACTTGTGCGAGACCGGTGGTTGTGGTAGCGCGTTTGGTGGTTGTTGAGCTACGTTTGGTGGAAGCGGTTGAGAGACGTTTTGAAGTGGAGCCGGTTGTGCGTTTTGAAGAGGAGGTTTTTGAGACTCGTTTGGGTCTGCGTGAGATGGTAGTCTCGGTCGGGAAAGAGGTGATGGTCACGGTAGGTGACGCTGGTGGGCCTACCATCCAGGAAGGAGGAGATACTTCGGGGCCGCCGATTATTTCGGTTGTTGCATTCAAATCGTTCCACATTGCGGTTGAGAAGACGAAAGCGGTTGGCCATGGATAGGGATATAATGTTTGTATGGATGCAGGCGAAGGAGCAAAAGCCGTGTGAGATATTGTCAGGGTTCTTGCAGGCTGTGAATGCGTTGCAGGTTGTACATGCAGTGAAGGCTGTACAGGCGGAGACGCCTCTACATGCGAAGATGGCTGTGCCTGCTGAACAGGTAGTTGATGCCTTGAAGGCTGTAGATAACGTGTATACTGGGTGCCATTCTGATAGAGGGGAATACCGAAAGTAGGAGAAGCGGAAGTAAGTGAAGTAAGTGAAGTAAGTGAAGCAAGTGAAGTAAGTGAAGCAAGAGAGGTAAGTGAGGCAAGAGAAGTCAAATAAGTGGTATCGGTGATAGGGATCTCGGAGGTTGAGGGATTGGCACCAGTGCCGCTACCAGAAGAACTCCCAGAACTCCCAGAAGAGCCGCCCCAACAGGTCGCAGTGGGGGTATGCGTCAAGGTTTCTGCCCATCCGGAAAATACAGTTTCGTAGACTGGACTTCCAGTGAGAGTGACGAAAAAATAAGGTTTCTCGCCTACTGTTGCGACAAAAGGCAACTCGCAAACTTCAGCGTCAGGCGTTCCGTCTTCATCAATGGTGATGCTGATATCTTGATCAAGGAAGCCGACGGTAACATTGGGAAAGAAATTGAAACCAACATCAAGAAGAGGTCCCGCTCTTGAACTCAACTGGTAGCCCCAGTCCACGCTAATTTCGAAACCGAAGGCGAAACTTGGCAATCCAAACCCACTAAAGGTCAACGGAAGGAAACTGAAATCCCACTCGGAGCTGGTGGCATTGGCATCTGATGAAGAGAAGTTGGCAGCGTTGCTCATTGAAGGAAGATTAAAGCTGAAGTCTTTAGTTGCTTGGAATCCGAAAGCCATTTTCCCTTTGAACGGGACAAAGGTGAGACCGAATGCGTACTGATACCCATAATCTGAACAGAATGGGCCTTTTCCGACATTGAATTGCTTGCCCTTTTTGTATGCTGGATATCCCCACAGGGTGTACTGGTTGGCTCGAGTTTTGAAGGCTTCTTTCCAGTTGGTTCCTGCCTGGCAACTCAAAACCATGTCCATATATATGTCGATAGTTCCATTAGTCACACCAGGATACTCGAACACCTCATCCAAGGCGGCCTCGAAAAGAGAGTCTTGATTGACAGTGATTGAGCAATTGTTGCACGTGAGGTAGCAATTGAAACCAACTGAACCGACCATGAAGTTTGTTGTCCAGAAATCGTAGGCAGGGATGACGTTCGCCAACGATAGTAACGTGTCCGAAATGGCAGTATTCACAGTGCAAGCGGCTGGAGGTTTGGGCCTACTGGAAGGGATGGAGCGGATAGTAGTGGGCGGGTCGTCCCTAGTTATAGGTCCTTCCGTAGTTCGAAGTCGGTCCGTCACCGGAGCGTCCGTAGTCTGAACATTTTCTGTCACCGGGACTGTCACCGGGACTGTCGCTGGGACACTTTCATCTTTCTGAGTAACTGGCTGGGTTTTCTTGCTTGTCTTTATGGATTCGTCGTCGTGTGTAGTGGCTTTGCCGTCTCTGGAAAGGCTGGTGACGAGAACGGAGGGATCAGGACGCTTTCCTCCCCAGCCGATTAGTGGCCATGGATTGTATTTCAAAGCACCATTCGGACCGACGTTGAAGGGATCGAATTTGAATTGGGGAGGAACGAAAAAATATGGACCCTGGAACTGAGGTGGTTCAGGAGGAAGCATGAAAGGCAGAGGTGGGGGAATGCTGCCAGTGGTGACAACCCAGTAGGGGATATTACCAGGGCCAGCGAGCTGATATTCATTGATTTGATATTGCTGATTGTATGCGGGCGTCGAATCCATGTCAGTAATGAAATCCCACAAAGCGACAAAAAGGATGGCGACTGAGACGACCTCTCCGACTACTGGAATGGCTGCGGTGACCTCGGCCCCAGCAAGTTCGCCTAGACCTGCGACAAGGGCATCCGTGAGAACGTCTCCGAGAATAGGTCTGGCTAATTGAGTCAATCCGACCTTTGCAACTTGAGCCAGTAGCGTTTCACCACCGGCTTTCATGATAGTTTCCAGCAGGGTCTTGATCATGGCTGCCGCAAACTCCCTGCCCATAAGAGCGGCAAAACTTGCAGTACCAAACGCAGCGAGATCACCAGCGCCATCAGGTAATCCACCCCCCTCGCCACTGTCAAATCTGTTGCCGAGGTTTTGCCATTGCTGGTATCCTCCACCTTCCCCATTCAATGGACTAGTTCCTTGTGTCCAAGGGTCTGCGATGAAAGCGTCTTCAGAGTCGGAGACGTTTGCTGCGTTTGTTTGCTGTGGGAGAGTGCCGGTCACAGTTGAAGTTGATTGAACTTGAAGATCTTGGCCAGAAAGAAAGTCGATGAGGATTTCTACTATCGTTCCGCTAGCAGGAATAGAATAGAATATAATCGAGCAGGCTCCACCGTTGACGCATTGTTCGTATAAACCTGTTGCTCCTGAATTGGTAGTCAACCACGCAGCGCCGGATGGGTAGTATTGGTCGCAATTTCCTCCGGCAGTTCCGCTGATCAAGAGAGCTTGGGGTACTAGAATCAGAAGAGTAGAGCAAGAACACATACACTGCCAGTTGTATGCTTCCAGGAAAGCATAAGGATTTGAAAAGGTGACTTCAATCGTATTGCTAGTAGGGCAAAAGATAGATTGAATGGACTGGACGGCAGAAGGCAATCCAGTCGCCTGAGGACTTGGAGTCGCTAGGACAAAGGAGAATATGCTGAAAAGCAGAAGTACTAAGAATTCCAGCTGCATCATTGTGAGTATGAGTGGAGATGTGGAAGATACGAATGACTATAAAACAATTCTCATTTGCCCAAATTGGTGAAGTTTAGCCGCATCGGTGGGGGCAGGAGGAGGATCTCGAGCCAATGAGGAGCAAGCATCAGTGTCCTGTGCCACTAGTCTCAAGACCTTGCTCGTGGGAGATATGATAGTGCCGATTGGCTGGAGAGCGATAGAGTTGAAGGGAGTGGGGTTGTTGGGGAGGGGAGTTGATGGCCTGGTTGGAGGATGGCGGCCAAGTCAAGATCACGCTTCCGTCAAATGACGGAAAAGGCGCTCGCAAAACCTTTAAGACTGCCAAAATAAGGTGTGTGCCACAGGGCCCCCGTCCGAATCAGAATTTTAAGGCGCCCGGACCACTAAAAAAAGCCGCGTCGTGTTTCTAAATCCGTCCAGTTCACGACGCCAGCGAACTTCACCATGTCCTGTACGACGAATGACAAAACTGTTTCACTTTACCTTAACCTAAATTGAACAAAACAAGCGAACGTGCGTGGTCCGACGACGTCAACATGTCAGAAGACTTATGCGAACTGAGACAACAAGGAGTCAAATGTGCCGTGACGCTGGACTATAAGTCTCGATGTAGAGTCCAGACGTTTCCTCATCGTCATCAGCATTAGCATCATCATCATCGTCATCAAAATGTCTGTCAGAATCCTTGCCTTTGTCCTCGTAGCAGCTGCTGTCTATGGAAATCCTGTCCCGCAACAGGCGTCCAGCAGTACACTCTGCCCTATATTTGAAACATACAATCCATACTTGGACCAGTGTGTCGAGTTCGCATCGGTAGATTCATGTGGTCTTCTTGGGGTTACCTGTCAAAGCGGAGAGTGGTGCTCCAATGCCAACAACTGGAGCAATCCTGGACGTAAGACCCACCTCACTCCCTCGATGCTTACGCGTAGAATGGGGATGTTGTCCCGAGTTCACAGTCTTCAATGACGGAGTCTGCGCTCAATACATGAACACCTTTGGCGGATGCGGAGCACAACTTCAGGCCTGTCCTGCAGGCTCCGAATACTGTTCCGTTGACCTCAGTTTGAACGGTACAACACCAAGCGTCGACGGACAGATTACTGCTTTTCCCCCCGCCGCTGGGTGTTGTCCCGATATCAGCCAATGGGAATGGAGTACTGCCAGCTGTATCACGTTCAACGACAACGATTCATGCGGTGCTGGCTATCAAGTATGATCCCTCGATGCCGTCGCTAATCATAGTCGTGCGGTTTTGGGGATAGTTGTCAAATGAACAACGGCGCTACAGTCCAAAATGATATAAACAATTGGAGTTGTCAGCCTTTCTTGAATATCGAGAACGGTAATCCAGCCAACCCCTACGACGACCTTCCTTAGAAAGACAAGGGTGTATTTGTGTATCATAGCATTAGTGTACTTGATGTATGTTAGAGTTTGTCTATTTCATAGAAGAAAGGGCTACGGGTTATTCTCGAATTCCTAGTCACGGCTGTATGAGCATTGAGTGATGATCCCCGTGAATGCTGTCCTACAATACGTTCGTCTCACACGTGCACTAAAAACCAGTTTCATGGACAGAACGTCCTACGGAATCGCTGTACTCTTAAACGAACGTAACTTTTGCGGCTAGACTTGGATGTGATTATTTCTCGGTGAGATGCGATCGCATTCGGTGTTAATTAACCCGACGGTTGGTGGCTGAATTAATTTGAACGCCATGCGGCTGATTCCGGATCGAGCACCGCGGAATCACCGACAATATAAATACCAAGAAATCTGTAATACGAAGGATCTAATAGTTCCGAACGACCAGGCAAATGACCGACTCTTTCGGCGATTGACGAAAGGAGACAATATTGCTCTTGGAACAGGGATTGCAATAGCGCACTCAATTATGGTCGACGGTGATGATAATATAATTGTAAATTGGATCCTATTTACGCTGACAATAATCACTCCAATTCACCCTATTCTGTCGTGACGGGGATGGGCACAACAGTCTTCGCTAGCTTTCCAATGCTTCCAACTACCCTGATGTAATTGTCATCTTCCTTGGAAGTAAACTTGACGATTGAGATATGATCTCCGTTCAATGGAGAATATCTCTCTCCAGGAAAACCCAATGTCGCCGAATCTTTGGGTACAATAATCTAAAGGTTAAACAATTTTGTGAAGACGTACCCCAATGGGATTGACTCCTCTGCTTTCATAAAAGGAGACCAATTGCAATGATTTCGTACGGTCGCGGAAATGATCGTTTATTCCCTGAATCAAATCGCTGCGCACGTTCAACTGTTTAACGAACCCTTTTGAAGATAATGAGATCCAAAGAACTTTGTTCAACAATGCTGCGAGATCGGAGCCACGATGAGGGGTGCCCATGAAGACAATGCCTTTGACGTTTTTTCCAATTCTGGCGAATGATTCGTTGTTGTAAGCATCGATGAGTGCCTGATCAACAATGAGAATGAGAGAAATGTACCTTCTTAACGATCAATCCACCCATGCTGTGTGCGACGAAAAGGGTTGGCATCTCAAATTAGTCTACGTATCAAAGGGAGTTACATCGCCATACTTGTCATAAAGTAAATCAAGCGCATCGTTGAGTTGAGAAGCAAAATCGGAAATGTCGAGTTGACTTGATGCTGCAAAAATGTTTTTGTAGCCAGAATCATAGCCAAAGGTTGAGATTTGTGCGTTTTCAAACTGGTCGTCTTCAGAGAGGAAGGTTGGCCAGAATATATTTCCAGAATGTGTCCAAGTTCCCATTGAAGAGCCTCCCAGTCCATGGACAAAGATGATGCTGACTGTAGAGTCGTTTTTGCCTCCTTTGGGTTCGTGCAGAACTCGTAATCCCAGGACGTTTTCAGGTGCGGGTGGTGGTGAGGTGGCTGAGGTTGAGGAACTTGAGGTTAACGAGCTGAGATTTAGATTTGTTGGAATTTCAAGTGGGATTTTGACATTCTTGAGGTAATTCTGGGATATTAGCTTGTCATCGAAAGAGATTAGACCATCGTTCAGTATTTCAAGGAGGTTGGATAAGAGAAGAGCGAGTATATAAGGCAAGCGAGGAGAACGATACCAACCAGGGTCCCCAGACAATTGCGCTTGTGAGGAAATGGTACGACCGCAGGTGTCCGATTTCTATAAAGAACGGGAGTGCTGGCATATGTCCAAGAATCGTTATCAAAAGACCCGATGGCGGCATTGGCTAATGCCGAAAGACATAAAGTTGATCATGCGACCAGTGGGACTTTTTTTGGCGACTCTCATTTTCCGTAACGGCCGGAGAGTCAAAGCAGAACTTTATTGAGTTCATCTCGCTAGAACTTTTGCGGCTGCAAGGAAAAAGCCTAGATAGACACGTCCATTGTTCAGCCCTCCACTTTTCTATTCAACCTAAATTGAAGTGTGGTGATTGAAAAAAAGAAATTAATTGATCGGCGCGGGGCACAATCTCCTCCTCATCCAATTCTCCGAGTTAGCCAGTTGGGGGGTCGCTCAAGCGCGGAATTAGACCGCGATTATTGACAAATCGTAGACGGTCTAATTCGCCAGAGTAACTTCAGCACATCGATCTCAAAGAAATTCCTGGGATAACATGGTCTCAACGACCATCTCCCTTTGAATTGGTTGAACCCATGGTTTCCAAACAATGCATATGCATGATTATGTCGGGGAGAATTGAATTCGGAACATTTAGCCGTTCGGCGTTTCGGCGCATCTGGTGTCTCACAGATCGTCGTCATGAAGATGGATTTAATGAACGATGTGGCCAAATTAAGGTTGGAACCATCAACTGATCGGCAGCCCTTCCAATAGGTATCGAATAACTAGTCCCGCTAATGTCCGTTGCAGGACTTCGGGTTGTCGGGGGAGCACCTCATGTGCGATGACTGTTCTGCTGAAACTTAAAAGCGCAATTCCGCGGCATTTCATGTGAATTCTAGCGGCTAAATCTGGGAGCGCCCCACTCGGGAGACAGGTATCTAGTCTGAAAGCGGATCACCTATTTCAACTCGCTAATATACCCGCCTCGTCCGCTCATTCAACGTAGCTTGAGCACCGAACAACAAAAGACAGTTCTCGGTAAGAACAATTGCAAGATGAATACAGTAAGTCCATGTCGCTTCAGGGTTAACGCTTTAGGTAGGTCAAGCTCCCGCTGGCGCATATATCCAATTTTCCGCCAGTCTTATTACCGTGGCAGTATTTGCCGGCGGCTTCACTTTCGGAACTATAATTTCACTCGACACGGGTCTCGCCAACTTTGCGTACATCAGTGATCTCCTCTCATACGCATTCATTCTCTTTGCCTCCGCCTTGTTTGTAGGCATCTCCATTCAGTACCTCTTACGACGACATCGTGCAGATGAGTTGCTGCTGTTCAACATGTGGCTGCTAAGCCAAATTCACACTATCCTCGTAGTCCTTTTCCTGATGGCGGGATTCATCATCTTGGATGTTATTCTCATTAATCTCGGGGACAAGGGTGCAGGGATTCTTGGACTTGCATTGTTGCCGTTGATTCCGATCTATTACGCTGCTTTGTCGTATGCTGAAAAGACTGGGAGGCTACCTCGGGTGGCGTCTGATGATGCCGGAGTGGTTCAAGTTAGACAAGGGGATCAAATGAAAGGTGAACTGTAGGGAAATTACAGATCAGGAATAATTGGTGATATTTATAATGAAGGGAGAGCTAGTTATCTATCCTCACGCTACTAGCTATAATCTATTTCATTTCACAAAAGTCCCTGGTGGTTGGTGCGGGATTCTGAATTCTTTGGAGATGGCGGAATTGAATGCGTTGAGAAATTGCGCATTTGCGCAGTTCACACCCGGTCGCACGGATCCAATACGATCGCCAAATAATTGAATTCAAATTGCATACCCAGTTCTACTACAACAAACAAACTCCATGCCAACTCTTCTCCTCTAGAATAACAATCTATGAAGCCGCATGTGACGAAAGGCGTTCATCTTTGGTGCTTTCGAGGGACGAATCTGGTCCGTGCCCCATTTCCAACCAAGTTGCCTGTGGTGCAGTTCGAGTGTTGATAATCTTGCCAGGATGTATAAGATTAAAGATGATCATGACGCTCAACATGAGAACACCATCGAAGACGTAAAGAAACGCCTCGTGGCGCTGGATGAATCCGTCATTGCCATTGAGATACTCGATAATGCGGAAAACCGATCTGACGAGGATAAGGATGCTTGCGACATACAGCGAATACAACACGGCATTCCAGCGAAGCCACCACCTTCCGACGACTTGGAGGGATTTTGATGTGGGTTGTTTAAGGATCCGAGAATGGAATACAATAGCAGCGGCGAGAAAAATGCCGAAGAAAAGCAATTGGGTGAAAAGCCCCACAACAATTACAGTCTGTCCTAAATGGAGCATGGATAATGTTCCGCCTGCCATGATTCCACCGCCTGCAGTTAGAACGTGAAAATAATAGGAAATACCGGCTCCTTGGATTGTAAAAGACAATACATCACCACAAACAAATAGCTTGGTAATCCAATTCACCCGAATTAACGAGTGTCGTTCGGCTTGCAAGAAACGCATGAGACAACCGAGCAGCAT
>Ga0335073_10002910_pt1 | contig 23642 bp, 21 predicted proteins | sample Lox_Sample_22_FD_207093 | JGI IMG/M metagenome (GOLD analysis project Ga0335073, IMG submission 207093) | Soil microbial communities from Loxahatchee National Wildlife Refuge, Florida, United States - Lox_Sample_2.2 | ecosystem: Environmental > Terrestrial > Soil > Wetlands | place: USA... | reverse complement strand
GCGCGCCTCCAGCCACTTTCCCAAAGGGGCCGGAAATGTTCCCAACACCTCGTCCATGCGGGGATGCATGAACTCGGTCATATAGAGGATCTGATCCGGCTCCCTGCCGATCTCGACATCGATCCGTGCAAAGCGTGACGACCGCGTCTTCAAATCCGCGACCCGGATAACGTCGTCATACGCCATGGCGACGGCCACGTATTTCGCTGCGGCGATTGTCAGGCCAAAGGCTCGCGCGGCGCCATCCCGTTCCCCGTCGATCCGGCGAAAGATCGCGACACGATCAAGGTATTCGTCAGCATAGGCAACATCCTGATAGTCGACGACCCGCTTCAGACCCGCGAGCAGGAGCGGATGAGCTTCCTCAGGGAATTCCGTCCTCATTCGATCGACGAGACGATCCAGCTGCGGGTGACGGGTCGCTGGTCGTAGAGATTCCGTCGGCGCCGTCTCCTCGGGAACGGGCGCGGAAGCCCCCTTCGCGATATCGAAAGCTGCGCCAAACGCACGCAGGCTCGGGTCCACTCCTCTGCCGCCGGCGCGCACGGCGTCTTCGAAAGCAGCGCGTGGAAAGGGCAGGATCTCGGCTCCGGCCAAGGCGCCGAACAGGGCGGCGGAGATCACGGTCCGATAACGCACGGCAACGGATTGCATGTCGAAGAGGATCGCGCGCTTTGCGGCGACGCCGGCCGCTTCATCGAAGCTGCCTCCATCAACGATGCCGTCGCCGGGGCTTTCCTTCTCGCTCATCGCGAAGGCGCGATGTGTCGAGGCAATCAGCGTGGTGCGCTCCGGCGTGACGAGGCCGCGCAGTATCGACCGGCCAGCTTCCATGAACTCGGCCGCGATGACGACATCGACGTCGCTCTGCGATGGCATCAATGACAGGATCGGGGCCCGACCGTCGCGGCTCGCCAGCATCATCTCGATGTAATAGACAGTTGCCCCGGTCCGTTGTGCGACCCCAGGCACCGAGGTTGATTGCGCGTACCAACCCTGGCGCTCGGCAAGCTCGACGATCCAATCCGTGAGCACGCCGCCTCCCTGGCCACCCATGGCCAGGACGGCGATCTTGATCGGTGTGCCGCGTACCTCGTCCAAGGTTAGCGCCTCACGCGAATGCGATCCGCCGGGCGTCGCGGCGACGCTGCAAATAGCCGATAACAGCCCCTCGCACCCGCGCGACCAGGCGATCCCATCGCGTCGGGTTGAAGATCACATCCGCACGATAGAATGACGGGCAAAGCACGGCTGCTTCCGCGACCTCGCCGCAATTGCCGCACCCGACGCAAGAATTGTCGATGGCCGCAACGGGGTCATCCTTCAAAACATCGTCGGTGCGCTTCACCGACAAGGAGGGACATCCCGAAAGGCGGATGCATGCGTGGTCGCCCGTGCAGACATCCTCATCGACGCCGAATCTTTCCTTGACCATGCGCCGTCCGTCCTTCACGGCCGCGGCGAACCGAGGCGCGACGCGACGCTGCTTGTTCAACATGCATTCGGACGAAGCGACAATGACCTTCGGCCCCGCCTCCTTGACGGTCAGGGCGTCCTTCAACGCGGCCCGCACCTTTGCCACGTCATAGGTCCGGTCGATCTGCCGTACCCAGCGCGCGCCGACACCCTTGACGGCCTTAACTATCGAATTGTTGGTGGAACGCCGGTCATTGGCGGCACGAGACGACAGGATGTCCTGGCCGCCCGTGGCGGAGGAGTAGAAATTATCGACGATGACGATGACTTGATCCTGCTTGTTGAAGACGGCGTTGCCGATCGAGGACGACAGCCCGTTGTGCCAAAAGCCGCCATCGCCCATCACGGAGATCGCCCGTTTTCCTGCGCCGACATTGAAGGCCGCGGCGGACGCGGGTCCGAGACCATAGCCCATGGTCGTGGTGCCCAGATTGAAGGGCGGCAGGATGGAAAAGAGATGGCACCCGATATCGGATGAAATATGGTGTGGCCCGAGTTCCTTCTCGACGAGCTTCATCGCGGCGAAGATGGGCCGTTCGGGACATCCCGTGCAGAAGCCGGGGGGACGCGCCTTCACGGTATCCGTCAAAGCCTTGATCTTCGGGTCCGCCAGAATGGCATTCGCATTCGGCACGGGCGCGCGGTTGCCAAGGAGCCGCGGGGAATGACGCTCAAGAAACTGCTCGAATCCGCTGACCAGGATTTCCGGCGTGTAGTCGCCGCCCAAAGGAAGCGTGCCCTTGCCTTCGAGCGCCGTGTCGATCCCGCTGCGCCGGAGCAGAGTGTGGACAGCGTGCTCGATATATTCCGGGTGACCTTCCTCTACCATGAGTACCGCGCGCTTGCCGCGGCAGAACGCGGCCACCTCGTCGTCGACGAGCGGATACGTGACGTTCATGACATAGAGCGGGATTCGCGAAGTGCCGTAGGCGTCCGCCAAGCCGAGGAATTGCAGGCCTCGGATGACCGAATTGTATAGGCCGCCCTGGAGGATGAGCCCGACCTCCTCTTCGGCCGGGCCGAATTGCTCGTTCAACTTGTGATCCCGGATGAAGCTGACGGCGGCGGGCCAGCGCTCATCGATCTTCTGCCGATCGTGAAGCATCGAGGCCGGCGGAAGGACGATCCGATCCAAATCCCGGCGTGGATCGTCGAGCGCTTGTTGCAGCGTGAAATCGGGGCGGCGGTTGGACTTCGCCGTGAACTGGCCATGCACATGACAGGCGCGGATGCGGATCTGCAACATCACCGGCGTATGCGACGCCTCGGACAGCGCGAAGCCGTCTTCGACAGCCTTTACCATAGACGGAAGGTTGGGCCGCGGATCGAGCATCCACAACTGAGACTTCATGGCGAAGGCGTGGCTCCGCTCTTGCGGAATTGACGATCCGTCCCCGAAATCCTCGCCCAATATGATAAGCGCTCCGCCGCGCACGCCGCTCGAGGAGAGATTCGTAAGGGCGTCAGACGCGACATTGGTGCCGGCGGTCGACTTCCAGGTTACGGCACCGCGAAGCGAATACATGACCGAGGCCGACAGCATCGCCGCGGCGGCGGCTTCCGATGCGGACGATTCGAAATGGACGCCCAACTCGTCCAGCACATCCTTTGCGTCCGACAGAACGTCCATCAAATGCGAGATGGGGGAGCCTTGGTAGCCGCCGACATAAGCCACGCCGGATTGCAGCAGCGCTTTGGTGATCGCGAGGATGCCCTCTCCGCGAAAGATTTCTCCGTCGCCGAGCCGCAGATCCTCGACCTCGCGCGCGAATGACCGTTCCGCCATTGTGGCTCCTGACACAGGCTCACCGGCCCTGAGCGATTGTGGGACTTGGGCCGTGGTCCCGTCAATATTGTCTAACAATCGGCCGCCGGCCGGTATTCAATCATTGACCGAGTTTCACATCGGAAGCATATCGTGACCATTCATTCCGCAGGCCGCAAGGGGGCTGAGATGAATGGTGAAAAGCAAGGCGGACGGCGGATCGACACGCATCATCACATCCTGCCGCCAAGCTACGCCAAGGAGGCGCGCGAGGGCCTGCTTACTGTCGCGCCGACCAACCCCGCCCTCTTTGACTGGACGCCGCGCCGTGCCATCGAGGAAATGGACAAAGGCGGAATCGAAATTGCGGTGACATCGATCTCGACCCCCGGCGTGTGGTTCGGCGACCGGGCCCAGGCGCAGCGTCTCGCGCGGAGCTGCAATGACTATGCTACCGAAATGGTGCGCGACTTCCCTGGGCGCTTTGCCACCTTTGCCACTTTGCCGCTGCCGGCCATCGACGACAGCCTAAAGGAGATCGAGTACGCGTACGACGTGCTTGGGGTCGACGGCTTTTGCCTCATGACCAACTACGGTGACAAATGGCCCGGCGATCCAGCCTTCGCTCCGGTGCTCGACGAGCTCGACCGCCGCAAGGCTGTCCTCTTCTTTCATCCGACAACCCCCAATTGCTGCGTTGGATTGATCCCCGACATCGCGCCCGCGGCCATGGAGTTCCTCTTCGACTCGACGCGGGCGATAGCGAGCCTGATCTATAGCGGCACGACGACACGATGTCGCAATATCCGCTACATCTTCTCGCATGGCGGTGGCACGGTGCCTTATATCATCGATCGGTTCGCGGGGGTGCCGATGAAGAAACCCATCGTCGCCGCCCGTGTTCCAGACGGCCCGCTACACCATCTCAAAGGGTTCTTCTACGACATTGCGACCATCTGCAATCCGATCACCTTTGGCGCCTTGCGCCAATTGGTCGGAACCGGCCAAATGCTCTATGGAAGCGACACGCCGTTCAGCTCGACTGAGGAGATGGCACAGGGCTTTGCCGAGCTTCATTTGACGGACGGCGAACGGGAGGCGATCGAGCGAGGCAACGCGACCCGCCTTCTGCCGGCTCTGATTGGATGAGGCGAGGGGACGATGCTGGATCCATCCGCATATGGCGACAGCTTCGCGCGCGATAGGCTGCCGCCCGAAGAGCTTTGGCCGGTTCTCGAGACGGCCGGATTGCCGGAGCTCGACTATCCGAAACACCTGAATGCCGCGGTCGAGCTTCTCGATCGTATGGTCGCAGGCGGCTTCGCAGACAGCCTCTGCATTCGCAGCCCTGATGGCACGGCAACCGCGTGCTCTTGCGCGGCGCCAACAATCCGATGCTCGCGGCATGCTGGTTCGCGACATTGAAGGCAGGCGGGATTGCCGTGACCACGATGCCGCTGCTTCGGGCGCGCGAGCTTTCTTACATCGTTGCCAAGGCCCAAATCGAATTTGCGTTGTGCGATGTGTCGCTTCGCACGGAACTCGAAGAGGCCTATGGGCGGTCGCGGATGCTGCATAAGATCCGATATTTTGGCACAGCGGCTGAAGAGGGGCTCGAGGCCGCCATGATGCGGCAACCGGCACAATTCGATAATTGCATCCCGTCACATGATGACGTGGCCCTGATCGCCTTTACTTCTGGAACGACCGGGGCGGCCAAGGCGACGGTGCATTTCCATCGCGATGTTCTGGCGATCTGCGATCTGTTTCCCCGATCCTGCCTCAAGCCCGGGCCGAACGACATTTTCGCCGGCAGCCCACCGCTCGGCTTTACGTTTGGCCTTGGCGGGATTTTGTTGTTTCCGATGCGGTTTGGCGCGTCGACGGTGCTGCTCGAGCGGTGCACCGCCGACGTCTTACTGAAGACGATCGAGGACTATCGCGTCACGACCATTTTCACCGCGCCGACGATGTATCGTTCGATGACCGCGCTGCTCCATCGCTACGACCATTCAACGTTGAAGGCGTGCGTCGCGGCGGGCGAGCATCTTCCCGTACCGGTCGTCGACGCTTGGCGACGCGCGACGGGCCTTTCGATCATCGATGGGCTCGGCTCGACCGAGATGCTGCACATATTTGTGACGGCGGCGGGAAGCGACATAAGGGCGGACCGGACTGGGCGGGCCATCCCCGGTTATCGCGCGAAGATCGTCGATGAAGCCATGAACGAGTTGCCGCGCAACACGATAGGGCGGCTTGCCGTTCGGGGTGCGACGGGCTGTCGCTACCTCGATGATGTCGAGCGGCAGAAGGCCTATGTGCAGGGCGGCTGGAACCTCACGGGCGATGCGTTCTTGATGGATGACGACGGCTATCTCAAATATCACTCCCGCACCGATGATATGATCATCTCCGCCGGCTACAACATTGCCGGCGCGGAAATCGAAGCGGTCCTGCTCGAACATCCCAAGGTCAGGGAATGCGCGGTCGTTGGCGTGTCGGACGAAAATCGCGGCATGATCGTGAAGGCGTTCGTCGTCCTGGCCGACCCCGCGGCCGACCCCGCGCAGACGACTGTTGATCTGCAAGAGTTCGTGAGGCAGCAGCTCGCGCCCTATAAATATCCCCGTGCCATCGACTATCTTGACGCGCTGCCGCGAACCGAGACGGGGAAAGTACAGCGCTTCCGTCTGCGCTGAAGCCGGTGCCACCGGCTTGACCAAAATTATTTAGTCCTATACAATATAGGCTTCTTGTTTTTGGCGGGCACGCCGTGTGGAAGCCGCCGCAGAAAATCAGATTTGGCAGCGACGCCGGACGCATCCCGACGCGAGAGGAAGCGTTGGCGTCGCGATTGTTCTCACCGATAAGGGTCGGCGGCGCAACGCTCGAGCACCGTACTTGGGTGCCGGCTATGGTGCCGTGGCGAGCGACCGAAGACGGGGTGACGACCGAAGCCGTCGTGAGCTGGTACGACCGCTTTGCGCGTGGCCAGCCCGGTGCGCTCGTCGTTGAGGCCACCGGCATCCGCGACGTACCCAGCGGCCCGTTGCTGCGCATTGGCCATGACAGGTTCATTCCAGGCTTACGCCAGATCACGGATGCGGCCCGGCGCGCGAGCGGCGGCCGCACGCGGATATTCATACAACTCATCGATTTCCTGTCGATCCGCCGCCGCCCCGAACCCGCCAAGTTTTTCGAGCGATTCCTGAAAGTGACGGACCGCCATCGCGCGGCGTTGGGTGGGCTTGGCCTGCCGGAAGAAGAGGTGCGCCGACGGCTCGCCGGGCTCGATCGCGATGATCTCGTCCGAGTGCTGACCGCGCGGGAGCGCGAGGCCTTAGAGTACGGCTATCGCGAGCGCGTGACAGATACCGACCTCGACCACATCCGCATCTTGCCCAAGATCCTGCCCGGTCTCTTCGCCGACGCTGCTGCGCGGGCACGCGAGGCGGGTTTCGACGGCGTGGAGCTCCATTATGCCCACGCCTATACGATGGCGTCCTTCCTGTCGAAGCTGAATTGCAGGGAAGACGGTTACGGCGGCCCTCCAGAGAATCGCGTCCGCCTGCCGCTGGAGGTATTTCAGGCCGTGCGGAACAGGGTAGGACCGGATTTCCCAGTCGGCTGCCGCTATCTCGCGGAAGAATGCATCGAGGGCGGCAGCGGGGTCGACGATGCCGTATACTTCGGGATCGCGTTTGCGCGTGCCGGATTCGATTTTCTGTCGCTGTCACGCGGTGGCAAATTTGACGATGCAAAGCAGCCAGCGATTGGCGATGCGGCTTATCCTTACACCGGACCCAGCGGTTACGAATGCATGCCGCAGCATCTCTCCGACGAGCGCGGACCCTTTGCGCGGAACATGCCGGCAACAGCCGCGGTACGCGCGGCGGTCCGTCAGGCCGGATTCGACACGCCGGTCATTGGCGCGGGCGGCATCCATAATTTCGACATGGCGGAAGGATTGCTCGCGCGCGGCGCCTGCGACATCGTGGCCGCGGCGCGCCAATCGCTCGCCGATCCCGACTGGTTTCGCAAGATTGCGTTGGGCCGCGGCGACGCCGTCCGTGTTTGTGAATACACCAATTACTGCGAAGGGCTCGACCAGAAGCACAAGACTGTCACGTGCAAGCTATGGGATCGCCTCAATCTGGACGAACCCTCAGCCCTTTTGAGCACCGACAGGAGACGCCGGCTGGTCGCGCCGCGATGGCACGAAGACGAGCCATCAACGCGGACCACTACGACCGAATCGGTAGAAAGTTCGTCGTGAAAGTTACGGCAGCGATGGCGCGCCTCATCCCTTGCCCCGCATCTTGCGGGTCTTTGACGCCTGCCGGCGGGTCCTCGTTTTCAGGCGTTCTTTTCCGTCGGCGCGCGCCGACGAGCTGGTGAGGAAAAGCTTCTCCTTGGCGAGCAACGTGAGAAGTGAGCTTTTCTCTTTCTTTGACAGGCCGGATAGCAACTCCACCACCCACTCCTCATGCGAGGACGCGATCGGTTCAAAAGCCTGCCGGCCCACCGGGGTCAGCTTGACGAGGCATGCGCGGCGGCTGCGCGGGTCGGGGTGACGGTCGACCAACCCTTCGCGTTCGAGCTGATCGGTGATCTGCGTGATGTTGCCGCTCGTGACCATGAGGCGGTTCGACAGATCCACCATACGAAGGCCGTCCGGTTCGCGGTGGAGCTGCGCCATTAGATCAAAGCGGGGAAGGGTGATCGCGAACTTCTCCTGGAAGCGGTGCCGGATCGCGCCTGCGATCAGCTTGTGAACGCTCATCAGGCGCAGCCACACGCGCAAAGCATCGTGGTCGCGGGGCATCAATCGATGTTCAAAGTCGACCGCTCGATGCATTTCAATGTCGCGAGGCATCACGAGTTCAGTTGCTTGGCTTCCGCACGAAGCGCCGCATCGGGCCGCCGAAGATTGGCTTACCTGCGAAACATGCAGACGTCAATGTCCGCCGTCCCGGAAGCTCGGCACTCCAAATCTCTGTGATGCATGCGCTTGACACGACAGTGTGATTGTCCGACAATTTCTTATCCTCTACGCGACGGAGCGTCCTATGGCGAAAATTCGTCACATCGCGATCTTCACCGACGATCCGGACGAGCTGTCGAAATTCTATGTCGACACATTTGGCATGATCATCACGCAACCGCTCATGTCGTCGCCCGAGAGCGGGAGCTGGGTTTTCCTGACGGACGGGTATATCGACGTCGCCCTCATCGCGCCCGGACACCGGAACGGCGTCGCGAACGGGATCAACCATTTCGGCTTCACGGTTGACGAACGGGAACGCCAGGACATTCTTCAGAAACTGAAGGCGCGCGGCATCGAGCCGCGGAAGCCGCCTGCCGATCGGCCCTACGTTGAAGACCGTGTGCGCGACATTCACGGCAACCCCATCGACGTATCGACGACCGGCATGCGCGCCGACGCGCCGTAGGCACCGATCGTCGGGAGCAAGGATGATGGGTGCCGACACGCTAGCCGAACGAATTCGCCCTGGCCGGGTGCATCGCTCGGTCTATACCGACCCCGAGATTTTCGCGCTGGAGATGGATCGCATCTTCGGCCGCGCCTGGATTTACGTTGGTCACGAAAGCCAAGTTCGGCGGCCGGGCGATTTTGTGTCGACCCGCATCGGCCTCAAGCCGCTGGTGATGGTGCGGCACGACGACGGATCGGTCCGCGTCCTTCACAATCAGTGCGCTCATCGCGGAGCGATGGTGGTCGCGGCAGAAGCGGGCTGCGCCAGCGAGTTCCGCTGTTGCTATCACGGCTGGAGCTATCGCACGGACGGACGACTCAAGTCGGCGCCCCTCCTCAACGGCTATCCGCGCGATTTCGATGCAACCGACCCAAGGCTCGCGATGCTGCCGGTGTCGCGCGTCGCATCCTATCGCGGGTTCGTGTTCGCGAGTCTTGCCGCCGATGGGCCGACGCTCGAGGACTTCCTCGGCCCGATGACGATCTCGTTCGACGATATGACGGACCGCGCGCCCGATGGCGCGATTGAAGTCGCCGGCGGCGTCTTCAAGCATACCTACAACGGCAACTGGAAACTCTATCTTGAGAATTTGTGCGACGCTGCGCACCCTAATTTCGTTCATCAATCATCGATCGAGGCGGCGAATCAGCAGTCCGACAACGTGTCAACCGACGGCGCAGGCGAGATCGCGGTGCGTCAAATGCGGCAGAACGGCGCGCCCTATTCCTTTTGGGAGTCGCAGGTCGGCATTTGGGCCTATCCCAACGGCCACTCCTATCTGGGCGACTATCACGACGACTCAAAGCTGGTCGCGGCGCTTGAGGACCCGGTGTTCCGAGACTACATCGCCGCGCTCGAGGCGAAGCAGGGCAAGGAGCGCGCCCGCGCAATCCTCGACGTTCGGCGCTGGAATAGCAATGTCTATCCAAATCTCTCCTTCATGAGTCAGTTTCAACAACTGCGCGTCGTTCATCCGCTGTCATGCGGCCGAACGGTCGTCTACACTTATAATTTCCGACTGAAAGGTGCGCCGGAAAGCATCTTCCGCCGGACCATTCAATTCGCCAATGTCGTGAATGGCACAGGTTCGCCCGTGCTGACCGACGATCTCGAGACCTATAATCGGATCCGCATGGGGCTTGGGAGCGAAGGGGCCGAATGGCTGCAGATTGGGCGCGGTTATGCGACCGACGCGGCGGACGAGGATGGCGGGCGACGGGGACTGAACTCGACGAGCGAAATCTTCATTCGCAACATGTTCGAGGCATGGCTCGGCTACATGACGGCGCCATCGTGAGTTGCGATTGGTCGAGCGTTCTCTCTCTTAAAGTAATATCGGCATCGGCGACCGCACGGCGTCGCAATCGACGAGATCGAAGCGCTTTCGCAGGATGGTGAAGGTGCCGCTTTGGCGGCGCAAAAGGTGTTCGCATTGACCAGCATAGAGCCGCGTCTCGGCCTCACGCGAGGCAACGACGAGTTGCGAGGAAATGACACGATAATCCTGCGTTGCCGAGTCCACGGGCTCTGGATCGACGCCGCCGACGACGTGCACAGTATGGATCGCGGGCGCGGCAGCGTGCATGGCAGGATCGGCGAGGCGAGCGACGCGTATGGCCAGAAGCGACCGGTCTTCGTAGACGATCGACGGCACACCGACCGCATCGCGTTGTCCTCGCTGGCGCGGAATCCAGTAGGTCGCCTCATCGCTATAGAGTGCAAGCCAATCGGCGAATCGTCTTTGATCGAGAAGCCGCGCCTCGCGATGGATGAAGCCGCGCAAATCGTCGAGCAATTCGCTCATGTGCCTGCGGTCATGTAATCGAGCCAGGCGGTGAATTGCGCGCGGATCGGAAGTTCGCTTGCCTCGCCTGCCGTTCCGCCGCCAGCGATTGCGCGATCCTTGCCGTAGCCGCGGGCGAGGTCGATCCATTGGGCTCCCGCCTCGGTAAGACCCGCCTGACAGCGCTCGAACACCTCGAAATCATCCGACGAGATCATTGATGCGGGTGAGCTCAGATTGGTGAGATATCGGACCGCGCGCCGGTAGATTTCCTCTGGCGCGCCCTTGAGGCGGAAGCAATAGGCCGTCACCACTGTGCGATCGACCGCAATGGGATGAACGACCCTGAGCTGATGATACTGCGCATTGAGAGTGACGTTGGGAAATACCAGGTTGTTGAACCTGTCGACGCCCAGAATCTGTGCGGCCTTATCCGTGCCGTGGCGCGCGACGAGCGCGTCACGATAGCGCTCGCGAATCGGGTCTCCGGTGACGTTCGGCGAAAGCAGGCCGCCGCGATAGAATCCGCCCATATAGGAATGGCCTCCGGGCAGACCCACCAGCTCGATGCTTTCCCACTCACGCCGGGTATAGGCATTGCCCAGAAGCTGTTCGCGTGTCTGGCCTCTGTCGAGCGGCGAGCCGGCGGGCGGTGCCTGTTCTGCCGCGACGACGGACGAGGCATGGACGAAGCTTGGATGGAACACGTCGCTCGCGTTTTCGTGGTGCATCTTCCAGTTTGCGCGATATTCGACGCTGAGCGGCGTATCACAAATCTCGATCTCGCCATCGGGCGCCCGGTCGACAAGATTGTCGATCGCGTCGGTCATGGCCCCGAGATGTTGCCGCAAGGACAGGGCCGACGGCGCAAGTTTGGTAAAGACGAAACCGCGATAGCTCTCTACCTCAGCCGCCTTGGCAAGATGGTGCGCCGGATCGTCGAGCGAGAAGTTGTCGGGATAGCTGCGCCGGTGCGGCACGCCTTCAAGCCACCCGTCGCGCCGATAGCTCCACCCGTGATAGGGACAGGTGAAGAAACGCGCGTTGCCACCTGGGGCGGTGCAAAAGCGCGCGCCACGATGGGCGCAGCGATTGTGCAGCACGTGGATTGCGCCACCGTCGTCGCGAACGACGATCGCGTCCCACCGGCCAAGCTTGGTGCGGACAAAGTCGCCCGGCGCCTTTATGGCGCTTTCATGCGCGGCATAGAGCCAAGCACGGCCAAAAATGCGATCGAGCTCAAGCTCGTATATGTCGCGATCGGTATAAAGAAAGCGGTGAACCCGGTCCGGGCCCAGAAGCGCCTGCAGTTCGTCCGCGCTCCATTCTGTCATTGTCCCATCCTTACGGCAGCAACTCTGCAAACACCGCGTGGAGATCGGGTTTCGCTTCGATGCCGACGCCGGGCGCTTCGGGCCGCGATACGTGGCCATCGGCCACAACGCATCCTTCGGGAAATCCGCCCAACGGGGACGTGGGATCGGGCGATGCTTCGTGGCAGCCGAGACCCAAGCCTGCCACGACATTGAGTGCGAACAGATGTCCGGCATGCGGATAGCATCGCGCACGAGACCAACCGTGATCCTCCATCAGATCAAGCATCTTCAAATACTCGACCATGCCATAGCTCAGCGAAATATCCATCTGGAGTATGTCACGATCCGGCCGCAATCCCGCATGCCGCAACAGGTTCCGCGTGTCGGCCGCCGAAAAGATGTTTTCGCCGGTGGCAAGCGGCAGGTCGGTGCCGCGCGCGATCTCCGCGTATAGCGCATAGTCGAGCGGGTCGACCGGTTCCTCGATCCACGCCAATCCCAATTTTTCGAGCGCGGCAACAAAGGTAGCCGCTTCGTCCCGACTCATATCGCCATTGCAATCGACGGCGAGATCGTTCGCCGCGCCAAGAACGCTGATCGCCGCCTCTATGCGCCGTAGATCCTGTGCGAGCGGCAAGCCGCGGCATTTTATCTTGACGCGCCGATAGCCTTGGTCGCGATAGCGGCGCAAGTCTTCACATAGGCGGGCGCGGTCGTCGTCGCTGCGATAATGGCCGCCACTCGCATAAACGGGGATGGGATCGCTGCAAACCGGGCCGCCCCGCCGCTCCGCGAGCACTCGCCAAAGCGGCTTTTCCTCGAGTTTCCCGACAAGGTCCCAAATCGCGGCGTCAACAAGCCCCACGGCGCCAGGTCGTTCGCCATGGCCGCCCTGCTTCTCGTCACGCATGACGATAGACGCAACCTTGAACGGATCGGGCGCGTCTGTCTCGTCGAGATAGTCCTCAGGATCGGCGGTCAGAAGGCGCGGAATGAACCGCTCGCGCAGCAATCCGCCATGTCCATATCGGCCGACCGAATCAAACGCCAACCCGACCACTGGCTTGCCGTGACGGATCAGGTCGGTGACGATGACCAGCGCGCTCGCCGTCATGCCGGAGAAACCGATGCGCGCGTTGCGCATCGACGAGGACAGGGGCACCGTCTTCTCACGAATCTCCGTTATGCGCATCGGTCGTCTGTCGGATGTGGACCTAGCGGGCCTGCGTCCAGTCGTGCTCGGCGATGTCGAAGACGACGCCATTGATGTCTTTGAACTTCGTCTCCGCATCGACGCCGGGATAGCCTTCAGGAATCTTGAAATGGAAGGCGCCACCTTGGTCCGTAATCTTTTTTGCCGTCTTTTCCTCGTCGTCGACGATAAAGCCGATATGGTGAAGGCCCGCCCAATCGGGGCTGTGCATCGCGCCCTTCGTGCCTTCGGGGAAGGCCAGCAAGGTCAGGTTGACGGTGCCATCCGATAGCATGATGGCGTTGCCGATCGGGCTCTCCGCTTCTGCAACGCGGCTCAGCTCCAGGCATTCCTCATAGAATCGGGCGGCCTTTTCGAGATCGGGAACCTGGATCGCGACGTGCCTCAGTTTCGCCATGGATCGGCTCCGAAAAGAGATTTTCCCGGCTCTCTAACAATGGAACTGACCAGCGTCAACGTGACGCGCCGGCGAGCAACGTGCCGATAGCTTTGATATCGAGATCGGCGACGGCTCGTTCCAGCGCGGCAATACCAGGCGCGTCGAGGGCGCGGGCAGCCAGCGCGCGAAACTTTGCCGCGAGCCGCGTCGGGTCGGCGGCCGCTGCGTCACCTTCCGCGGTGACTTCCCGACCATCCCGCAACTCGATCTCCAGCGCCGCTGCGAAGCCCGTAAGCGAGGCATCGGCCGTATAGGCGACGTTGCGCGAGAGCGACAGCACGTCTGTCCGTGTCCAATTGCGTTCCTCGAGCGCCTCGAGCCCGACCGCGCCGTCACAAAGCGCCAAGGCAAGGTTGTAATTGAGGCTCGCGATCGCCTCGACCGGCGAGCCGGGCGCGATTTTCCTGTCTGCGGGCTCGCACACGATGGGGACGGCCCATGGCGCGACGCGGCATCGCACGGTCCGGACATCGCCGGCGGAGATAGCGTGCTCACGGCGCAGGCCAAGCGCGAGGTCGATATATGGCTGGATCACATGCGCGCAGGGGTAATATTTGAACAGCGCCGACTCACCCTCCCAGTCGATGCCGAGTCGGGCATCAACGTCTTCGGGGGGATCGCCGATGAAGGCTTCATAGAGATTGTATCGGCCGTCGAGCGCGCCTATCGGACCGCGAAATCCGTCGCGAGCGAGCTTCGTGGCCAGAATGCCACCAAAGCCGCCCCAACCGAGATGCAGCCACTTCGACCAAGCGCCGTCGGCGGTGAACGCCATGAGCCCGCCGGACATGCTCGCCGCAAGCCCGACCGCGCTTGCCATCGATTCCGGGGCCAACCGCATGAGCCGCCCCGCGACATAAGCTGCGATGATTGGGGCGAAAATGCCCGATGCGTGAAAGCCGCGCCCGTGAAACCGGGTTCCGCCTGCCCCGGCTAGCCGCGCCGCCACTTCATAGCCGCCAACGAGCGCGGCGACTATGTCGTCCGCCGGCGCAGCCAATTCTTCGCCGAGAGCTAGCACCACCGGGACGATGACGCTGCCGGGATGAACCACTGACTGCGGAAACGTATCGTCGAAATCGAGGCAATGGGCGATCACGCCATGTGCCAGCGCCGCCCATTCCGGTTCGACTTTTCCGCCGCCGACCAGGCTTGCGCCGCCACGGGCCGAGCCGGCATGGGCCCGGGCCCGCATGATCCCCGCTTGCGGCGACGCGCTCGATGCCAGCAGCAATCCCACAGTGTCCATCACCCGCATGTTTGCGAGCGCGCGTTGCGGAGTGGGAATGGAGCGCGGCTCAATCCTGCAAAGCCAACGCGCCAGGCGAAGCGATAACGATTCGCTCACCACGCCTCTCGCATCAGCGCTTCGATGTCGGCCGCTTTCATAGGCAGAGGCAGGTTCGCCATCATGTAGTCTCGCGTCGCCTCTTGGGCGACCATCGGCAAATCTTCGGCCGGAATGCCGATTTCGCGCAGCCGCCGCTTCAAGGGGAGCTTCGCGACGAGCGCAGTGACGCGCTCGGCGGCCGCGACGCCGGCATCGTCGGCGCTGCCGGTGCTTCTCCCCCCCAGCGCGTCGAGGAGCAAACGCTGCCGCTCGCCGATCACGGGCAAAAGCCGCCGCATCGCGGGCGCCAGCAGCACGCTGTGTGAGACGCCGTGCTGCAACGCATGGCGCCCGCCGACGACATGGCCCAGCGCGTGAACGATCGAGGCCATCGAATTGATCGTCGCGACGCCGGACATGACGCAAGCAACCTGACACTGAAATCGGGCACCAAGGTCGCCAGGGTCCATGACGGTGCGCGGCAGGTTCTCGTTGAGAAGGCGCAGCGCGTGAAGCGCAAGCCCTTCGGAAAGCGGGTTCCGGTGGCGCGAATAAAGCGCCTCGATGCAGCGCGCGACGGCGGTCATGCCGCTCGCCGCGGTCAGCACCGGGCCCGTCCTGGTCGTCATCGTGGGGTCGAGGATCACGGCGGCAGGGACGAGCGCATCGTCCCAGAACAGCATCTTGTAGCGACGTGCCGTGTCACGGATGCCGGCCGTCGGCATGACCTCGCTGGCCGAGCCATGCGTCGTCGGGATCGCTATATGCGGGATCGTTGCGGATGTGAGAAGCCGCCGCTCCTTCTGTCCCGCTTCATCGTACCGGAGCGTGAAGGGCTCCAAAGCCTCGCCCGACGCGTGCAGGAGCGCTGTGCCCTTGCCGGCGTCGATTGCGCTGCCGCCGCCGATCGTGACGAGCACGTCGGCACCCAGCGAGCGCACCATGCCGGCAATCGTCTCCAACATCGTTAGCGGCGTATGGGATCTCACGCCGTCGAATAGGCCGCAGAAAAGTGGGCCGAGCGATGAACGGACCTGATCGAGCAGCGGGCTCTCCCCAATCGTGCGGCCGCAAATGACCAGTGCGCGTCTTGCGCCAAGCGTGGCGATGATCTCAGGCAGGCGCATGACCGCGCCTTCGCCCATTACCAGGCGCTTTGGCCAATTCTCGGCATAAACGATGCTCATCGTTCGTTCGCCGCCGTCAGATGGCCGCCCCGCATGGTCAGAACCGTGTCCGCGAGTTCATCCAGGAATCTCCGATTCTGCTCGACGCATATGATCGGAAGGCGGCCTTTAAGGCTTTGCAGCACCGACAGTACCTGCCGCACCATGATCGGCGCCAGCCCTTGCGTCGGCTCGTCGAGCATGAGGAGGACGGGATCGACCATCAAGGCGCGTCCGATCGCCAGCATCTGTTGCTCACCGCCGCTGAGCGACCGGCCGAATTGATCGAGCCGCTCGCCGAGACGCGGGAAGATGGCTAGCACTTCGTCGAACCGGCGCGCATAGCCGGTCGCATCGAGCCTGCCGGCGGCCCGGCTCAACTCGAGGTTTTGCCGTACGGTGAGGCCGGTCAGGATCTGCCGTCCCTCCGGGACCAGCACCAGGCCCGCCCGCGCGCGCTCATGGGCGCGCATGGCGCCGAGTTCGCGGCCGTTGAACAGGATGCGCCCCGCCACCGCCGGCAACAAGCCTGAGATCGTTTTGAGGAGGGTGCTTTTGCCCGCGCCGTTCGGGCCGAGGATGCCAAGCGTGCGGCCCTGATCGATGTCGAGCCGCGCATTGCGAAAGACGATCATCGGATGATAGCCGCCGCTTAACCCCTCGACGTTCAGAACGCTCATGCGAGCGCCCCGAAATAGGCTTCGTGAACCCGGGGGTCGCGCAGGATTTCCCGCACCCGACCCATCGCGATGACCCGACCACTGTCGAGCACGATGCCGCGTTCGGCGATCCCGATGACGAATTCCATATTGTGCTCGACGATCACCACGGCCGATCCTCGGCCCCGCAATTGATCGAGAAGCCCGGCGAGGTGCGCCAATTCGTCGCTGGTCAATCCCACCGCCGGTTCGTCCAGAAGAACAAGCGGCGGATCGCCAACGGCGGCTCGCGCAAGGTCGATGAGCTTACGCTGGCCGAGCGGAAGCTCGCGCACCAGTTGATCGGCGAGGCTGCCGAGCCCGAAACTCTCGAGCTGCGCCAGCGCGCGGCCGACGCGTTGCGATTCGTTGAGTGTGGGGTCGATCTGGTCAAGGCGCACCATGACATTTCCGAGCGCGGTGAGGTCTGGCACGAGCCGCGCAACCTGAAACGAGCGTCCGATCAGAGGCGCGCGGTTCGCTATGGCCACCCGGCCAAGGTCGCGGCCCATCAGCCGGACCTCACCGGCGCTTGCCGCCTCGATGCCCGAAACGATGTTGAAGAGGGTCGACTTGCCCGCGCCGTTCGGCCCGACGATGGCGAAGATCTCGCCGAACCCCACCGAAAAGCCCACGTCGTCCAGGGCGCGAACGCCACCAAATTGCTTCGACACATGCGAGACGGCAAGGCATGCCTCGCTCCGGTCCGCTCGCGTCTCGGCGATGGGCGAGGACCCGCCATGAGGCGACACCGGCGACGGCGTCGCGCGGCGATCGAGCCACCCGGCAATGATTCGCCAGGGCCGATCGAGCCAGCCCGCGATCCCTTCGCGCGCGAAAGCGACCGCCGCCAGAAACGCCGCGCCGTAAATCACCAGCTCGTAGCGCTGCGCGTAGCCGGTGACGATGAACAGCCATTGAATGAGAGCCGTGCCAATGAGCGGCCCTAAAAGATACCCCAGTCCGCCGACCATGAGCATCCCAACCTGCTCGAGCGAGCGGTCGACTCCGGCGTCTTCAGGGATGATCACGCCAACGTAATAGGCATGGAGAATGCCCGCGAAAACCGCGAACGCGCATCCGACGACGAACACCTGGCTCTTCACGCCGGCGACATCGATCCCCAGCACTGCCGCCGCAAGCTCGTCATGACAGATGGTTCTGAGCCGTCGCCAGAATGCACCCCGCACGAGCCATGAATAAAGAGCGATGCCGATCGCCAGTGCCGCGACCGCGATCGCGTACCAGGCATCGGCGCCGATAGCCCGGCCCCGCGAGAACACCAATCCCGACGCCCCGCCGCTGATCGCGGGAAAGGCCCGCGCCAGCCCTTCGACGACATAGCCGAACCCCAACGTGCCGACGGCAAGGTACATGCCAGGCAGGCGCACGAAGATGCGGGCCATCAAAAACGCGAGGAGGAGCGATCCGCCAATGCCAGCTATGATGTCGAGCGCGAACGGAAAGCCGAGAGTGTCGAGGATGCCGGCGCCATAGGCGGGAAGCGCCAGGAACGCGGCCTGGCCGAACGCGAGCATCCCGACCACGCCGAAAATGAGATTGAGGCCCAGAAGCGACAGTGCATCGAAGCACACGATCGTGGCGAGACCCGGTGTCCAGCCAGGAACGAGACCGCTATAAGGGCTTGCGACGGCGCAGACGACCAATACCAGAGCGAGGACGCGGCTCGGCCTCACGCGCGAAGACTTCCGCCGAAGCGGATCATCCGGCTTTGCCACAATGCCACGCCGATCAGGGCCAAAAACACGATCGGGTCCTGCGCGAGAGCGCCCAGATACGTGTTTACCAAGGCCTCGGCAAGCCCAAGGCCCACGCCGCACAAGACCGCGGGAAGCGGCGACATGCCGCCAAGCGCAGCCGCAATGAAGCCGCGCATGGTCATGCCCAGGCCCGATTGGAAATCGACCGAGATCAACGGCACGAGAAGTACCGCGCCCAGTGCGCCATAAGCCCCCGCGACCGCGAAGGCCATTGTCCGCGTCCGGTCGACATTGACGCCCATGAGCGCCGCGGCGTCGGGATTTTCCGCGACTGCGCGAAGCTGGCGGCCGGGGCGCGTCGCTGCCAGAAAAAGCGGAACGGCAAGTGCCGCGGCCAGCCCGACGATGATGAGCAGCAACCCTTGCGGCGGCAACGCGCCGCCGGCAATGCGCAGCGCGCGTCCCGAGACGAGACGCGGGAAGGAAAGGGGGTCGGCGCCGACCCACAAATTGAGGACCCCGCGCATGAAAAAGGCGACCGCGAGCGTCACCAGGATGAGCCCGTTGATCGACCAGTCCCGTCGCGGGCGCAGCATCAGCCATTCGAGCGCCACAGCGAACGCAGCCGCGGCGGCGACCCCGGCTGCGAGCGCGAGCCACAGCGGCAACGACAGCCCGGCCATCACCGCTGAGACAATGCCGCCGACCGCATAGGCCTCGCCGTGCGCGATGTTCATGATCTGCGAGGTGTGATAGACGATGACCAGACCCGTCGCGAGAAGCGCGTAGACCGTCCCCATCATCAGGCCGCTAATGACAGCCTGCGACAGTGGGTTCATTTCGGCATTTCCGCTTTCGCCCAATGGCCGTCCTTGTATTGCACGACCACGACATTGTCGGTCTTCAACCCGATATGGTTGTCGGGCGAGTAATGCACCGGTTGAACGCTATTGATCGGCGTCGACTCGAGAAACGTCTTGACGGCCTTCGGGTCGGCGGGATCGGGGACGCCACGCAACACAGAATCAGCAATGTCGGCGAGAAGCAGTCCGAGCTGATTGAGCTGATCGTCCGGCTCGTGCTTCCAGGCGAGATAGGATTTCTTGAAATAGTCGATATGTTCGCGGGTCTTGGCGTCGGCCACGTCCTCGGGGACCATACTTTGCAAGCCGATGCTCATCAGCACCGGCGGCATGTCGTTCTTGACGACATCGATAAAGGCGTCGGTGGCATTGGCGTTGTTGACGATGAGCGGAATGGTGAGGCCGAGATTGGTGAAACTCTTGACGACGGTGATCGCCCCGCCGCCGGAATAGCTCGAATAAAGCACCTGTGGATTGTCGCTCATCACCTTGGCGAGTTGGACCGACGCATCATTGGCCTTCAAGTCGATGCGCGACAGGGCGAACTTCATGGTCGACGCGCCGAAGACCTTGTTCGCATCTTGCACCGCCACCTCGCCGGTCGCGTCTGTGGCCGCGATCATCGCCACCCGCGTCACGCCGTTGCGGTTTAGGAAATCATAAAGCGCACGGGTCATGTCGAGGTCGGTGGGCATTCCCTGGAACACGTAAGTCGACGGATCGGGCAGGATGGCGGGTGAGGCGACGATCATCACGGGCCCATCCTTGACGAGCGGCAAAGTCGCGCGCACCGGCCCTGTCACCGAGCAATTGAGGATCAGCACCGCGTGCTTATCGATGAGGTTGCGTGCGCAGGTCACCGCGACTTCGGGATTTCCCTGATCATCGCACGTGATGAGCTCGACGGAGCGCCCTTTGATCCCGCCTTTGCCGTTCACGTCTTGTTGCCACCATCTGATCGCGTCAAGTTGACGCACGCCGACTGTGGCGACCGGGCCCGAGGTCGGCGCGATCACGCCGACATTGAAAGGCTCCGCGGCGGTGGCACTGCAAGCGGCAGTGACGCCGAAAAGGGTCATCGCTAACAGATTTTTCATCCGGAGGCCCCCGCCCACTTCGGTAGACAATGCTTATTTCACGTCTAAACTAATGGCATTGGGATCGCAAGGGCTTGCGGCATTCTCAGGGAGATCAGCGACATGACCGAAGCGCCCCTGCCGACTGTGCCGCCAACCTACCGGATCGATCGCGATTTCGAGTGGAATTTCGCGAACGGTCCCTTCTTCGAAGGGCCGAGGCCGGCGGTGCCGGCGACCCCGCGAAAGGATTTCTTTGGCATCCCCGTCAATTCGCGGTTTGGCATCGCGGCAAGCCTGTTGCCCAATTTTCGCTGGATGGAGCTCTATGCCGGGCTCGGCTTCGATATCCTGACCTACAAGACGGTGCGCTTGACGCCGCGCAAGTCGCACCCTCTTCCGACGTGGCTGTTCATCGACGAGGCGCGCACCGCGATGCTCGAGGACGTGGACGCGCCGCAATGGGCGGTCACGGGGATTCCCGACCGCGCCGCGGAGGCGACGGTCGCCGGCTCGATCGGCGTCCCGGCGCAGGCGCGTGATTTCTGGGAGCCGGATATCCGGCGCTGCCGCGAACTGATGCGGCCGGGTCAGGTTCTGATCGTCTCGGTGGTTGCGACCGTGACGCCGGACTCGACGCTTCAATCGCTGCTCGCCGAATTCGAGGAACTGGCCGCGCGCGTGCGCGAGGCAGGCGCGCAAATTGTCGAGGTTAATCTGTCCTGTCCCAACGTGCAGAAGCGGGAAGGTGAGGCCTATCGCGATCCGGAGCTCTCGGCACAAATCGCTCTGGCGTTGCGGCGCGGCGCGAAGTCCCTGCCGCTTCTCATGAAGGTAGGCGGCATCGAGGACCCGGCCGCCATGCAGGCGCTGTTGCGCTCGGTTGACGGGACGATGGACGGCGTCATCATGATGAATGGCCTGAGCCGTCCTGTCGTCAATCCGAACGGAGAGCCGAGCTTCGGCCTCAATCGGATGCGTGCCGGGATCACGGGCGGCGCGATCTACCGGTTTGCCATGCGCCAGGTGCGCGAGGCGGTGGCGATTGCCGAGCGCGACCGGCTCGCGATCAAGGTGCTGGCATGCGGCGGCGTCACCACGCCGGAACGCGCCCGCGCCTTCCTCGATGCCGGGGCCTATGCCGTCCTTGCCGCGACCGCTGTTGTCTGGAATCCGTTTCTCGCCATCGAGGTCAAACGCATGGACCCGACGATCTAGCTCGCGGATGTGATATACCGCACGCCCGCTAGCGTGTTGGGGTCCGGATGAGCGTTGACGAGCGTCGAGTTCTGATCGCAGGAGGTGGGCCGGTGGGCCTTCTCTGCGCCTTGCTTTTGGGCCGTGCGGGAATAAAGGTTCGCGTCTTCGATGAAAACGATGGGCCGCAGCGCGATCCACGCGCCGCGACCACCCATCCGGCCACGCTTGAGGTGCTGGCCGAGGCGGGGCTGGTCGAGGATATGGCGCGGATAGGCCTCGTGGCGCCGGTCGTTCAATTCTGGGATCGGCCGACCGGCCGCAAGATCGCGGAATTCGATCACGGTCTTCTCGCCGGCGACACCCGATTTCCCTATGTCGTGCAATGCGAGCAATTCAAGACGGCGGAGTTGGTTCTGCACCGGCTTCGCGCGCTTGCCAATGTCGAGATCTTATTCGGCCACCGCGTCGAGGACGTATCACAGGAGGACGGCCTCGTCTCTGTCACCGTCCGGAGCACTGCTGGCTCCAGCCGCCATCGCGGCGGCTATCTGATCGGCGCCGATGGCGGGCGGAGCACTGTGCGCAAGCAATGCGGGATCGCGTTCGAGGGGTTCACGTGGCCTGAACGCTTCATCGTTCTGACGACACCGTTCGATTTCCAGGCCCGGCGCGGCTACTGCCCTCGCAGCTATTTCGCGGATCCTGACGAATGGTGCAATTGCTTCAAAGTATCGGCGGATGGGCCGCCGGGCCTGTGGCGCACCGTCTATCCGACCGATCCGGCCGCCTCCGATGGCGAGCTCTTGAGTGACGCGAGCGTGCAAGCCCGGATGCAGAAATTCTTTCCCGCCAGCGAGCCCTACGACGTCGTCCATCGCAACCTTTACGTGACGCATCAGCGCGTCGCCACGTCGTTCCGTAGAGGCCGCGTCCTGCTCGCCGGCGATGCTGCGCACGTCAATAATCCCATTGGCGGCATGGGGCTCAACGGCGGTTTGCAAGACGCGGTAAATCTGTCGAAGAATCTAGCGACGGTGCTGGAGGGGCGGGAGTCCGACCGCTTGCTCGACCTTTACGAGCTGCAAAGGCGGACCTTCGCGATCGAATTCGTGCAGGAACAGTCAATCGCCAACAAGCGTCAGCTCGAAGAGCGCGATCCGGATGTGCGGCGCAAGAATTTGGATAGTTTGAGCGCAGTCGCCGCCGATCCCGCACGGGCGCGCCAGTTCCTGTTGCGCACATCGATGCTGTCGAGCCTTCGGCGCGTCGATGCCATGACGCTGGACGGGCCTCGCCCGAGCTGAAGCCTGGCGCTCGGCGGCGTTCTCTCAGAAGATCACCGGTGCACGGCAAATGGGATGAGCAGATGACGAAGATCCTTCTCACGCGCCATGGATTTGTCGATGGGATTGACCCGCCTCGCTTCCGCGGCCGTGCCGAGTTGCCGTTGACCCAGCTTGGAAAATCACAGGCAAGGGCCCTCGGCGAACGGATTGCCGAATCCTGGAAGCCGGTTGTCGTCTATACGAGCCCGTTATCGCGCTGCGTCGAGACTGGGCGCGCCGTGGCCGACGCCGTGGCGGTCAAGGTCGAAATTGTGCACGACCTCATCGACCTCGATTATGGGAGTTGGCAATGGCGCACCTATGAGGACGCCCGAATCAACGATCCGGTGACATTCACCGCATGGATGTCCACGCCGCATCTCGTGCGCTTTCCGGCTGGCGAATCGCTTCAGGACATCGTCGCCCGTTCGGCGAATGCTTTGCGGCTGGTCCTCGAACGCCACCCCCAGGACAATGAGTGCGTCGTCATGGTCGGCCACGACACGATCAACCGCGCCCTGTTGCTACAGCTGCTCGATCAGCCCCTTTCGGCTTACTGGCGCATCAAGCAAGGACCGTGCTGCCTCAATGAAATCGATATTTTGGGCGGACGCGTGTCCATTCAGCGCGCCAACGAACTTCACCACCTGCGGAATCTGTCCTGATGGGCTACTTCGCGAGCTCGCTTTTGCCATTGACGAGCTGAAGCATCGCTAAGTCGTAATTCGTCTCGCGGTCCTGGTCGATCGTGAGCTTGCCGGTGCCAAGCACGG
>Ga0335073_10002909_pt1 | contig 23644 bp, 18 predicted proteins | sample Lox_Sample_22_FD_207093 | JGI IMG/M metagenome (GOLD analysis project Ga0335073, IMG submission 207093) | Soil microbial communities from Loxahatchee National Wildlife Refuge, Florida, United States - Lox_Sample_2.2 | ecosystem: Environmental > Terrestrial > Soil > Wetlands | place: USA... | reverse complement strand
GCGGCCGCTGAGCAGATCGTCGACGACGTTCAAGGAAACGAAGCGCGCGCCTTTCCAGCGCACCTTGGCCGACGCCGGCGGAGGCCAATGGCTGCGCGGCGGGACCACGAAACGATGCTCGCCCTGAAACGGAAAACACGAAGTGAACCGGACCGACGGTTGGGTGGCGCGAGCGGTCGCGTCCAGCCATTCTTCCATCATTCCCAGCCGCGCCAGGGCGTTCGACACCGCGGAAAAAAGCGAATCGCTGTGAAAGATGCGGTCCACGCGATCGCGGTCGCCCGAATCGGGGCCGATGCGCCAGGGCGTCGACGGAAAAAAACGAACCAGAAGATCCATCAGCTTGCGAGTTTTTCCGCGAATCCGTTGGCGACCACGGATTGAATCGCGCCCAGGTCGGCGCCGCTGGCCAGCTCGGCTTCGGCGCCGCCGGTGTAAAACGCGCGATTGCGCCACACCAGTTTCACATTGGCGAAGCGCACCCGTCCGCTGCCGCGCGAGCCTCCGCCGCCGAGCGCGTCGTCTTCGAGCAGGCGCAGGCCTTCGAACAATCGCGCAGCGAGCGCCTTATCTTCTTCGCATAATACGTCGAGCACCATGCGAATCTTGAAGCGCGCGCCGGCGGGCACGCGTTCGAGCGTCCGCGGATTGGCCTGCGAGGTGATGCGATCGATGGCGTTTTCGCTTTTCACTTCGGTGATTTCGTCGTCCAGATTTTCGCGCATCTGCGCGGTAATGCTTTCCTGATCGAGCGGCGCATCGTAGACCGTCAGACGCGCGGGACTGGCCGACCGCGTTTCGATCGCTTCGCCTTCCACGCGCTCCACGCGTCCCGGCGCGCGGCCGAACAGCAGGCAGATTTCGTCGTCGGGCCGGTCGCTCTGGTGGATGCGAACCTCCTGGCCGCGGCGTCGCGAAACGTAGACCAGCTCGGCCGGCGAGGTGAGTCCCAGGGCGTTTTCGAGCAGCGAACGAATCTTGCCGCGCAGCGAGCTGCCGGGGATATAAGGCAATCCGAAAGCGTCCTTGACGACCGGATTATCCGCGCCGCCGATTTCGAGCGATCCTTTGCCGGCGCCGATGTGCAGGCCGGTTTCGCAGTGCAGCTCGCCGTTCAAGATGAGTTTTCCGACGAGTTGCAATTGGGTTTGAGCGGTATGTGTGCTCATTCGTCCTCTTATTCGTTATAGGCGACAATGGCCTCGAACAGATCCTTAAAACGTTCGTAGCCTTTGGCGTCATTTTTGCGGGTGACCTGAAGCAGCAGGCGTTCGAGCGCGTCCAGGCTGCGCAAGGAATGGCGCGCGATGGTATAAGCCAGCCGCGCGCGCAGCATCACGAACTGGTGCTGCTTCTCATTTTCCGGCGCGCGGACGGCGCGGCGCACGGCGTTGTACAACCGCCGCAACTGGCTCTTGGTGCCCGAATCCATATCGCGCATGCGCATCACGATCGCGTGGGCCTGGTTGTCGAGATACAGGCTGTCGGAGATGAGCTTTTCGAGTTCGATCTCCGGCGGACCTTCGAACGGCCGCCCGCCGCCGGGCCGTCCGCCTTCGCGCCGTTCGCCGCGATTCTCGCCGCCGCGCCGGTCATCTCTGCGGTCGCCGCCCGGACCGCCGGGCCGCTCACCGCGACGTTCGCCGCGCTGGTCGGGCCGGTGTTCGCCTGGTGGACGCGGTGGACGCTCCTCGCGGCGCTTTTGTCCTTCCGGTTTGGGAGGCTCGGTGCGCGGAGGCTCCTGTTTCGGCGGCTCCGTTTTGGGAGGCTCGGCCGGAGCAGGCGGCTCCGCCTGTTTTTCGACTGCAATCGCGTCCTGTTGAACTTCTTCTTCTGCCATTGAAATCCTCAGCTTTGTCTTGTGGCGCACGCACTCCTGCGTGCCGCGTCGAGACTCGTCTCGACGCCGGGGTTGATCATGCCGCCGCGGCCAGGCATCGACATGGGTGTCGATGCGGCACGCACGAGTGCGTGCGCCACGATCCGGGAGCGACGCCCTTCTTTCGGCAAGTCACCAGTATACTTGAGCAGTCCGCCAACCTTTCTCCACTCCCATGAAACCGGAGAACTCAATACAGGTAAGGCTTCGGCTCTTCGATCCACCTCCTCGCCAGACGATCCCTCAAGTCCGCAGCGATCACAGGTTTCACTCCGCCGACAGCCTCGCCCATTCTAGCGCCACGCGGCCGGCGGGCCGCAACTTCACGGTCACCGCGCTGCGGCCGATCAGATCGGCGATTAAACCCGTGCGCGCTTTTTGAAAATCGCCGCGCTCGGCCGCGCCTTCCGGACGCGCCGCGCCCAAAATCCGCCGGATACGACGATGATAACGCCACGGACGCTCGCCGCCCATGCGCCGGGCCTGCCGGCGCGACATCTTCGACTGCGTTTCCCGGTAAATCCCGCACAAATCCCGCAAATATTGCGGCGAGCAGCCGAATTCGCCAACCATCCGCATCAGCGATTCCCGCAACTCCGCGGCTTCGGCGAACTGCTTCCATTCGAGCGTCCGGCCGAGCAGCCAGATGCAATCCTTATCCGCCGATTTGGCCGCTTCCAGCCGCTCGCCCGCTTCTTCAAACACCGCGCCCAGCGACACGTCGACGGCCGGCGCCAGCGCCAGCGCCATGCTGATGGTTTTGCCTTCCGGCCCGGCGAAATCCTTCAAATTCGCTTCGGTGAAGCGATGGAACAACCGCTCGATTTCGCGCGCCAGCGCGATCAGCGCGTCCCATGCGCCGTAAACCGCGAAATCATTGCCGCCGGAGTAAATCACGGTGACTTTTCGCCAGAATTCCGGCATGGAGCACAGCACTTCCAGCTCGCCCGCAAAGAACTGTTTGTACATCACCGAAAGCTGAATATGTTCTTCGATCGTCTGCGCGCGGCGAATGCGGATGCCGAAATTATCGACGTCGCCGCGCAGCACGCCCCAGGTGTTGAGACCCGTCGCGCGAGCGGCCAGCGTCGATGTGGAAGCGGGTTCGAGTCCGTCGTCGCTGGGCGCGGCATGGCGCGCGAAAGGCAGGGAATCGGTCTGCGATCCCGACAGGCTCCAGACGTGTTTTCCCACGCCCGTCGAAATTCGCCCCGGCGTTTCCGGCGACCATCCGGCCGATTCGGCATCGCGCAGCTTCATGCCGAGCTGGCCCGCGAAATATTCCTGCGCTTCGCTGTTCGAAGTAACCGGCTCCGCGCTGAAATCTTCAAGCGGCGTTCCGCGGCGATGATTCATCGCTTCAGTAAGACGGCGGCGCACGTCGCTCCAGTCGCCGAGGTTTTCGGTGACGCTCCAGAGCAGGCGCAGCAAGCCGTCGCTTAATGCCGCGATTTCGCGCGCCGCGGCTTCGAGAAACGCTTCCGCGGCGGGACGCGATTCATCGGGCAGAACCACCAGGAACTGTCCGCCGCCGCTTGATCCGAGCAGAATTTTGGCGAGTCCCAATTCAGCCAGCAGCGCGCGCGGCAGGATTTCGCTGAGCAGGCTGATCCAATGCGACCGGCCGGTGAAGACCTGGTCGTGTTCCCGCTCAGCCGGAGCGAACAGGAATTCGTCGATTCCGAGGAGTTTCCCTTGCAGGAAGATTTGCACCGACATCGTGTGGCGAAATCAACACTTTAGCACGAGGGCAATCGGGTGTCGCAACCGCCGATGCGAAGGGGTTCGCAGGCTGCGGCATATATATGCTAATATGCCGGTATGAAGCGGACCACTGTTTTTCTGCCTGACGACCTGCACGAACAGCTCCGCCGTGAAGCTTTTCGGGCAAAAATCAGCATGGCGGAGCTGATCCGGTCCCGCTTGCGCGGCAGGAATCATCCTCGTTTGAAGCAATTCGGAGCCGATCCGTTAAGAGAAGTCGAGGGAATCATTCATGATGGCGCCTTAGGGTCGAATCTCGATGACGATCTCTACAGGTGATCCGCGCCTGTTCGTCGATACATGGGGATGGCTTGCGCTCGCGGATGCAGGCGAAGCGCTTCATGCAAAGGTGGTGGAAGAGAGGCGCAGACGAACCGCGCCGGGGATGCTCATCACAACCGATTACGTGCTCGACGAGACCCTTACCAGGTTGTTCTCGCGCGCGGATTTCGCGAAAGCAAGCGCCTTTTCGCAGGCGATCTTCGCGTCTGCATCGGCGGGCCTGTTGCTGATTGAGCGCATCGATCCCGCACGCTTCGAGGCTGCCTATCGAATGCGGCTGCGCTATCGCGACAAGGATCGAATTTCCTTCACCGATTTCACCAGCTTTGTCGTGATGAAGGATCTCGGAGTCCGCGATGTGCTGACAGCAGACGAGCATTTCGTGCAGGTGCAGCTTGGATTCCGGCGAGTTCCGGCGGCAGGCTGAATCTCCAGTTCGATGGCAACGATGGTCCCCCCCACCGCACCCGACTGTGTACGATAAACTCCGAGCTGTGAGCGCCGAATCCGTTCAACAGCTTTTCTCTCGGACCCTCGAGGGCGCGTACGACGATCGCGAGCAATGGAACGCAGTAAGCTCGCTCCATCGCCTCGGCACTCGGGACGTCCTCGACGTAGCGGTTCAATGGTGTCAATCCAACGATCCGCTGCGCCGCGCGCGTGGGGCTGATGTCCTCGCTCAGCTGGGCAAGACGGCTGAGCACCTGTCAAATTTTTTTCCTAAAGAATCCTTCGCAGCGATCTCGCGGTTATTGGAAACGGAGCGCGAGATCCTGCCTCTAAGCTCTGCGATTTTTGCGCTTGGTCATCTCGATGATCCCTCAGCTATTCCAGCGATCTATGCCTATCACGCCCATCCCAGCGCGGACGTGCGATATGCGGTGGCCTTTGCACTCGGATGTTTTCCGAACGAGGCGAAGGCCATCGAGGGGCTGATTAAGCTAACGGCCGACGTGGATGGTGAGGTGCGCGATTGGGCCACGTTCGGGGTCGGTGTGCTGGGCGACGCGGATAGCGTTCAGATACGGGACGCGCTTGTGGCGAGGCTTTCGGACGTAAACCAGGACGCGCGCGAGGAGGCCCTCGTAGCATTGGCCAAGCGATGCGACACCCGGGTGCTTCCTCAGCTCTTTGAAATGTTGCGGCGATCGGAGGTGAGCAGTAGAGTCTTCGAGGCTGCATCGCTGATGTTGGGTATGGCGCAGGATGAGCCCGAGATGAACCGCGTTTGAATACATCGCGGCGCTGCAAAGATGCTTCCCTTAGCTGCTGTTTTATTTCCGGGATGGGCTTACTCGCGATAACAAAACGTCGCCGCCGCGTGCGAGGCGTCGCGGGCGTCCCAGATCAGCTCGCTTGGCGGGCGTTCCGTCATCAGCCACACGGCCTGCTCGGCCACCACGCGCGGGCGTGGGAAGCATTGCATGTAGATTGGTCCCTTCACGCGCGCGGAAAGTTCGATTAATTGTTCGGTCGGTTCGGCGCGCTTCAGGAATTGCGATCGCTTGCGGGTCCACAAATAGCCGACGTTGTAGACGACCAGCACCGCGACTGCAAACGCCAGCACGCGCCGCCGCGTCTGCGCGAGAATCGACAGCGCCGCGCCCACCAGCAATGCGGCGCCGGCGCCGGCGAGGTAGGTCTGACGGCTCGGAATGCGCGTCGAATAGGTGAGAAACGAATAGGGCAGCAGAGCGATCGCGATCCACGTCAGCGCGATCCAGATCGTTTCGCGTTTGCGCCACGCGAGCAGCGCGGCGAGCGCGGCCAATCCACACGGCCAGAGCACCGCGAAAAAACTGCGCGGCAGCGTCCGCCAGAACGGAGCGTGCAACGAAAAACTGCCATCGTGAAAGCGGAACGAAGCCGGCGCGGTGAAAACCGACCACATCGCGAACGCAGCCATCGCGCCGAACGGTGCAAGCCACAGCGTTTTTCGCTGGTGATCGATCAATGGCTGCGCCATCAAGGCCAGAAAAACGGGAGCGGATTCCTTCGATCCGAGCGCCCCGGCGACCGCAATCAGCGAAGCCACAAGCCATCGCCAGCGCGAGCTTTGAAGAAACCGGATCCACGCCACCAGCGCCGCCATGCCGAAGAAAAATTGCAGCAGTTCGTTGACCGCCGAAACCCACATCACCGCTTCCTGGTGTCCTTCGGCGACGGCGAAAAACAGCGCGGCGAAGGCGCTCACGCCATAGCCGATGCGCCGCCACGCGCCGAGCGCGAAAACCAGCCAGGTGTTGGCGACGTGCAAAAAAATTCCCGCGGCGTAATACGGCATCGCGTTCACGCCGAAGCCGGAATAAAGCGCGCTCATCCACATTTGCGAGGTCGCGCGCAGGCGAAACGCGGGATTGTTCAAAACATCGCGCCAGGCGCCGAGAAAATGAATGGCCAGCGCGAGATTGGGATAATCGTCCTCAAGAAACGGCTGGGTGAGCGCCGGAAGATAAGCGAGAATCGCCGCTGCGGCGAGAATCGCGAACAATTTCCACGACGGCGCGCGGCGGTTCAGCATCTCCTTCGTTCATCATATGCTGCGGGTTTCGAGCCGCGAAGATTCGCAAGCCTGACGGCTTGCGTTACTGCCTGCGCTTTCGGCCGTTTTTCATATGGTCGGCGCCGCGCTCCACCACCTGGGAAACAAAATAGGCGGTATCTTCCAGATGCTTCCACATGGCATTGCGCGCGCCCTGCGCGCTGCGCTCGCGGATGGCGCGGAAGATCGCTTCGTGCTGCTTTAAAACATTATTGGGAACGTCCGGGATCAGGTATTTCAGCACGATCCACTGCCGCATCAGGTTTCGCAGCAGCTGCACCGCATTGCGCAGAACCTCGTTATGCGCGGCGTCGGCGATGGCCAGATGAAACATCGAATCGGCGTCGAAAATCGATTCGCCGCGAGTGAGCGATTCGCGCATCCGCTCGACCGCCACGCCGATGGCTTCAATTTCGGCGTCGCTGCCGCGTTCGGCCGCCAGGCCGGCCAGGTCGCGCTCGATGAATTCGCGCGCTTCCATGATGTCGCGCAACTCATGATGGTCGGTGCCGGTGAACGCCCATAACAAAGGACGCGAAAGAAACTCGCTGCGGTCGCAAACGAAGGTCCCGTCGCCGACGCGGCTTTCGAGCATGCCGATCAGCTCCATCGCCTTCAGCGCTTCGCGCAGGGACGTGCGCGCGATGCCCAACTGCTGGCACAATTCGCGCTCCGGCGGGATGCGATCGCCCACCGTCCAGTCGCCGCCGACCACATAAGTGATCAGCTGCTCGAAAGCGGAGGCGGTGAGCGTGGTGCGAACCAGCGGCGAAACCGCTTTCAATTTTCTTTGAGGAGTGCGGGGCATTCAGTAAGTCCTGTTGCGCGAAAAAACAAACACACAAATCCGCTTGCGACTGAACGAACTCATTATTATGTCACTAAATTCGCGCGCCGGGACAAACAAATTTGGGAGTTTTCGCCGGATCAGACAATCTCGTCCATCCGGATCGGCAAACGGCGGATACGTTTGCCCGTGGCCGCGAAAATCGCGTTGGCCACCGCCGGGCCGATCGCGGGAGTACTGGCCTCACCAATCCCGCCGGGATTATTCTGGCTGGCAACGATATGCACCTCAACCACCGGCATTTCATCGATGCGCAGCACGTCGTAATGATTGAAATTCTGTTCCTTGACGCGCCCGTTCTCGATGGTAATGTAGCCTTTAAGCGCGGCGGTCAAACCGTAAACAATGCCGCTCTGGATCTGCTGTTCGAGAATCACGGGATGAACCACGTGCCCGCAATCTACCGCGCAGACCACGCGATGCACCCGAATTTTTCCTTTTTCAATGGAGACTTCGGCCACCTGCGCGTTGAAGCTGCCGATGTTGTTGGCGACGGCGGCGCCATGGAATCGTCCCGGCGCGGGTTTCCCGGCTTTTTCGACCGCCAGATCCAGTACGCCCAGCAGGCGCGGGGTATTTTTGAGCAGACGCCGCCGGAACTCCAACGGATCTTTTCCGCCCGCGTGCGCCATCTCGTCGATGAAGCTTTCGGCGAAAAACGTATTCTGCGAATATCCGACCGAGCGCCAGAAACTGGTGGGAATGCCCGCGTCCGGCGCATGATAATCGGCGCGGAAATTGGGGATGTCGTAGGCCAGATCGGCGATGCCTTCGACCGCCGCGAAATCCACTCCGTTGCGCATTCCGGCAAACGACGGGCACACGATGCGCGAATCGAGCGCCACCGGCCAGCCGTCGGAATCGAGCGCCGCGCGGAATCGCGTATACGACGCCGGGCGGTAAAAATCATGTTGCAGATCGTCTTCGCGCGTCCAGGTGAGCTTCACCGGCACGCCCAGCGCCTTGCCGATCTCCACCGCTTCGCCGATATAATCCGACGCGCCGCGCCGTCCGAATCCGCCGCCCAGATAAAGCGTGTGGACCTGCACTTTTTCGCGCGGCAATCCGGTGATGCGCATGGCGATCTGCTGCGCGGCGGTCTGGATTTGCGTCGAAGCCCAGATATCGCAGGCGCCGGGCCGCACGTGGACGGTGCAGTTCAACGGCTCCATCGGCGCGTGGGCGAGATACGGCGCTTCGTATACGGCTTCCATTTTTTGGGCGCCGCCGGCCAGCGCCGTCTCGACGTCGCCGCGATGGCGCGCTTCGGCGCCGGGTTTTTCGGCCAGCTCCGCGAACATTTTGCGCAGCGATTCGTTGCTGGTCTGGGCGCGGCGGCCTTCGTCGAATCGGACCTGCAAAACTTTGCGGCCCTCGATGGCGGACCAGGTGTTGTCAGCCACCACCGCGACGCCGTCGGAAATTTCGACGACGTGCTTGACTCCGGGAACCGCTTTCGTTTTCGCCGCATCGAAGCTCGCGACCTTGCCTTCAAAAACCGGGCAGCGCGCGACCACCGCGTAGAGCATATCCGGCACTCGCATATCGATGCCGAATTTCGCGCGGCCGGCGACTTTATCCGGCGAATCGCGGCGCTTGGGTGAAGTGCCGATCAGCTTGAACTGGCTGGGATCTTTGAGCGCGACGTTCGAGGGCGGGGAAATCCTGCCGGCTGCATCGGCGAGCTCGCCGAAGCTCAATTTCGCGCCGGTCGCGTTATTAAGGATAAAACTGTTTTCGGCGCGGCACTGCGATTGATCGACACCCCATTTTTGCGCCGCGGCGGCGATCAGCATTTCGCGCGCGGTCGCGCCGGCTTTGCGCAGCGGAATCCAGCTGGTGCGAATGCTCATGCTGCCGAACACGCCCATCATCGGTCCGAAAGTCGGATCGACGCCGGGAAATTCGGTGCGGATTTTGTTCCAGTCGCATTCCAGTTCTTCGGCGAGCAGCATCGATAGCGAAGTAACCGTCCCCTGGCCCATTTCCGCTTTGTGGATCGACAACGTGACGACGTTATCCGCGCCGACGTGCACGAACGCGTTCAGCTTGATCGGTTCCGGCGCGGCGGAAAGACGATTTTTCGCAGGGATCAGGAAGCCGACCAGCAATCCGCCGGCGGCGCCCAAAAATGCGCGGCGATTCACGCCCCCGCCATTACTGGCGGGGCTATATCCGTTGTCTACAGCCCCGCCTGTCAAGGCGGGGGCAGAGTGGAATTTTTTAGGCGCGGGCATGTTTCGCTCCTCTCTTGAGTTCGGCGGCGCGATGGATCGCTTTGCGAATCTCCTGATAAGTTCCGCAGCGGCAGATGTTATTGCGCATCACCTCGTCGATATCGGCGTCGGTCGGATTCGGCGTTTTTTCGAGCAGCGCGGCCGCGGTCATGATCTGGCCGGCCTGACAATATCCGCACTGCGAGACTTCTTCTTCGAGCCAGGCGCGCTGCACCGGATGAGAATTGTCCGGCGACAGACCTTCAATCGTGGTGACGCGCTTGCCGGCGATGAGCGAAACGGGCGTCACGCAGGAGCGCATCGGCTGGCCGTCGACGTGAACCGTGCAGGCTCCGCACAGCGCCATGCCGCAGCCGAATTTCGTGCCGGTGAGGCCGATGGTATCGCGCAGAACCCACAACAGGGGCATCTGCGGGTGAACCTCGACCGTCTGGGATTTTCCGTTGAGAGTGAATTTGATGGCCACGGGAGCTCCTTAAGACGTTGTACCATGAGCGTTTTAAGAAAGGGGAGCGGATAGTCGCTGAAATGTGCGTTGGCCTGCCCCCGCCATAACTGGCGGGGCTGGAAGCTTCGGCCTGCCGACGCGATAATTGACGGGGCTGTAAGTCTCGGCCTGCCCCCGCCATAACTGGCGGGGCTGGAAGCTTCGGCCTGCCGACGCGATAATTGACGGGGCTAGAAGTTTCGGCCTGCCCCCGCGATAATTGACGGGGCTAGAAGTTTCGGCCTGCCCCCGCGATAATTGACGGGGCTAGAAGTTTCGACCAGCCCCGCCAGTTATGGCGGGGGTGATTTCACGACGCCGCCGGAGGATCATTTGATGACCAAGGGACTTTTGCTGATGGTGCTGGCCGGTGCCGCGCTCGCGCAGGATACTCGAGTCGTTCTGCTCGGCACCGGGACGCCGATTCCGGACCCGGCGCATAGCGGGCCGGCGGTTGCGGTGATCTCCGGAGAAAACGTGTACATCGTCGATGCCGGACCGGGCGTGGTGCGGCGCGCGGTGCAGGCCAAGATCAGGATGAAGCAGTTGACGCGTGTCTTTATTACTCATCTGCATTCGGATCACACGCTGGGCTTGCCGGACCTGATTTTTACGCCCGCGGTGGTGGGGCGCGGCGCGGGGATCGCGATTTACGGGCCGCCGGGGATTGCCGCGATGGTCGCGAATATTATGAAGGCCTGGACGGAGGATATGAACATCCGGCTGAACGGATTGGAACACGGCAACAAGGCGGCTTATCAGGTGGACACGCACGAGGTGATGCCCGGCGAAGTCTATCGCGACGCGGGGATGCGGGTGACGGCGTTCGCGGTGAATCACGGCTCGTGGAAATATGCCTACGGGTATCGTTTCGACGGGGGCGGGAAGTCGATTGTCGTTTCCGGCGACACGGCGTATAGCGACAATCTGATTGCGGCGGCGAAAGGATGCGACATCCTGATCCACGAGGTTTATTCGGCCAAGGGGCTCGAATCGGAGTCGCCGCAGGAGCAACGTTATCATCCGGCGTTTCACACCTCCGGGGTGAATCTGGGGAAAATCGCCGCCGCGGTGCAGCCCAAAAAACTGGTGCTCTATCATGAACTTCCGATGGGGCAGACGGAGGAAGAAGTCCTCGGCGAGATTCGCCGGAACTTCGCCGGCGAGGTGATTTATGGCAAGGATCTGGACGTGATCCGGTGAAAGTACTGAAACTATGCCAGGAGGGTCTGTTCCAAGCGGCCGTTCGGGGTATATAATAACCACCGGGCTAATGTGTAGTTCGGTTCAGATGCGACTGTGTATAGGAACCGGCCCAGTGTCCGCTCATCCGGTGACACCACCACGAACAGCGTTGCAACTCTAGAGGGAGGTAATGCGATGGCAGAAGAAATGAAAAATCCAAAGGACGCCGTAAAAGCAGTCTCGCGACGACGATTTATTCAAGGGGTGATCGCCGGCGGCGCGGGCGTTTCCGCCGCGACCTATTTATTCCGCGCGTCCAGTCCCACTTCGGCGGCCAGCACCGGCGACCGGCTGATTACGATTAACGTCAACGGCCAGGATCGCCGCGTGGATGCCATGAAGCAGGAAACGCTGGCCATGACCTTGCGCTATAAGCTCGGCCTGACCGGGACGAAAATCGGATGCGACCGCGCCGAATGCGGGGCCTGCACGGTGCTGATCGACGGCACACCGCGCTACTCCTGCTCGACGCTGACGCATACCGTCCGTACCGCCAAGGTGCTGACAGTCGAAGGCCTCGCCAGCCCGGACGGGAAGCTGCATCCGGTGCAGCAGGCGATTATCGAAGAGCAGGGCTTCCAGTGCGCCTTCTGCATGTCCGGCTTCATCATGGCGAGCGTCGGATATCTGAACAACAATCCCAATCCGACGCGCGCGGAGCTGGCCCATGGCATTTCCGGCAATTTGTGCATTTGCCGGGATTATCAGAAAATCCTCACCGCGATGATGCGGGGGGCGGAGATCATGAGGGAGCAAAAACATGCCTAACAAAATCGAATACGGCGGCAAGCACAAGCTGATTGGTAAGGATTACTCGACTCCGGACTTGCAGGCGAAAGTCCGGGGACAGTCGAAGTACGCCGAGGACTATCGCGCGCCGGGCATGCTGTTCGCGAAACTCCTGCTGAGCCCGCTGCCGCACGGGCGCGTCAAGCACCTGGACACTTCGGCGGCGCTGGCCATGCCGGGAGTGAAGGGCATTTTGACGGCGGACGATTTGCCGGCGCCGGCCGACTATATCGACGACAACGGCCACGTGATCCGGGCCAACACGCGCGGCGAGCGGGGGTTGACCAACGAACCATTGTATGAAGGCGAGCCGGTTCTGGCCGTGGTCGCGGTGGACGAATTGACCGCCGCCGACGCGATCGAAAAAATCGACATCGAATTCGAGCACCTGCCGTTCGTGATCGATCCATTGGAGACCTTGCGGCCCGGCGGACCGAACGCCCGGCTGGAGGGTAATGTGTGGGTGCAGCCGCCGCCGCCGGCGTCCAAGCCGGGAGAACCGCGGCAGGCTCCGCCGCAGCTTGAAATCATCGATTTCAAGTGGACCGACGCCGATTTTGCCGAAGCCGGCGACACCAAACTGCCGCTGGGCAAGGTGCCCGATGAGCGGGCCGGGACGTGGTCGTACGGCGACGTGGACACGGGATTTAAAAACGCGGCGCTGGTGCTCGACGAAACTTTTCTCACCCCGGATACCAGCCATCAGTGCCTGGAAACGCGCACCGCGCTGGCCTACTGGCAGAACGGAAAAGTTTACATTCACACCGGCACGCAGAGCATGATTCAAACCGTGCCCGCCGTGGCGCGCTGGCTGAATCTGAAGCCGGAAGATGTGGTGGTGGTCAGCGAATATACCGGCGGCGGTTTCGGGAGCAAAATTACCGGAGCGATTTCTCTGGTCATTCCGGCGCTGCTATCGAAGAAATGCAATGCGCCGGTGATGATGCGTCTCAGCCGCGAGGATGAGCATTTCATCGGCCGCGCGCGGCCGAGCGTGCTCGGCCGTATGAAGGTCGCCTTCTCGAAAGACGGCCGCATCCTGGCGCTGGATATGCACGCCATCACCACCGGCGGACCTTATGATCCGTCGGGCGACGCGATGTCGGCGGGACGGATCGTTTCGCTGCTGTATCAGCCGGAGGCGATGCGCCTGCAGGGCTTGTCGGTGATGACCAACACCCCTCCGCGCAGCGCGCAGAGCGCTCCGGGAGGGCTGCAAGGCATCGTCGTCATGGAGCCGATCCTGGCCAAGGCGGCCCGCAAGCTGAACCTGGACCAGGTGGCCATCCGGCGGATCAACGCGCCGGAAGGAAAGGCCAAATTCGGTCCGGCGATGCGCGACGGGGAACGGGGCCATGCCACCAGCGCGTTTATTAAGGATGCGCTCGACCGCGGCTCGGAACAGTTCAACTGGAAGGAGCGACTCGCCAAGCCCAAGCGCAGCGGCACCAAGGTTCGCGGCGTGGGCGTGGCGATGAGTTGCTACGTGGGCGGCTCGATCGGCTTCGATGGCTTGCTGGTGATCAAACCGGATGGGCGCGTCAGCTTCCAGTCCGGAATCGGCAACCTGGGCACGGAGTCGGTGATCGACGTGCATCGCGTCGCCGCGGAGATGCTCGGCGTGCCGTGGGAGAAATGCGATGTGGTGTGGGGCAGCAACGCCAAGAACGTGGCCTGGAGTTGTCCTTCCGGCGGCAGCCAGACCACGCACGCGATGACGCGCGCGTCCTACGCGGTCGCCGAAGAAACCAAGAAGCGGCTGTGCGAGCTGGCGGCGAAGAAACTCGGGGGCAGCCCCGAGAATTACGAGGTCGCCAATGAACGCGTCTTCCGCAAGGGCGGCGGCGGAGGCATGACCTTCGCCGAAGCCGCGCAGCAGGCCATCAAGCTGGGCGGCATCTACGACGGCCATGAGTGCAACCCGGATGTGAATAAGATGACCCGGGAATCGGTGGCCGGGCTGGCCGGGCAGGGATTCGTCGCCTCGGCCCGCGATAAATATCCGCACGACGGGAACACCTTTTCCTATGTCGCGAGTTTCGCCGAAGTCGAAGTGGACACGGAAACCGGCAAATATTATTTGACCGATTTTCTGGCCTACGGCGATGTCGGCACGGTGCTGCATCCCACCGCGCTGGGCGGGCAGTTGATGGGCCGTTCGACGCTGGGCATCGGTCACGCCATTACCCAGAAATGGGTGATGGACCCGCACTACGGAATCATGCTCGCGCGGCGCTTCCATCACAGCAGGCCGCCGACGATTCTGGATGTTCCGCCCGATATGCAGTGGGCCGCGCTGGATATTCCCGATCCGGAAACGCCGGTGGGGGCGCGCGGTGTGGGCGAGCCGCCGGTTCCGGGCGGATGCGCCGCGGTGCTGAACGCTCTTTCGGACGCCCTGGGCGATGAAATTTTCCAGCGCGCTCCGGTGTATGCCGATACCATTCTGACTTCGCTCGAAGCGGGGCGGCCCATGCAGCATCCGCTGATGGCGCATATATAAAGGAGAAGAAACCATGGCTGTTATTCGCGATATCATGCCCGCTTTCGATCTGCTTCAGCCGAGTTCGGTTTCTGAAGCCACGCAACTTCTCCAGCAGCACGGCTCCGACGCCTGGGTGTTCGCGGGCGGCCTGGACAGCTTCGACTGGCTGAAGGATCGCATCAAGCGTCCCAAAGTTCTGGTCGATCTGGGCGGCATCAGCGAGCTCAAAGGCATCCGCCAGACTTCGGACGGCGGCGTCGAGATCGGCGCCATGACCACGCTGACGGAGGTGGTCAACAACCCGATCATCAAGCAGCACTACCGTCTGCTCTCGGAAGGCGCGGAACAGGCCGCCTCGCCGCAGATCCGCAACCAGGGAACCATCGGCGGCAACGTCAGCCAGGACGCGCGCTGCCATTATTACCGCGCGGGATGGCCCTGCTACCGCGCCGGCGGCAACATCTGTTACGCCGATACGCCGGAAGGCCGCAACCGCGAGCACGCCATCCTCAACGCCGATCGCTGCGTGGCCGTGAATCCCTCCGATTCGGCGCCGGCGCTGATCGCGCTCGACGCGAAGTTCGTACTGCAAACCGCCAAAGGCGAGAAAGTGATCGACGCCGAGGACTACTTCATCGGCCCCAACATCGACATCACCCATCTCAACATTTTGCAGCCCGGCGATCTGCTCACCTCGATCCGCATTCCCGCGGCGTGGTCCGGCGCGCAGTATTATTTCGAAAAAGTGCGCGACCGCAACGTGTGGGATTTCGCGCTGCTGAACGTGGCTTCCGCCATCAAGATGAACGGCGGAAACATCGATCAGATGCGCATCGCGGTCAACGGAGCCGCGGCGCGTCCGCTGCGTCTCAAGGCGGTCGAGCAGCTGGCGCAGGGCAAGCCGCGCAATGCCGCCACCGGGGAAATGGCGGGCAAGCTCGCCGTCGACGGCGCCGTTCCGTTGCAGTTCAACGCCTACAAAATCCCGTTGATGAGAAATCTGGTAAAGCGCGCCATTTCGGGCGTGGAGGTGGCTTCGTGGGCATCGTAACTTGGGCGAAAAGCCCGTGGGGACAGGACGTCCCGATTCACATTGCCTGGGATTTGATCTACGTGTGCGCGATCGGCGGCTTGCTGTTCCTGATCGGACACGCGATCTGGGTCAAATTTTTCGCCAAGGAAGAAGAGTTCGCCGGAAGCCCGTCGCCCGCGGTGGTCGCGAACATTCCGGCGCGGGTCGGCCGGCATTCTCTCGCCGCGCGCGCCTTCCACTGGATCATGGCCGCGGCCATGCTGACGCTGCTGGTCACCGCGTTTCTGCCCAAGGTCGGCGTAAAGTTCGATTGGGTGACTTATCACTGGATGGCCGGCATCGTGCTCACGGTGGCGATCATTTATCACATCATCCACGCGTCGTTTTTCCTGGATTTCTGGTCCATATGGCCGGATCAGCAGGATATCACCGACGCGCAGAACCGCCTGAAGCGCGCGCTGGGACAAGAGGCTCCGCCGCCGCGCCGCTTCGCCAAGTATCCGCTCGAAAACAAGATGTATCACATGATCATCCTGCTCACCGGACTGGGCGTGACCCTCACCGGGTTCTTCATGCTGTTCCGCGTACGCTCGATTTTCACGCGCAATCCGTACCTGTTCGGCGATATGACCTGGGGCCTGATGTACGTGCTGCACGGGCTGTGCGGCGTGGGCCTGATCGGGCTGATCATGGTTCACATTTACATGGCGCTGCGTCCGGAGAAATTTGTGATCACCAAGTCCATGGTGTTCGGATCGATGCCCAAGGAATATTACCTGGAGCATCACGATCCGGAGCGCTGGGTGGTCGCGTCCAAGGCGGAATCGGCGCACGGCGACTAGATGCCGGCCCACACTTTTAACGACGCGCGGGAGCGCTGCAACGCCATCGAAGAATGTTACGAGTTCCTGCTGGCCTACGCCGGCAAGGGATTTCCCGGCGATCAGGGAGGGGGTGGCCAGTTGCGCCATCTTCTCGGCCGCGCCGCGGAGTCTTTGAGCGGTATTGCCGAGGCCTATGCAAGTGAAGTGAAGGAGCAGGGTCTCGAACCATGGCCGCGCTATGAACGGTTCCTCAAAATGCTCGAACGCGACGCGGAAAATTCGCGGGCGGCGATCGAAATGGTTTCCTCGCTGCCCTCCATCAGCTCGCAGGTGATCGATAATCTGAACGCGCTGATTCATCTTCGCGCTTTGCTCACGGACCTGTTCCTGATTGATGAAATTCTCCGCCCGCAGCGCGTTTCGGCTCCGCAGTAGCGTAAGCGCCTTCGCGGCGGGATCGCGGGCCCTCTGCCACGCAAGCCTGACGGCTTACGTTGCGTTCCTTCTGGCCGCGCCGCTCTCGGCGCACGTGGTCAGCATCAGCACCGGCGATCTGCGCGTTGACGGCCCCACCGCGGTCTTCGAGCTGCGTTTGCCGCTGTACGAAGTCGCGCACGTTGCCCATCCGGAAACCGAGCTGATCGCTCACGTGCGCTTCGCCGGCGCGCGCCTGGCCTCGGAATCCTGCCGCGCCGATCAGGACGATTACGTCTGCGTCGCCCATTACGAATTTCCCACGCGGATCGACCACGTCGACGTCGATTGCACGCTGTTTGCGGTCACTGTTCCCAATCACGTCCACCTTCTGCACGCGGTCGAAGGCGAAAACAGCGACGATGCCGTCTTCGATCAAACGCTCACCCACGCCGATCTTCATTTCCATCCTCGATCGCCGCTCGAATCGATCACCCGCGATGCCGCCTCCGGCGTCCGGCGAGCCGCCGCCGGCATCTCCGCGCTGTTTCTGTTGATCCTGGTGCTGGCCGCGCGATCGCCGCGCGAAGGGCTTGTGCTCGTCGCGATGTATCTGGCTGGAGAATGGCTGATGCGCCCGATCGCGCCGCGGATCCCGTGGCAATTTTCGCCGCGCCTGATTGAAGCGGCCATGGCGCTGACGGCGGCTTATCTCGCCAGCGAAATTCTGCTGCTGCCGGGAGCAGGGAAACGATGGATGGTCGTCTTCGCCCTCGGCTTATTTCATGGAGTCTACTTCGCCGCGTTCCCGCCCGCATATCTGGCCGGAGCGGCCGTCACGCAGGCCGCGATTCTCGCCGTGCTGATCGGGCTGGCGCTGCGCTTCGCCACTCCGGAAATCCGCCGCGCCGGCGCGGCCGTCCTGTGCGTCACGGCGCTGGGATTGTTCGCGTCGCGGGTCCTGTAATGCGTGAGCTGCACAAAAACTTACACCCTTTGGAGTCCATGGCTATTCCGATAACGTATATTATGTAAACTGAATTGGTAAATAATTGACTTGGCTCACCTCGGGATCTTACGATGAAGCGTGCCTCGTCCATTAAAGCCGTCCCTGACTGAACCCTATCTGAAGACAACCAGGGCGAAGGTACACCTTGACGCTCTGAGGGACAGTCTCGACGGTTTCCGCAAATCGGAACCCATAACTTTTTTCCGAAAGGAAAATCGCAAGAGTGGCCGGTACGAGATTCGGATCAGGATCAAGGACACGCCGAACGAGGTCCCTCTCATTTTGGGGGATTTGCTTTACTGCCTCCGCTCCGCCTTGGATCAGACGGTTTGGTGGCTCGCCAAGACCAAGCGTCCTTACCCCGAAGGAACGCAGTTTCCGATCTTTGACCACAACACCGTTCGGAATCGTGAGAAGTTTGTGCAGTACACGGCGGGAGTACCCGCACGAGCAAAACATGTCATCAAACTGCTTCAACCGTATCACCGAGCAGACCCACGGGAACACTTGCTTTCGCAGTTGAACTTGCTTTGCAACATCGATAAGCATCGGCACATCCCGATTCACGGTGACACCGTTAGTTTTCACTTTCCCAACTTCCCCAAAACGCAGGCTTCGCTTCTCGCTTTCGATCACGACCAGCATATGGTGAGTGCACCCTTGAATCTCAAAGGTCAGATGGGATTCGATCCAGATGTCTCCTTCGATATACTGTTTGGCGATTCCAGCGAGGGGCTGATTTGCAATTTTGATAGAATCGCCCAAATACACGATTTTGTTGCTCATAACGTGCTTCCACGATTCGCGCGCTTCTTCAAGTAAATAGGCCGAATCTTCGCAGTCTCGATATTTTTTTTTAGCTCGCATCTTTTACCTTTCCCGACATCAATCCCCCCGTTTTGGTAGACTGATGGCTGGGAAAGCGTTGGATGCGCTTACCGCAAGGCGAGAATGTCGAAAGCAGAGAACAGCGAACCCGGTAGCCGCCAAGCAAGCGAGTTTGACCGCTTCACTGCTGGACTGAAAAAGATCCTGTCCGTCCGCAAGTCCGATCTGGACCTGCACAAACCTATTCGCCCCCGTTCGTCTCCCAAGGGTAGGGGCGATTCAATTCCGAAAACTGCACAGAGTTAGGGCCGACGCTTCCCGCGTCGCTGTCGTGGCCCCAACTCATGGGGCTGTCCGGTTCACGCCCGATCAATTCCACGAACGTGAGACGCTTTCCGGAAAGCTGCGCGAGTGCCTTCTCGAAGCGGTCCGCATCACCCAAAGGATTGCCGTCCGCGTCCCTGCGGTTATTGAACCGGAAGCATTGCTCATCCGCGTACGCTTGCAGGTGGAACGGCTCGACCGACACGTAGGTACCCTTCAGAGCGCGTTTAAACAGCGACCAGAAATTCTCCATGCCGTTCGTGTGGACGTTGCCCTTCACGTACGCTTCCGTGTGGTCGATCACTTCATGCGCGTAATCCACAACCGCGTCGCGATAGGACTGCAATTCGTCCGTGAATACATTCGAGCCGGGTTCGACGTTTTCCCGAAGGTGCGTCATCAGTTGGTGCCGTCTACGCTTCGCGACGACCTTCACGCGTGCTTCGCCGTTACGCTCCAGCAGTCCGGTGACGATAGCCTTGCCGACCGTGCCGCCGCCTTTTAAGTGCCCCTTCGCGAGCTTCCGCGCACGCGTTTTCTGATTCATCAGGCGAAGTTTTCCGCCGACGAAAGTTCCGTCCGCTTCGACTTCACCTGAAAGTTTTTTTTCGAACGATCCTGCCTTCAGCGCGAGCCGGATTCGATGCAGCATGAACCACGCGGATTTCTGAGAGACGCCGAGATCGCGGGCCATTTCATAGCTGGAGATTCCGTTCTTGCAGCCACAGATCATCCAGATCGCAGGAAGCCACTTATCGAGGCCGATAGGTGAATCTTCCATCACGGTTCCGGTCTTAGCCGAAAATTGCTTTTTGCAGGCTTTGCATTTCCAGATCAGACGCGTTGAAAGGAAGGACGTTTCCTGACCGCCGCACTTCGGGCACGTCGGCTTTCCGTCGGGCCAGCGAAACTTCGCCAGAAACTCGGTCGCAACCTTCACATCAGTGAAGTAAACTATTGCATCCTTGAGAGTTTTAGGCGTTCCCGAATCCATGATTAAGTGTACTCTGGATTCTCAGGTGTGTCAAGTTAATTATTACCACTGAATTGTAGACCGCAAATGATGTCCCGCCGGTAACGAAATACCTTCGACCCTCCCCAACCCGCGCCTCCAGATCCGCCAACGAACTTACCGCTCATTAAGGAGACATCCTGTCCGATACGTCTTGCAGCGACCCATCAAGCTTGGGCGCCCGGCACCTTGCCGTGAATACGTTATAAGGATGACAAAATGTACCTAATAGCACCAAGGTTCCATGGACATGGAATACTTCTGGCAGTGCTTGCGTCGACACTTTGCACCGGTCTCCTGCATGGGTCGGGACTAAGCCTAAGCACAACCACCGCCACAACCATCACCTGTAATACAGCCACAACCGGACCGGCCACTCCCGTAATCATTACCGTCAAGCCGGGCACGGACGTCACTTATCCGGTGGTGGTCACCCCTGGCCCGCTGCCCGCGGGACTCGTCGTGACCCCGTCGACCGGAACATTCGCCAGTGCGAGTGCGGCCAACGTCACCTCGGGCATTGCCTTTACTCTTAGTGCGGCGCAAGGCTGCGCCGGGCTTTCCGGAGGAGCGAACTCCGCCGCCACGTTCCATTTCATGGTCAGCCAGAACAGCGGCGCCCCGGTTGCGGATACCAACAACGTGACCACCACCATCACCGTGACGGCCGCTGCGAGCGGGCTGTCCGCCTCGGCGAGCGCGTCCACCATCTCCTGCCTGTTGAATGGCAGTACCTACACTCCCAGCCCCTCGACCATCACGCTGACGGTCACCAACGCGGAGACTGGCGGCACGCCGTTCACCATCGCCAGGCCGACCTGGATGACACTGACAACACAGCCTCCTTATACGGTCACTTCGGCCATTGGTTCCAGCTCCATTGTTTTCACGCCAAGCTGTAGCGGCCCGGTGGGCACCATCAACACAGGTTCGATTACCCTGACCGATTCGCCCGCGCCGCCCGTGACAGTACCCCTCACCATGAAGGTGGTTGCGCCGTCGACGTTGACCGCGACGACCCCGGCCCCGCAGACGTACGTCAAGGCTTCCGGATCCGCTCACTATCCGTCCTGGACAGTCACCTTGGGTGGCGCCACCGACGGCCAGATCTACACCGTCAATCCGGCGACTCTGGGCTCCTGGCTGACCGCCAGCCCCATGAGCGGCGCCTATGGCACCGCCAACACCATCATTTTCCAGGCGACCGGCGGAATTGATTCGCTGGCTGCCTCCTCCACTCCCTATACGCAGACGGTCCATATTTCAATTTCGGGTTATGCGGACACGACCGTCACCATCAGCCTGCTGGTGGCGAATCCGGCTTCGACGCTGAGCTTCGCCGAAGGAACCGTGCGCAATCTTACTTGGGTTCAGGGACAAGGAATCCCCACAGCGACCATCACCGCGGTGTCCAGCAACGAGCCGATCCAGTATTCGACCACTTCCAGCGGCGCCATTGCACCGATCATCGCCGCTTCGGAACAATCCGGACTGGCCTATAGTTTCGGCACCGAGATTCCCGTGACCTTCCCCAACCTGCCCTTCTCCGAAGCGCAGCCCGGCAACGTGCTGACCGGAGTGGTGACCTTCATCTGGGGATCGAATACCAGCACGGTCACCTTCTACGTCACCGTCCAGGCGGGGACCTCCACGGCGGTTCTCAACTCGGCCACCCCCGTAAACCTGCCGACCGCTTCGACCGGCGAGCAGTTCACCGTGACCCTTTACGGTTCCGGGTTTGTTCCGGCCTCGGATCCGACCCAGAGAACCACCGTCGGTGTGGTGAATGCCAGCAACCTGCTCGTTCAGGACCCCAACATCATCGGCATCAATGTGATGAATTCCTCGACCATCGCTCTGACCATCCAGGCGCCCACTCCTTCGACGGATCCGCTTCTGCCATGGACCGGAACTTCGGTGGTCTTCGGCGTGTGCAATCCGGCTGGCGGCACCTGTTCCACCCCCACCGGTAGCCTGGCAATGGTGGTTGGCGCCGGTCCGACGATTTCGTCGGTCGTCAGCGCTTCCACGCAAACCAGCGCGTCGACGCCGAACGTAGCGCCTTACGACATCCTCACCCTCTGGGGATCCAACTTCTGCACCGCAAACGGCACCGGCTGCGGCGCGACCGGGGTCCTCTACGGAAATTTGAACCCCTCGACCATGACCTATACGACCGCTCTTAGTCCGGATGGCGGCCAGCGCAATCTGACGGTCAGCTTCAAGGCGCACACCGCCAGCGCCAGCAGCTACGTAGCCGCGCCGCTGCTGTTTGCCAACAATGGCCAGATCAATGTGGTGGTGCCGGCCAGCGGTTTCCCGGCCTCCGGCGCTGTCGATGTGATGGTCAGCTTCGGCGGCCTGAGCAGCAACGTATTTGAAGTCACCGCCACGGCCACCGATCCTGGAATCTTCATGCTCGACACCTATGGCCAGGGCGCCATCCTGAACCCGAACTACACCGTCGCCAACGGCAGCAACCCGGCCGTGGCGGGGAACGCAATCTCGATCTACGCCACCGGTCTGGGCGCGCCGACTTCCATGAGCGGCGTGACGCCGGTGACCTATAGCTCGATGACCTGCATCACTCCCGCTAACTATGAAACCATCGCCGGCAATGGCTCGTCGATCGACGGAGCTTTGATTCAGGCCGCCCTGCTCGGCGGCGATCTTCCGCCGTGCTTCGGCACCGGCAATGCTCCCAGCGCCATCACTGTGGGGGGACAGGCTGCCACCATCGGTTATACCGGCTTTGTGGATGATTCGGTCGCCGGCCTGTATCAGGCCAACGTGACCCTTCATGCCGCGACTGGCCCCTCCAGCCCGGCCTACTTCGTGGACGCGGCGGGTACGCACCTGGCCTCCATCATCAGCCCGGTGCAGCTCCCTGTCTCGATCACCTCGAACAGCCTCAGCAGCCAGGCGCCTGGCGCCAACCTCGGATTGAATCCTGGAGTGACCGTATGGGTCGCGCCCCCGGGATTGACGCTCTCGAGTCTGGGCGCCCAGTCCGTCACTTCGATGGGCGGGGCGTGGACGCCCTCCATCACGGCTTCGGGCGGAACGGGTCCGTACACCTTCGAGGTGGATGGAATGAATTCGCCCGCGACGGGTGGCCTGGCTTACTCGGTCACCAGCCCGACGCTGACCTTCGCTACCGCTCCGACGGCGGTTGGCGTTTACGTCATCACGGTCACCGCAATCGATGCGAACGGCTCTTCCGGCAGCACCACGTTCACCCTCACCGTCTCCGACTCGAGCGACACCTCAACCGTGACCGCCAGCGCGACGCCGATCACGCCCAGCGTCTACGGCACCGCTAACCCGGCCGTCACCACCATCACCCCCGGCGGCGGAGCGGGCGCTCCGTACGCCTTCTCGATCACTCCTTCGGCGGTCCTGTCGGTGTCCCCGGCGGGCGTCGTCTCGATCCTGGGCACGGCCCAGGCGGGAATGTACCACGCCGTCGTCACGGTCACCGATTCGTCGGGCAACGCCACTCGCAATATCTACTTCGACGTTCCTGTTGCGATGGCGCTGACCGCCACTAACAATGTGACGACCCTTACCGGGATCGCCAATTTGACCAGTGCCCAACAACTGACCACCATCGGCAATCAGGGAGGCGGCAACGTCAGCTACA
>Ga0335073_10002908_pt1 | contig 23645 bp, 23 predicted proteins | sample Lox_Sample_22_FD_207093 | JGI IMG/M metagenome (GOLD analysis project Ga0335073, IMG submission 207093) | Soil microbial communities from Loxahatchee National Wildlife Refuge, Florida, United States - Lox_Sample_2.2 | ecosystem: Environmental > Terrestrial > Soil > Wetlands | place: USA... | reverse complement strand
CAAACCAAGTGCCTGCTCGTCAGCTATGACCAGAACCCGCTCGGGTTCTTCTAAGAGATGTCGCACGACCGTGTCGAGAGGGACGTCGTCGTAGCGGCCACCCCCGCGGCGCTCGAGGTCATCCACGGCCTCGGCGCCGCGAAGGGGCGGCTCGTAGGGAACTGATCGCTCGTGTCCGACACACTGACCGCACTCGACGCGACCTTCCTCGAACTCGAGCAGCACGACGAGGGCGCGCTCATGCACATAGGTGGCGTGATGGTGTTCGACCCGCTGCCCGAGGGCGGCGCCCCGACCATCGAGCAGCTGCGCGCTAGCCTCGAGTGTCGGCTGCTTCAGCTGCCACGCTATTCGCAGCGGCTGTCCGCGACCCGAACCGGCGGATTGGCCTGGCCGCATTGGACCACCGACGACCGGTTTCGTTTCCAGGACCACGTCGTACACGTGGCCTTGCCGGCGCCCGGTGGAAAGGCCGAGCTGTCGTCCTGGGCCGCCGACTTCTACTCACATCGGCTGGACCGGACGCGCCCGTTGTGGGAGCTGGCCCTGGTCGAAGGACTTGCCGACGGCCGCTGGGTGTTGGCCCATAAGACCCATCATTGTCTGGTCGACGGGGTCGGCTCCGTCGACGTCGGCAATCTGCTCCTCGATACAGAGCGCAATCCCCGTAATGGCCCGACAGGATCCGTGACGGCACCACCAACCGGCGAGGAGCAGGAGCCGTGGCCTTTCCCCGCGCAGTCGATCGCGAACGCAGCCCACGCCGGCGCCGGGGTCGCCCGGGCCGGGCTGCACGCCGCGCTGCACCCGCGCGAGGCGCTGGAGCGTTCGCGCTCGCTGGCCGAGCTGTTGGTGCGCGACGAACTCATCGGCGCGCCTCACACGTCGCTGGGCGTGCCGATCGGCTCGACCAGGCGCTTCGCGGTCCTCAGCCGACCGCTGGCGGAGCTCAAGACGATTGCTCGCGGCTTCGGGGGCTCGATCAACGATGCCGTGCTCGCCGCCTGCACCACCGGCCTGCGCCGCCTGCTGCTGTCCCGCGGCGAGGCGCTCCCATCACGAGGCTTGCGCGCGATGGTTCCGATGAACGTGCGCCAGAGCTCGGAACGGCTGATGCTTGGCAACCGGGTCAGCTCCCTGTTCGTCCGGCTGCCGGTGGCCACGCCGGATCCGTACGAGCGCCATCGGCTGATCGTTGAAGAGACCGCGCGCCTGAAATCGTCCAGTGCCGCGACGGGGGCGCAGACGGCTATCGACCTGGCCGCGCTCGCCCCGCCGATCGTGCACGCGGCGTTCGCCCGCTCGCTCTACGCGACGCGCCTCTTTAACGTGACCATCACCAACGTGCCCGGAGCTCAGATCCCCGTCTATGCGTTCGGGGCGCAGCTGCGCGAGGTTTGGCCGGTCGTGCCGCTCGCCGCCGCGCATGCGGTCGGGGTCGCGATCTTCTCCTATAACGGTCTGGTTACGTTCGGCGTGATCGCCGACAGCGAATCGACACCCGATATCAACGTTCTCGTGGACGGCATCGAGGAGGGCATCGATGACCTCCTGGTCCCGCTCCGCAATCGAGACCGCCGGGCCAGAGTCAAGCCGGCGACGGGCTAGCCGAGCGTGGTACGGCGCCGGCCGCGTCCAGGGCGGGGCCGGCTAACGTCGCCGCTGACCGTTTCGGCGACTGCGGAGGCGCCCGGGCGCTCGGCGCCGAACCTCCGGGCGGTGGCGATCACCGCGCGAACGAGCGGCGCCAAGCTGTCGTGGCGCGCGGCGCTCGAAAACCTACGTGCCGAGGCGGGTGGGGCCAAGGCAATCTCCTCTCTCGCGACTGCCGACTCCCGGCGGCACCATCAGATGCCGCCGTAGACGGGTGGACCGGCGGTGGTGCAAGCTGACCCCGGTTGCCGCCCCGCCTGACTCGCGACGGCCTGACCTCGAGACACAAGCTCCGGAACCCGCGTTCTTCGCAGTTTCCGTGGATCGGAGGATAGGTACCGCTTTCCCCAGCGTCCAGACGGTTTTCTACGTATTGGCATCCGTAGATGTGGGCGATGCCGCGATCGAGCCCGGCGGCATACCGTCCGTTCATGACCGACGTGGAAGCCTCAGCCCCTGAGGACGCCGGGCAGGCCGCATACTCGGACGACCAGCTGGCGCAGGTCTGCGGCGCCGTGGCAGCGGTATTCCGTCGCGCGTGGGGGCGCGGACCGGCGAAGACCACCGCTTACTGGGCGGGGGCGAACATGCTCGTCGTCCTGCTCGCGAACGGCCACACCGACGCGGAGAAGAGCATGCGGGCCGCCGGCCACATCCAGGAGCTGCTGGGAGGGCGACGGCTGCTCCAGGGCATCATCGAGGACGAGCTCAAAACCAGCGTCGAACGGGTGCTGGGGCGGTCGGTCGAGACGACAATGAGCGCGACTCGCCTTGACCCCGACCTGTCGGCCGAGATCTTCCTGCTCGCGCCGGAAAGCAACTGAACGCGGCGCTCGCGACCGCCGCGTTGCGGTGCGTCAGCCAGCCTTGCGCCGAGCCCTGTCCATGCGCGCCCGACGCTCATTGCGCCGGCGCAGGTCGCGAAAAACCTCTTGCTGGCCACTGCCAGCCCGGGTGGGACGCTCATCCCGCGTTTGTGGCTCTCGATCGAGCTCTCGCCGATGGGCTGCGGTGGCGTCGGCGCCCGGGCTATGACTGTGTGACTTCATGACCCGCACCCTAACTCGGCGTCGCCCTTCACCAATCGGCCGCGTCCCGCAGCCCAAGCCGAGAAACGCGCAGATCACTTGCGGGTTTAACCGGATGGCTTGCCCGCCGGCTTCACGCCGCCGCCTGGCGGCCGCTTGCCAGGGGCTCGAGTGCTTCTAGGTACGGCACGAGGTAACGCCCCAGCACCTTCGCGGCCTTCGCGGCACCCTCGTCGTCGGCGCGGATGAGCGCAGCGCCCGTCGGTTGCCCTGCCCAATCAAACTCGGTGCGCAAGAACACGGGCCGCTCGCCGCCTACCAGCCGCGCCTGGAGGACATGCGGCGGGCGACAGTGCCTGACCGGGACGCCGAGGCTCGTAGCGATCGTCTGGGCCACGGCATCGGCTTGCTGCGCCGCCACCCCGCCCTGCTTGATCGGAAATGTCGTCACGTCACCCGCCGCGTAGACGTCCTGGAGTCCTTCGACCCGTCCGAACGCGTCCACGGGAACGAATCCCCGCGGGCTCGCTGGCACGCCCGTGAACCGCCTGCCCCGCAGCTCGGGCAGGGCCACGACGCGGTCAGCCTCGATCGCCTTGCCGTCCGCGAGTCCGAGTGACCCGTCACGCTGGACGCTCGTGGGAAGCGCTGCGCCGACGAGCCGCACGTCGCGTTCCTCGAGCAGACCGCGAACCAGCCCGGATGCCTGCTCGCCGAACACCGCCAACGGCTCTAGCTCGGGCGTAACCACGCTGCACGCAAGTGCCAGCCCGCACTCCTGCGCGTGCCGGGCCGTCAGCAACGCGAGCTCGTACATGGGCAACGGCCACACGGACCCGGTTGGCAGCGCGAACACGACGCGGCTCACCGCACCGGCCTCGACGTCCCCGAGCAGGCGTCTGATCAGCGGTATGTCGCGCTGGTCGCGGAATGTGATCGCGCCCGGGACGCCGACCACCGCGCGTGCGCCGGTGGCCACGATCAGTGCGTCGTACTCGAGACGGGCACCGGACGCCGTGCGAACGAACCCCTTGCGCGCAGCCACAGCCTCGAGCCGAGACTGGTGGTATCGCCCATCCAGGTCCGTGAGGATCGACCGCAGGTCGTAGCACCGTGACGGTGCCGCATCGAACGGCTCGCTCGTCGCCGACGGGCGATAGCGAAACACCGGCTCCGGAGCGAGCAGCGTAAGTCTTACGCTGCTCTCGGCGAGGGCACGCAAGGCGAGGGCCGCCTCGACGGCGGCGAATCCGCCACCGGCGATCAGGATCTCCGCACGCCTGCGCGATGAGTCGCCGCCTGCCACGCCGTCATGCCTCCCCCCAGGCGAGCACGCCGGCGATGTCCGCGGTGGACAGGATGCCGATCGGCCGCTCGGTGATTGGCTCGACGACCACCAGATGGGTGACCGCCTGCTCGGACATCAGCTCTCCGGCCTCGCGCAGCGGCAGCGACGGCTCGACCGTGACGAGCGGCTGCTGCGCGATCGCGCGCGCGGTCAATGCCTCGGCGTCGCGGACGCCGGCCCGGACCAGATCCAGATCGGAGATAACGCTCCACACGCCGCACTGCGGCTCCTCGTGCGAGATACCGACCACGGCGACGCAGTGAACGTGTTGCGTGGCCATTATCCGGGCGACCTCGGGCAGGCTCGCGTCAGGCTCGCAGGCCAGGATTCCCGGATGCATCGCGTCGGACACGGTGGCGTGCTGAAGCGACGGCATCAGGTAGCTGCCGTGGGTCTGACTCTTGGTGAGCGACATCACTTCCTCCTCGATCTTTCGGTATCCCAGTCCACGCTACGTCCAGCTTGTAACTGGAGCATCCGGCCTGGACCGGCCGACCGTCGCGGGTTTCCCACATCGATCTGCGCGCGTTCCCGGATGGTGCGCTCGCCTGCGTCCCTGACGATTCGCGGAGGCGACCCTCAAAGGAGGAGACTTTCATGGCCACCACCGCCCCCAAGCGCACCAAGGCCCCGCCCCAGCTCAAGAGCTACCGCGCCGCCGTGGTGCACAAGTTCCATGCGCCGCTCACCGTCGACGAGGTGCCGGCAAAGCCGCTCGAGGAGGGGCAGATCCGGGTCAAGGTGGAGGCGTCGGGCCTCTGCCACACCGACATCCACGCCGCCAATGGCGACTGGCCCGTCAAGCCCTCGCCCCCGTTTGTTCCCGGCCACGAAGGCGTGGGCATCGTCACCGAGCTCGGTCCCCGCGTGACCGAGATCGCGGTCGGCGACCGCGTCGCGATGCCGTGGCTCGGCTACGCCTGCGGCACTTGCGACTACTGCGTGTCCGGATGGGAGACGCTGTGTGAGTCGCAGGAGAACATGGGGTACTCGATCGACGGTGGCTTCGGGGAGTACGCCACCGCGTTTGCCCGCTACGTGGTCAAGGTGCCGGATGGGATCGACCCGTTCGACGCGGCGCCGTTGACGTGTGCGGGCGTCACCACCTACAAGGCGGTGAAGGTCGCCGGCACGCGCTCCTCGGATCTGATCGCCGTGTTCGGGGTCGGCGGGCTCGGCCACCTGGCGATCCAGTACGGCGCCATCGCCGGTGGCCGGGTGGTCGCGGTTGACCTCCTCGACGAGAAGCTCGAGCTCGCGCGCGAGCTCGGCGCCGAGTTCACGATCAACGCCACCAAGGAAGACCCGGTGCAGGCGATCCAGGCGCTCGGCGGCGCCGACCAGGCGATCTCGGTGGCAGTCTCGCCGAAGGCCTTCGAGCAGGCCTACGCCACGCTGCGCCGCGGCGGCAAGCTCGTGTTCGTGGCGCTCCCGGCCGACAATCACGTCACGCTGCCGATCTTCGAGACCGTCCTGAATGGCATCACCGTCGTCGGCTCGATCGTGGGCACCCGCACGGACCTGCGGGAGGTGTTCGAGCTCCACGCGGCCGGCAAGACCAGGGTGATCCGTGAGGTGCGCCCGCTCACCCGGGTGAACGAGTCGATTGCCGACGTCGAGGCCGGGCGGGTAGCGGCGAGAATCGTCTTCGCGTTGTAGCGGCCTCTCTCCAGCGGCGACGAGCTGCCTCAGGGCGGCTCGTCGCTCGTCTCGTCGAGTTGATAAACGGTTGCGCAGCCGAAGCGGTGGGTCGAGCGGATGACCCGCGCGAGCTCCCGCTCGAGATTCGCGCGCGTCGTGCAGTCGGCGAGCAGGAAGCGCGCCCCGGTGGCGGTGACGAACCGCTGCGCCTGGGCCGGGGTCATCTGGCCTGCAAGCAGCCGCGCCACCTCGGCCTGGCGCTGCTGCGGGTGAGGTTCTGACCAGAACACGTCCCCGATGTACGTACGACGCCCTGTTTCTGCCGGGATGTACCGAGCGAGGAGAAAGCTCGCCAGCACTCCGCCGGGCTCGGGTGCGCGCGCGAGGAATCTGACCGCTCGCCAGTCGCTGCGGGTCACCGGGGTGGCGCTGGGCCGAACGAACCGCCACTTGGAGATGAGCTCGTCCACGGTCACGGGGAGGGTGAGCGTGAGCACCGCGAGCGTCGCGAGCGCGCGGCGTGGCGTCGCCGCGGGCCGCCGAAGGGTGCCGACACCCTGGGCGGCGAGGATCGCCAGCGGGATGCTGATCCCGAGGAAGGCGTGCATTCCCTCGTTTCCGAGCCCGTGCTCGCTGGTGGCGTAGATCGCGAACGCGGCCGGCGGCCAGGCTCGCATGGCGACGGCGACGAACGACCGGGGCCTGACCCGGTAGCCCAGTAGTGCCGGCGCCAGCAGCGGCGCGAGCATCAGCAACACCCGCCATGCGGGAACCGCTCCAGCGAGCGATCGCTCCCCCAGCCGCCACGCCGAGTCGGTGCGATCAAGCAGCGCGTAGTAGCCGAGCGGCAGCGCGATCGCGACCAGCAACAGCGCCGATCGCGAGAGCGCCCGTCGCCGCGGCCCACGCCACGCGAACGCGGGCTGAGTCTGGACCACGATTTCCGACAGCGCGACCGTCACAGCCAGGACGGCTCCCTGCCACGGGTGCAGCCAGCTGGCAAGCCCCGCCAGCACCGCGGCCGGCCAGACCGACGCGCCACCCTGAGCTGCCCGCTCATACAAGAGCAGCGAGGCGACCATCGCCACCAGCGACAGCACGCCGAATACGTACCCCCACGTCCACCACGGGAGCCACAGGTCCTGGAAGCAGCCGATCGAGCCGCCGAACAGGGCGAGCATCAGGCCGCCCCGCCGGGGCAGCCGTCCGCGCACCTCGTGGTGCAGCAGCGCGCGGGCGGCGAGGAACACACCGATGACGGCGACCGGCTGCCACAGCAGCAGCGCAAGCCACGGTGCCACACCTAGCGCCACAAGCCCCCCCGAGATCGCGACCGCCGGCTGCAGGTAGTCGTGAGGTGTCGCCCGCAACACGAACAGGTCGGACACCAGCACGTGCCGCGACGCGTCCCGGATCCACGCCAGATACTGCGTCACATCCTGCACGTAGACAGCGTTAACCCCCGTCCACACGCGCCCTCGCGTCAGCGTCCACCACAGGCCGAGCGACAGCACCCACACCGACATCGCGCCGAACACGCCGAACACAACCAGCTCGACCGGATCAACGGTCGCAGAGCGAACACCGTTTCGTGACATGTCGCATGAGCCGCACCCCTCGCCGGGGAGCGGTCATGCAACGGTTTACGAGTCGTCTCGTAACACCGAGATAACCCGGTTATACGCCTGTTACACCAAGACCCTTTCGGGTGGTTGATCCTTAGTGATCGCGGACGAGCCTGTCCGCCCCGTGACCGCGTCCGCGCAGGCGGCGGAGTCGGAGAATTCGCTCTCGGGCAAACGCGGGTCGTTCGAACAGAGTGCTTGGCCGCCACCAAGTGCGGCCTGGAGCTCAGCGCGTTATGCCGTCAGGTGCCAGGCCTCGCGGCCGGGGTGCCACCCGCCTCGCCGCCCACGACGGCACGCTCAAGCACGCGGTGATACGCGTCGCGAATGACCAGCTCGCACGGCTCCCCGCGCAAGGCATATCGAGACGCCAGTCGCCTGGCTTCGTCGAGTGTCGCGCACAGGAGACGCTCGCCCCGCTCGGGCAGCGCGACATGCCACGACCCGCGCTGGCCAAGATCAACGCGCACCGTGACGGGGGCTCTGTCCGGTGGGGCCGGGTAGCCGTAGTCGCCGTCGGCGTGCTTTCGGGTTCCATCCATCGTTGGCGGTCTTTCTGGCCGCTGCATCGAACCAACCACCTAGGATGCATTCTGACGCTGCCGAGCCAGGGTAGCGCGGCGTGGAGCAGGCCTCATCCGTAGTTCCCCCGGCTTCAGCCAACTTCTGCTGGAGGAAGTGGTCGCGAGCGAAAGTGGTGGCGCGGGGCCGCAGCGCCGGGGTGTCGGTGGCGGGGTACGGGACCGTCTCCTCTGGCCACCCAGCTCGCGATCTCGTCTGGGATCTGGTGTCCGTACTCCTCGCGGAGCGCCTCACCAATCACGGCGGGCTCGACGCGGCGGCGCTCGGGGTGCGCGGCCAGGTAGACGATCACCGCCGACACCACCTCGAGCAACTCGGGGGCACCATCCCGGCTCACGGCGTCCGTGACCTCGCTCAGCCTGACGCGCAGCTCCTCGACTCCTTCGTCTGGTGCCCAGTCCCCGGGAAGTGCGGCGGTCCAGGCCTGCTCGACCGACTCGTGTTTACTGCTTGAATCGATGATCGTCCAGGCCAGATCGGACAGGCCGATCAGCTCGATCCCGCTCGTGTGTTCCTCGGAGGTGGACATCGATCAGTCAGTCCCGGCGGTCTGTCAAGAGAATCGTCAGTTGGATACCTAAAACGGCGAAAGGCCGCCTCGGTGATCCTCGTCATGTAATCCCGGGATCTTCGCGACGACCTTCCGTTGGGAGCGATCCTGTCACCGCGCCGTGTGGGACCCATCCGTAGTTCCCACTGTTTCCGTTACGGGGTTACGTACCGGCCTCACCGTCAGACTGTAGCTCGGCACCCACAGCCTTGAGCGACCCCAGCGTTTAGTCCGACGGTTGTGCGCGCGAAATCGCGCTCAGTTGCGGCGATCCCGCGACCGATCGCGGCTTGTTCACGCTCGTCGGCCGCCTGCTCGCGCTCGTCGGCCGCCCGCTCGCGCTCGTTGGCGATCGGCGTCGCACGGCTCTGCACGACTGATTCCTTCCGGCCCTACGCCGGCTCGATCAGGCCGTAATGGCCGTCGTAGCGGCGGTAGATGACGTTGCCGCGCCCCGTGGCGGCATTTTCAAAGAACAGGAAGCGGTGAGCCACCGCGTTCATCCCCGCTACCGCCGCCGCTGGCTCGATCGGTCCGGAGAACCAGTTCGGCTCGATGAGCGGTCCCGTCTCGCCGGGGAGCCGCACCGAGCGCGGCGCGATCAGGGCGAGCAGTCCGTCGTCGCGCCAGTACAGAACCTCATCTGCATCCATTTCCGCGTCGTGGAACAGAAAGAAGTCGTGATCGAGGTCCTCCAGGGTGTCGGCGGCCTCGTCGACCGACATCGGACCGGACGCGAATGATTTGCGCCTGATGATCTCGCGCTCCTCCACGGGCCGCATGAATGTCGCCGAAAGCGGCGGAGACCACGAGCGATGAGACCATTCGCCGTTCGGGGTCTGAGCAGGCTCGCGCTCGCGCGATATCAGCCGATCGACATATCGGCGCAGATGCCGCTGCAGGCGGTCCGCGACCTCGTTGACGGCCGCGTCCATCGCCGGCGCGGCCGCGCGAGCCCGAACCAGCCGGCCTTGAAGGTCGACCTCCGCCTCGGCTCGCGCTGACATCGCGATTCGAGGGTTGGCCTCCTGGATGAGAACGACCCTGGCGCCGAGAATCGGCCCCTTCACGACCCTGTCCATATCGCGGAGCTTCTCCTCTGCCTGCTCTCGAGCCCGATGGCTCACCGCGCCTCGTGTAGTGACCGCGACCGTGAACGGGCTCATCGCGTCCTCCTCATAGCTTGTAACCGATCTCGCGTAGCAGCCGCATGCGCGCGGCGACGTCCGCGTCGCTCTCCACCCCGAGCGGTGAGCCACCGTCGACCACGCCGAGGATTCCGCGTCCGGCGGTGGTCGCGGCCACGATCACCTGCACCGGGTTGGCCGTCGCGCAGTAGATCCGGCAGATTTCCGGCACGCTCCTGACCTGGCCCAGCACATTGACCGGGAACCCCTCGCGCAGGAACACGATGAACGAATGGCCGGCGCCGATCGATGCCGCGTTGCGTACCGCTAAATCGATGAGCTCCTGGTCGTTGCCGGTTCGGCGAACGAGCCTCGGGCCCGACGCTTCGCAGAAGGCGACACCGAAGCGGAGCCCCGGAACGGCTCCGGCCAGTGCCTCGTGCAGGTCCTCGACCGTCTTGATGAAGTGCGACTGGCCAAGAATCAGATTTACGTCATCCGGCTTCTCGATCGGTATGACGTGAAGCTCTATTTTGTTGCTGTCTTCGGTCATCTCTATTCCCTGACTCGATTCGATCCTGTCAAGCGCCTGCAGCCGGTGGATCAGCGGATACCGCGGACCTCGGTTGGGGGGAATTACCGATGCTCGCTGGCGCCCGCGTGAAGCACGGAGGGCTCGGCGTGCACCCATTCCTCGATCACCCCAGCCCGGTCGCATTCGCTCACCGGGGCGGGGCCGGCGAGGCACCCGAGAACACGTTTGCCGCATTCGAGATCGCGGTCGCCCTCGGCTACCGCTATCTGGAGACCGACGCCCATCTCACCCGCGATGGGATCTTGGTCGCCTTCCACGACGACCGGATTGACCGGGTCACCGACCGTACCGGTGCGATCGCCGAACTGGCTGTCGCCGAGGTGGAGGCGGCCGACGCTGGCTACACATTCTCACCCGACGGCGGGCGGAGCTTCCCGTTCCGCGGTCAGGGGATCCGAGTCCCGCGACTCGAGGACCTACTCATGCGGTGGCCCGACGCACGGGTCAATATCGACCCGAAGGCCGACGCCTGCGTCGCACCGCTGGCTGCGCTCCTCGATCGGCTGAACGCCTGGGATCGCGTGTGCATGGGATCGTTCTCGGACCGTCGCCTCCGCCGGATCCGCGAACTCGGTCGCGGCCGGGCGTGCACCTCGATGGGGCCGCACGCGGTCGCACTGTCCCGAGCCGCGGCAACGTTCGGGCCGATTCCGCGCCTCGGTGCCGACTGCGTGCAGGTCCCGACGCACCGTGGACCAGTTGGAATCGTGACTGAGCGGTTTGTCGCGGCCGCGCACCGCGCGAGCCTTCCCGTTCATGTGTGGACGATCAACGACGAACCCACCATCGACCGGCTTCTCGACTTCGGTGTGGACGGCATCATGACCGACCGCCTACGGCTCCTCCTGGACGTCCTCGGCCGGCGCCGGCAGGCAACGGCCGAGACGTGAACGCTGACTACGGATGCCAGCAGCCACGAAATTGCGGCGGTCTCGACCCCGTGTGAGGCGGGGCAGTGTCGGATGGCTCGATCACCGTGGTCAAAAGCGGGCGAACTACGGATGGAGCGCTCCTGAAGCAGGGTTACTGTCGGCGAAGAGCAGTCGGCGCGCCGGGTAGGTGGCGCCACTGCAGACTCCGACGACGAGTGCGTGGCGGTGATGTGAGAACGCCTTGGCTTGTCAAGCACAAGCTCCTCTGGGGGGCGCATGATCGATCGGACTCGCCGTACGACCTGCGTTCACTGCTCGTTGCGCTCGACCTGCCCGCCGGGAAACGACCGGAGCGCCGCGTGATGAGCAGCCAGCCCGCCACCGACCGGAACGGTGCCAGGACCTCCCTGCGGCTGCTGCTGCCGCCCGGCGGTACCGCGCTTCCTTTGCGGATCGCCGTGCTGGCGCCGCCGTGGATCCCTGTGCCGCCGGGTGGTTACGGGGGAATCGAGGCGGTCGTCGAATTGCTCTGTGAAGGGCTCATGGCCCGCGGCCACGACGTGACGCTGTTCGCCGCTCCCGGATCGCGCTCGACCGCGCGCGTGCACGCGCTGCTCGAGGATGCTCATCCGGACGCGATCGGTTCGGCGCTGCACGACTCCGATCACGTCGCTTGCGCCTGGGAGGAGGTCGAGCAAGCGGCCGCTCGAGGGCAGCCATTCCATGTTGTGCACGATCACTCCGCGTTCACTGCGCTGGCGATGGCCGATCGCGTCGGGGTGCCGGTCGTGCACACGATCCACGGTGCGTTTGACCGCGACACGACGCGCTTCTACCGGCGACATGGTCACAAGGCGACGTTGGTGGCGATCAGTCGCTCGCAGGCGGCGAGCGCCCCCACCGGAGTACGGATCGCCGCCGTGGTCCCCAACCCGGTCGCCGTCGACCGCTGGGCGCTGAAGACGGACAAGGAGGAGTATGTGCTGTGGATCGGGCGGATGGCGCCGGTGAAGGGTGCACACCTCGCGATAGAAGCCGCGCGCCTGGCCGGCAGAGCTCTCGTGCTCGCCGGGCCGGTGCAGACGGGGCACGAGCAGTACTTCCGCGAGAAGATCGAGCCGCACATTGACGGCCTGCGAGTGCGTTATGTCGGCGAGGTTGGCGGGGCCGCCAAGCAGCGGCTCTACGCGAATGCCCGGGCGCTGCTCATGCCGATCCGGTGGCCGGAGCCATTCGGCATGGTGATGCTCGAGGCGCTCGCGTCCGGGACACCGGTGATTGCCTTCCCCGAGGGCGCCGCGACCGAGATCGTGATCGATGGAGAGAACGGGATGCTCGTCTCAGACGAGTCGGAGATGGCACGCGCGATCGATCAGATGGGGGCGATAGGTGCGATCGATCCAGCGCGCTGCCGCGCGAGCGTCGCCGAGCGCTACGACATCGCAGTCACTGCGACCGGGTACGAACGGGTCTACCGCTACGCGGCCGGTGTCGCGCTCGCATCGGCGGCGCTCGCGCCCCACATCCAACCCAACCGTGATCTTCGGGCTTCGGGACATAGCGTGCGGTGATTCCGGCCCTGGGTCGAAATCAGGGAGAACTACGGCAGACCCGGAACGGCACCGGGCCTAGCCTCTTTTCTGGAACTGCGTCCCGCCCTCGAGCAGGAGCTCCTGATCCGCGCTGGGATCATGTCGATCGCGCATTGGAACCAGAGATGACGGACCCGCCGGCCGCAACGCTGACTCCCGCGGCCGGCGCGCGGCGTGTCGGGAACACAGCGCTACCCGGGGGCTCGACGGAGATGTCGAGCTTCGACATGGTCTCACACCACTTTTCCGTCGCGGCCGATCGGCTGCGTCTGCCCGACGGCGTACGCCGCGTCGCGCTGGCGGCCGAGCGGGAGGTCCAGGTGCAGCTCCCGGTCAAGCTCCACGATGGGCAGACCCACGTGTTCACTGGGTTCCGCGTGCAGCACAACAGCGTCCGCGGTCCTCACAAGGGCGGGATCCGTTACCACCAGCTCGTTGACCTCGACGAGATCCGCGCTCTCGCAATGCTGATGACCTGGAAGACTGCCATCGTCGATGTTCCGTTCGGGGGCGCCAAGGGCGGGGTGAACTGTCCGGCGCACGAGCTCAGCGAGGACGAGACGGAGCTAGTCACGCGCGCCCTGGTGGATCGGATCGGAGACGTGCTCGGGCCTACCCGCGATATACCCGCGCCGGACGTCGGCACCAACGCGCAGGTGATGGCCTGGCTGATGGATGAGTACGGCAAGCTCCACGGCGACACCCCCGCCATCGTCACGGGCAAGCCGATCTCGCTCGACGGCTCGTTCGGCCGGCAATCGGCAACGGGTCGCGGGGCCGTCTACGCCTACCGGGAAGCCGCGGCCCAACTTGGACTCACTCCCGAGGGCACCCGGGTGGTTGTCCAGGGCTTTGGCAACGTCGGGTCCTGGGCGGCCCAGATCATGGCCGAGCTGGGATGCACGCTCGTGGGCGTCTCCAACTCGAGCGGCGCGATTCAGTCAGAGGCGGGTATCGACCCCAACTCGCTGCTCCTCCACCTCGCCGAAGGCGGCAAGCTGGTCGAGTACCCCGATGCTCCGGGTGCGGTTGGCGCCGCGGCGGTTACGGCGGATGAGCTGCTCGAGCTCGACTGCGAGGTCCTGATTCCCGCCGCCCTCGGAGGCGCCATCCACGCCGCGAACGCAGACGCTGTGCGCGCGCGCATGGTCATCGAGGGCGCGAACAACCCCACGACCCCGGCCGCCGACCAGATCCTGAGCGACAAAGGCGTGCTCGTGATCCCCGACGTGCTTGCCAACGCCGGCGGGGTGATCGTCTCCTACTTCGAGTGGACCCAGAACCTCCAGCACTTCAGGTGGGACGAGGACCAGGTCAACCAGCGGCTGGCCGCACGGATGCAGCGCGCTTACCAGCAGGTCGGGCAGCGGGCCCGTGACGGTGGCGTCTCGCTCCGAGTCGCTGCCTACGAGCTCGGCATTCAGCGTGTCATCGAGGCCGGTCGCCTCCGCGGACGCCTCGGATATACGTAGCGATACGTCAGGGGCGAGTATTCACCCCGGTCACCGCCCGGGCTCTGCGTCACCTGACCCAAGCAAACCTGTCATTGCCGGGTTCCGCCCACATCGGTCTCGTGCACAGCGGGGCCGACGATCCCCGAACCTCTCGATCTGACCACGGAGCTGGGTGATCCGAGCTCGCGCCTGCTCGAGGCGCTGCCGCACCTGCGCGTGGCCGGAAAACCCGCCACTCGACGAGCCCGGGCGCGCGAGTGGCGCGTTCGCCGTGCCCGAGCCGAGCGAACGGCCGTTCACCGCCGGCGGCGTGGTGAGTGGCGGGTAACCCGGCTTGATCAGCGAGCTCGAGGTCCTCGCGGGCGGCGACGCCGGGCAGCCGTCCCCCGGGCGTGGTGAACATCGACGACGCCGGTTATGGCAAGCCGCAAGTACGCTCGCGGTCAGGATCCGCCGCGGCCGCCCCTCCTCCTCCTCCGCGCTCGAACAATGGGTTCTTAGGGAGATCTCATTAACGCTTCGTAGTTTCGGCGAGACACATGAGCGCGCCCCGGCATCTGTGGTCTGGCGACTGGCAACACGAGTCCTCAGTCCTCGGTGAGGAGCTGACCGCGCGGCGGGCCCGGACCGAATCGCCCGGCGAGGCCGAGCCTGCCCCCGCGCCGGAGCGTTCCCGGCGCTCGGCGGTGGATCGCCTCCGGACCTGGCTCCGCGCCGTCCGCCGGCGTCTGCGTCTGCGCCCGAGGCGCCGGTACGGCGCCAGCCGCCGCGGCCGTATCGCGGTCCTGGTCGGGGTCTTAGCGCTCGTCGGCGCCGGGGCGGCCTACGCGGTGACCTCGGCGCTTTCCGGGAGCAACGCCAACAATCGCGCGGCGGCGAGTGGATACCAGCCCTGGCTCGGCGTCGACGTGTACAACTCGCCGTTCGGCGGCCCGATCATCGTCGGTGTGGTGCCCGGGAGCCCGGCGCAGCGAGCTGGGGTCGAGCCCGGCGACGTCATCAGCAAGGTCGATGGTCAGCCGGTGGCAAGCGCGTCCGAGTTCGCATCGGCCATCGCCGGGAAGCACGCCGGCGATCAGGTGACGCTTGAGCTCGAGCGGGGGCCCGCCACGTACATGGCCTACGTGACGTTGGCGTCCCGGCCCGTTGGCTACCCATGAGTTTCGTCCATCCGGCCGTCCTGATCGCCCTGGTGGCGATCCCCTTCCTGGTCAAGTGGTATGCCGGCCACCAGCGTCGGCGCGCGCAAGCCGCCTCGGCATTCGTGACCCCCGCGCTCACCGCGTCGGTCTCCCCGCGCCGTCCGGGCTGGCGCCGCCACGTTCCGATGCTCGCCTTCCTGCTCGCCCTCGCCGTGTTGATCGTGGCCGCGGCCCGACCGCAACGGACGCTCGCACAGACCGTCGATACGGGCTCGATCATGCTCGCCAACGACACCAGCGGCTCGATGGCGGCCACCGATGTTGCGCCGTCGCGGCTCGTGGCAGCCGAGCGCGCCGCCAACCGTTTTCTCGCGAGCGTTCCCGGATCGGTCCGAGTGGGGTTGCTCGAGTTCAACACGAAGGTCACCCTCCTGCAGTCCCCAACCACCGATCACGCGCTCGTGCACTCCGCGCTCGCCCAGTTGCACGTCACCGGTGGCACCGCGATCGGCGACGCGCTCCGTACGGCACTCCGCACCCTCGCGGCCGTCCCGCGCGAGGGCGGCAAGCAACCGCCGGCGGCGATCGTGTTGCTGTCGGACGGCGCCTCCGATGTGGGCTCAGACCCGCTCACGGCCGCTCAGCAGGCCGCCGCGGCACACATCCCCGTCTATACCGTCGAGCTCGGGACGCCGAACGGGACGGTCACGGAGAAGCGCGGAACACGGACGGTGACCGTGCCGGTGCCGCCCAACCCACAGCAGCTGGGCGAGATCGCGCGAATCTCTCACGGGGAGGCATTCACCGCAACTGACGCCAAGGGGCTGGACACCGTCTACGAGCGCCTCGGCGCTGAACTCGGACACAAGAAGGTCAAGCATGACATGACCGCCAGCTTTGCCGGCGGCGGGCTGGCGTTGCTGCTGCTCGGCGGCGTCGTCTCGCTCGCCTGGTTCGGACGGCTTGTCTAGACCGTGGTTACCAAGGAGAACACATGACTGACATCGACAATGCGCACGAGCTGCGCGGCGAGGCGCGTGCCGCGTTGGGCGAGGCGCTGCATGAGATCAAGCGCGTCATCGTCGGACAGGACGCCATGCTCGAGCGCTTGCTGGTCAGCCTGCTCGCCGGCGGGCACGTGCTGCTCGAGGGAGTCCCCGGGCTGGCGAAGACGCTCACCGTCAAAACGCTGGCCGCCGTGCTCGGCGGCTCCTACAGCCGGATTCAGTTCACCCCCGATCTCGTTCCCGCCGACCTCGTGGGGACGCGCGTCTACCGGCCGGACACGGGCGCCTTCGACACCGACTTGGGGCCCGTTTTCTGCAACTTCCTGCTGGCGGACGAGATCAACCGCGCACCGGCGAAGGTGCAGTCGGCACTGCTCGAGGTGATGCAGGAGCAGCAGGTGACGATCGGGGGCACGACCTATGAGGTCCCGCTGCCGTTCATCGTGATGGCCACCCAGAACCCAATCGAGTCGGAAGGCACCTATCCCCTGCCGGAAGCCCAGGTCGATCGCTTCCTGATGAAGATCCTCGTCGACTATCCGAGCACCGGGGAGGAAGCGGCCGTCGTGGGACGCAGCCTCGGCGCGCCGGCCGACGTGCACGAGGTGCTGGCGCTCGCCGATCTGCGCCGGTATGCGGCGGCGGCCGCCACCGTGCTCGTCGACCGCGAAACCATCGGTTATGCGGTGGCGCTCGCGGATGCCACCCGTCGTCCGGGGGCCTACGGGCTCTCCGACGTCGCTCCCATGATCGAGTTCGGCGCCAGCCCGCGCGGGCCGATCGGCCTCGTCCAAGCCGCCCGGGTGCTCGCGCTACTGCGCGGCCGCGGTCACGTCGTGCCCGACGACGTCCGGGACCTCGCGGCCGACGTGCTTCGGCATCGCATCGTCCTCTCCTACGACGCGCTCAGCGACGGGGTGACCGCCGACCAGTTGCTCGAGCGAGTCCTGACCGCCGTCGCGGAGCCCGGCGTCGAGGACCTGATCCACGAGACGCCGACGGTGGTGCGGGCTCGGTGAGCGGACCACTGCTCGAGCCCCCGGCGGCCAGGCAGGGCCCGGGCCCGCTGGCACCGCCGCTGATCGACGCCCTCGACGTCGCGGTCAGCCGCCTCGTGACCCGTATGCTGCCGGGCGATCGCCGTGCCTCGGGCGTCGGCCCCGGTACCGAGCTCGCCCAGCTGCGCCCGTACGAGATCGGCGACGACGTCCGCTACATCGACGCCGCGGCAACCGCCCGCACCGGGCAACCACACGTCCGGCTGCACGTGCCCGAGCGCGCGCTCACGACCTGGATCGTGCTCGACGTCTCGCCATCGATGGCGTTCGGCACCGCGCGCCGGCTGAAGGCAGACGTCGCCGAGGGAGTCGCGCTCGTCTTCGGCCGTATCGGCGTGCGGCGCGCGGGCAGTGTCGGGCTCGTGGCGTTCGGCGCCGGCGCCCCGCGGATGCTCCCACCCCGCGGCGCGAAGCCGGGGATCGTCGCCCTTCGGCGAATGCTCGCCGAAGGGGTCGCCCCGGATGGTCACCACGACGAGGGTGGCCTCGCCGACGCGCTGCGGCGTGTGGCGCGGATGGCCCACCGGCCGGGGCTCGTCGTCGCCATCAGCGACTTTCGCGATCAGCGTGACTGGCACCGGGCAATGGGATCCCTGCGCCTGCGTCAATCCGTGCTCGCGGTGGAGATCGTCGATCCCCGCGAGGCGGAGGTGCCGGCCGTTGGGCACCTGGCGCTGGTCGACCCCGAGACGGGCGTACGCGTCGAGGTCGACACCTCCAACCGACGCGTGCGCAAACGCTTCGCCGAACTCGAGCGCCGGCGTCGCGACACGTTGGCGCGCGAATTGCGTCGGCTGCGTGTCGACCATATAACGCTCGCGACCGATCACGACTGGCTCCCGGCGCTGGGGCGTCACCTGCGATGAACTTCGCTTCCCCGCTGTGGTTGGCGGCGCTCGCCATCATTCCGATCGTCGTCGCTGCGTCGGTTGCGGCGCGACGGCGGGCCCGGCGGTATGCCGTGCGGTTCCCAGCGGTGTCGACGCTGCGACTCGCCGCCGCCGGCGGCAGATCCTGGCGGCGCCATCTGCCGGCGGTGTTCGCGCTGGCCGCGATGGCCGCGCTCGCGCTGGCACTCGCCCGCCCGCGGATGAGCTACAGCGCGCCCGTCGACAAGGCATCGGTGATGCTCGTCACCGACCATTCCGGATCGATGGCCGCCACCGACGTCCAGCCCACCAGGCTCGCCGCCGCCGAGCGCGCCGCCAACACGTTCATCGATCAGCTGCCGGCCAACGCGCTCGTCGGCGCGGTTGCCTTCTCGAGCTCGCCGGACGCCGCCCAGGCGCCGAGCGCCAACCACGCCCTCGCGCGGGCGATCATCGATGGTCAGAGTGCGGGCGGCGCGACGGACACCGGCGATGCGCTCGCGCTGGCGCTCCAGCTTCTCCACGGCGCCGACGCGAAGCATCCCCCGTCGGCGATCGTGCTGCTCTCAGACGGCGCGGCCAATGCCGGCGTCAATGTGACGATGGTCGCGAGCCAGGCGGCTCACGACAGGATCCCGATCGACACCGTCGCGCTCGGCACTCCCGACGGCACGCTTCCCAGCCCCGAGCCGTTCGGTGCACCGATCGCGGTCCCTCCCGACCCGCAGCTGATGCAGGAGATCGCAGAGCTGTCGGGTGGCCGCTCCTTCGACGCTCAGGACGCCGGCACCTTGAGCTCGATCTACAAGCAGCTCGGACGCCAGCTCGGCAGCGTCACCCGCAAGCGCGACGTCACCGCGGAGTTCGCGGTCGGGGGGCTCGTGTTTCTCCTGTTCGCAGCGGCGACGTCGACTCGGTTCTCGGCGCGCCTGCCCTGAACGCCGGCGCCTTCAGCTCTCCGGCGGCGGCGCGCCCTCGGGCTCGACGGCGTTCTTGTGTCGGCGGAACCGGAAAGAGCGCTCGACGTGCTCCACCCCGTGTTCGACGTGCTCCGCGCCGTGCTCGACACGCTGAACGCCGTGCTCGGCGGCGGCGAGCGGTGCGAGCACGGAAACGAGCTCGACCATCGTCTCGTTGAGGCGCACGACCGAATCCGTCAACGGGCCAACCGACGTCGCCAGCCCCTCGATCACCTCGACGTGGCGCTCGATCGACTGCGTCGCGCGATCGATCGCCTCAACGGCGTCGAGCGTCTCTCGCTCGGTCTCTTCGAGTGGCTTGATCGCGTCTTGATTCATCATCCGGACGACCGACCGAGCAGGCCTCAACACAAAGTCGAACACCGACCGTCAATGCTACTGGCAGATGAGTTGCTGGTACGCCTGCGCCCAAACGGCCGCGGTCACCGCTGAGGACCCGCAGCAGGCGCACGCGCACGTGTGGGCCAGCCGTTATTTGGGCATGGTCGCTCTTATGAGGACGGCCGCCAGCTCATGAGCCACCTGCTCGTCGGTCTCTCACTCGCGCTCATCGGGTCGGTGGCCCTGAACGCGAGTTATCTGGTCCAGCACGCCGGCTCGGTCACGGCGCCCACGATCGCCTTCCGTCACCCCGTGATGACGCTCGGCGCCCTGCTGCGATCCAGGCTGTGGCTGGCCGGCGGCGTCCTCGGGATGACTGGATGGGCGATCAGCATCGCCGCGCTCACGCAGGCCCCGCTGTCGCTCGTGCAGGCATTCCTGATCGGCGGGATCGCATTGCTCGCGCCGGTGGCGGTCCGCGTCTTGGGCCACCGCCTGACCCCGAGGGAGCTCGCCGGCATCTCGCTGGTGCTGTTCGCGCTGCTCGTGCTCCTCCTGGGTCGCGGCGCCGTCGGCGTCCACTCGCACTTTCGTGGCGCCGCGCTCGGCTTCTACCTGAGCGGTTCAATATGCGCGGGCGCCTGCCTGCTCCTCGTCAGGCAGCGGCGGACGCAGATACTGGCCGCGGCCGGGGGAATTCTGTACGGCGCCGCCGACGTTGCCATCAAGGCGCTCACCGGCCTCGCCGGCCACTATGGCGTCACCGCCGCGCTCACCTCGCCGTGGTTGATCGCGGCCCTTGTCGCCAGCATCGGTGCTTTCTTCTGCTTCCAGCGCGCACTTCAGTCCGGCAAGCCGATGCCGGTGATCGCCCTGATGACGGCCGGGAACAACATCGTCTCGATCATCGGCGGGCTGGTTGTGTTTGGGGACCCGCTCGGGCACCGCCCAGCGATCGCGCTCATCCACGTCGCGGCGTTCGTGCTGATCGTGGTCGCGGCCTGGCTGCTCGCGCCGGCGCAGGCGGCAGTCACCGCGCCGGCTGGCGCGCACCGCGAGCTCGGGCTCGCGCACTAACTTCAGCGGGGTCACCGGAGTTCAAGCCACCGCGGTGACACCCACGACGGTGTCGCCGTGTCAGCCGTTGTGGAAGTGATGGTGCACGACCGCGGTGGCGGTCCACGCGGAGAAATCCGGGATCAGCACCAGCGCCAGGATGAGTCCGCCGACCACCGCACTCGTGATCGCGACCCAGCGGCCCAGCGTCCCGGGCACGGCGCCGCCACGCTGCTCGTCTCCCAGGCCGCGACCGCCCAGGGCCCTGGCCACGACCGGGAGATGACCGAGGACGTGCAGGCTCACGACCGCGAGCCAGATGATGAACGTCGCCTTGTGAAGGAGCAGCCACGGGTAGCTGTGGCTCGGCCCCACGAGCAGCAGGATACCTCCCGTCGCGAACACACCGAGCGTCGAGAGCACGACCATAGGCCCGATCAGGCGCAGAATCAGCGCCGGCGGCCCCTTCCGACGGTACGCAGGGTTGCCTGTGTAGTACCGGGTGAACCTGTATCCCGTGCTCGCCAACTTGAGCAGAACCGGTCCAAGCAACAGCAGTCCGACGAACAGGTGCACCCAGACCAGCTGGCGGAGATCGACGATCGTCACCCCGATCACCGCGAGCTGCACGAACAGGAGCAGGCCGGTGGCGACCGTCAGCTTTTCGTTGCCGTCCGTCCCGCCGGCAGGGAGCCGGCTCATGAAGCCTGGCCGCGCGGAGGGCGCCGCCGGGCGCCGGCGCGATCCCTCGCGCGGCCTCGTCAGAAGTTCGTCGCTTGTGCCCACACTCATGACCACAGAACGGGGCTCCAAGCGCGCCGCTTATGTCGAGAAAGAGCATTCTCATCGACGTAAGCACGGGATCAAACTGATCCGTGTCGACGCCATAGAGGCGTCGCCGAGCGAGACGTCAGCATGACGGTATGGGGAGGCCTGCTCCCCAGTGTGTGCCGAGCCTCCAGCCGGGAGCTGCGGCGTCACCCGAGTTGGGGCCACGCGCCCGCGGTCGCGGCGGCGTGGCCCGCACGCGAGCACGGGATCGAGCGCGAGGTCCCCGAGATCGCCGCGGCGCCGGCATCCGCGTAATTGGGGCCTCGCTTCGCTCGGCGTCCGTGGGGCCGGGTACCCCGTCCGGTCAGTTCTCGATTCCCGACCCGGCGGGGACTTGGATCCCACCCGCCCGCCCCGCCCCCGCGGACGCCGCCGCAGGCGGCCCAACATCGGGGCGGGGCCCAATCCACACCGACAACTCGCCACTCGACACCCCGCCACATGTGAATGGTCGTCCACCCGGCCCGGGCACGGAGAACTCGCCAGCCAGCGCCGGCACCGTGGCGAGTGACGAGTTACCCGGACACCCACGCCGGCGACGCGCCCTCCTCGCCCACTACTTCAAGAGCGTCTCGATCGCCGAGCGTCGAGAGCGCGACCATCGGCCCGATCATGCGCAGAATGAGCGCGCGATCGACGATCGTCACGCCCATCACCGCGAACTGCACGAACAGGACGAGGCCACTGGCACTCGTCAGCTTTTCGCTACCGTCCGTCCCGCCGGCACGGAGCCGGCCGATGAAGCCGGGCCGCGCGGAGGGCGTCGCGAAGCGAGAGGTCAGGATGACGCTATGGGGAGGCCTGCTCCCCAGCGTCTGCCGAGCCGCCGGCCGGGAGCTCCGGCGGCTCCGCGCCAGATCCAAGCTCGGTCTTGAGCTTGGAGAGCTCATCATCGACGGCACTCTTGGCGCCGAGCTGGTCGAGCTGGCGGTCAATGTCGTCCTGCGGCGGACCCAGCGTGGTCAGGTCGTCAAAGGTGCCGGCGTCTTGTAGTTCCTGGACGGCCGAGGCCCGCGCCTCCATCTGGTCGGTCTTGTCGATCGCACGCTGCATCGCCGCGCCCACATCGGCCATCTCATCCCCGACGCCCGTAGCGGCCTCGGAGATGTGGACCTGTGCCTCGGCCGCTGAGTACTGCGCCTTGATGACCTCTTTCTTGGTGCGGAACTGCTCGATCTTGGCCTGGAGCTGCTTTTCGGCCGTGATCAGCTTGTCCTGCTCGGACTCGAGCTCTGAAACCTGCTGCTCGAGCGAGGTCGTCTCCTGGACGATCAGCTGCTTGCGCTCGAGCGCCGCGCGGGCAAGGTCCTCGCGTCCCGCGGACATCGCCTCCCGCGCCTGGCCGTCCAGCTTGGAGGCCTGCTGGTTCAGGTCCTGTTCCTGTAGTTGCAGGCGTTTCTTCGCGGTGACGACGTCGGCGATTCCCTTCTTGACGTTCTGAAGATCCTCGAGCTGGTGCTCGTAGGCGTAGTCGAGTGTCTCGGCCGGATCTTCGGCGCGATCGAGCATGTGCGAGATCTTTGCCTTGGTAAGTGTCGAGATACGGCCGCCGAGTCCGGGCATCGGTTCTCCTAAGGTTCGTTGTCGCCGCGCGCCAGTGGGCTCAATCGTATTCCCTGCCCTTGGATGCGCAGCCGCCGCCGCCCGTCTTGCTCCAGCTTCGGTGTCCTGAGACGCTCGCCGGGATACCGCCCGCTGGGAGACACGAGCGTTCCCGCATCCCCGGCGAGGATTGCGCCGGCATCGGCCAGCGCGCCGATGGCGGCAACGCGTCCCGTGCGCTCCACGAACCGGCACACGGCCTCCACTTTCGGTCCCATCGATCCAGATGGAAACGGCTGTGCTCTCAAGAACGCCGGCGTCGTTCTCGTGATCGGTCGTGCCTCCGGCGTGCCGTAGGCGATCTCGACCGCCGTCACATCGGTGAGCAGCAGCAGCACATCGGCGTCGACGGCCTCGGCAAGCAGGGCAGCCGTCGCGTCCTTATCGATGACAGCCTCCACCCCTTCCAGCTCCCCCTCGTCGTTGCGGATGACGGGGACGCCGCCTCCTCCGGCACAGACGACGACGGCCCCGGCGTCGAACAGCTGACGAATGAGCCCGATCTCGACGATGCGGCGAGGAGCCGGCGATGGCACGACCCGGCGCCAAAACGGCCCATCCGGCTTGACCGTCCAGCCCGCGGCAGCTGCGCGCCGCTTGGCTTCAACTTCTTCATACACGGGTCCGACGAACTTGGTCGGGTCCGCGAACGCGGGATCGGCAGCGGACACGAGCGTCTGGGTGATGAGCGCCGCGACCTCCCGGCCGCTGA
>Ga0335073_10002907_pt1 | contig 23647 bp, 19 predicted proteins | sample Lox_Sample_22_FD_207093 | JGI IMG/M metagenome (GOLD analysis project Ga0335073, IMG submission 207093) | Soil microbial communities from Loxahatchee National Wildlife Refuge, Florida, United States - Lox_Sample_2.2 | ecosystem: Environmental > Terrestrial > Soil > Wetlands | place: USA... | reverse complement strand
CGCTCCCAATGTGGACGCCACTCCCGACATCTTGGGCTTGGATTGCGCTCGGTCATTTGGCTTTCGATCCAGTAACCTTCGTCTCCATAATCCCTCGTCTACCTCTTTCGAACCGTCGCCGGGATGGCTGAGAACACCATCAGTTGGTGGCCCCGGGAACCTTCGATGAACCTTCGTTCGAACCTAGCGCCACCGAATTTAGGAAGCTAAAACTTGAATCTCTTGACTCTGACCCACGTAATCCTGAAGGCCGACCGGTCCACGTGCTACTCTCGTCGATGTGATGGATGGTTGGTGGCACATCAGGAATGCATCCTTGATAATCAGGCCCAAGCCGTCCTCAGCTTGTCAGAATTCCTAGTCCTCAGGCTATACGATAACATTTGTCGCGCAAGCCGAAGTATTAGTACTGTAGTCATTGTCTGGCCCCAAACCTACTTCGTCAAATGCTGTTGACTTCCTGTCGCAACCGCAAGTGAGATTGCGACCGTCGATAACAGCCTTGCGACTCCGTCGCTGGTGTATGCCTGCGAGAAGAACCAAGCGAGTTGGGATGGGATGTGCCGTCTCATCCCCAAGGCCGAGAAGGAGGACAAGAGCTGGAACATCGCAATCTCGAAGGGACAGCTCGCAATTTCGCCGAAGAGAGAGCACTCAGGTTCGCCGAAGAGACAGCGCATCAGTCTACGAAACAGCTTATAGCCATAATTATCCATCGGAATCAGTCGCGCGGCATTACTACCCCGTTGCGCAACCAGATCCAGGCCATCATGCGATCAGAAGAGTTGGCGAAGCGTCGAGCAACTTGCGCAGGACAACTTCGGCCCGTAGCCGAACGGCACGGCTACCGAAGCAGGTAGCGATAGAACGTCCAACAAAGCAAGTCAGAATAGAGCGCGCTTACAGCCCGCCACCGGCAAAACGACGGGTCAGACGAAAGCCCGCCCAGGGTGCCCTGCGTAGCCAAATGAGGACGTCGAACAGAGATGTGCGAAGTAATAGGACCTCAACAACCCGCTCTTCTCGAAGAAGTACAAGTAGAAGATCAACAAGACATCCTCCATCGTCTTCTCAAACTTATGGAAACTCAGTTTCGTATATCGGAACGCAATCATCGGGACGAACTTTGGTCCAAGACAACGGTCACTCGGATTACTGGGACTGGGCGCTTGGCTCTCACAGGTTCCCCGTTGGAAGCGCCAGTGATGAGTACCGTGTGCTCACCGTACCTTCCGATGTGACGAGCAGTAGCGCTTCCAGAGTAAGTAACATAGCCTCCAAGTTGAAACCCATTCTTACCGTTGCGCAGTCGTCCAGTTCGTTCTACATGAGCACTCCTCGGAAAAGAACGCGAGCGAGGGTTCCAAACTATTACTATTCTACGCGTCGATATTGATATTCGTTTCACTCCTCATGTGTATATAGGTCTCAGTTCCTCGCTATCGCGGCTAGAATTTTGTATCCCCCGGCGCTGGTTGCTGGACGACTGTTTTCAGATGTGATACATTACAATTTTCGATTCTTGCGCATTTGACATGTACGAGGATACGTACATGGGAAATTTCATTGTCTTAATATCCATCACGGAATTACGGGGTTGGGAGTTTGGATTTGGAAAGTCATTTCTCAGTTTGGTGATCGGTTCTGATCGGTGCGCGACCCACAAAGAGGTATCAGCAATTCAGAATCACAATTCATTCTCTTATTCTTCAAATGCGTCTACCATCATGGCCCATACTAACTTATACTCCTCGGATCCAGCAGCTCGAGCCATCGAAAACTCTATTTTGACACCGCTTGTAATCGCTTCATTGTCGCCGCCGCGTCGAAGTTGGCTTTTGACGATATGTAAAAGACTGCGCAGGAACGGAGAAGTTGCAACACCTCAAGCAATGGCTGCTTTCCATAAGTTGCCGACGATAGGGCCATCTTAGGGCTATGAAGACTATCAATGGACTATGGGACGCCCAACATCGGCCTCAAGAGGTCGAATACCGTCGCTGAATGACCCAGCGTTAGGAATGCTGGGAATGGCAACCAGCAGGTCTTCTCGTTGTTTACCGGCGGCAGTCCAGAACATGATCCACGAACTGGGAGTGACAAACCCGACTCACAGTCGAAACCTAGAAGCCGACGGCGACCGATAGGAACGAAACTGTTCGGCAAGAAACGAGTGTCGATTGCCTGCGGATTCGACGTCGCTAATTACCTGCCATCAACACCATCCACCAGCACTCACAAACGTAAGAAGCAAGTCGCCTTTGCCAGCAAACCGGAGGTGATCGATCGATCTTGGAGTGCCTCCGCCGAGTCTGTTGCGACGATTCGTACTGAGTCAGCTATGCAACTGGCAGACACAACTTATGCGACTCACGCTATAGCCGGCAGCACTTCAATTAATCTTCTCCCGTATTCCTACTACCGCAATGATAACAACGATGAACCTGCTACTTCTATATCGTCGACGGCCCCTAATGAGTCTTCACATTCCGCGGCTGAGAACTTTCTTGAAGGTAGAAGAGGCGAAGGACTTATCTGTGCTCAGGGTAACATACTTGAAGCTCAAGAGGCGGTCAATTCAGTAATGGGAACCAGCAAAACGTCAGAGGAACAGTATTCAATTGTTCTTATGCAGAAGGGTTCCTCACCAACGCTCCTTGTCGAAGTAGCTTCGGTTTCAGAGTCCGAATACTCCTGTAAAAATCGATTGAATTACCAAGCCGCGTTCGGCGCAGGCGTGACAGTAGAAGCATGGTTGAACAACATGTGTCCGCTACCACCCTTTCCCAAAGCGTGCAGCCGCCAATCGAGTGTATCAATCCTCAAGCCCTGTCAAGTTCCAAGAGCTAAACGACATCTCTGAGTCGACAGGCCTTCGCAACGTCTGCGACACGATTTCCTCTAGATCTCCACCGCGGCTTTCGACTGATCAAGTGGAGACATATCCTCGCGTTCACCCTCGAATCAGGCCGCAAAATTTTGAAGACGAGACTCGAACACAAGGGGATAGAAAGAGGTGGTTAATAGCTGTCATGAATCTCTTTCCTGGAGTCATCAGAGCAAGCCGATAACAGGTGTCGGCAGACACTGAGCGAATTGCGTCTCTTGTCAAGGGCAATCGCTTCCAAAAACGCAGTGGTTGAACGATCAACATCTGATCACCTCTACGCCATGTACAACACACTATTTCTCGGACTTTCCTATTAGATTTGCTTTCTCGATATAACTATTACTTCTTTGACCGATCTCAATCCAGCCCATATTGGTTTGGTGAAATCTCTCTGGTACTCTGATTGTCCTTCAAAAGAAAGACGAAGACGTTGTTTGCTCAATACAGATGGCATCCGTTATGACTTCTTTGTCTTATTTGCCATTGTCTTTCCATTCATTGTTCAACAAAGCTCCACCACACTCACGCTCTGATTGCACTGTTCTATGCCTGCGAACACCTGTAGGGATTGGACTGTTACTTATCATTGAGTGTTTGAATGTACTTCTCCGTCTGCTAGATTATTCAAATTAAAACAGAACAGCTCATTCAACAGCGCTGTCAGGTCGAACATTCACAACATGAACACTGTGGAGTATGAGACCGGGTCTGACTCTGAGAGTATATATACATTGTACCCAGAAGACTCTGCTTCAAACATCGGGAGCAATGACACCCGGTTTGGCGCTATGTCAGGCTCCTTAATATCGCCCACGGGTCCTGGAGTTAGCAGCCAGTACACTGTCCTTCCCGGTGCTCAAATTCTTGAACCACGGCAATACCAGCCTCATAGAAGTCCCATCGAAGAACCAACTGTTCCTCATTTCTTAGGACGGTCGACACCTTGCACATTCTTAGACACAACCTATCCTTTTACTTATGGGCATAGGTCTTCACGACGGGAGAACTCCATCGTCATTCCCACACCCAGGAAGTTCGTCAGATTCGCAATCTCTGGCGGTGAACACATGTGGCCTTTTGACGACGTCGACTACGAAAGCGAGTCCGTATACAGTGATGAAACGGGGTTAAGTTCAGCCTTCCAGACGATTCCTGATGACGAAGAGCAATATCAACTTCAGTTACTAGGGGATCCGCGAGGCGTATCCCAGGTCGTATATCCTTGGGGCGAGGAGGTCATTCAAAATGCGCCCTGGACTGCGACTTCAAAAGAGCTCTATGAATCCCGTCAGCACTCAGAGACAGACTTGTCTACATCGTCTCATTCACTATTGTGCGCACAAGGAGATCTCGATTCCCACTGCCGAGATGCCTTGAGAACTGCAAAAAAGCGTCGTCCTCAATCCCAACATGCTAAATTTTACCTTCTGCCGCACAGGAATGTCAATGGACCCTCGCGGAGCTTCAATTCCTTGCAGTCAGCTTCGGCTTCGGACTTGGATCAAGATAACAACAATTCTCTTCGCAATATCGAGGTAACCGGGAGCAGTGAACCCGTATTGAGCCATGTCGAGCATGTTACGACCGATGTTGCAGGACGTCGAAGGTTCCACCCGCGCCAGACTGATTCTGTCTCCGTCTCGCCTCAATACTGTGCTGATACCATGGAGCGCGATGGTGTGCAGACAACTGCCACTACGAGAAGCCGCAGAAACAACACTACCCTTCCTCGCCCTCAACACCGAGGTGGTAACTGGAATCGCGGTAAAGATGAGAACAAGTGGTGGCTCGACCATCCCCTCAATCGTGCTGGGCTGGAACAAGCGATTCCACCAGACACAGGCGTAACCACACCCTCCTTTTCCAGCCGCAGGAATGGCTGTGTGTTCCCAGAGGTTTACCCCCAACGCAGTTTGCGGCGCTTGGCTGACACCTCCCAGGAATCGCATGAACTGCTCCGTGCGCGTACCGAGCAAATCTATCACACAGCATCATTGGATGAGGAGAATCGCTTTGCTGGCCGAGGGCAGATGGAGGCGCCGGAGAACAAGGATCAGAAGCGAGAGCTAAAGTATGGCCGTCGCTATATGTTCCCGGGTACTGAACTGAGAGGCGCGAGCATGGACTACGACCGCGCCAAAATAAACTTGTCAGCTCCTAGAAAGAATATGTTCAAAGAGGAGAAGGGGTCGAGAGTTAGAGGCCTGATCAAGAAATGCGTGGGAATGTTCTAGTAGAATATGATTGAAGTAAAGAAAGACAGATGCCTACGATTCGTGTTACGGATATGGTCGGTACAAGGCAGGTACGCTTAGTCAGCTGGCAGTACTTATTGTCAGACCGTAGCTTAGATTGAACATCAACAATTACAACTCTTTCAAATACTCATTCCATGTCAATTCGTCTGCTGTGTCTTTGGAGGCGTTCGTTGGGGATTCGGGTAGATATTTTCGATTATAGAATCTGACCTATGTGGACGAGTCGGGATGCGATGAATGGATAGGCTTCAGGTCTTCCAATCTCAACCTTTCTTCCATGTCATGTCTCCAGAGCGGGAAACAATCACGAAAATCCGATCCGATCCGATCAAATTATCGAAATGATTGTGGCTTGATTGAATCGATTGCCAAACGATCAAATCGATCCACCACGCCGCTCAGCCACTTCATTTCCCTGTTTCTCCACACCATCACCACGGCAACGAAGAAGATGTTCGAGATCTATTTTCAATCTTTTAAGATATCGCTTTGATACCAATTCTTCATACACTCGGTTCTTTCGAGAGTAGCCTCTGAAAGGCTCATTCTATCCCATCGCACCGTTCGACGACCACCAGCCGGCTCATCGCTCATAGCTGGAATTGCCAGGATGTCCATGGCGAAAATCGAAAGCTTAGGGAATCGCTTCCGTTGAATACTTTGCGACCACTGTACTCTTTTTCTTATAAGATCCTTCTGGGTCTCAAAGGTCGCCTTTACTTTCTTATGAGTCTCTGAATGCGCTGCGTAATGAGCGGCTTTGATTCCGGATTCAATGCCTGGCAGAAGGCGTGAAAGTCTTTTGATTCAACGAATCTGAAGGAGAGATTCTGACCAATGATGAAGTTCAGCATGGCCTGATCTGACACGTCCTTATTAAGTATTTTCCGAAGAAAAGCTCGCTCAAACTCCGAAACGTCTTCGTGGTCGTCTTCAGCACAGGCCTGCTTCCAGAGATCATGAAGCATATGGGTTGCCCTTGCTCTGGTACGGCTAGACGAAAGATTGACATCGATTTTATGGATAGAGAGTAGATGGCGCTTCAAATTGGTTGTCGTTATCGCAGAATACTCCTGGCACATCGAACAATAGTAGTACTTCTGCCCTTTCGAATTGCGAGCTGGCTCATGAGCCAACGGCTCTCGGGTGTAAGCAGTGACTGGACTTCTAGGCGTCTTAGTAGATGATACAACGCTAAAAGATGCAATTGAGTCGCAAGGGACTTCATGGAGAGAAGAATTGCGTTCCGAAGTCATATTTTCGAGTGGTTTTACGAAATATTTGGTATGCTGAGAGAGAATTTGGGGCACCAAGACGATTATCGAAGTTGATTGCGATCCTATCGATAATAATCGATCAACCAATCATCGATCAGTATCGCTATCGATTGGATCGTTTCCCGCTCTGCATGTCTCCTCATCCTTTTTTCTGTCAGAATGGTGCCTCCTCATGAGCGACTGCGCAAAATGTAGAAAACTGCCTGATTTCACGCCTTCCCTGGCGCTTGTTGGCCCCGGATTTGATCCATTTGCACCCATATCGCGATACCCGATGTTAGAAGTCGACTTAGGGTCAATGATTTCTCCAGTTCCCGCATGCTGTGATTCTCTAACGGAGCCCAGAGGTGACTGCATCGAAACTTGTTGGTTATCGATCCTTTCGGTATCTCTACCACCAATTCCTTCTTTCTGGACTGGGTGTAATGAATCTCCTTTCTTCGTGCCGTCGTTGTCCTGAGATTGTTCTTCGTCCTTTTCACGCTTCTCATCGAAATATGACACAGTCTTCCAGACAAGGACGGAAATAATGGAAAGTGGGATAGTGATCACCCAATACAACCAGAATCGAGAACTGACCACGCCTTTCCAGGTTGCTGCGGTCCAATCGAACATACCGGAGGCAAATAATGCAGAGACGTAGGCACCCTAGCGCGTGTTAGAAGACTAAACGAAAGAAGACATGGGGCTGAGTAGACGAGTACGGGCACGAAGTATGCGGAGAAATATGTCAGTTTCTTAACTCTATATCTCGTTAGTCGTAATATCTACGAAGGAGCCTCCACAGAGATCTTACATAGCACCATCCTTTTCAGCTTGCTCAGCAATTTGTTTTGACTTTTCACCTATGTTTTCTAACTCAACAGCAAGATCATTACTGCGATCGTTGCCCTTTTTTGCAATCTTATTTTGTATCTGTTATATATTAGCCAATGCTACGACCTGCATCGCAACGGTAGAGAGACTGACAAATTGAAGCACCGTCTTGCCTAGAGCTTCAAGATGTTCACAGTTATATTTTATGTGGTTCAATCGGCTCTCCAGAGCTCTGATTTTCTGCTTCAGGAAAACCATTTTCATCTCGGCCTCGGGCTTCGGGTGAGGTTTCTCGAGGTATTCCAGCACTTCGAATGTGAAGTTCGATCGCTCAATTGCAGACGTTGTAAAGAAGATAATAACGGTTATTAGCTTACACGCCTCGCAAAGGTCGGTTGCAATTTGTTGATCTGACTTGGTCACACTGCTTGGACGTCTAGAATCATCACATTTGAATCCACGGGTTAACCCAACCGATTTTTGCAAGTCCACGACACTGTCTTGTGCAAGTTGCATGGTACTTAGTAGTCCAATTGTACTAACCTCAAGAGACGCGAATAGTACGGCCATTGGATGACGGCTTACATCCCACTGATCGCGGAGACACGAAATGCATCGATGATATACATCATTTTCATTCGTGCGTAAGAGCCCTTGCGTTATGCGGGAGTTTGCGTCGTACGTGAAGACAATATCGTGACAGCCATCTGAATCCTCCGGCGGACAGAGAACGAACCCTATAGTACAAATGAACATAATGAATCCCGGAACATATAAACAAATATTTGGTAGATAGGACTTCATTCCCGACTTACCGATGTGTTCTGGTCCAGGGCTACCAGCTAGTTCAGTTGAGGAATAGCTACCATACCATCCTGTATTTCCTACACGCCAGTCTGCAAACTCAAGATATGCGCATGGAAGATTCCAGGCTTTCATGATATCTTCAAGCTTATCCGTAGGAAAAGGGAATACCCGTCCGACGTGAGAATCGTTAGGCAACCGATTATCAAGCATACACCAAATGCTTCAGGAATGGTCAGATCAGCATTTCGAAGTAGAAAGATAACTTTGTCCAGCGTCAAATTCAGCAAGCTAAGATCAGAATGTTTCGCGAATTGCTACAACGAAAGTTGAGGTTGGAAGCCAAAACCATCTGCATATTAAATACTATGTCACTTACAGCAATCTAAGACCCCTTACTGGTGCTTTGCCATTTGCTTTCGGAGGGGGTTTCATGCATTCCTCAATCGCCTGGAGAGGAGAAAGATGCTGAGGGGTTGCAGCCTCCACGGATATTGCCTCTGAGTTTTTATCGTCAGACTGAACTCATTAGCGGACATTCTCAAAGGGCGTCAGTTATCAAAAATATTTACCAGATAATCCCAGAACTGGAGGAGGACAAGAGCTTTGTATTCATTATTCTCCAAGGGCCGTATCTCATACAATGGCTGCGAGGGTGCCTTTAGGTAACGATCAATGCCCTTCATTGCAATGCTAGTTAGGCTGTATCATGAATAATGGCTGCGTGTAGGATGGGAGAAAGGACATTAGAAGCTCGATTTGTTGAAAGCAGCATACCCGCCTGAAATGTCATTTGGATTTGAGGGCGAGTCAAATACAGCTGCGCTCTGCAACTGCGAAGCATGCGTATAGCGTGACCGAAACGTGGTCGCATATTATTGGGACTCGATTGAGTCCGACGAATAGGCATTCAGGCCCAAATGCAGCAAAATGCCTTACGTTTGCAAGCATACGGTAGGAAGCATTGCACCAATTACAAGATGCACAGAGAGCATTGCGGCGAAAGTAGGAAGCTATTCCAGCGGAATGCGAATGCCTTGTTGTCAGAAGTGTGCGCTTTGACCGTCACGCCGATGACGACATTGTCGATGCTCAGATGCAGGTAGGTACAACAACTGAAAGACTGAAGATGGTGTAGTAATCTCTCGAAGCATGCAAAAGCAGGAGACGATGAGCTCAGAGCCGGAAACTAGCGTAAGTCTGGCCAAGAGACGTCAGACAAAGCTTGTGGAAGCTTGTTTGGCTTTGTTCGCATGACGTCGTAGAAGACACGCGAGCTTCATAGTGGCGGAAGTGCCATCGCTTATGTATTATCATGTGCTCAGTCAATACTGTTGGAACTTCGTACACAGCTGTAATTATTATTACGGTTATGCCCTCGATTTCGACTTACATTCCCAGTCTTCAAACGTTATCATCTCTAGCCCTTTCCTGGAACCTCCTTCTCATTGCTCTTCTCTTCCTCTGGCACAAGTCACCCTGGATCGTCCGTAACAATCTTCCGATGGCGACCAAAATCTCCGACAAAGTATTTAAATGGTGCACCAGTGAGGAGTCAGTGAGCGCTCTCCTCGCAAAGAACCCAACCCTAGCTCCAAGCAAGGCCATTGAACAGTTGTATGGCAAGGAGCATGTGAGCGTGTCGGAAAAGAAGCATCCCAAGCAGTACAGTCACTCGTCTGAGGATCTGGAGAGAGCCTTCAAGTGCGGCAAATGGGGCGACACAAGACCGAGCGAGTTGTTTCTGCATATCTTCCATGATGCCTTACTCCCATTAGACCAAGATCCTTTGATGGGAGTTGTTTCACCCTCTCTGATGGGCACTTCTGGGGCCATCCCGCTTACCGTCATTGGGCCGCTGCCGGATATTTGCAGACATATGTCAAACCTCATTGTGCGCGCTGAGAGGGAAGTCTTTCTGGCGACGAACTATTGGATGGATTCCGATGCCTCACGTCTGATCACTGACGCACTTCGCGAACTTTCAAAGCGATCGCAAGCCCGAGGACAAAAAGCTGTCGTCAAGATTCTGTATGACCGTGGCAACTTGAAGCAGATCTTCAACAACCACCAGAAAGTACAAGTCAAGGAATTCACTGGCGAAGCTGTCCGGCTACCTGATCCCGATGAAGTCCCAGGAATTGACTTGGAGGTGGTCAACTTCCACCGCCCAGCATTGGGCACGTTTCATTCAAAGTACATGGTGGTGGATCGAAAGTATGGCGTTCTGAGCAGCAACAACATTCAAGACAACGATAACGTCGAGATGATGATTGCCCTGGAAGGTCCAATTGTAGATTCGCTGTACGATGTCTGTCTTATTTCCTGGTACAACTCTCTCAATCCGCCGCTTCCTAGCCACAATACACCTGCTGCCCAGGGAGGTCTTCCGACATTTAATGAAGATAATTTTGGCAAACTGTTTGACAGTGAAGGCAAATTGTTGGTTCCAGAACGCGGCGAGGCTCGTAATCTAAAGGAAGTCGTGGCAGCCGGCAACAAAGAACGACTTCCGATGCATCTACCCGCTGATCCACATTACGACGATAACGTTGCCGGTGAAATCACTCGAATGCAATCGAACCTCTCACCTCACGAAAATGGAGAGTCTCGAATGGCTCTGATCAATAAACATCTCAATCTTGCTAAGCACGACAATCGCGAAGCCACGGCACCCGAAGTGGAGGAAAACAATGAAATGACCCCCTATATTCCACATCCCGTGCATAAGCCTTTCCCAATGGCACTTGTAAACCGGAAACCATATGGTGCACCGAACCATGCCTGTGTCAATGTACCACAGAACGAAGCATGGCTTTCAGCTGTTCGGAATGCGAAGGAATGGGTCTTCATTCAAACCCCAGATCTCAACGCCGAACCATTGTTGCCAGAAATTATTGCGGCGGTGAAGCGAGGCATTGAGGTGACGTATTGGGTATGCCTTGGATACAACGATGCCGGTGAACTTCTCCCGGGTCAAGGTGGCACGAACGAAATGGTAGCAGACGGGTTGCACAAGAAGCTTCAAGGTGACGAGCATAAGCTGCTTAAGATCGGCTACTACGTTGCGAAAGACCAGAACAAGCCTGTCCACAACAAATTCAAGTCACGGAGTTGCCATATCAAGCTCATGGTTGTAGATGGCCACATCGGCATCCAAGGCAATGGCAATCAAGATACACAGTCTTGGTATCATTCACAAGAAGTCAATGTGATGATCGACTCACCGACAATTTGCGAGGCATGGATGGAAGGCATCAGACGTAACCAAAGTGGGTTTTATGTTCATTCGGCTTCATTCAGTTACCTCATACTGACTCTCATAACAGATACGCACATCTACGGCATGGCGTCACAGGAGGATGGAATTTGGCGAGACTCCGAAGGCAAAGAGGCTCATGGCGCAATTGGTAAAGATCCAGGCCACTTCGCTTGGGCTAAGGGTATCACGGGCGCAATCAAGCGGGTACAAGGTGCGGGCGGTTTCTAGTGTAGTTCTCTTGCTCTTGTAGCATAGGCAGAATTTGTGACCTGACATCGTATATGTGAACAGAAATAAGACCCGGTTGGTTTCCGGATAATCGAAAACGCAGCAATTGAGAGTTCAACCACCATCACATGCTCGAAGTGAGGATTTGATAGACGGATTTAGATTTGGATTAATAGGACGGAGAGAGTGTGGTTGCCAAGACAGTGAGAAGCGTTACACGATGTGGAAAGTGGCTTCCCAATGCGGAAGGATCACGACTCGTGAAGAATTTTGTTGCCTTGAAGTTCTGTCTCGCACCTTTAATCTTTAAAGTAGGACTGTCCATATTAGAGTGACGGTAACTTCCAAGATTTGATTCTATCCTCAACCACTTACTGTCACAACCTTTTCTTCATCCCTTCACATCCAACTTTCGTCTCTTTCTCAAGTTTTGCCTCTTCAGAAACTAAGCAAAGGCCTTTTCGTAAGTTTCGATACCATTTCAGATATCCATCCACATTCGATTCATCGCACCGAGGATGCCGAACAAGATTAAAGGTGCTTGGAACCATTTCGGCTCCAAAGGCTATTCTAGCGGCAACGATGTCAAGCTCCCACCGAAGTATGCTTCAAGCTCACATCATTCTTCAGAATCTCTAATCGCCCATAGGATGAAATGCTGCCGCTGTGACAAGAATAAAGCCTCGACTACAAACTTCTCAAAGAAAGAACAGGACCGAGCGAAAGAAGCCGTTCAGTACAACAGCGCCGTTCCAAAGGACCTTAAGTGTATTACGTGCACGACTGGACAAAATACGGAGATGAAATGTGTGATGTGCGATCAAGTCAAAGGGCTTGACTCATTTGCGAAAACACATAGGAGAAACCCTGAACAGGCGGTACGTTTCCTGGAATTTGCTATCCATTTAGCTAATATCTTATCAGAAATGCAAGCGGTGCATGATGGAGCAAGCTGCTTGGGATCCGGAAGAATTTCGAGGACGTAACTATGACTCTGATGAGGAGAATGACTCTGACGAAGGACCGGATGACGATGAACCTGAGTATGGGAGCCGTCGGAGCGAGGGGGGTCGCTCAACCTTTGCGCAAACTCTTACTTCTTTCGACGATGTATGTTTTACTTACTCGTCCACATCTTCAACTCGAGCTAATCGTGTCAGGAACAAGGATCAATTACCACATCAAGCTGGTCAGTCGATGAGACGACTTCGATGTTGACTACTTCCCGGCCTACATCCAATTTCATGACCTCTGACCAGTTTGCGGTGGGAACGTCGGGAGGAGGAGTTCAGCTGTCTAGATCCTCAAATGCTTCTGAATCTGCAGAGTGGTCTAGCGTTTCAAGCTCTCGTAGACGCGGCCCTGTACCAGCGGGATCACTCTCTAGAAGCCAAGAGCTCGAGACAACGTCCAGTGGCAATTCGAGCTCTACAGAGTTCGACGTCAACCGATATGGAAATCCAATGCACTCTACTCCGTCTGGTCAGAGTTTCGGTACGACACCTGCAAAGAGCTCACAATGGGCGAAACCAAAGACTGTTTTGGTCAAGCCCACTCTCCCGACTCGTGATGATTCGGATGGAGATGGCGACGACGAGCACGTACCAGCCATCACAAAAGCTCCGGACTGGGACAGTGATTCAGAAGACGATGATGATTAGATAGCGATCATCACTTTCCAAAGGGTTGAAGCCTGTGTTAACCAAATGACTTTAAGACGGATTGAGTTGCTTCAAGATGGCAGAGAGCTTTTCTTTTGGGATGACGATTGCTGATTTGAGGGAAACTAGAATGGCATCTTTCAGTGAGATACACTTTATTCGGGGCGTAGCCTTGCTAGATCAGCACATGGAAAGTGACTTTATCATATCTTTCACAATAGATAGCTGGAGGCTAGCAGTAGTCTGGGCCGAATTTTAAATGGAATTGCTGTCAATTCAATAGCGGTTCAAATATATCAGTCGCTGTAGCCTATCTCCGTACTTTGACGTGCTGGAGAGTGGAGTGCCTTCGTACTCCGTACAAGATCCACTTTTCAAGGGGCTTGATTTTTTGGAAACGTGACTTCGTGAAAGCGTGTTTCTAAGGTCGAAGCGCGGGCCCCTCAATTTTCCTCACTTGGCTCCATTCCGCAGCCTACCGAGCTGGAGCAAACAAACCACTTCTCTCATCTCCACTCTGCACAATCGTCTCGATTGCGGATAACCATCTGTATCTTCATTTCACTTGAATAAAGCACCAAGCAGTCACCATCCTCAGCATTCGTCACAATGTCTGGCCGCCGTAATCGCAACCAGATCCGTGGCCCACATTCTGCGCTGACGGATTTTCTGGCCGTAGGTCACACATTCGGTCCATTGTACTTCTTATCATTAGTGCTAATTCACCACCGGAACAGGCAAACAATATCTCTGCCCAACAAATCCGTGACGACTACCAGCGCCGGCGTGAACAAGCCGCGCGAGATGCTGCGGCTGCGGCCTCCAACGCTACGGAACAAGACAACGGTGAAGATGACGACCCTGATGACGATGAAACTTCAGCCGATGCTGCGATTGAACGTGCAAGGAAGAGACGACGGCTCCAGCAAGAAACTATAGCCTCTATCAAAAGCAAGAAGGGAGCTGCCAAGAAGGGCAAAGACAAAGGCAAGGCCAAAAAGCGCAGGGGTAAAGACAAGAAGGGCGATAGTGACGACGATTCCGACGACAGCGACTACGATGATGATATCTTGAAAGATCTGTACAAGAAGGCTGTGAAGCTGCCTGGTCAATTAGAGAACTGCGAAATCTGCGACAAGCGATTCACTGTCACTCCATATTCCAAGGCAGGCCCGCACGGTGGTTTACTCTGCACTCCATGCGGGAAGCAACTCGCTGCTGAACGTGGAGAGAGCTCAAAGGCCAAAAAGAAACCAGGACTCCAGGGCCGCAAGAGGAGAAAGGTCGAGAGCGAGAGGCTGGATGGACGTGCTCCGCGGGGAGCGAAGAGTTTGGTACAGCTATGCGTTGAGAAAGTTGTCAAGCACAATGATGATATTGACGACTTTGGAGATATGCCGCAGAATTTGCTGGAGAGACTGGGCGAAATTTTCACTAAGAAGAGAGTCATGAAGCCAAAGACGCTACCTCTCTTCTTGAGATCAGAACATGACGCCGTGGTTATTCACGACTGTGCCTACATGGAGCATGAGAACTTCATCGAGATGATTGCGAAAACGCCTCGGATGGAGAAGCTTGTGTTGGCGAACGCATGCCAATTCAAGAACCCAACCATGGAGTACCTCATCGAGAAAGCGGATAACCTTAAGCATATTCAGCTTTACGCTGCCAACCTCGTGTCAAACCGGTCATGGTCCAAGTTCTTTGAAGCTCGCGGCGAGAATCTCGAGACTGTCAAACTTCAATGGCTCGACTCATCCTTCGAGGACGCCAATGTAGCAGAGATGGTGTCATACTGTCCTTCACTTTCGCGCCTCAAACTGGAGTTCTGCAAGCTCCTCACCGAGAACTGCCTCGAATCAATCATGCAGCTGCGCAATCTGCAGCACCTCTCCCTGCAGTTCAGCGAGCCCGTCAGCAACAGCACCGTAGTGTCGCTGATCGAAACCCTGGGCCCCAAGCTGCAAACGCTCTCCCTCACAGGCTTCACCAGCCTCTCGGACACCGCCCTACACGCCATCCACACGCACTGCCGCTCGCTCTCCAAGCTGCGCCTCACGCACAGCGAATCCTGCACAGACGACGCCTTCGCCGCGCTGTTCACGGGCTGGGCCAACCCGCCGCTGCACACGCTGGATGTGTCGCGCACGCGCGACGTCGACGCCGCGAACCCCGACGGCCCAGACGTACCGATGGGCATCGCGTCGGGCGCGTTCGCGGCGCTGGCGGCGCACTCGGGACCGGCGCTGCGCTCGCTCGGCCTCGCGTCGTGCCGCCACGTCGGGCACGCCGCGCTCGCCGCAGCCTTCGACGGCGCCCGCGCGTACCCCGAGCTGCGCGACGTCGACCTGTCGTTTGTGGGGGCTGTCGATGCGACTGTGCTCGCGGGCCTGTTCCGCTGTGCGCCCGCCCTGCGCAAGGTCGTTGCGTTTGGGTGCTTCGCCATCGAGGACCTTGTTGTGCCGGCGGGGCTGGTCGTGATTGGGGTGCCGCGCGCGCAGGATGCTATTGAGAATGTTGGTGAGGCGGTCGATGTTGATGGTGCGCTGGAGACTATGGCGCGGCGGCTGGAGGAGGAGTTGAAAGAAGTGGCGTTTGATTCCGTCGGCGGGAAGATGGAGGTTGATGTCTGGGGTTGATTGATATGAGCTTTGCTGAGGGCTTTGCCAGCGGTGAGATTGCTATGGGATGGGTTGCGGCAACCGAATATGCTGATTGAATGTGTGGTTAGAAGTCAATATAGAATAGGCAAGCCAGTTTGAGGACGGAGTTTCGGGACCGGTGTAGACGAGGATGAAGTTACATGGGGTATGAAGTATCCAAAGACTGTTTGCGTCAAGACACAACAAGGTCACAGCAATGGGATGCATAGCGATGCTTCAACGAGCTCAATTTTCTTGGATAAAGTATTGCATTTTAACGCAATCGTAACAGCGGCCGCCTCAAGCCAACCAAGCCGTTTTAAAGAGATTTCGTTCCTGATCAAAGGAACTAAATAAGAAGGAGATGCGTAAGTGATTGTGGTGAACGAAAGGCGTATGTTAAGCAAGGCGGTCGAAACCGCAGTTGCCGAACAGTGATAGACAAACAAGATCTAGAACATTGTTCGGCGATACAGCAGCTAAAAAGACTCAGAAAAGGGGGTATGCGGTCGTAAGACGACAGAACAGCGCACTCAAATGCTTCGAAATGGAAAACATATAAACTTGAACGATAAAAAGCGCATCGATGCGTGCATGCAACCAACTTTGTGCCGAATCCACCTCATGCCGTTCGCTCCTCTCCACTCACCTCTCGCAGCCCCAGCTACGCATATCTCCGCTCCCCGGGCGCCGGGTACGGATAGTCAGCGTAGCCATTGGCGCCAGGGACAAGGCCAGGCGGCGGGCCGGGCAAGGGGCCGGGGCCCTGCTGCAGGTGCTGGGCAGCGGAGGCAGCCGCAGCGCGGCGGTAGTATTCGTCGTCGTGGCGCGAGGCGACGCGGTACAGTGCGTCCTCCTCGCCGGCGCGGCGCCGCGCGTAGTCCAGGTCGGCTTCGCGCCGCTCGCGCTCCCGCTCGCGCTCTTTCTTGTCCCGCTCGCGCTCGCGCTCCCGCTCCGCCCGCTCGCTCTTGCGCCCCACCTCCGACCGGTCGTCGCGCAGGTCGCGCGCGGACCGGCTGGGCCGGCGTTCGAGGCGTTCGCGGGGCCGGTCGCGCTCTCGTTCACGTTCGCGTTCGCGTTCACGTTCGCGTTCACGTTCGCGTTCGCGTTCGCGTTCGCGCTCCGCTTCGCCGCCGTAGCGGGCGTCGCTCTCCGGCGGGTCCGCGTAGATGTTGGAGGTGTAGTAGCCGGGCGGGATGTCGCCGACGTTGCCATCCGACTTGACGTACGAGTTGCCGGGAGGAGGGCTGCGCTGGCGCCGGCTGCTCGACATCGAGTACTTGCGGCGGACGCCGCTAGTTGGCCCGTCGGCGTCGCTCGACCGTGTCGATGAGCTTTGGTAGCTCACGTCGCCGACTGTGGAGGGGGTGCGAGGCTTGCCGATGTCGGATCCGACGGGTTTCAGTGTGGCGGAGCTGAGGTTGGGACTGTCGTGGTAGATCTTCCCGGAGCCTTCTTTGGCTACGTAAGGCTTTCGTTCACGTTCGATTTGGACCTTTGGTGGGAGCTCGTCTCCACTACTATCGTGAACAGCGACGTCCGAGCCTCGAACATGGGTCGCTCGAAGGTTTCCCAGCATCGACGATGATCTTTCTCGCTTCAAGTCGCTTGGTGGAGGTTCCCTTGGCGGTGGAGGCAGTTGCGTATGTCTTGGCAGAGGTACTTGACCATCAGCTGATAAGGCTGAAGCACATCGCTGACGAACTTGGCTGTCATCTTGCTTAGGGAACAATCGTCGAGAAAGTTCTTTCGGGAGACGCTCTTTCCTGTCGTCGGCGTTGCTTATAGGCATCTCCCGTACAGCTATTGCCAAGCGATTGAACTCGTGCGTCGGATGGGCTTGGATCATGTAAGTCATCCATCGTTCGAAGCCTTCTGGAGTCAAGCAGGGAATGTAAGGAGGGTTGTCGTGGGAATCTTGGACGAGATGGTGTTCACATTTGAGGTCACGGTAGATCTTTCCAACGACACTGTGATTCAACTTGAAGATTGTGTGCCAATCGTACGTCTCATCTTCAAGCTTCGTTTGTTGGTAAAACATCCTCATCTTTGTGGGAGAAATTACGAGCGACTTCTTCGGTTCGTAATCCTCGATCTGGAATTCAGTTAGCAAAGTAGAATAAAAGCGCAGGAGAAATAACTTACGAGATGGAGGGCAAGGCCACGCAAGAACTGTCCAAGCCGAGGTGTGGGTTTGTTGTCTGCGAATAACGGCTGCCACATCTTTTCCACTACCGTCTCTTCCTCATCGGTAAGAACTCTTTTGACCGAAGGTGGCCGCCTTGCAGACAATTCATCTCCCGTAGAGGCGTCTTGATGGTTTCGTCTGGATTGAGTCTCGGTCCGGCGAAGTGGCAAATCTTCTGTTCTGTCGCCGTATCGACCAGCGAGGTCTTCTCTTGCTCCGTTCATCGAACCATGGAGGTTCTCATTGGGAAGTTGGTGGTCAGGCAGGTTGGAACCATGGCTAGATCGTCCATTGGGAGAAGGAGGAGTGTAGACAGGCCGAGACGGTACCGGCTTGCCTCCATCGACCGGGCTTTGAGGCTTGGGGTGGTATGTTTGAGGTTGAGGAGCATATGTCTGAGGAGTATATGTCTGAGGAGCAGCTGGAGTGGAATTCGTCTGCTGCGGCAATTGCTGCTGTTGCGATTGTTGCGGTTGTTGCGCGGCGGGAGACAGCAAACCTCTGGCGTTCAACGAGTTCAAGACCTCGGTCATAATGTCCTCTTTTAGCTGCTTTACTTGGTCTGGCGGCAGCTGGGCGGCGGCACCGCTCGACGCGTCAAAGACATTGGCAACGGCATCATGAACGGGCTGGGACTGAGCGCTTTGGTAATTGTCGTAGGCAGAAGGCGTCTGTCTTCTGGATAGTGGGCGCCCAGACGAGGCAGGCTCTGGCGGATAAGGTGGAGCGAGGTTCTGCGAGGATCGCGGGTCGGGATACTGCGTTTGAGTATAGTCGTACGGCGGATAGGGCGTAGATTGCTCTGCCGCCTGGCCACGGTAATTTTCGTGGGCCATGGAGGTAGAGTTGTAACGCCGACGGGGCGAGGCTGGAAAGCGAGGGACGGACCGCGGAGATGGTGGTGAACGGTAGCAATGAATATGGCGTCCCGAATGACCTTGCCGCGAAGCAGCAGGGCCCAGGTTAGGTAGAATTTGTCAGGCTGGACTCCATACACGCAAACTTGTTTTTGACTGGCTGTAAAGCGGTGCGGGAGGGCGGAAGGAAGGGAAGGTAGGGGGAGTAGGTCAGGGTGGTGGAAGATGGTGGTGGAGATGGTTGTGTCAAAGTCAGGATTGCGTTGCAACCTCACTTTCAGCCTGCTATGACATCGACATCGACATCGACACTGACGCCCGAGCCGACGAGCCATCTAAACTCCGTTTCTTATAGCGATCTTACTATTTCGACCGACTGTCTCGAGCCAGTATTTACGCTACTGCCACAATCTCGGCGCCCGGATGCAATGGAAAATGGAAATCGCTTTATTCTTCGCAGGTAATCCCCGTCTTATGATGCCGGCATTCCACAGAACTGCCCAACCAGCTTTACAAGGCCGTATCCCCACGTGTAGGATACAAGCACAACCGTACAACAGCACCGAGATCGACGTAATGCGCGCTTTCTATTTGTACTTTTTCTACCGGTCAAGAATATCCGTAACGTAGCCTGATCTTCCGCGACATTCCTACACCATCACTGAGCCGGACAATGTCCAGGAATCCTTTGGCGAATACGCAGTAACCCCCACCTCAACCACTAACAGGTGTGCGTATTATTGTGCGGTGAAGGGTAGTAGTGCCGGCAGTTGCGCCTAAGACGGCATGCGCACGAGCCTGATACGGAGGGTATGAGAGCCATTCAGGGCGCAATTCGGCTGCTCCCGTCGCCGTATGCGTTCACTCGAGCCTTATCACACCCTCCCGCGATCGAGGCTACCGCTGACCGCTGCTCTGGGCCCTCGCCCGACCATCTGAGAGCCCAACTGCCAACGCTGGTGGGTGCAAAAAGCCGGAGCAACAATGTTTCGGTTGCAGAGAAACAGGTAGCCCAGAGAGGGTGCGAGAGACAGGATGGTGCGCTTGCATGCGGCGCAGCAACTGGAACAACATCAGTGGCGTTTAGGTTGCGATGGTCTTCCCGTACGGAGTAGAGTATTGGCCGGAAGAATTTTCTGAGCAGAGCGCTGTTCGTACTGTACAGCCTAAATTAGGCCCATGTGTTTTGCAAATCTGATGTCTCGAGGCGTCCAGTCCCCTTGATCTTCTAGAATGCGATGTGGCTGTGGATTTGTTCCAGGTCAATGCCGCAGGCCAAACCTACCTATAATTACATTATTTTGTTCATTCTGCAATTGTCGCGTTGGCTGCTTCTGGATGGCTCGAACACGCACTTCACAAAGCCGCTGGTCACCAAATACGACATACGAGATGCTGATGTGGCTGAAGTGGTAAAAAAAGACGGAAGATGATGTACGATAGGGCTCCTTCAATACAGTCCTACAGTCCTAGCCAATCTCTGTCGCACTCAAAGTAATAACCCACTCGACTCCTGAATCAAGCATACCCGCGGCTGATTGGCTAAATACAGGCTCTGCACGCGAATCGGGCAACAGGCAGGCCCGAAAGTGGTCGATGTAGCACACAGGATGCCGCAAGACGGATGAGGATGACCGAGGTGCAGATGTTGTTTGCGCATTCCGCTAGCAGTGAGAGAGTGAGAGTGTGAGGTGGAATTGCCATGTGTTTTGTACCTGGATTTCACTGTAGCTACGTCCCGTTACCAGTAATTTATTAGAATGCTCCAGAGTCGCGCGTTGGTGCTGATTGGGGAAGGTGGAAGATGAGACCTTGGCTTGGTTTCAGCTTTGAACGCTCTCCACTTGGGATCCACTCCCACCACGTCGGAGACAGACGCGCTGCCACTTTTCCTCAGCGCCAAAATCAGAGCAGCGGCCAGCGCGAAACGGCCATCGTCCAACCCTCGTCTCTCGCCCTCGACTATCGTGTAACTTTCATTCTTCGGCTTCTTTGTTACATCCAGCGTCGACGAGCTACCAGTGCATCGAACTTGCACTCCCGTGGCGTAACAAAGAACATCCTGGAACGCCTCTTTAGGGGCTGAACGGCACTCTCAGTAAGCCTCACCACCTCATTCGCCCGAGCCTCGTTGCAGCTTTTGCTCCACTTGGTTGGACCAACTTCGTCGCTCTTTGTTTAACCCTCCAATGGTTTTCGCTGACCTGCCAACTTCTCCAGAGCCTCTCATCACCTCGCCACCTCTCTGAAGGCGTGTCCTCACGTCAACTATCTCTTCATCTTGCCGTCGCACTGCTTAATTACCACCCTCCATCTCCCTGTCTCAGAGCCGTTGTTTGCCACCTCGGGCGGCAGGGTTGGGCTCTAAGAAACGGCGTCGAAAAGGGTCATCAAACCGATGAGCAGGACTCCACGATTTCATCTGCAACTATGAACTAGCAGTCTCCGAACATCCTCACGGCCGGCGACCTTTCCACTTCCTCTCTGCCACTCACAATTCTCACACAATTTCACTCCACAACCCCGAAGTCGTTGAAATGGCTCTCCTTACCACCAAAGCCACCTACCCGGCCGCGGGTATGGGCCAACCAGCGTCAAGATACGCCTACAACATCTCACAGCCACGCGAGAATCACGGCTTCTTTGCGAGTCCTACTGAATCGGAGTTCTCTGAACATTTTGATGCCAATGCATCAATACGGAACTGGGACGAGGAACGGGTGGCCGAGTGGCTGCGGAGCATCAATTGCTCGCAATACGTCGAGCTGTTCGTTGGAAATAACATTAATGGCGCAAACCTTATGGAGCTCGATCGATCTCATCTCAGAGACATGGGCATCAAGAAAGTTGGCGACCAAATTCGCATTGCTTCTCAAGCCAAGAAATTCCGTGACAAGGAATATCAGCGTACCTCCAAGCGGAACAGCAATAGGGTATGGCTCATCATCCCTCCCACGTGGGAGGCGGCACTTGACTGTAACAACGGTACTGACATGTCCCAGGAATCACTTGCATTGTTAGACAATGCTTCCTTCACCCCTCCGTCCTCCGCATCTCCAAAACCTGCCTCTCGAACCATGCAGACCTCAAAGGCTGAAAAACGCATGTCTAGACAGATATCAGACCTCAGCCAGGCGACAACATTGGCCTATATCACAACGAAGAGCAACTCCCGACCGACATCGCCTTACGTTGATGGTCCTACCGCCAGGGCGCGCTATGGTGCCATGAGTCCTCCCACACGTGAAGGAAGCGGCGGGCCTGCCAGTGCCGGCCCATTTATGAGTCGTGGTGCACAGGCAAGCGCCAATGTCGCTGCTTTACGGTTCGGCCTCCCGCCACGAACATCAAGTCAACAGTCCGACGCTCCACAAACCGCTCGCTCTAGCCACATGAGATCTAGCCCAAGCACAGATAGCTCTGTGACGACGGCAGCCATCCTACCCATTGACAAACCTCTCATCAGAGTCATCTACGACAATGGTCGAGCTTCGGTGGTCAACATCGACGGATGGAAAACTCCAGAGGATGTCATGTTGAAAGCTCTTCGCAAAGGGTCACTTAATGAATCTCATGTGAAGAACTATCGCTTCTACGTCCTAGATGGCACTGAGCCCAATCCAGCGCTTTGCCGACCTATCAACGACGATGAAGTACGACGGATTTGCCAAGACACCACACGTCTCGAGCGTGGTCGCCTTATACTCCGCAAAATTCATCAAGGAGAACCTGATGAAGAGCAACTTAAGACCGCTGCTGGTATCGCCACCCAACAAAAGCTTCAGCAGACTCAGAATGTCATCATTCCGCCCAATCCTCGAAGTCAACTTAAGGTTGAAAAGGTAACTGGAGAATCTCTTGCACCTGTCAGCTATCCACTCTCTCCGGCATCCGCAAAGGAGCGTGAGAGGCAAGTATACCTTCAGCAATCCGTGCAGCGCGCAAACACAGCACCGAGTTCCGCCGGTACACGCATTCGAAGAATGAAAGAGCTATTCGGAGGACGACCTCCAAGCGAACTCATTGCTTCTGATCTCTCAACCTACTTCCCAGATTTTGAGAAGGATGAAATTGACAAGACTGTTCGCAACTCGATACGACGCTCGCGCCGTCTAAGCCGTGCTGCCAGCCGCTTGAGCACAATGAGTAATGTCAGCCTTTCTTCAAGTCTGAAAGATGCACCACCATTACCTACCATCTCGGATGCTTGGTTGAACGGACAGAATCAACCCAACAAACTTCGCCCTCTGTCTGTGCTAAGGCTGGGTGCCAGTACCCCGTCAGCATATCGCGACTCCATTACTTCGTCGGTGCTGGAACCTCTCGACGAGGAATCACCGCTCGAACCGGATCGCAAATCCTATGTGTCTTTCAGTGGTACCAGTGATGCCGTTTCTTCCGTTGCCGTCACAGATCCAGAAGGTAATACTACGATGAAATCCTACTACGACGATGCTGGCAGTTCTGTGGCCAATAGCTCGTTGTCTGGCGATGGTGACGATTCCCTCAACAAGCGCTTGTCGCAACTCGTGCAAGAAGACTCAGAGGAGTCGGACGAGGAGCTGACAGATTATCTTGAGAACCCGTCATGGGATAACATCCGCTACATGAAAGGTACTCTAATCGGCAAAGGCTCTTTCGGCTCCGTCTACCTGGCACTGCATGCCGTGACGGGTGAGCTGATGGCCGTCAAGCAAGTAGAAATCCCGGCCGAAGACAGTGGAGACACGGCGGCGATCGAAAAGAAGAAGAACATGCTTGCGG